>Ga0315288_10004446_pt1 | contig 17844 bp, 12 predicted proteins | sample YL17G11_20_MG_FD_203454 | JGI IMG/M metagenome (GOLD analysis project Ga0315288, IMG submission 203454) | Sediment microbial communities from Yellowstone Lake, YNP, Wyoming, USA - YL17G11_20 | ecosystem: Environmental > Aquatic > Freshwater > Lake > Sediment | place: USA: Wyoming | collected... | reverse complement strand
CATTCTTGGTGCAATTAACACACTTGAGTTTGTCCACAATCTATGTGTTGATGAAAACAAGAACCAAAAAATACTCAATGCCATAAAGAACGCACTGAGTGATTTTATAGCGATGGCTATCAAGTATCACAATTCCCGAATATTCTCAAAAGCACGGCGAATCCTGAACGAGATCATTGAGAGCAGCACTACGAAATATAGCAAACACGACAAGAAACTGCCGACGCTAACCAGAGAGATTAATGGACTGAAGGATGACATTCGTGTGGAATTGAAGAGGGAGAAGCTTCGGTGGAAAATATAGAATTATTAAAAAATTGAATTCAGGCGACCACCCAGCGGCGGCGCCTGACTCACAACGTAAGGCGGCCTTTCCCTTGCGTTAAGGATGCAGTGAAGGAATAATAACCAACCCAATCGTTCACAGTGTGAGACTCGGGACGGGGGTCAAAAAAACGAGCCCCGTTTGAAGGACTTTCGACCATCCCAGATATATGAGAGCCAAGGCGATGAACAGCACGGACAAAGTGAATTGGACGACAATCAACGCCTTGGCGCCCCGTCTCTTTTTCCGCCCGGCGGCCTGGCTTCCCCTGAGCGCTCGAATCGGCCGCAACGACGACAGGTATAAAGCCGGATAAAGACCGGAGAAGAGCCCGGTCAGGACGGTCGCGACCAGAAGGTATTTCCAGAGAAAGGGATAGTTGAGGATGGAATTCGAAACCTGGATCGATCGGTCCGCGCCGATGAAAGCGCCGAAGCGGGACATTAAGAGGGGATGGATGATTTCGTGGAGTAGCACGCCCAAGGGCAGGGCCAAGAAGGAGAGGAAAAGCGACTCTCCGAGGAACTGAACGATGAGCTGTTTCCGGCCGGCGCAACGCGGCGGCGCGAATTTTACTTTCGGAAAGGCAGATGATATAACGCCCGTGTGGGATTCCGAAGCCTGGCGGTTTATGCGCTCTACCTGATCGCCGGATTCGGCCTGATCGGGTTGGGGTATAGCCTTCAAAAGCGAAGCCGGAATCGGATTTTAACGGAATTTTTCCACTATTTAACGGCCGGAGTCACCTTCGGCCTGTTGGATTGGCTGGCCCCGTATCTCGTCGCCGAACTGATGAAAGGGGCGCCGCTGAAGATCCTCGTCCGGGTCCTTTTTATCTTCGGCGGACTCGCCCTTCCTTTCCTGATCGCAAAAATATTTTTTCTCTTCAGCCTGGTTACGAGATGGATGGGATACGAGCTGAATTTTCCGGCCAAGGCCGGGTTCGCCGCTTTTGGGCTGTTCCTCTTCCTTCTCTTTGCCCTCGAGGTCGCGGCGTTCTTTGTCCGGGGGCGGATGCCTCCGCCCGTCAATCGAGCGGGGAATATTTTCATTCTGAGCCTTGCCGCCCTGGCCGTCCGGCTTATCATCCTGCTCTTCCCTCTCCTGCCGGTTCGCGCGCGGCCCGGAGCCCCCGACCGCCGGGCCCTCCAAATCTTTGCCGTACTCAGCCTGATCGGATATGCCGTTTACGCGGCCGCATCTTTTTCCATCCTGGAGGCTTTGGCCCCGGCGTTGTACTTCCTCGTCTTCCTTCTCCCCCTGGCCTACCTGTCGAGCATCGCCCGTAAATCCCCCCGGATCTTCAGCCCGGCGAGAAATGTCGACGCGGGCGTGCTGGCCGAACGATTCGGATTGTCTCCCCGGGAAATCGAAGTCGCCGGCTTGGTCCTGCTGGGCGAAAAAAACCATCAAATCGGGAAACACTTGTTTCTTTCCGTCCAGTCGGTCAAGAACATCCTGACCCGGATTTACCAGAAAATCGGGGTCCAGGGGCGCAGCGAATTGATCAGCAAACTGATGCAGCTCGACGACGAAGGCTAGAAGCTTTTCTTTTCGTGCCACTTGGAACGGTCGGGGTCGGCCGGCTTCACCGGTTTTTTCGGCGGATTCTTCTTCAGCTCCTCGAGGAGGAAGGCGACCGCCTTCTCCACGCTCGGGTCCCGTCCCTGGGCGACGAGCTCCGGCAGGTCCCAGACCTCGATGTCGGGTGAGATGCCCTCGCCCTCGACCGTCCACCCGCCTTCCGTATCGACGATACCGATGGTCGCCACGGCGATGGCCGTGCCGTCGACGAGGCCGGCGTTTCCGCTTTGGCCGACGAGCCCTCCCCAGGTTCGAGTTCCGATGAGCGTCCCGAGCTTGCGCTTGCGGAAATTGTAGGGAAAGGTGTCGCCCCCGGAGGCGCTGCAGTGGTTGATGAGCATGACCTTCGGTCCGTCGTGGGTGACGCTCGGTTCCTGGAGCATCTCCAGGCCGCGCCGCGCCAGGACGTCCGCCCCGTCGCATAGCCGCACGAGTTCGGCATCAATAGACGACGGCGGGAGCTTGTACATGGACGAGGGATTCTCGTCAAACCAGCCGGCGTATCCTTCGAAGATTCCGCGGACGGACCAGGAGACCCGGCCGAAGGACTGGGGAAGCTGTAACTCCGGAGGCAGGGTTATCTCTTGGGCGAGCGTGCGCGCGTCCTTGCCTTCGTTCATTCCCCGCACGACGGCGTCATGAACGTAGCGGACGGCGTCGCGATACAACGTGAGCTTCCGGCGGATGTTATCCTTGCCCAGCAGAGGGTCACCGTGTCCGGGCAGGAGGACTTCGGGCTCGAGCGACAGGGCTTTATCGAGAGCCTTGATATATTCCAGAGCCGGGCGGGCCGGACTCCCGCGCAACGTGGAGAGATTGGGAAAAACGGGGATATCCTTATCCTTCGTCCAATCGGCGATGCCCTCGATATGGTCATGGTGGGCATGCGTCAGGAGAATGGCTTGGACCGGCCATCTCCGGCTGAGCCGGCGCAGGGCGCTTTCGGGAGCGGCCGCTCCTCCCGGATCGACCAGCACACTGCCGCCGTCCGAGGTGACCAGGTAGGAATTGCAGGAGTCCTCCTCGCGATAAATACGGTCGACCACCTTGAGGGAATTTTCATACTCGTTGATCAACCAGCTTTTTAAGGGTTCGTCGGCCGGGGGGATGAACTTGATCCAATCCGCGTGTTCGGCGAAGAGGGATTCGATGAAGACCGATGTCAGCTCGTTGAGCGTCCTGACCCTCTTGTGAGGAGGGATCTTGTACGTGTCGCCGGTCAGCGTCGTGAAATCCAAGTCATGGCAGTACAGGGGGTAATTGTATCCCCGGGGGAGCATGTGAATTTCCCTTCGCTCCAACCTCGAAACGATGAGCGTGGAAATCACGGCTTGATGAAGGAACGTGCGGTGGCCCCTGTCGGTGATGGCCGTCCGTTGATATTCCCGGTCATTGATGAATTCATCCAGGATCTTCGCCCATTCGCGGAAAAGCCCGCGCTCAGGACGAACGGAGAACATCCCGCAATTCAGCCAGGCCCGGACCTTCTTGCAGTCGACAAACGTTTCGACCGTGAAGAGCTTCTTGAGGTCGAGGCGACATCTTGTATAGATCGGTCCCCAATAAGCGTCAATCGCTTCGGTCTCCGCTTGGCCGGTATTGATGAAGTGCACCGGGGCGACGGCCGCGGCCGAGCCGGTTTTCAAGTCGTATTCTTTGGGCGGCCCCAAGATGATGGTCCCCGGGTCGAGCCAAACCAGGGTCCCGATTTTCCCGGACGTCATATCTTCAACCTTGGCCGCGGCAAAGGCCTTGGTCGACAAGGGGAAGGACCGGACCTGGTCGCTTATTGTCAGGGGCACGAAAACCACGTTCTTGTCCTTGAGCCGGAATCCGGTCCTCTCCGGGTCCGCCAGGACAACGTATATCGGGCTGTCCGCGTAGGCCCCGCCCCATCGGCGGATGCTGTTGACCAGGATGGCCGCGGTGTATTCCTGGTAGTCCCATTGAAGGTACGTGACAAAGGCCGGCGAGGCTTTGCCCGGCTCTCCGGCCAGAGCGCCTCCAGCCCCAACACCGAGGAGAATGATTAGAGCCGTAAAAAGCGCATAATCCTTCGTCATGGGTAACACCTCCCTATAGTGTGCCGCCTACTATTCTTCGTCATTTCCTCACGACTTGTTCGGCGAATTCAACCACGTGGCCGGGCTGCCAGGAGCCGGAGGCATTCTGAAACCAGCGGTCGATCATCTTTCCGCCGGCGGTGAATTCGAACGTGTTTTTAAAATCAAATGTCTGCTTGGGGAAGGCCATACTGCCCTTGACCATCAGGACGCCGTTTTCGACCGACACCATGCCCCGCTCGACGGCGCCCCGGCTGGATATGATGAAGACGGCGACTTTTTGCGTTTCCTCGTCAAAGTAAAAATACCCTTCGGAAAAGCTGCCGATTTCCGGAATCGACGCCGTATATCTCACGACCGAGCCGTCCCAGACGACTTGAAAATTCACCTCAGAATTGAACGTCCGGCTTCCGTCGGGGGATTTCATCTCGCCGACCCAGTGTCTATTGACCAGGGGCTCGAGGATCTTGAGTTGACCCGACAGAGGCGGGACGGCCGCTTGAATCCGAGCGACCGAGAATAGGAAGGTAAGAATGCCAAGGCTTTTTTTCAATGACGTCATTCTATGCTCCTTTCGATAGCAGCGAGTCCTCGTCGAGCTCTTTTCCTTGAAAAAAACGTTCACAGTTTATCCCCAATCAACCTTGGCATTCATTCCGGGGCTCACAGGTCTGGCTTTTTCTCGATGAACATGACGGAATCGGCAAAATTGAAATGAATCGTTGCGGCTTGGAGGACGCTGGCTCCGATGATCCCGGGATAATGCATCTTCCCTGTTTCGAAAAGGAATGAAAGGTCAATGGCGACGGAAAAGGCCTGTTTGAACGTAAAGCCGCCGATAGACAAAGACTTCATCGTAAAAGGCAAGGCCTTCGGCTGCCCTTCTTTCGGGACCGGCACCTGGGCATTCGGGTCTATATGTTCAAGATAATATTCCAGGTTCAGGACGGGAACGCTGGCTCCCGTATCGAATATCATGGGAGTCGGCTCCATGTCATTAATGCCGGCGAAGACGAGAATGTGGCTCTTGTTCCAGAAAGGGATAGCCTTGGAAACCTTGCCCGGACCCATCCGCTTTGACTGAAGACCGGGTTCGTCCCGGTTGAAAAGAAACAGCCTGGATTGGGGATAATCGATGCTCATATTCGTCTTCTGGAAAATGACTTTTCCCAGATTCCCGTCCGACCCTCCGACAAACTTGGGTTCCGGCATGAAATGGACAAGAACGTTGCGGACGACCAGGTCTCCCAGGCGCAAGCTGTCGATCAGGCCGACCTTCATGGTATACTCCCGGGCGACATTTCCCCCCATTTCTTCCCCGATAATCTTCAGTCCAAGTTTTTCGGCCAGCGCTTGGCTGATCGCTAAACCTCCGGGCATTCCCAGGTCCACTTGAAATTTTACGGATTCACGTCCGTTCAGCTCCGCGGGGATGATGATATTGTTTTCATGGGTCGAAAAGCCCACCGAAGTCGTTTTAAAAGAATCCGGGATCTGAAAGAGGAGGGTGTTCCCCAAGGCGGCGAAGATCTTGATGCTGTTGACGATCCTTGCTTTTTCCCTCTCGGGGATCTGATCCACCTCCGCCAAAGCCCGATCGAGGACTGTCTTGGCTTCGGAGTGCCGGTCCAGATCATGGAGACACTTAGCATATGATTGAAGCGCCCGGAGCTTGAAAGAGGAGGAGGCAACGGCCCTCCGGAGATGTCCCGAAGCTTCATCCAAACGCAATCGTCCCGCGGCCAGTTCCCCCAATCCAAGACGAGCATCCGGATGGTCCGCATCCCGCTTAATGGCCCGCTCAAATAAGGCTTGGGCCTTGAAAAATTCGCCGCAGTCCAAAAGAGCCAAGCCGTGCGCGGCCAGGATTTCCGGCCGCTGGGGGTACTTTTCCGCCAAAGGGGCGGATATCTTCAAAGCCGCGGCCGGATGCCCGTTGTTGATCTCGGATACGACCTTCTCCAATGATGCTTGATCGTTTGCCGGAACCTGCGCTTTCAACATCGAAAACACGAATAGGACGAAAACCAAAGCCAAAGCCGGCCGTGAAATCGCCAAATTCGCTCCCTGAGCTTTTTTTCGTTTATTACTCATCCGTTCCTCCTCTTGACGAATTCATCTCCCTCGAGGCCCTACCTTAGCCCAAGAAAGCGGCAGGACCATGCTCACCGGATCCCGGATCAAACTCATTGATTCCGGAGGTGTGATTCAGAAGGTGGCGAACGGTGATCTTCTCTCCCTTTTTCTTCGGGAACTCCGTGATGTACGCGGAGACAGGCCGGTCAAGATCGATCGTTCCCGTTTCGGCGAGTTTCATGGCCAGGACAGCCGTAAAGATCTTGGTGATCGACCCGATCTTGTACTTCGTGTCCGGACTGTTGGGAATGCCGAACTCCCGGTCGGCCGACAAGTTGACTTTCACCGATAGCGCCTTGGCTGAATATGCTTTCTGCGAAAGACTTATCGCCTTTCCTCGATTCGACATTTTTTCCAACCGGGGCGGTCTCGACGTTGGATTCGGGACGACCCGGAAGAGAATCGGGGCCTTGTCCTCGTCGGTTTTAAGCGGCGCCAGGCCTATCAGCCCGGCTTTAGCGAAGCACAGGCGGCGACAACGGCGATCGATCTCGATGTCGAAGGCATCGGGGTCTAATCGCGTCTCGCCGAGGAATTGACCCTGGGGGGAATAAACGGAAAAATCCATGGCCGACTGGCCGGGATTTTCTCCATAGCTGAAGAACAGGAAGTTTCCGTCCGCGTCGGTCAGCAGGTCGGCATAATACGGCAGAGTCCGGTCGAACAGAAACGCATAATCGACACTTTCGAGCTCGCCGATCGTCCTCAAGACTGAGGGGGATCTTTGACTCTGGGTTTGCATCCCGGCGAGGTGGGTTTTCTTGAATCGGGCGATATAGTCCGGAGTCGCCGGCCGGGCCTGGCCTTTCAGGGAAAATGACCGCAGAGGCTTTCCCTCGAGGTCGAAAATCTCGATATTCGGCGAATTCGAGACGCCCACGGCCAGGTTCCCGTCGCCGCTCCGGGCGATAAAGACGTTCCCGCGTTGATCGTTCCCGAACGAGAGAGTCATCCCCGACGCCAACCGGATAAAATCGGCTTGCATCTTCCGGGTGAGTATCACCTGTTCGTTTCCGTTTTCGATATCCTTGATGATCACCCGGATCGTTGAGGGCATCGACATCGCCCCGGTTTTCCCCGCTGCCGTGCCGCCCGCTTCAAACTGTTGGCTGAGATAGGCGATTTTGGTTCCGGCCAGGGCAACCATGTCGTGTACGGGACGCTGCGTTTTCAGAAGCTTGTAAAACCGGCCGTTGAGGTCGAACAGGCTGATCCTTTGGCTCGTCGCATACTCGCTCACGACCAGGTATTTTCCGTCGAGGAGGCTGGGGGATCCCGGGCTTTCAAGGTCGCCGGGCCCCTGGCCGCGCTTGCCGAAGGTGAGGACCAAGCGTCCCGCCGGGTCGAATTTATGGATCGTGTGTTCCCGGCTGTTGGCCATGAACATCGTCCCGTCGTCGGCCACGACGATATCTTTATAACTTTCGAACAGGAAGCCCCCCCAATCCACGCCTTTCCCGAAGGACGGATCGGGTTGGATTTTCAACGGACCGGATTTGTAAACGTCCGCCCACCGGACCGCGGTCTCGGCGGACGTGGACCAGAGACCGATCAGACCAATCCATGCCGATAAAATCAGTTTCATCAGAAATGCTCCCCATCATTGAAGCCGGACGAACCGCCGTCGCAGTGGATCCGAGATCGACCCCGCAATACGGAGGTTTCGGTCCAAACATGACTTGTCCGCGCTTTAGGCCTTAACACGTCTATAATAATTGCTCCCATCCAGTACAGCGTTCCTTTTCCCGGCTGGGGCGTACCGAGACGGGACTTCATATATTCGAGATAAGCCGGAGATTCGGGCGCGATCGGCCGGACGTTTCGGAAGCTGCTGAAAAAGAGGTATTGTCCGTCGGGAGACACGACGGGACCCCAGTCGCTATACGGCGAGTTGACCTTTTCGCCGAGGTTGACCGGCTCGCTCCAACCGTTGCTCTTGGTTCGGAAGGTGACATAGATATCCATAACCCCGTAGCTTCCGGGTCTGTTCGACTGGAACAGAAGATAGCTTCCGTCGGGGGCGATGAACGGCCCGGCCTCGTTGGCATCTGTATTGACCGGCGCGGGCAGCCTCTCGGGAGGATCGTCCACCCCGTTTTTCAGAGGAGCCCGATAAAGATCCCAATCGAGCGTTCCGAGCTTTGCGATCCTCTGAAAATAGATCGTCCCGTCCGACGCGACCGAGGGATTGACCTCGTTTTGTCCGGAGTTGACCGGGCCGCCCAAGTTCGTCGGGCTTGTCCAGGAATCGTCCTTGCGCTCGACGAACCAAATATCGAAATCATCGGCGGAAGCTCCGCCGGCCGGATGCAGCCTCCGGGACGAAAAATAGAGCCGCTTTCCGTCGGGAGAGAACGCTGGAGCGCCGTCGTTGCGTCCGCCGGAGAAAGGGGCGACCTCGGGCCTGGTCCAGCCGCCGGTCTCAAGCCTTGTCGTCATGATGAGATAACGAGAGAAGTCCGAACTCGCCGCGACGAAGAATATTTCCTTTCCGTCGGGGGATATCGCAATATTGTGCTCATGGAATCCCAGGGACACGATTCCCGGAACGAAAATTTCCGGCGTCGACCCAGGCCTTTTTTGGCCGAGATACGGACCGATGAGGGCGGGAAATCCGCCTTGAGGCGGGTCGACGGTCGCCCACTTTTCCGGCGAAAAGCGTAACATCGGCGGCAGCCCCTTCGGAGTCGGTTTGAGGCAATCGTCGTCGAGATCGACAGGCCAAGGGACTTTTTCGGTTGGGTCCGAAGCCCGGAGGAAGTTCACGGCCAGACGGAGAGGGGCGTTCGGCGTTCGGACCCGATACTCCAGTTCTTGTGGGTTTCCCATTCCGGATGTGGAGGCGATCCACCCTTCCTCCCGGAGAAAGGCCTCCCGCTCGGCCCCGGCCTCTTTGCCGTTGTCGATTCTCCGGCAGCGCCAGGAGAAGTTCCGGGCCAGCCGCCAGACTTCGCCGTCTTTTTGATAAATCGCGGTCCCGAGGGCCGCGGAGACGTGGAAAATCGAGACGGAGTCGCCGCAATCGACGAAGATGTTGGCGCCGATCATGCCGGCTGTACTGGCCCGTATTCCTAAATAGAGTTCGTCCTTGGACCGGAGAAGAAGCAACTCGCTGCCGTCGGAGAAGGCTTCTCGCCGGGCTCCCTTCCACTCCTCCGCCGTGATCGTCCCGTCGATCGCCGGAGGAGGTCCGGACGGTTCGGGAATCATGACTTGTTCGATCACGGGGTTGCGGAGCGGATCGGGAACGATCGGGCGAGTATAAGACGGATTTCCCCCGGCTCCCCCGGCAAGAATGAAGACGGCGACGGCCGGCCCGGCCGAACCCGCGGCCCGAAGACAGAATCTCCGAGAGGATTTCATCATGGCCTTCTGTCGCTCGCGTCGATCCTCATTGGCCATCCGCCCGGCTCCGGCTCAGATCATCCAGGCGTACCCGACCTTGACGAAGAGAGTTCGATCTTTTTGAGTCAAGCCGAACTCCGGACCTCCAAGGTAGTTGTCCGCGTATCCCAGGAAAAGGACCGTCCTGGGGTTGAGTTTGTACGAGAAGAGGAGCTGGGAGAAGAACTTCTTGAACCGCGGCGTAACGGGAACGAGATAATTCGAGACGTTGTAGTCGTAGTCGTAATACTGAAGTTGGGCGCGGAGGAAGACTTTGGTGTTCAGGTGATAAATGACCGTCGACTGGCCGACGAAGGCCGTATACAATCGGGCGGCCCGGACGTTCATCCGTTCTCGGGTTAGGTTTAAGTTGAGACGCCAATGCGTTCCCAGGTTGTAGAGGATCTGAGAGCCTAGGGATGTCTTTCCGCCCTTGCGCGTGTTGACATAGTCGAGAGCGTCCCCGAAGGACGACAGGATCGTCAGTCCGAAGGCTCCCGAGGGGATGACGCCGGCTGTCAGCGAGAACTTGGAGAGGTCGAATTCCAGGCCGTTGTACCGCTGCCGGGACAGGGAGTGGCCGAGAGCCAGCGTGGTCTGGAAGATCCCCGAATAAGACAAGCTGTTGTCCAGGGATTTGACTAAGAGCGTCCCGCCGTACTCCAAACCGTATTGGGCGGCGTTGACCAGCATGAATCGCGACCACCATTTTTTTTCCTTGGCGATCCAGAGATAGGCCGATTGTGCGGCGAACCGGCGGAATCCGACCTGGGGCATATACCCGAGGTCGGCCCGGAATTCTTTTCCAATATCGTCGGCTTCGACGTCGATCTGGTGATAACGGGTTTTATGGGTGAAAACGGCGGCCAAGGCGCCGTCGCCGAACGCTCCCCGGGGCTGGCCGAAGGCGTCCGCCGTCGCCTGGTCGTAGCGCGTGCTGGACCGTAGATACTGGAAAACGATTTCATCCTTGGGAGTAAGGCGGACGTGGCCGTCGATACCGTAGACCCGGTTGAAATAATCTCCCCCCTCTCGGTCGGAGACGAAAGCCCCGAGGTTGGAATCCTTCCCCAGGTCGCGGCTGTAGCGAATAACGCCGGCCGTGCTCCGTTGTCGCAGGGTGAAGGACAGGGAATACTGGCTTGCCGGAAAAATAAGGTTGGTGATGTCGTCTTGCAGGACATAGGCGCCGACCGCGTTCTTGGCTTCTTTGCCGGTCAATTTGACCCCCCAGCCGGGATCGCGCATCGTTCGGGTGTAAAGGACGGCGAGCGGCATGCGGAAAAAATCCAGGCCTTCGGTGAAGAACGGCCGGCGCTCCGGATAGAAAAGGGCGAAGGGTTGGTTGATGTCGAGTTGGGCGGCGTCGGCTTCAACCTGGGAGAAATCCGGATTCACGGTTCCCGACAGGACGAGGTTCGGGGTGATTCCCCAGCGGCCGGTCAATCCGGCCTCGGCGCTTTTGTCCCTGAGGGAGAATCCTCCCGCGGGGAACGCCGACCGTTCGTCCGTCCGGGTGGCCGTGAGCGTGGGATTGATCTCGACGTTTCGCCCCGGGGAGACGCCCTCGAAGCCCTCGATTTTCATGTACTGACAGACGCGGCAGCTATTGCCGCGGTCATAGGGCTTCGCCCAGATCTGGTGATTCTGTTCACGGGGATACCCCCGGACGGCGTTCAGGCCCCAGACCTGGGGTCCCTTGGTCCGTTGAAAACGGAGGGAGGCGAAGGGGATGGCCACTTCGACGCCATATCCCCAATCTTGGATCCGGGCGGCCGTGTCATAGATCATGTCCCAGCTGTAGTCTTTGACTCCCGCCGCGTCGGACAGGCCGTCGAGCTGGACGCCGGAGGCCGACGTGATCAGGGTGAAAGCCCTCCGGGAGTCGTTATAGGTGTCGATTTCGACCGCGACCCAGTCGTCCCCGCTCGACTTGTCCCGTTCGCCGTAATGGGCCCGGATCTTAGCCGGTTCCGGATCGTAGCAGCGAAATCCGAAATATAAGTGGGTCCGGCTGTAGGTGATCAGGATTTCGGTGCGAACCGGCGGGGGGACGTTTTCCCGAGGCGAGATTTCATAGTTGAGCTCCAGGATCCGGGCTGAAGCCCAGGCATCCTCGTCGAGGACTCCGTCGACCTTGATAGTCGTATCGGTCTTGGGTATGACATAGGGATTCCCCGCTGTCCCTGGTCCCAGGGGTGTTTGTCCGCCGAAGGCAAGAAGACTGAGCAAAAGAACCGAGATCGCCGAGCCGTTCCGAATCAGGGCTTTCATTATCATCTTTTCTCCGTAATCGCTTCCCGGCAGAGCTTCTGTATCATCCCTTTGATGGCGAGGATAATGGGCGCGGGCTTTTCTAAGTGCATGTAATGGGTGAGGTCGTCGAAGACGATGAATTCTCCGCCGAGTTCGGCGGCCATCTTTTTTTGCAGGTCCACGCCGACTTGGGCCATCTTCGGGCGGGCTTCCGGGCTGAATCCCGGAGGAACTCCGGCCTCTCGATTGGCGCCGGCGATGATGACAAGAACGGGCACGCGAGGCAAGGGGCCCATCTTCAGCTCCTGTTGCCTGGACTCGAATATGTAGTCCAATTCCGTCCGCGGATTGGGCGGAGCGGTCGCGCCGCTCGTCATTTTTTCCAGGAGTTCGAGATCTGCTCCTGTCAGGATCTTTTTCTGTGCGTCCACAAGCGTTGCTGGTACTCCGTCCATGAGGATCATCCCGCCCACCTCGTCGGGAAACAGGGAGGCGAACATCTTAACGATCATCACGCCGTAGGAATGCCCGACCAGAAGGATGGGTTTCGGCGGGCTAAGCTTTTCCAGGAGACGGCGGAGGTCGACAGCCGATTGCTTGGCATGCGTGGGAAGATTCCCGATTTCGCTTTTTCCGACTCCAGCCCGGTCATAGGTGATGAGGGACGCGTCTGCGGCTACGGGGTCGATGAGGGGATTCCATTCTTCTTGCGGACCGTTGGCGGTGCCGGAGACGAAAACGACCGTGGGCGATCCTTGCCCGTAGAGGCGGGTATGAAGCTTCCGGCCTCCCACGTCGATCATGCGCTCGGTTTTCGGAGTCTTGACGTCGGGGACGACGAAATGGTCTTGGGTCGGTTTTTGGCCCGCCGGAGGGGTTTTCGCCGGCGGCGCAGGCCGGTCCTCAACGATTGGAGCCCCGGTTTGTTTCAAATCTTCAAGGAAACGCGCCTCGACCCAGTAGATATCGCTTTTCCCCCGCTCCCCGGCGGTGAAGAAGAAATATTTTCCGTCAGGCGAGACAAGCGGCAGCCCGGCCGGAAGCCCCAGGTCAATGGCCCGAGGCTCTCCCCATGTCCCGTCGGGATTCCTGAAGGACACGAATAGCCCGGAACTGGATGAGGGAGATTTCCTTCGGGAGGCGAAGATGAGATAGCTTTCGTCCGGCGCGACATACGGGTACATGTCCTGAGCTCCGACGTTGATCGGAGCCGGCAATCGTTCCAGGCTTTTATATTTACCGTCGACCAATCTGGCCACGGCGATCGCTTCTGTCCCGGGGCCTCCGGAGATATTCGAGGTATAGATCGTCCCGCCGAGCGTCACGGACACACACATGGCTTTGTCCGGGTTAAGGAATCGTCCGGGATTGATCGGATTGCTCCAGCCATCGCCCTTGCGTTCCACGTACCAGATGTTCATTCCGAATCCTTCCTGGCCGGGGATGGGCCTTTCCCAAGTGAAGTAGAGACGGCTTCCGTCGGGCGTCACCCGGGGCTCGAACGACATCCTGTTCTGAACGAAGGAAACGGCCACGGGGTCGGTCCACGTTCCATCGATGCATTTCGTGACGAAAATGAGATTTTGCCCCCGCTTCGGATCCATCCGGGTGAAATAGAATTCCTTCCCGTCGGGCGTGAGCGAGCAACCGAATTCGTGGGCGGGAGTCGAGACGATGCCGGGGGCGAAGACTTGGGGGGTAGTTCCCGGCAGAGATTGACCAAGATAGGGACCTGAAAGCCGGACTTGATCGGAGCCTCCGGAGTCCGTCGTAGAAAAGAGAAGGACCACCGAACAAATCATGACCGCAACGGTTCTCTTTGTCATCTTTTATTACCTCTCAGTTTGCTGATCCGCCGTACCTCAATCGTTGGACCCCTGCCGGCCCGGTTCTGACCCGATAGGGCGAGGAGAGGGAGCGACAAGGCAAAAAAAAGGCAAGTTGGTTTCATTCTGTTCATTGAAATCACTCCTTATCTTAAAGAATGCAATGATGATGTCCGATATGCCAATCACCGATTTCTGAAAGGTTATCCTCTTCATTCGCCCTCCTCGCCCAGCAGAATTCCAAGTATGTTCGCCGGAACGCCTCTAATCGGGGCGTTCCCCATGTTCGTCATGAAGGCCAATACGACTTTTTCCTCGGGCACAATGAACATGACCGTGGTCCCGCCGATGGAGTTCCCTCCCGCCACCAGCAGGCGCCGCCCCCCAGGCGTCCGGGCGACCTGCCATCCGAATCCTCCTCTGGTTTTAGTCCCGTCTCCCAGGGTTGGGGGAGTCCACAAAAGGTCCAAAGTTTCTTGCCGGAGGAAGCGCCCGTTGAGATACGCCCGGGCAAACTCCAGCAAGTCCCCCGCCGTGGAGACGAAGCCTCCTCCCGCCCAGACGGGGCTCAGGTCCGATTTCGGCGCCACCTGGGCGTTGCCGTCCGCCCCCCGCTCCTCATACCCTGTGGCTTGACCGGGAAGCAGCCGGCCCTCCACCTCGGGTTCCGTTTGGGTCATTTGAAGCGGCATCAGCACCTTATCCCTCATCAGGGTGAGGAAGGGAAGGCCGGCGGCTCGCTCCATCGCCGCACTCAGGAGGACGTAGCCGTACGTAGAGTAGGAATGCAAAGTGCCGGGTTTGGCCAACAGGGGATCGGCGGCGAAGACTTTTAGGGACTCAAGGACGTTTTTATAAGAGCGGGTATTCAAGACCTCGTTTCCGCGATAATGACGAAGGCCCGATTGATGTGTGGCAAGCTGCCTGAGAGTGATGCGGTATCCTTTATCGGGAAATTCCGGAACGTATTGCCGGACGTCGGCGTCCAAATCGAGCTTCCCCTCCTCAAGGAGGAGGCCGAGCGCGGTCGCCGTCAGCGTTTTCGAAACGCTCCCGATGCGGAACCTTGTTTGCGGCGTAACAACCCGGCCCGAGTTAAGGTCAGAGAATCCAAATCCTTCAAAATGGGTGAACTCGTCCCCTACCGCCAAGGCAAGCGATATCCCGGGCACAACCGATGTTTTGATGAATTCCCGGACGTATTCTCCAATCTCCATGGTCCGCTGCGAGAACTCCTCGGCGGTTTTGGGGATCCCACGGAGCTGACCCGGACCCTGCCCCTTCTGTTTCGGAACGAGCCCCGATGGTCCGGAAACATCGCCGGGAGCCGGCGGCGTGTTGACAAGAGAGCCGGCGATCACCCTGTCTCCTCGCTCCGCCGCATCGGGGATTCCATCGGCCCCCAAGGCGGGGCCCAGCGCCCCGGCGGCCACCAGGGCGATCCAGCCGAGTTTTTTGAATCCGGCCATCGTTTTGCTCCTAAATCGAAACGTTCTATACAAATCAGTGCTTCTTACTGTTTAACGATGTTTTCTCAAGGATGTTTAGAGGACCCTAGTCCTTTTTTTAAAGAAGGACCAAGGTCCTCCCGTCGACCCCGAGTCCGACGACGCAACTCATCCAAGGTCGGCGGGGCCGAAACCCAAGATTTTTCGATTCCAACTAACCTTTTCCAGCGTCTTTTCGTAATAAAGATGAAGAGAGAGGTTTGTCATGTTCAAAAACTACCTCAAGGTCGCCTCGCGAAACCTCATCCGGCACAAGGGCCAGGCCTTCATCAACCTGTTCGGCTTGGCCATCGGGATGACCTGCGGGATCCTGATTTTCCTTTACATCCAGGACGAATTGAGCTTCGACAGGTATCCGAAGGACGCCGGCCGGATCTACCGCCTGGCCCTCGAAGCCCAGGTCCCGAATCGGGCCGATCTGCGGACGGCCCGCACTCCGCCGCCCTGGGCGTCGGCCCTCGCTGCGGAATACCCCGAAGTAGAGAGCTACGTCCGGATCAAATCCCCGCTCGTCTCCTGGCTGGTGGCTTACGAGCGCGGGGAGAAGCGCTTCCACGAAAAGGGATTCTACTTCGCCGATCCCGCTGTTTTCGACGTTTTTTCCTTCAAGATGGTCCGGGGAAACCCGGAAACCGCCCTGAAAGAGCCCCGGACCGCGGTCCTGACCGAAACGGCCGCCAGAAAGTACTTCGGCGACGAAGACCCGATGGACAAGGTCCTTCGCCTGGACAATACCTATGACTTCCGGATCACGGGGATCATGCAGGACGTCCCCCGGACCTCCCACCTGACCTTCGATATCCTCGCGTCGTTCGAGTCTCTGCGGGTTCTCCCGATCTATAACGGGACCGTTTACTTGGACATGCAGAGAAGCGGCCTTTTCCCCGACGTTTACACGTATCTCCGCCTGAAGAAAGGCTTCGCTCCGGCCGATTTCGAAAAGAAAATGCCCGATTTCCTGAATAAATATCTGGGCGGGCAGATCGCTCAAGTCGGCCTCAAGATGCGGCCCTTCCTTCAGCCTCTCACCAAGATCCACCTCCGCTCGAACCTCGAGGCCGAGCTCAAGAGCAACAGCAGCCTCAGCTATGTCTATGTCTTTTCGGCCATCGCCGTGTTCATCCTGCTCATCGCCTGCATCAACTTCATGAACCTGGCCACGGCCCGTTCGGCCGGCCGGGCCCAGGAAGTCGGGATGCGAAAGGTTGTCGGGGCTCACCGGACCCAGCTCGTCTTCCAGTTCCTCGGAGAGACCCTCTTTCTCTCCGTCCTCGCCCTCGGGCTGGCCCTCGTGTTCACAACCGCCCTCCTTCCCCTATTCAACGGTTTATCGGGGAAAACCTTGTCGTTGAATTTCACCCGAGGCTGGATCGCGCCGGTCCTCGTCCTCGTCACTCTGTTCGTCGGACTCGTTGCCGGGAGCTATCCGGCGCTGTTTCTCTCCTCGCTCCGCCCGGCCAACATGATCAAGGGCTCTTTGCGATCCAGCCGGACGAACGCCGCACTGCGAAAAATCCTTGTCATCTTCCAGTTCGCCGTCTCGATCGTCTTCATCATCGGCACCGCCGTCGTTTACCGCCAGCTGGGCTTTCTCCAGTCCAAACCCGTGGGATTCGATAAAGAGGACCTTGTCGTCCTGCCGCTAGGAGATCCCCAAGCCCGGAAAATCTACCAGTCGTTCAAGGACTTCGTCCGCCAGAGTTCGGATGTCGTCGCGGTGACGGGGGCGATCAGCCTGCCGGGCGGATTATCCAATATCGCCCTCGTCCGGCCGGAAGGCGCGGCCCCCGGCGAGCAGACGACCATGGAAGCCCTGATCGTCGATCACGACTTCGTCCCGGCCCTCGGCTTGGAAATGGCCGCCGGCCGGAATTTCTCGCGCGAGCATTCCACCGACACCCTTCAGGCGTTCATCCTCAATGAAACCGCCGTCAGGCTATTCGGCTGGGAAGGAAAGGCCCTCGACAAGCAGATCGGCTTGGGCAATCTCAACGGCCGGGTGATCGGCGTCGTCAAGGACTTCCATTTCAAATCGCTCCACAATCGGGTCGATCCCCTCTTCCTCCATCTGGCCCCGGACCCGGACGCCATCCATTACCTCGCCGTCAAGATCAAGCCGGGGACGACGGGACGAGCCTTGAAGTTCATCGAGGAACAGTGGCGCCGGATCTACCCCCGGGATCCGTTCATTTATTCGTTTCTGAAGGACGACTTCGACGGATTATATGGGGGAGAGGCGAGGCGCGGCCGCATCTTTCTCGCTTTTTCGGCGCTCACGATCCTCATCGCCTGCTTGGGATTGCTCGGGCTGGCGTCGTTCACCGCCGAGCAGAGGAACAAGGAGGTCGGAATTCGGAAAGTCCTCGGGGCCTCCGTTCCCAACTTGATCCGGATCTTGACGTCGGAGTTTGTCGTTTTGGTGGCGTTGGCCAACCTGGCCGCTTGGCCGGTGGCGTATCTGGTCATCCGCGGCTGGCTGGGGAACTTCGCCTACCGGGTCGGCGTGGGATTCGGGATCTTTCTCGCGGCCGCCGTGTCGGCCGTCCTGATCGCCCTGGCGACCGTCAGCTACCAGGCCGCCCGGGCCGCCGCGGCCGATCCGATCAATGCCATCCGCCGGGAATAAATACGGGGACACATTACTTAATACGTCCGAATTTATGGATACGTTCGACGGCGCCAAACCCCGATTTTAAAATCGGGGTAAAAGCGCCGCTCAGTATTAACCCTGAGCATACCCCGGCCTTGCCACCGCCCTTGGC
>Ga0315288_10004445_pt1 | contig 17846 bp, 19 predicted proteins | sample YL17G11_20_MG_FD_203454 | JGI IMG/M metagenome (GOLD analysis project Ga0315288, IMG submission 203454) | Sediment microbial communities from Yellowstone Lake, YNP, Wyoming, USA - YL17G11_20 | ecosystem: Environmental > Aquatic > Freshwater > Lake > Sediment | place: USA: Wyoming | collected... | reverse complement strand
GACCGCTGACCTCTGACTGTGGTTCCTGAGCGGAGTCGATGGACTGACCGCTTGCTGATCGGGGCAATGCAGCTCCGCAATCCAACGCTGTCGGTTCGGGTGTCGGCTCCGCCGCGCCATGAAGTCTGTTGCCGCCCCCGCGTCCGACTGCCAAACAATGGTATTTTCACAAAGCGACGGCTATCTGCGCATGTCACACCCCGGACCACCCAATGCTCATCTACCTCCTTGCCTTCATCCTGCTCATCCTGCTGAACGCCTTTTTTGTTTTCGCCGAGTTTGCCTCGGTCAAAATCCGTGGCTCGCAAGTTGAGGAGCTGATCGACCAGCAGCGCCACGGCGCCAAGCTGGTGCAGCACATCCACGCGCATCTCGATGAGTATCTCTCCGTGTGCCAGGTCGGTATCACCTTCGCCTCCATTGCGCTGGGTTTTATTGGCGAGCGCATGGCTGTTGAGTTCATTGCGCCCCACTTCGTCAGTTTCGGCGGAAACGTTGCAGCGCACGCCGCCGCAACAACCATGTCCGTGGTGATGGTCAGCTACGTGCATATCCTGCTGGGCGAGCAGGTTCCCAAGCTCGTGGCCATACGCAAGGCCACCCGGGCAGCTCTCTGGTCTGCGGTACCTTTGCACGCCGCACGGGTGCTCTTCGTCATCCCGCTGTGGGTGCTCAATGGCTCGTCAGGCCTTATCCTTAAGGCCATGGGCATGGGTGAGATGCCCAAACACGACCACGTGTCCGAAGATGAACTCCGCATCATCCTGGAGCGCAGCCAGAGCACCGGGCTCATGAGCTTTCGGCGGCTCCTCATCACCGAGAATGTCTTTGACCTCGGCGAACTCCGTGTGAAAGATGCCATGCGTCCCAGGTCGCAGGCCGTGTGTCTTGACAGCGGCATGTCGTGGAAGGAAGTGGATGCGGTGGTCGGCAAGCACAGGTTGTCGCGCTACCCGCTGCTGTGCGCAGGAGACGATCGGCCGGCGGGTTTTGTGCATGTGAAGGATCTGCTCATGCAGACCAGGATCGGCGGCGCCCCGGACTTCTCCAGGATTACTCGCATGCCCGTGATGACGGCCGAGAGTACCCCGCTGGAGGAGCTGCTCACCCGTATGCAACAGGGCCGCGACCACTTGGCCGTTGTCGCCCGCGATGGCGCGTGGCTGGGCATCATCACCATGGAGGACATCATTGAGGAGATCATCGGCACTGTGGGCGATGAGTTTGAGGTCGAGCCTGCGGTGATGCTGGGCGATGTGCTCACCCGGTCGCGCGTTGTGCTGGGAGTGGAGGGACTCTCGATTGTGGACACCGTGCGCAAGGCTCTCATGCGTGTCGCGCGGGTCGACTTGCCGGTTGCTGCGGACGTCATCATGCGAGCGGTCTCCGAGCGCGAACGTGTGGCCAGCACCTACCTGGGACAGGGCATTGCCATCCCGCATGCGCGCTTGTCGGAGGTCGCGAAACCGGCCCTGGTGGTGATTCGCAGCGAGAAGGGAATTCCCGTGGAATCAACGCAGGAGCGGGCTCGTCTGCTCTTTCTGCTGGTCACGCCCACCGGGCAGCCCAGGGTGCACCAGAAGCTGCTGGCCCGGGTAGCAGCTCTGCTGGAGAAGAGTGACTATGTTGAGGAGCGCCTGTACAAGGCGCAGACTGCGGATGAAATGTATGATATTATCTGCACCGGGGAGCAGACGAGTATTGATTGAGGCGGGCGGGACTCCCTATGCCACAATCCCCATGGCCATGAGGCCCAGCATCACCGCGCCCAAGGCCAGTCGGTACCACGCGAACGGCACGAAGTCGCGGCGCTGGACGAATTTCACCAGCCACACCACCGAGAGCCAGGCTGTCACCGTCGCCACGACAAAGGCCAGAATTGCCGACGGAGCAACGAGCGCCGAAGCTTGTCCTGCGTCAATGGCTTCTTTGAGCTGCAGAGCCCCGGCCGCAAACATGGTGGGGATGCCGACGAGGAACGCAAACCGAACCGCGGCCGGCCGGGAGAGGCCCAGTACCAGCGCTGCCATCACTGCTGCGCCCGAGCGGGAGGTTCCCGGAAAAATCGCCGCCAGCAACTGACCTGCAGCCACCGCCACCACCACTGCCCACGGGATGCTCTCTGAAAGCACCTTGCCGTGCGCGCGTCGCTCGATCACAAAGATCGCCACGCCACCGATGATCGTGGCCAATGCGATAGGGAGCATTGTCTCCGGCAGCTTGAGGCCCAGCTTCTTGGCCACCACGCCGCCAATACCCGTGAGAATGAAACACGTCGCCAGTTTGACCACCTCATCCCGCTTGAGCGGATCGCCGAGCCCCGTGACCAGTCCGACAATGTGCTTCCAGAAGACGAGCGTGACGGCAACAATGGGCCCAACCTGGATCAGCACGTTGAATGCGTCGGTTTGATGGCTCTTCAGCAGACTCTCGGCTATAAGCAGATGCCCGGTGCTGCTGACTGGAAGGAACTCGGTGACTCCTTCGACAATGCCGAGGATGAGTGCGCTGAGGTAGAGTTCCATGGTCGTAGGGCGTCCTTCCGGGAGACGTGGAGTGAGGGAATCCGGGCTCCCCAAAATACTTGGCGCGTCGGAGCCGCAGCCAACGCCTCGCTCCGGCGATGCAGGCCGTCGCGCCCCTGCTTCGCTGTGGCGCGACTCTCAAAGGACCGCAGTCAGCGGTCGGGCAAGTCATTGGTTTTCCGGGGCCGCCGGGGAACGTCCCACCCGTCTCGCGAACTATTTTACGTGGACGTATTGACAGACGAGGCCCCGTCGGTAGGGCGCTCGACAAACTCCCACCAAGGACAATCGCACCATGGAACGGCTCTGGGCGCCCTGGCGCATGCAGTACATCACGCTGATTGACAAAGTCGACGACGGCTGCATCTTCTGCCTCAAACCGGGCATCGCCCAGGACCGCGAGCATCTCATTCTCCACCGCAGCAGCCGCTGCTTCGTCATCATGAACCTCTACCCCTACAACAACGGGCACCTCATGGTGGTGCCCTACACCCACTGTCACACCCTCGATGCTCTCAGTACCGAGGATACCGCCGACCTGTGGGCGTTGGTCCGGCAATGCTCCAGCGCGCTGTCCGCCGCGTTCCATCCCGACGGATTCAACATTGGCATGAACATCGGCCGCGTGGCAGGCGCGGGCATCGATCGGCACCTGCACATGCACATTGTGCCGCGCTGGAACGGAGACTCGAATTTCATGCCGGTGGTGGGGGAGACGAAGGTGATCTCGCAGAGCCTGCTTGACGCGTACGATACGCTGCTTCCCTACTTCCAGCAGGTGGCCTGAATCGGGGTCGGGTTCGCCCCGGGCGAGTGCTCCCACAGGCTCATGACACCATCCTCCATGATGGCATAGGTGTAGCGCCGGATCCATTGTCCGGAGTTGCAGTAGGTCTTTTCGCCCCATTGCGACAGCTCGGGCGCGTGCGTGTGCCCGAACACAACCACGTCGCTGCCTGCATCGAGGTATGACTTGGCTGCGGCGCGGTACTCGGCAATGCGCTCGTTGTTGATGCGCAGACGCAGGAGTTTGCGGCTGGAGCCCGAGAAGAGCCCTGCCAGAGGAATGCCCAGGTTGGGATGCAGCATGCGGTAGAAACGCTGGCCTGCGGGGTTGCGCAGCACGCGCTTGAGCACGCGGTACCCTGCATCCGCCTTCACGATGCCGTCGCCGTGGTACAGGTGCAGCTTCTTTCCCTGAAGCGTCATGTCAACGTGGTCGCCGGGAAGATCGATGCCGACGGTGTCGCGCAGAAACGAGCCCAGCGCAAAGTCGTGATTGCCGACTACATAGTGCACACGTGTTCCATTGTCAATCAGATCGGCGAGAGCGTGGACTGCCCGGAAATAGTCGGGACGAATGGCGAACCGGTACTCGATCCAGAAGTCGAAGAGGTCGCCCAGAATGAACAGGTCGCTACTGCCCGACACCGTGCTGCGCAGAAACTGCAGCAGGTGCTCCTGACGAGCCTCACACGTGGGTATGCGCGCCCCCAGGTGAGCGTCGGAGATGAAGAAGGCCCGTTGGGTGGTCATGGGTCGGAGGCGGTCTCGCACGGTTCGGTGTTCGAAACAGAAACGATGCTCCCGATCCACCGATGGCGAGGCGCCCGTCCGCGAACCCCGCGTCGACCTCATCGTGAAGTGAAAATGGCCTGACACTCACGCCGAGGGTTCCGGGATGAGCCCCTACTGCCAAAGATTGTCGTCTTCGCCGAGTTCGTCGGCAATCTCCTTGAAATGCGCATCCTGGTCTTGCTTCGAGCCGAATTCCAGCTCCTTCATGTCATCTTCGGAAACCGGGACCTCCGGAACTGTTGCTTCATCAACGTCTCGAAGAATCTCGTCTGCGTCAAAATCGTCGTCACGTGCCATGTCGATTGACCTCCCTGGATGGTTATGTCGCCTCAATAATAATGCATCTCGGCACCGATGTCAACTGCTCTCGTCCATTTTCTTTTGGGCTCCCTTCATACGCCGGACCGACGCACCACGAAGTCTGGACATCGCGCCCAGTCCGGGAGGCAGGGATCCCTTGGCGTGCACCACCACGGCTCTGCGGTGCTCCATGGTCTCAACCAACACTCCGTACCAAGACAGAGCGGTGCTCCGTCCGGCTTTAGCGCATAACTTTTCGTGCGCGGGTAGCGGGATATTGTCGACAAGCAACAATGCTCTGTCGTCCCGCGTAGTGCGATGCCGTTTCCGGCACTTGGGCGCTCAGATTGGGCCACGCCGCCGATCCCCCCGCATGAACCGCGGCGGGGGTACTGCGCAGTTCCCGACGCTCCGGTATCCGCCAACCTACCGGGTGCCGCTCTTTCTGATGATGTCGTCGATCTCTTTCTGGAGCTGCGCCTTGTAGAGCATGTCTTCCAGATTGACCACGTTCTTCTTGCCGTCTTCAAGCACTTTGGCCCGGCGATCGAACATCGACAATTCAAGTTGCCGCTTCCGGTTCTCTTCTTGCCGGATTTTGTATACAAGAATCGACTTGCCCAGCGACACCGCCAGCAGGACCACCATGATTTGCAGAATCCAGACTACCACGTTGAGATCGGTCATGGCGAAGAATCCTCGCGTTTTGTCGCACCCACACGCACGCTGTACTACTTCTGCCGGGCTCCTTCGATTGCCCTCACCCGTTAAAATATCTCGGGGAGTGTTGTTCTGCAAGTGCCCGCGTGCGTCGCCCGCGCCTACGTCACGGGGAACGCGTCGGTGGCAAAGTTCATTCGCCTGCTGAATGTGAGCAGACGCAGCAGCAGCGCCTTGTTCTGTGGGGACGCATCCCGATAGGTGCGGTACTCGTCGTACAGCGCGTGCACTCTCACCGTGAACACCGGATAGAATGCGTCTTCGAGCACATGCTTGCGCACCGGGACTGCAAAACGGTCGACAATGTTGAGCAGGGAAGTCATCCGGTCGCACGTTGTTTCGTCGATGGTGGTGGTAAGCTTCGAGAGCTTCTTGACAAGCGCGCGTTCCAGAGCCGCCGAGCTCTCCGACAAATCAATTTTCACGCCGAATCGCACCGCCTTCTGCCAGATCTCCAGCAGCAGCGTCAGAGGGTCGCCGTTTCTCACCAACTCCTCAATCCGTGCGATCTCGGCGTTCCACTGCGCATTGAGCACGAACTGCAAGGGGCCGTACAGCGATAGCGGCAGGGAGTTGGACAGCACAACCATGGTGTCGAGCACTTCGCAGTTCTCTCCCAGCCAGCTCGTGTAGTGCTCCAGGGTGCGTTGCGAAATGCGACGGAAGAAGTACTCGGAGAGTTTCTCGCGCGTGGAGGCGAAGAGAGCGCTGTATCCGAGCCTGATCGCCTGCGGATGGCTCTCCCACGAATCGGGTTTGTTCCGGTCAAAGGCCCGTGCCCGGGTGATGGCCGTCGGAAGCACCCAACCAACCATGTCAACGCCCTGCTTGTGCGAGATCAGTACCGACAGGTCGGCAGACTCACCCTCCACATCGTTGCGAATGAGTACACGGAATACATCGTGGTCGTGCCTGCCGATGCGCCTGTGCCATACGTGTTCCGAGTGCACATCGTAGTCTTTGCGGATCTCGTACAGGTCCACCTCGCGACCCAGAGCCTTGTCCGCAGCGGCTGTGAACGCGGCAATCTGCAAATGCGCGAGAAACGGCCGCACGTGTGCCTCGAAGAGCGTCTTGCCGGTCTGGCCCCCCCCGTTCCCGCACGCTTTGTCAAGCGCATCGAGGAATTCGCGCAGTACGGCGTCGCGTGCATCGTCGCCAACGCCGTTCTGGATGGCCCGGCCCGCATACGCAAGGTTCTGGATGGTCTCGATGCCTGCCACGTCGGAGAAGAACCACCCGCACGACGTGTAGGAGAACAGTTGGTACTTCTGGGCTTGCAGCAGTCTGCGCGTACGAGTCACATCCTCGTTGGAGAGCAAAGCCTTGGCGCCGCAGCCCTGCAAGAAGGACGCTGTGTCGTCGAGCGACCGGGTGTCCACGATCTGCTCGAACATGTCGCGCACTGCCCAGGGGTCGGCAAACAGCGCGCCGAGGTCCCGCTCGAACACCGCATCGACATGTTTCTGGGCGCCTGTCAGTGCTTCCCGCAGAGGGCCACGCCACTTCTGGTTCCAGTTGCTCTGTCCGCCGGTCTGACATCCGCAGTCGCGGCACCACCGGCCCACACCATGCGCGCAACTCCAGGCCGTGCCCTCGCCATCGGCGTTTTTCAGACGCACTTCGTAGCGCGGGGGGAAACGCTCCAGCAGATAGCCGAAATTGACTGGTGCGAGCTGCTGCGCCGGGGCCGACGTCGTGAACATGTATGCCAGGCACATGTCGCCGTATGCCTTGTGGTGGCCGAATGTCTCGCCGTCGGTGGCCACCACCACAGCCTGCGACTCGGTCGGGTGCTTGTCGAACGCGCCTGCAACCGCTGCGGTCAGGTTCGCGGCATTGGTGAGCAAGTCGCCGAAGCTGATGGCCTTGGAGAGCCCCTCGTCAAAGAAAAAGACATCGAGGAAGTCGTTGGGTCCGCCACCGACGAACACGCGGTACGCGCGGCGGGTGTCAACAGCCACGCCCGAGGTGCTGGCCCACGGCCGCGACTGGTCGAGTGGACGAATGGCTTCTGCTTGATTCGGCGAGAGTACGGTGAAACGAATGTCCTCCTCGATGAGGCAGCGAACCGTGTCGGCGTTGATGGCCGTCTCGGCAAGCCAGATGCCCTCGGGTTCGCGCTGGAAGTGTCGCCGAAAGAACGACTTGGCCCACCGTATCTGCGTGAGCTGGTCGCGACGTGAGGCCAACGGCATGATGATGTGGTTGTACACCTGCGCAATGGCATTGCCGTGTCCGCCCAGCCGCATCACGCTCTCGCGATCGCCCTGCACCACGCGCTCCGCCACTTCGGGATGTGCATCGAGAAGCCATCGGAAGAGTGTGGGGCCGAAGTTGAAGCTCAAATTGCGGTAGTTGTTGTGGATGCCGCGAATCATGCCATGCGGGTCGAGCAGGCGCGAGAATGCGTTGGGCCGGTAGCACTCGTCAAAAACGCGTTCGTTCCAGTCGTGCGCAGGCTTGGCAGAGGGCTGCCGCTCGATGAGGCTGAGCCAGGGATTCTCTCGCGGGGGCTGGTAGAAGTGGCCGTGAATGACGAATAGCCGGGCGTCGTTCGGGATCGTGTCGTTGTGCATGTGGCGTGGGGTAGGAGGTTACTTCCAGTCGTAGGGCTTTCCATCGGGATAGGTCACCTCGCGTCCCTCAAGTCTGCTCTTGAGGATGTCGATGCCCTGCGTGATGATATCGTCGCGCGTTTCGAAGGCGTTCTCGAACCACTGCTCCAACTCTTTGCCAATGCGCGTATAGCACTTGTCGCCGATCTTGCGTTCGCCCAGTTGCAGCTCCAGAGTGCTCTTTTCGCCGTCGATGACAAGATTGCGGATCCAACGAATACTCATGGGTGCACCTCGCAGACTATGTTCTGTCAATCGAGCCGAGCAGGATGCGCGCTCTGCCAGAAAATACATCGTGAGGATGCGCAAGCATGAGGCCCCGAAGCACCTCCCGGCCGCGTTCCAGCTCGCCGCGTCTCAGCAGGGCCTCGCCAAGGTAGTAGCGCAGTTCGGGCGTGTGTTTCTCGGCGGGTACGGCGCCGAGGAGCCCGATCGCTTCACCGAGCTTGCGGTCGCGGATGAGCGGCGGGACAATTCGCGCGACCAGCACGATCTGCTCCTCGCCGGTCACGTGTGCGTCGGCCAGCAGCGATGCAGCTCGCGCGGGCTGTCTCAGGTAGAGAGCGAGCTCGACGCCACCCCAGCACCCGAACGCTTCCTGCGATGTCCTGATGCGTTTGGACAGGTACCGGTAGCCGATGATCTCGTCGCCCGCAGGTGTGCCGGGGCGGATCGCAGCCGAGTCGAGCAGCCGCGACGCATCGGAGGGGGTGCCGGAGTACAGCGTGGTGCGCAGCATCCACCGGTACGACTCGTCGCTCAGAGACCGCCAGTGGGTGCGCTGCCGCAGCAGGCCCGCCTCTCGAAGCGCCTCTGGTAGCCGGCCCGCAAAGAGGTGCTGCCGGATGACAAGCGTGTCGCGTTGCACGCCGGGTGGCAGCAGGGCAATGATACTGTCGGCCGAGGCTACGTCGCCGGCCCTCTGGTACAGCGTGGCAGCGGCGCCTTGGGCGGATGGTTGGGTCGGAGAAGTCCGGCGCAACCACGAAACCGCCGAGTCGAGCCGGTCGCAATGCTGGTAGGCATCGCAGAGCACCGAGGCACATCGCTGCTTGTCTTCCGGGGCATTGAGCCGCGGGTAGGCGGCGAGACCCCGGGAAACTGCCTCAGAACTCTGCCCCTGCAACAATGCTTCTTCTGCCATGTCAAGGAGCTGACTGCCCGACGATGCCGCGCTGAGGTGCGCAAGCTGCATGGCGGCAAGGGAGTTGAGCCCGAACTCTGCATAGGCCTGGGCCAGCCAACTTCGGACGGCAGCGGAGTCCTTGCCCGGGAGAGCAAGCGCGCACGACCCGTAGGCTCCGAGCGTCCCCTCTACCGTTGTCGAGTCTGCGGTCTCCAGCATCCGCAGTGCCTGTGCCTGTACGAGCGCTGCCAGACGCACGTCGCGTCCTGACGCACGGCACAGCAGCGTTCCCGCAGGTCCGGACTGTCCCATGATGTGCTTGATCTGCGCCCACCGGAGCAAGTCCAGTGCATTCAGTTGGCCCGACCGATCCAGAACTTGCAGCACACTGTCAGCCTGCGCGATTCTTCCCGCTTGCTGGAACGCCTCGACCTGTGCGCGCAGAGGAGCACTCGCGTCCGGAATCTGGGCTCCGGCCGCGGCCACCACTGCCATCATCACCGACAATGCGTGTGTGCATCTCATAGTTGCGACTCGACCGAAAGCGGACTGGTGAATCTCACATGTATGCGACCCAGTCCGCGTGTCTCTTGATAGTTGCGTGCCCACTCAACCGACATGGCGCCAACCCGGGTCGGCAGGCGCGTGCCAATGCCGAAGCCCAGAAGCTTCGTGAGCGCGGCGCTCCAATCGGTCCAGCTGTGGGCTTGACCAAACGCGCCAGGGTCGCTGAATCCGGCCCCGCCGTCTGTGAAAATATAGACTGATCCCTTCTCACTGTAGTACAGGCGGCACTCGCCCTGGGCGTATGCCACGGTGCGTAGCGCGAACTCGTTGTCCGGATATCCTCGCACCGACTGGTATCCGCCAACCCGGTACATCTCGATGGTCGGCAGCGAGTTCTCGTCGGTGACCAGGTTGAGCGTGGTGAGGTCGGCTGCGAGTGCCCAACGGCGAGATAGCGGTCTCTGCGCTCCGATCGAGAACTCAACGTTCAGGCGTGTGTGGTTGCGGTCGTCTTGCCGCGCAATGCCCGTGCCTGTGCGCATGTCAAGATGCCGCGACCGGGCGCCCGCGCCCGTGGGCTCCGATTGGCGCGAGACAATGAGGTCGAGGCCGTAGTAGGTCAGGTGCCGTGCGCCTGCTGAGTCGGAGCCCTCGGTTGTTGTCGTGTGCCCTCGCACGCCCACGCCTGCCTGCCACAGCGTGCGCAGTTCGGCGAGGACCCGCAGCTGCCCCTCCATATGACCGTAGGCGCTCTGGCGGATCTCCAAGCCAAACCCGCCCGATGCGGAAAACGGCGTGCGGAAGATGAACGGCTTGCCGATCTCCAGATTGAACACCTGGAGATCCTTCTCGCCCCGGTAGGTGAGTGCGCCATGTTCCCCCTGCCCCAGCGTGTTGAGCACCGACACATTGAGCACGCCGGTGAGGCGCGGTGTGCCCGCGCCTGTTGCCTCAAGCCCGATCACGCCGTCCACCCCCAGGCCCGAACGCTCCTTGACGGCGCAGGGCAGAGCCACCCGTGTGACCGAATCGCTCGGGGTGGTATCGCCCGCCGCAGTGACGACAACGGGGGCTCCGATGTTGACATCCGCGATGTAGGGGCGTGAGACAAGGCGCGCCCGGGCCTGGTCGATCTTTCGAACGTCGAAGAGTTCGCCGTGTCCCATGCGAAGATCGCGGGCCAACAAGGCGCGGTTCGTCTTCAGTCTGGTTGTGAAGAGCGGAGGCGCGACCCTGCACTTCTCGCCGGGCATCACCGACACATGCACGGCGACCCGCACCTTCGGCAGGGAGTCGTTCCGCACAATGTCAACGGTGGCCTGGGCAAACGGATACCCGCGGCCCGCGCAGTACCGCACCGCATCGCGGGCGACGCGGGCAATGGCGCCTGCATCGTAGGGCAGGGGAGTGCGGGGGATTTGCAGAGAGTCGCTGGCGATGCCAGCAGGCAGCGCCACACCGAGAGTGTCCACGGACGCTCGCGGCCCCAGGAACACGCGCACGGTGTCCGTCGACGAGGTGTCCCACTGTGCAGAGAAGAATCCCAGAGAGTCGAGTGCGCCACTGAGAGCCGGTCGAGATCCCGCAGTGCCGAACCGCCGATCCCGATCCAAGGGACGCAGCCCACGGACGTCGGACTTGTCACCGGTGACAACGATGGCGCCGCGAGCGTCGGCGAGGCGAAGCTGCTTCTGCGTCGGGGCTCCGAGCGCGAGTGGCGCGCAGACGGCCAACGACAGGCAGGCGGCCTGCAGGAGTCTGCGGCGGCTGGTTCTGGACGCGAGTCGTGTTGAGGGAGTCATGGGTTCCCGATCCGCCAATCTCGTGGACCGCGCAAAAACAACAAACGCCGCTCACAAGGTGAACGGCGTCTCAATCCCGCGCGATACAGTCCGCCGGCTACCCGGCCTTGGCGCGCTTCTTCTCGAGAATCTCTTTGCCCTTCACCGAGTACTTGGCAACAGGTACTTCGTCAAGTCGCTCGACGTTGATGGGCTCTCCGGTGACCAGACAAATGCCGTAGGTGCCGGCCTCGATGCGTGCGAGCGCTTCCTCGACCTGCTCAAGATACTTCTGCTGCCGCTCGGCAAGGCCCATGGAGAACTCACGGTCGTAGGAGAGCGCGGCCACATCACCAAGATGATAGCTGTAGCGCGAGTTCTCTCCCGATTGGTCGGAGATGGACGTCTTGAGGTTGGTCAGAGAGAGGTCGTTCATCTCGGAGACAACGCGGTCTTTTTCGGCGAGCAGTTTCTTTCTGAAATGTTCGAGTTCTTTCTTCGTGAGTCCGGACTTCTTGTTCATGATGGCTCTCCCGGCTGAACTGGCCTCGTTGAGGAAGCATGTAAAATAGCTTCTCCGGTGCATCCCGCACAATTCGTCCGGGCCTGCAAGAGGGCTGCCGGGGGCTGATCCGCACTGGCCCGATCTATTTTTTCAGGCTGGCGATACCGACAATCCACCTACCCGGATACACTCCCTATGACACGAATGGCGCAGGCCAGACAAGGCCTGATCACCGACGAAATCAAGACCGTTGCCGCGCGTGAGATGCTCGATCCCGAGACGGTACGGCGCGGGGTTGCCGACGGTACCATCACCATTGTCCGAAATGCTCTGCGCGCCATTGAGCCGCTTGGCCTGGGCGCAGGCACCCGCATCAAAATCAACGCGAACATCGGCACCTCGTCCTCCCGGGCCTCGCTTGACGAGGAACTGGCCAAGTTGAAAGTGGCTGTGGACAGCGGCGCCGACGCCATCATGGACTTGTCCACGCATGGCGACCTTGTGCATTTCCGCAAGACCATCCTCGCACAGTGCAGTGTTGCTGTCGGCACGGTTCCCCTCTACGAAATGGCACAGCGCGCCCAGCAAAGCAAGCGCTCCATTGTCGATCTCTCTGCCGACGAAATGTTCGCGGTCATCGACGACCACTGCAACCAGGGTGTCGATTTCCTCACGCTGCACTGCGGCATCACCCGGAAGACCGTGGCTCGGTTCCGCGAGGCCAAACGCCTGACCGGGGCTGTGAGTCGCGGCGGCACCATCATCATGGAGTGGATCTCCCAGAACAACCAGGAGAATCCACTGTACGAACAGTACGACCGGTTGCTTGACATATTGGCCAAACACGACGTGGCAGTCAGTCTGGGCGACGGCTTTCGGCCCGGTTCGCTGCACGATGCCACCGACCGCGTGCAGATCGAGGAACTTGTGGTGCTGGGCGAGCTGGTGCGTCGCGCCCGCGCCCGCAACGTGGGCGTCTTCGTCGAAGGCCCCGGCCATGTCCCGCTCAATCAGGTTGCCGCGAACATGCAGATCCAGAAGACGCTGTGCGAGGGTGCTCCGTTCTACGTGCTCGGGCCGCTGGTCACCGACATCTCTCCCGGCTACGATCATATTACCGCAGCCATTGGCGGGGCAGTTGCGGGCATGGCAGGCGCCGACTTCCTCTGCTACGTAACGCCGGCGGAGCACCTGCGCCTTCCGTCAATCGAGGATGTTAAGGAGGGCGTAATCGCATCGCGCATAGCTGCGCACGCGGCTGACATCGCTCGGGGCCACCCTGGCGCGCGTGAGTGGGACGATCGCATCTCTGCTGCCAAGGCCAACCTGGACTGGGATCTGATGATCTCGCTGTGCGTAGACCCCGAGAAGGCGCGTCGCTATCGAGAATCACTGCCTCCTGCCGATCAGCACCTGTGCAGCATGTGCGGCGAGTTCTGCGCCATCAAACGCTCACGGGGCGTTGAAAGCGGGAAGTGATGGCATCGTACTCACTCACCTGCGAGCTGTCAATACCTCACGCGGAAATCGCCATTGCGCTGCTTGCCGAAATGGGCATGCAGGGCTGCGAGGAGAGCGCAACTGCCGCAGGCACACGGCTCCGCTGCTACTTCGCGGACAAGGACTCCGCACACGTGGCCTGGACGGCAATCTCCGCGCAGTTTGAAGGTGCCGGTGCAGCCCGGGTCGCTTGCGTCGAAGACCAGGACTGGAACGCAGCCTGGCGAGAGACCATCCAACCGGTGAAGATTGCGCCGCATGTGTGGGTCTCCCCGCAATGGCGCACCCCCGAGCTCACCGATGGTGACGAGTGGATCCGCATTGAGCCGAAGATGGCCTTTGGGTCGGGCCATCACGAGACCACGCGACTGGCATCCCAGGCGCTGGTTGCGCTGGGCGCATCTGTCCGCAACACGCGTGTGCTTGACGTGGGCACGGGCTCGGGTGTGCTCTGCTTCACTGCCGGGCTGCTCGGAGCGCGGTGGAGCCTGGGGTTGGACATCGACCCGTTGTGCGGAGACAATCTTGGAGAGAACCGGCGAGACAATCCTCAATGCGGAGCGACTGACTTCTACGTGGGCACGCTTGACGCGCTGCACCATCGTCCGGTCTTCGACATTGCTGTGATGAACATGATTCTCACCGAGTCATCGCCGTGCCTGACGGCGGTCCGCCAACTGCTCTGCGGCACAGGCACTCTCATCTGGTCGGGCCTCCTGGCCACCGACCGCGACGCGGCCGTGGCGCGCGCAGCAGAGCACGGGTTCTCATTGACGAATGTGACTGCGGAGAATGAGTGGGTGTGTTGCGTGTTCGGGAGTTCGGACGCCGGTCACTGAGGCGCGGTTCCAGTTCGGAGTCGTAGAAGCCGGTCACTGAGCGGAGCCGAAGTGCCCGGCGTTCGCAGCGAGATCCCGCCGCTCCTTCGACGGCATCCGAGACGTGAAAGCAGGTCTCCCCTCACGGCTCGCCCCTACCAAGTCTGAAAAATCAAGTCATTCTCAAACGGCATCATGCTCCGCGAGAACATGGTTGGCTGCGGGTTGCGCACCACATTGAGCCTCATCATCATGTTGTCGCGCGGCTTCCAGGTGAGCGCGAAGTCAAGCGGCATGTTCTTGAAGTAGTCCGCCGACTTCAGATTGGTGGCCGAGAAGTTGGCCGCCGAGTTGAACGTGGAGTACAGGGGGAATCCGAAGTTGAGGTTCACGGTGAGAGGCGCCGCGAACTTGTATTGCAGCATGGTCGTGTAGAGCCCCTGCGACTGCAGCCCCGAGCCGCCACCCATGCCGGCGCCAAAACTGAGCGCGTGGTGCAGCGAGAAGCGGGATTTGTCGAAGAGACCGCCGGTTTTGACAGAGGACGTTGAATCGCCGGCATCGGAGTAGGCGTCGGCGCTTTGGGCCGAGACAGCGACCGCCAGCAGGAGTGCTGCAACACTGGCGTGGATGAGCATACTTTTCATGGGTGTAGCCTCCGCTCTATCGGCTAGGGACTTCGAAGACCCGAGCGCTCGCGTACCAACCCTGTCCATGCAGTACGATGGTGTGCGCAGAATTATTGCCGGGATTGGGACTGCGGGCCACTGCACCTTCCATCAACATTATTGACCGATCTTCGACCGGTTGTCAACCTTTTTCAGGAAACGCCTGATCGCTTTGACTCAACACACGGACAAAAATAGGTGGGGATTCGTTGGTGCCGCAACAGTCGGTGGCTCCAAGTCACTGACCGGTGAAGATGACCTATGCGAATGACCGGGCATTGATTGGCCCGACGGCGAAGAACTGATGTATATACCACGGGTATCCAATCCGGCGAGGTGATCCACTCTTCGACCAGGTGATCTCAGAATGGAAACGACGAACATGCGCGAACTGAATTTCGGGATTGACACATACCTTGGCGGGAACCACGGGAGTGCGGCAGATCGCGCGACACTTGCTGCATTGCGCATCACCGCCGGCCCGGAGGGGATCCCCATAACGGAAGTCTGGGACACGATCGCGCAGACCGTGCGACCGTTCATCAACATTCCGGCGCATGCAGTTGCGCGGTGGTTTGTGGTGAACTGGTGGCGTCTCCGTTGGGAGCCGCAGTTGAGTCGCTCCACCCCGGAGTGGCGGAATGCGCACTCAATGGCCGGCATCTCGGGTGACTATGCGTGGCCGGCCATCGAGTTCTCAAGCGATGGCGAGTTCGTGCAAGTGCAGCTTGCAGCAGAGTCCGCACCCGATGTGTCTGCGGTGCGCTGCCTTCGGGATCTGACTCTTGACATTCCAGCACAGGACTTCGAGGATGCTGTCGACGACCTGGTCGAGAGGGTCGGTTCCCGTCTCAGCGCTTTCGGCGCAGTCAGTTCCGAGTTGCAGGAGCTCTGCGATGAACTCAGGGCAGAACGCCGCAACCCGCAAACCGCTCGCGCGTGCAAACTTCAGGCTCTGGCGGGGATTGACCCCGGAACCGTGTCGCCCCAGTGGCTGGAGGCTACTCTGAGGCTGAGCGAACGGGTTGGCGTTGACGCTGCGGATGAAATTGTGGCCTCGCTTCCCGGCGTGGTCGGCGGCCTTGACGCTGCAGAGCGCGCACTCGATGCCATGCGAAGCTCGACCACCAGCATCCAGCTCGATTGGATCGCGCGGGAGACTTCGCGCGCACGGGGTCGGGAGTTGCCCTGGGAGAAGGGCGTGCGACTTGCGGGGGCTTTCCGACAGCAGCATGGCCTTGGAGCAGGACCTCTGGGCGATGAAACGCTCGGTCGGATTCTCGACGTCAAAATGCCGCTCCAGAAACCAACGTGGGATGGGGCAGTGTCGCTGCTTGGCGGGTTCCGAAACGGAAATGCCGACGGTCGAACATCGATCCTCGTTGTCAACCGTCGAAACGACAGCCAACGCTTCTATCTTGCGAGACTCATCGCATCCGCGCACCAGACATGTGCCGATCAGCATGTATTGCCGGTGACCGGCGCATACACCGCGCAGCAGAAATTCGAGCGGTCATTCGCGCAGGAACTGCTCTGCCCGTGGGTTGATCTCAAGGAGTTCGTTGCGGAAAATGGCGCCGACGAAGATGGCATCGCTACCGCCGCACAGCAGTTCGGGGTGTCGGAGCTTCTGGTGCAGGCGACTCTGGTGAATCGGAAAGCGTTGCCGCACGGGAGACTGGTGGGGGAGTGAAGGGTCCGAACTTTGCCGGTTTCACACGCGCGATGCTGAGCGGAGGAGACGATGGACGATCAAGTATTGCAGGTGCAAAACATGATCCTCAAATGCGACTACTGCGGCCGTGCCGGCGCAAGGCTGAGTCACGTAACCCGCAGCTTCGGCAAGGACCGCGATCTGTTGATCATCGAGAACGTGCCCGTGGTCTCATGTCCACACTGCAAAGAGGTCTTCATGACCGCAGAGACGATGCACGAGATGGAGCGCATCAAGGCGCACCGCCGAAGCTTTTCGAAGAAGCGGTCGGTTGCCGTTGCTGAATTCGCTTGAGATCTCGTCGATGATAATCATCAGGCAACCGCTAAGTCGCTGGTATGGCAACCAGTGATTCCCGCGCGAGGTGCACGGCCTCAGCAATGGCCTCTCTGGTGAGGGCACCCCGCCATTCCTCGATGATTGCGTCCCAGTCCATGCCCTCGCCAACCTGATCGAGCACGTCTGCGACCAGAATCCTGGTGCCGCGGAATATCGGTTTCCCGTGACAAACCGCCGGGTCCATCACAATATGTCTCCCCATAGTCCTGATTCGCATTTTCGCCTCCGTCTGCACGCGATGACCGATTCGCTCAAGCACAAAACATATGCACCCCGGCCAACAATCAGGACCTCACCGCCCCTGCCACAATGGCCACGCCCTCCGCAATCCTCTCTTCCGGCGTATGCGAGAATGCCAGGTGAAGGCAGTTGTTCCTCCTGCCTTCCGGGTCAAACGCGCTGCATCGGGCGTTCCACGCGATGAAGCCCGACGCGCTTGACATCCCTCGGACAAAAGCATAATTTATTGTGCAGTAGGCATAACTTATTATGCCCAGGGCATCCATTCTGCCTATGACGAAGAACCAATCAATGATACTCTCCTTGCTCTTCGGTCACCCATCCGAGGAGTTCTATCTGAGCGAAATCGGCGAATCGCTCGGAAAGCTGCCTGGTGTTTTCCAGAAGGGAATCAATGCACTTGAAGCCCAGGGGATTATCACCAGCCGCAAATACGGCAACCAACGTCTCTTCAAATTGAACGCGAACTACCCTTTGCTCAACGAAATGAAGAGCATCGTGGCTGTCCATGTCGGCGCTGAAGCGGAGCTGCGCGCGATCTTTGCCCGGATGCCGGAAGTGTCTGGAGCGTTGATCTATGGCTCCTACGCGACCGGGACCCTACGACCGGATTCAGACATCGATGTTCTGATTGTCGGCACGGATCCGGGCATTGAGAACAGACTGATCGCGCAGTTCGCCGCAGTCGAAAAACGGATCCGTCGGGAGATCAACTACAACTTGTATCTTTCGACCGAGTTCGAGGGGCGATTGAGTCAAAATGACCCTTTTCTATCTGATCTCAAACGCCACAAGTGCGTGTTCCTGAAAGGCAAACTATGGTAGATTTTGATACCTACCAGAGACGAGGTTTGTTGAAGAAGTGTGATTCGGATTTCCGGCAGATTGCGCGGCAGATCAGCCGGGC
>Ga0315288_10004442_pt1 | contig 17848 bp, 17 predicted proteins | sample YL17G11_20_MG_FD_203454 | JGI IMG/M metagenome (GOLD analysis project Ga0315288, IMG submission 203454) | Sediment microbial communities from Yellowstone Lake, YNP, Wyoming, USA - YL17G11_20 | ecosystem: Environmental > Aquatic > Freshwater > Lake > Sediment | place: USA: Wyoming | collected... | reverse complement strand
AAATCGTTGGCCCGCTGGAGATCGCCTTCCTCCCACGCCTGGAGGGCCAACTGCATGTCGGCGAGCTTGCGCTGCTCAACCGCGACGTTCCGTTGCGCTTCGGCGACGTCCCGTTCGGCATCCGCGAGCTGGTGCTGCACCGCCTCGCTGGCTTGGGCTGCTTCAGCTTTCCGTTGCGCTTCGACCGCGGTTCGACGCTGCGCGGCTTCACCCGCGTGCGCCTTGCGTTCGCGCAGGAATGCCCAGGTGGAGAAACTCAAACCGGCGATCAACGTCAGCGTCACGGCACTGGCGGCGGCGAAGGCGAGCTTGTTCCTCCGAACCAGTTTCTGAAACCGATACGCCGCACTCGGTGGACGGGCGACGACCGGTTCGTCGTTCAGATGCCGCTTCAGGTCGACGGCGAGGCCGTTGGCCGTCTCGTAACGCCGCGTCCGGTCTTTCTCCAGGCACTTCATCACGATCCAATCCAGGTCGCCCTGGAGTTGATGCACGAGCTTGCCCACATCCGTCTGCCGGTGCTTGCCCGCGGTGGTGCGGGCATCGCCTTGCAGCGTGTTCAGCTTGGTCGAGGGGCGCAACGGTTCCCGTTCCCGGATGATCTGCCGCAGCGCGTCAAGGCCGCCTTTCATCATCTCCTTCGCATCAAACGGCGTCTGGCCCACCAGCAATTCGTAGAGCAGCACGCCCAGGCTGTAGATGTCCGCGCGCGTGTCGATGTCCAGCCCGCTCATCTCCGCCTGCTCAGGGCTGATGTAGGCCGGCGTGCCGATGAACTGCTGGAACTGCGTGAACACCGTCTTGTCGGTCAGCTCCTGCTGCGTGGCCTTGGCGATGCCGAAATCAATCACCTTGGGCACCGGCACGCCGTCATGCAGCGTGACAAGGATGTTCGACGGCTTGATGTCGCGGTGGATGATGCCCTTCTGATGCGCGTGCTGAATTGCCTGGCAAACGAGGATGAACAACCTCAGCCGTTCGCGGGTGGGAAGCTGGTTCTGATCGCAGTACTCGGTGATCTTGATCCCCCGCACCAGTTCCATGACGAAGTACGGGCGGCCGGTGTCGGTCACGTCGGCGTCGAAGATCTTGGCGATGTTCGCATGATCCATCATGGCCAGCGCCTGGCGCTCGGCCTCGAACCGGGCGACGATCTGCCGGCTGTCCATGCCCAGCTTGATGATCTTGAGGGCGACGCGGCGTTTGACCGGCTCGCGTTGTTCGGCCATCCAGACTTCGCCGAAGCCGCCCTCACCGATCTTCTCCAGCAGCTTGTAGCGACCGAGCATCTGGGCCGGGGCTTCCTCGGCGGGAATCAACGGGGCCGTGACAGTTAGGGGATCGTGCACCGCGGGCTTTGGAAGGAATCCAGCCCCGCGGAAATGGCCTTCCAGCAACTCCTCAAGCTGGGCGCGCAAGGCGGGATTACCCCGGCAGGCGTTGTCCAGGAAGCCGGCGCGCTCAGTCGCAGTCGGCTTTTGCACCGCCAACTCGAAAAGGATTTCTTCGAGACTCTGGTTGTTTTCGCTCATCGTGTTGCGACCGCCACTCCGGCCTTCACTCTTCAGTGCGTCGTGTTCCCGGCTAAACCATCAGCGATGCGAAGGATTTTTCTTCATTTCCCGATACAGCCACGAACGGGCGTAGGCCCAATGGCGCTCCACCGTCGAGAGGGAAATGCCCAGCGCCCGGGCAATCTCCGGGTATTCCATGCCCGTGAAGTAGTGCAGCTTGACGATTTCCGCTTTCTGCGGGGATTCGCGAGCCAGTGCGTCCAAAGCTTCGTGCATGGCGAGAACCGTGTCATCGCTGTCCTCGGTGGCCAGGTTGACATGTTCCAAGTCCACCCGCTCGAGCTCGCCGCCATGACGGATGCGGGCCTTCTGCCGCGCCCGGTCCACGAGGATGCGCCGCATGGCCTCCGCGGCGGCGCCGAAAAAATGGCCCCGGTTGTTCCAATGCTCGTTCCCGGAACCGGCCAACCGCAGCCACGCTTCATGCACGAGCGCGGTGGGTTGCAGCGTGTGGCCGGCCGCTTCGTTCGCCATCCGGTGTGCGGCCAGCTTGCGCAACTCCTCATAGACCAGCGGGAGCAATTCATCGGCGGCCTTGGGGTCGCCCTGCTGAACGCGGTCGAGGATGCGGGTGACGTCGCTCATGCGCGCAGACTATGTGATCGCCACGGAATGGGGAATCCCGAAAGAAAACAACGGACACGGCGCGCCGGGCCGGCTCTCCAGTTACTTCAGCACCTTTCGGTAGAAGCGCCGCAAATGGTTCGCCGCATTGGGGTCCGTGAACTCCAGCGTGCCGGTCAGATTGGTCACGGTGGTTAGGCGCGACCACTGGTCCAGGTCGGTGGACGCCTGAACCTCGAAAGCCATCCCCTTCCAGGATTGGATGCGAAGGACACCTGCTCCCAGCGCCTGGAGCCGCGCCGCTTCCGTAACGGTCAGGAACTGTTTTGGTGCCACGTCGCGCAACTCCTGCACGATGCCCGAGGGCCATTCGATGCGCAGTGTGTCGATGATCGTGGCGTCGCCCAGGCCGAAATGGGCGATCAAGGTCTGTCCGCTGCGTCCGTCTCCGCCGGTCATCTCTCGCAACTGCTCAACCGGTTTGCCCCGGAGGGTCGCCTTCAGTCGCACCTTGGCGTCGATGGCGGAGCGATTGGACACCGTTCCCGCGCAGCGGACCTTGATCCACGCATTGCTGTTCCCACTGTTCCGGTAAAGGAAGTTCGGCTCGTTGCTCTGGTTGGCCACGAAGAGGTCCACGAACCCATCGTTGTCATAATCTCCCCAAGCGCACGCCTGCGACTGCCCGCCGTCATTGACCAGGCTGCCGGAAGTGACCCGCGAGAAGGCACCGTCGCCGTCGCTGTGGTAAAGCCGGTTGTTCCCTGTGGCATCCACGAGGAACATATCCAGGCAGCAGAAGTGCCGTAATCGCGCACTTGGAAAAGACTGTCGGTGGTGATCCCGAGCAGCGCGCCCGCCCCGTTGTTCTGGTAGAGCACATGGTTGAATCCTTACGTCCCGCCACGAGCCACAAACAAGTCCCCCCAGCCGTCCCCATTGAAATCCGCCCCCACCCCGCCATATCCATGGGTCAGGTTCGGCGCGAAGTTGGTCCGACTGATCCGCGAAAAGACACCCGCGTCGTTGTTCAGATACGGCCAACCGCTCGCGGTGCCTTCGTTGCCCACGAACACATCCGGGTTTCCGTCATTATCGAAATCCGCCCAGGTCACGCTGAGCGTCGGATCGAGATCGTTGACCAGGCTTCCGACGGTGATCTTCTCGAAGGTTCCGTTCGGGTTGTTGTGGTAAAGCGAATTCTTCTGCCGGGTCCATCCGCCGCAAGAATGCCACCATTCCCCACCAGGAGATCCAAGACACCATCCCGATCGTAGTCCTCCCAGGCACAAGCGAACGAGAACTCCCGGTCAGTGACGATGGCGCCAGCGGTGATTTTCGTGAAGGTGGGATCGACACTGAGCGTCGCCACACTGCTCGTGGAAGAGAGTCCGGAGAAATCACCGACCACAGCCAAATACTCGCCTGCCGCCGAGACTGAGACGTTCGTCAACGATAGTGCGTTTGTCACGGCTCCGGCGATCTCGCCGCCGTTGAATCGCCACTGATAGTTCAACGGTGCGGTCCCGGTGGCTTTGACCGAGAACGTCACCTTCGCGCCCAGGCTCACTGACTGGTTCTTGGGTTGAGTGGTGATTGTGGGTTGAGCCAGGCCAGCCATGGGGAAAGCGAGTCCGATGAGACAGGTCGGGCGTAGTGGTGTTGGTTTCATTGGTTTTTCTTTTTTGTTACTGCTAGGAAATCGCTTTCTTGACGCTGCGCGGCTCATCCGCATGGCTGAAGCGGCGGTTGTAAATCGCCACTTCAGCCCGTATTCGCCCGGCGCACAAAGTTACCTCGGCCAGTCTAGCGCGCGATGCTTCCAATAACTCACAGGTCGGTCCTTCTTTTCGCCTTCAACGATCGTGGCCGTGACGATTGTCATCGTCGTCCGCGTCCGTCGGAATGAACTCCAAGCCGTGCGGAAAGCTCAGGCTCACGCCGGCGACTGCGGTGACCGCTCCCGTGACCGGGTCCACACGCCAGAGCGGCGAATTGGGAACGATTTCGGAGACATAGAAATTCCCGTCTTCGTCAATCGCCAGTCCCATGACCGCCGTCAGCCCCTGAAGCTTGGTGACCAACTCAGCCTGGCCGGTCCGCCGGTTGATGCGGTAGAGCGAGTCCCAAGCGACGCCGTACAGCGTGCCGTTGGGATGCCAGGCCAGGTCCATGATGTCTCCGCAGCCGCCCGTGACGCCCACCTTCTTGGCCTTGCCGGTTTTCAAATCGAACCGGTAGAGGCTGTTCTGGTTCGGAGTACCGCTGTCCGCATTCACTCCGTAGAGCCTGCCTTCGGGGGAGAAGCCGATCCCCATGAAACTCTCCGGATTCAGGCTGACCCCGAAAGGTTTGGCCAGACCCGTAGCGGGGTTCACGCGGGCGAGCTGCGGATTAACACCGCCGGGAGGAAAGCCTTGCGTCACGGTGTAGAGTTTGCCTTCAGGATTGATGGCAATGGCGAACGCCCCTGGCACGCCAAAGTCTCCGATCGTCGTCACAGTGCCGGCGCCGACATCGATTCTGACCAAGGTGCTCCCGCCTCCTGTTGTTGAATAGAGAATTGGTTCGGCGTCCACGACTGCCGTGGAAGCCAATAGGGCAATGGCAGCCGCGAGGGTTGCGATGAATTGCATTCTTTTCATGGTATTTGTTCTTTCGTTACGTTTTTTGTTTTTTGACTACTGCGAAAGGCCGGGGTGAAGACGGAATTCCAATTCCGTCATGCCGTCATTCCGTTGTAGAGCTGGGTGGCAAGGCTAACCGTGAGCCACCTTCACTTAGAAGAACGCCATTCCCGGGCGAAAAGGATCAGGCCGGACGAACTTTCTGCAGAGGACCGATGGGAAGCCCTCACCATGCGCCGCGAAGGCGGTCATCAAGGGTGGCGCTGCACCGACGTTGCGGCGGCTTGGGCCAGCGATTCGGCGGCGGGCTTCGCCAGCGCCAACGCAAACAGCCGTCCTTCCCGGCTCGGGTTCATGGCTGCTTGATCTCCGTTTTCTCCTTCGCCTCCGCCGCAGCGATTTCCTCCCAGGACGGCGCGCGCCAGGCCTGCCACGGCGCGCCGGCGAGGATCACGTCTCCATCGACACTCCACCTGGCCTCCTCGAGAGTTGAGCCGGTGCCGCCCAAGGTCAGCAGTTCCTGCAGCGTGCCGACATCCCAGAGCTTGACGGCCTCCCGCCCGCCCGACGCGGAAATCAACCGTCGCCCATCCGGGGAGAAGGCGACGCTGTGGGCACCGTTCAGGTGGCCGTGGACGGATTCGATCAACTCGCCCTTGGCGGGATCAAACAGCCGCACGAGACCACCATGGGTGGACGAAGCCACCAGTCCGCCATCGGGCGAAACCGCCAGCGACCCGCCAGAACCTCTCGAGGGTACACGCCGCGGTGCCCGGTCGGGGTGGGCCAAATCGTAGAATCCGATTTCAAGGCCGTGGCCCGGTTGGATGGCCACGACCAGCACCCGCCCGCCCGCGGCAAAGGTTGCGTCACGGATCCACCCGCCAGAGGACGCTACCATCTGCCCGGTTTCGATGTTCCAGGCGCGCAGGATGTCCCGCCCCTCGGTCGAGGCTGCCAGGTAATTTCCATCCTCACTGAAGCGGAAGCGGACCAGCCCGGGAACGTCGCTCTTCAGTTCAATGCGGCGACCGGGTACCGCGAGGCTCGCCAGATAAAGCGACGCTGTGGAAGTCCCTTCCGTCCACGCCAGGAGCTGGCGCGTGGGGTTGTAGGCGAACCCGGTCGGGCGCGTGCCGGAATCCAGCGCGATGGCTCCGCGTTGAATGAATTCCGCACCGCGCAGCTCGCGGACGAGGATCTGGTTGGTTCCGTTCCAGTGGCAAAGAATGTTGGTGCCAAACCAGCCGAGGACATCGGCGGAGGATCCGACCCCCGGCAACGATTCCGGGGCGGAGTCGCGCTTGAGATCGACCAACTCGGGCGGTTTGCCCGGCGGCAGCAACAACAAGCGCGAGTGGTCCAGCGGCAGGACCTGATTGTACCCGAGGTCTTCCGGCAGACGGCGGTATCCATCCGCGGCGCTCTTTCCATCCTCCTTCCACAACATGAGGTTTCCGTCTTTGCCCGCACTGGCGACGAGTTGTGCCGTCTCCGAGATCGCAACGGCATGAATCTCGTCGGTGTGGCCGCGCAGCACCTTTGTCTCGGTCCAGTTGTTCGTATCCCAGAAGCGGATGGATTGATCGCCCGCCGCGGAGATCAAACGTCGTCCGTCCCTGGTAAACACCAGCTTGGAGACATAACCGGTGTGTCCGTCGAGCCGGACGAGGAGCCGGCCGGTCGCGGCATCCCAGACGCGGATGGTGGGATCTTCGAATCCCGAGCCTGAAGCCAGCACCCGCCCGTCGGGCGAGATGGCCAACGTGGTCAGCCCGAGGTCCCGTTCACCTTCGGTCTGCCAGAGTTCCTGGCCCGTGCTGAGGTCGAGGCACTGGATGCTGTAGCGGTAGTTCGAAAAGTCAGAACGTGCCAGATACAGACGCCGGTTGTCGGGGGATAGCCGGGCGGCGCCGTAGTAAATGAACTCACTGTAAATGGTCGGGTGGCGGCTTTCTATCTGGGAGGAGGACACATTCACCACCCAGACTGCGTCGCCGAGTTCCTCCGTGGATCCGGCGTAGATGACCGCCTTGGAACCATCCTGCGAAAACGCCAGGTCACGGACGTTCCACGCGCCTTGGTCGGGCGCCCGCCAGAGGATCGATTCCCGGTCGGAGTCGAGGTCATACAGGGCGACCACCTTGGGTTCGGATGTGGCCGCCAGAAGATTGCGAACCGGAGAAAAAGCCACCCGTCCCACGTGGGGATACTCGCGGTCCGTCAAGGCCCGAACCAATCGCCGGCCAGCGACATCCCACAAGTCCACGCGTCCCTCAAACCAACCCACGGCCAAGCGGCTGCCATCCGGGGAAAAGCTGACGGAGAATCCGATCGACGGCCGGTTGGTGAGCGTGACGAGGGCGCTGCTGCGGGTCAGTTGCCAGAGATAACGCCATTCCCATCCGCGGAGGTCTTCCTCGCCGGGCTGCGGCCGGTGCCGGTCCAGCAACCGGCGCGCTTTGCCGAGATTGTTCAGCTTCAGCGCCTGCTGGGCGAGATTCATGTCCGACGCGTAGAGCAACCGACGCGATTGCTGCTGGCTCTCGGAGGCCTTCCGCGCCTGATCGTCGGCGCGCTGGTGCTCGGTCTCGGCAACTTTTTGGGCCGACTGCGCCTCCAGCCGCTGCTGCTGCTCGCCGTCTCGCGCGCGCCGAGCAGCGACCATTTCCCATGAGCTGACCGCAAGCCCCAGGATCAGAGCCGTCGTCACCACGGTCGCCGCCCCGAACACCAGCTTGTTCCGGCGAAAGGCTTTCTGGAACCGGTAAGCCGCACTGGGCGGACGGGCGACGACGGGTTCGTCGTTGAGGTGCCGCTTGAGATCGGCAGCGAGGCCGTTGGCCGTCTCGTAACGGCGCGTGCGGTCCTTCTCCAGGCACTTCATCACAATCCAGTCCAGGTCGCCCCGCAGCAGGTGAATCAGCTTCAGCGCTTCGGATTGACGGTGTTTGGCCGTGGTCGTGAGTTCGCCCTCCAGCATCGTGCTCAGCCGTGTGCTCGGCCGCACGGGTTCCTGCTCCCGAATCGTGCGGCGCATCTCGTCCAGTCCGGATGCCAGCAGTTCTTTCCCATCGAAGGGCGTCTTGCCCGTGAGCATTTCGTAGAGCAGCACGCCCAGACTGTAGATGTCACAGCGGGTGTCGATGTCCAGGCCGCTCATCTCGGCCTGCTCCGGACTCATGTAGGCCGGCGTGCCGATGAATTGCTCCAGCGCGGTGAAGACCGTCTTGTCGGTCAGACGCTGGTCGGTCGTGGCCTTGGCGATGCCGAAGTCGATCACCTTGGGCACCGCCACGCCATCATGCAGGGTCACCAGGATGTTCGAGGGCTTGATGTCGCGGTGGATGATGCCCTTCTGATGCGCGTGTTGGATGGCCTGGCAAACCTTGATGAAGAGGTCGAGCCGGTCGCGCGTGGCAAGCTTGGCCTGGTCGCAGTACTCGGTGATCTTCACGCCGCGCACCAGTTCCATGACGAAGTAGGGGCGGCCCGCGTCCGTGGCGCCGGCGTCCAGCACCTTGGCGATGTTCGGATGGTCCATGAGGGCCAGCGCCTGCCGCTCGGCTTCGAAGCGGGCAATGACCGACTTGGTGTCCATCCCGAGCTTGATGACTTTGAGCGCGACGCGGCGGCGGACCGGTTCCTCCTGCTCGGCCATATAGACGACGCCACAGCCGCCTTCGCCGATCTGCTGGAGCAGCTTGTAGCGCCCGATGCGGTCGCCGGGCTTCTCGGTCAATCGATCCTCGGACAGAAGGGTGGCAACCCTGTCAGGGCGGTCAGTCCCGTGGAGAAACTCGATCGCCCCGGCGTCCTGGTGTGCGGCGAGCAGTTCATCCACACGCCGACGAAGATCGTGGTCATCGCCGCAGGCCCCGAGGAGATAGGCGTCTCGGGCCTCGGATGAACCCAGTGCCAGGGTCTGCTCGAAGATCTGTTCTTCGCGTTTCATCGAAAGTTGACTGTGGCTTTCACCAGGATTAACGCCAAATGGGAGGCGAAAAGGATCACCCGGCGTTGCTTTTTCCGCACCGAGCGCCGTCGGGCCCCGACCTCGATCGGGGTTGGCGGTCGCTACCCTTCCGCGACGATGCTGCGAATCTCCCGCAGCAACCAGGCGCGAGCGTATTCCCAATAGCGTTTCACCGTGGGCTCCGAGAGGCCGAGAATCTGGGCCGCCTCCGCGTTGGTCAGCCCGATGAAGAAGCGGAGTTTCACCAATTCGGCTTTGGGCTCGTCCTCCGCGGCCAGTCTCTCCAGAGCCTCCTGGACCACCAGCAAGGTGTCCGGCGGGGTCTCCGCGGCCAGTTCCAACCCCTGGAGATCCACCCGCTCAAGCCTCCCGCCCCGCTTCCAGCGGCTCTTCCTGCGGGCGTTCTCGATCAGGATGCAGCGCATGGCCTCGGCGGCGGCGCGGAAAAAGTGGGTTCGGCCCTGCCATTGGTCCCGTTGCCCACCGGTGAGACGAAGGAAGGCTTCATGGACCAGAGCCGTCGCTTGCAGGGTCTGGCCCGGCGGCTGTTGGGCCATCTTCGCCGCAGCGAGTCTGCGGAGTTCCTCGTAAACCAGCGGCAGGAGTTCCTCGGCGGCCCGGGCTTCGCCCTGTTGCACGCGGTCGAGGATGCGCGTGACATCGCTCACGCGGGGAGAGTATCTGAACCTGCCCGGAAGTCGATGCCGCAAAGGAGGCTGCAGTGCGCGACCGGCAATGCGGCTCGGGAACGCCTGACCGTGCGCCAGATCGGGTCGGGAAACGCGGAGGGGACTCGTCCGTGCCAGCCACGATGCGCTGCCCGCCGTTGATCGAACGGCGGATGAGGGTCAGGCGACGACGAGATCGGGGGCGAAAACGTACGGGCGAATCACCCCGGCGGCCAGTGCATCGGCCGGCCTCCCAGGAGGTGGCAGTGGAGGTGATGCACGGTTTCACCGCCGTCGCGGCCATTGTTAATGACGAGCCGGTAGCCGGTTTCGCTCAAGCCGAGCTGTCGGGCCACCTCGGCGGCCTTGAGCAGAAGATGGCCCAGGAGCAGTTTGTCCTCCGGCGCAGCAAGGCCGACGCGCGGGATGGGCTTGCGCGGAACGATCAGGACATGCACCGGCGCCTGCGGGCGGACGTCATGAAAAGCCACTACTTGGTCGTCTTCATAGACAATCCGGCCCGGTGCCTCCCGCGCGATGATTCGCTCGAAGATCGTCATACCCATTGGGCTGCTGGTGATCCAAAGTCCGCCGTTGCCGGCCGGGTTTCGGTCTTTGTTTTCGCGTGTTTCGCGTGGTTGGCGGGCCCTCCCACTGCGTGGATACGGCTCACACGACGACGAGCGAGCAGGGCTGCGAACGTTCCTCGGCGGACAGACACTGCCGGAGGTAATCCACGATCTGATCGTTCATCCGCTGGCAGCGGGGGCTCCAGCGTCCGGCTCCCGTGAGCTGCTTCACGCACGCGCGCAAGCCGCGGAAGCGGACCATCCGTGGGGAATGGGTCAGCGTTTGCCGGAGCTCCGTCCGCAGCCGGGAGAAAAACACCAGCTCGAAGCCCTCGCCCGCCTCGCAGGCCAGCCGGCGCAGATCGGCTTCGGCCACGCGTTCAGGCGTGGGCACCTCGGGCTCCTTTTCCGTGGTCAGTCGCAATCCCCGCAGGACGGTCGCCAGGGTTTGCGCGAACTCGCCCACGGACACCTGGCTTCGACCCAGGTCCGTCTTGAAGTAGTGCAGGACGGCTTGCGCGGCGTGGCAAACCACTTCCGGATCCAACAGGCTGCCGGTGTCTCCGGACAACTCCAGCGCGACCGTTTCCGCCGAGCAGGGAACGACCTCCCCCTCAGGCGTCCGAAACCACAGGGCGTCGGCGTGAAACTGAATCATGGCTGTTCCTCCAGCGTCTTGACGGCCTGCACGAAGTCGGTCGCTTCCTGGAACCGGCGATACACGCTGGCGAAGCGCACATAGGCGACCTGGTCCAGCTCCCGCAACGCGTCCATCACCCGCTCGCCGAGGGCGGTCCCCGGAATCTCGCGATCATACTGGCTGGTCAGGTCATCCGTGATCTTCTCGACCAGATCCTCGATGACCTTCGGGCTGATGGGCCGTTTCTGGCAGGCCTTGCGAATGCCGGACAGCAGCTTCTCCTTGGAGAACTCCTCGCGGCGACCGTCCCGCTTGACCACCACGAGCCCTTCGAGCTCGATCTCCTCGTAGGTGGTGAAGCGGTGGCTGCAGGCGAGGCACTCGCGCCGGCGGCGGATCGTGGAGCCCTCTCGCGACGTGCGCGAGTCGATGACTTTATCATCCAACTGGCCGCATTTAGGGCAGCGCATAAACTGGCTTGCCGAACCACCGTATGCTGTGGCGGGATTCTGGTAACACACAAGCTGTTGGGGCGTCAATGGAGTTGTGTTTGAGTTGGCGATGCCTCAGTTGACCCTGGCGGATGGCAGCCCGCCGCACGGTCGCCTCTGTCATCGTCCTCTCTGTCGTCATCCTCCTCGATTCTTCGAGCTCCACTCCGAGGACGACGACGAGGAGGACGAGCCACCGGAGAAAACTGATCCATTGCGAGCGACGGCCAAGGCGGGGGGTCTGCTTCCCTTGATTCCGAGCAACTCAAAGGCGGTAAGCCATCAAAAAACCTGCCATCGAAAAACCATCAAAAAACCTGTTGTCAGGCCGGGGGTGTTTCACTAAGGTCCCGCCACACAGCGCCCTGTTGGGCACGGGGCAAGGGTATTGCCCGTGGAAATGAACATTGAACCTAGAACATTATTCCGGGAGGAACGAATGAAGTTGAACCATTGGACCGTGGGTCTGGCCGCCGCCGGGGTGGTCAGCCTTGCGTCAGTCGCTTATGCCGAGGAACAGCCGATGAGCCAGGTGCTCACCGCCGTGTCCCAGACCACGCTCAGTGGTTATGTGGATACCTCGGCCATCTGGAAATTCGGCACCGGGAACGCCTACCTGCCCGGGCGCGCCTTCGACGGTGTGGGCAAGCTCGACGGCTTCAACTTCAACGTCGCGGAAGTGACGTTGCAGAAGACGCCGGGCGAAGAACAGTGGGCCGCCGGCTACCGCGTGGACATGCTCCTGGGGCCGGATGCCGTGGGCTACAACGTGGCGGTCGGCAACGGCAGCAACGTATCCAGCCCCTCGGACTTTGGTGTCAAGCAGGCCTACGTGGACCTGCGTTTGCCCATGGGCACCGGCATCGACCTCAAGATGGGGACGTTCAACACGATTCTCGGGTACGAGGTGTTCGAGAGCTACGTGAATCCGAACTACAGCCGCTCGTTCGGCTGGCAGTTGGAACCTACCCAGCACACCGGCTTGCTCGCGAGCTATCGGTTCGGTGAGGCGGTGACGCTCGCTGGGGGCGTGGCGAACACCCACATGACCGGCATCAACCAGCGCGCACCGGTCGAGAGCCAGAAAACATACATGGCGTCCCTCAGCATCGTGGCGCCGGATAGTTGGGGCGCACTGGCCGGGTCCGGGCTTTACGCGGGAGTGATGGACGGCTTCTCGGGCAATCGAAAAGCTCCGGGTTCAAACGAATTCAAAGACACCACCAGCTTCTATGTGGGAGTGCAACTCAAGACCGGCCTCGAAGGCCTGTCGGTCGGAGCCGCCTATGACTACCGCGAGGACGGCTTCAATGCCCTCCGACCGGGAGACAACTGGGCCAATGCCGTCGCCGGCTACCTGACCTTCAAGGCGAGCGACCACCTCAGCTTCGCCGGCCGTCTGGATTACACCTCGGGCTCGGATGGCACCTGGTACGACTCGGTCGAGGGGAAAAACAAACTGCTCTCGGCGACGATCACGGCCGACTACGCGCTCTGGGCGAATGTGCTCGCCCGCTTCGAGTTCCGCTGGGATACCTGCCTGACGAATGACAAACCGTACGGCGGCCGCACGCTGTCTGACGGCGAAACTGGAAGCGGTCCCTCGAACGAGAACGCCCTCACGGTGGCGGCGAACCTGGTCTTCAAGTTCTGACCTGATCTGACCCAACGAAAACCCCTTCCGGCAATCGGAAGGGGTTTTTCATTCCCGGGCCCGGAGCGCTGGCTCCGGACCTCCTCGCCAAGACCGGGCGTGACCCTGGCTACAGCCGGAAGTTGAACAGCACCGTGAAGGCGTGGCTGAACACATCGTCGAAGCTGATCTTGCCAATGGTCTCGCCGGTGAACCAATCCTCGACGTCCCAGGATGGCCCGCCAGTGCCGCGGAAACGGTACAGGAACCCCACGCTCATCCGGTCGTTGAAATTATAGCGCATCCCGCCAAAGGCCTGGTAGGCGAACAGCAGATCGGCGTCCGAGCCATCCACCCGGACGGTTCCCTCCCCCGCGACCACGCGGTCGTCGATGGAGAGGATGCTGAGCAGGCCGCCCGCACCGACCCCGACGAACGGCACGAACTTCCCGCACTTGCGGAGCTCATAGGTCAGATTGACCATAAGTGGACACTGGGAAAGCACGGCATCCACGCCCTCCAGCCCGTTAAGCATGTACCCGGTCTGGAACTCCGCCGCCAGCCACGGCGTGAAGTGATAGCCGGCTGTCAGGCCGCTCGCGAAGCCGGCGTCGAATTTCATTTCTCCACCGGTCGCGTTGACGAATTGCCCGATGTCGGTGTTGTTCACGAGGCTCACGCCGAGGTCGGCCTGGGCGTACCACTTGGGATCTGCGGCATTCACCGAGGCGGTTCCCAGGGCGCCACAGAGGCAGACCGCCGTCAGGAGCGTTGCGTAGGTTTGTCGTTTCATAGGTTCAACGGTTTGCTGTTTGCTTTCGTGTGCGCTCCGCCGTCTCACGATCACCCTGCTGGCCGACGCGCGCTTTCCCAAAAGAACCGTCCCCAGCACTGGCTCCGAAAACCGGGAGCTCGAAGGCTCACGGCGACGAGCCGCGGCGTAACGTAATCCTCGAGCCTCATCTGGCAAGTGAATTATCGCTCGACACGGAGGACGACGAGGAGGCGGAGGACGAGCCGCCCGCCGGTGGCGACTGAGGGGTTGGATCTCCACCTGCCGAGTCGCGGGGTCTCCACCTGCGATTACCCGGCTTCGCCTTCGGTGTCCCCGGCGGCCGTCGGGCGCTGCGCGCGCTTTGTGACGGCGCACAAGCCACGATGGGTGGTCGCGGCGAACTCGATCAGGACCCTGGCCGCCGCGCTCTTGAACTCGGCGCGCGCCTGGGTGATGGCTTCCTTGATCGGTTTCCCGCTTCGGAAGAGCAGATGGAAGAGCCGGCGCAACTCCAGGCGTTGCTCGCTGGTCAGGCCGGCCCGGCGGAGGCCGATCGTATTCAATCCGGACAGCTCATTGATGCCGCTCGCCACCGTGTAGGGCGGAAGGTCCAGGCTGATGGCCGAGCCCCCTTGCATCATCGCCAGGGTCCCGATCCGCACGAACTGGTGCACGCAGCAATTGCCGGAAATCACGGCCCGGTCCCCGACCTCCACGTGGCCCGCCAGCAACGCCCCGTTGGCGATGATCGTCTCGTTCCCCACGATCACGTCGTGGGCGACGTGGCTGCCAGCCATCAGGAGGTTGTTCGACCCGATCACCGTCAGACCCTCCGGCCGGGTCGAGCGGTTCACGGTCACGTTTTCGCGGAAGGTGTTCCGGTCGCCGATCCGCAGCGAGGTCGGTTCCCCTTTGTACTTCAGGTCCTGAGGCGCGTTGCCGATCACGGCGCCGGCGTGGACCTGGTTGTGCGCGCCGATGGTGGTAATCCCGGTGAGGTACACGTGCGGGCCAATGCGGCAGCCCGGCCCGACCGTGACCCGCCCGTCGATCACGGAATAGGGTCCGACCTCGACGCTGGGGTGCACCCGGGCGTCCGGATGAATGATAGCGGTAGGATGTCTCATGGTGCTCGTCTGGCTGTCTGGTTTGTCGGGCCTAAGTGTAAAAGAAACCCAGCTCCCGAAGGGAAGCATAATCCTTCGGGCGCTCGGCCGTCTTCCGGCCGAGGATGACGTGGTCCAGCAGCTCAATCTTGAGCAACTGGCCGGCCCGAATCAAGTCCCGCGTCACCTTGATGTCGGCTTCCGACGGCGTGGGATCGCCGCTCGGATGGTTGTGCGCGAGCACGACTGCTGCCGCGTTCGCCGCGATGGCGGGCCGGAAAACCTCGCGCGGGTGCACGAGGATCGTGTCCAGCGTGCCCTGCGAAATCGGCTCCACGCGGATCAGTCGGCGGCGCGTATTGAGCAGCAGCACGTGAAACCGCTCCACTTCGCCAAACCGCACCAGTTCGCGCAGGAGATCGGCGACCCGTTCCGCCGTGTCCAGCAACGGCGCCTCGGCCTGGATTTCGCGGGCCATGAGCTGCGCCAGCGTGAACGCCGCCTTGAGCGTGACGGCCTTGTCGCGCCCCACGCCCTTGACCTTCCGCAGTTCGGTGAGCGAGGCGCGCGCCAGCGCGTCCAGCGTCGGGAACTGCGCCAGGAGCTGCCGGGCCACGTCGAGGGCGGAGAAGCCCTTCAAGCCGGTGCGCAACAGGATGGCGATTAGTTCCTCCTTGGACAGGGACTCCGCGCCGTGCGCGGCCAACCGCTCGCGCGGCCGGTCATGCAGGGCCAGGTCCTTGATGCGGGGATTCGTGTTCATGGTTCAGGGCGAGGGAACCGGAGGGCGCGCCGGGCGCACCCTCCGGTCGAACTGCTCAGCGGCGAAACCGTTTCCCCACCAAGCCCAGAGCGCCGAGGACCAGCAAGGCCCACGTGGAGGGCTCGGGCACCGTGCTCACGGAGAGGTTGTCGATCGCGTACATCCCGTCGCTTCCGGTGTGATCATGGTCGCTCCAGCGAAGGGTCAACACCCCGTCGTCGCTCCAGTTGATTCCGCTGATCGCGGCGCTGAGGTTCAGTTGGTTTTCCGGCAGATTGCCATTCACCGCGCCGCCACTCGTGCTCGAGGTCAGCCGCTCGTTCAAGTCCAGGCCCGCAACCGCCACCCAGGTGGCGGCGGGGTCGTTGATGCCCGCCGCGTTCAGGCTGTATTCGAAGGTGATCACTTCATCGGTCGTGGCGCTGCCGCCCGTGCGCCACTGCTCCATGACCCCGCTCAGCGTGAGATCGGTGATCAACGCGCCGGTGGCGTTCTGGAGTTGCGCGCCGAAGCGCGGGACGGTGGTGCTCGAAGCCAGGCTGCCCAAGGCGCGGTCCGTCTCGCCCGCGGTTCCCACATTGTAGATCCCGCCGGCGGTGGAAGTGCCCGTGCTCACGGAGAGTGTGAGCGCCGCTCCGTCGTTCGTGCGGACGGCCGACCACCCCGCGTCGTAAGTGGTTCCGGCCGGCCCCAAGCCGTCGAAGTTGTTGCTGTAGCTCCCGCTGAACGAGATTTGGGCCTGGCTGGTGAGGGTCAGCGCGACCGCGCCGAGCGTGAGAAGAATAGAGTGCTTCATGCTGTGACTTCCTGTCCGTAGTTGTTGGTTGAGTTACTTGGGCGTCTGCCCCTCGGATCCACTCCCAGGGAACGCTTGACGGAGACTATGGACCGTGCGGTGCCGAAATCCAGTATGAAATCGCAGCAACCGGGAAGCCCCGTTTCGACCGCCCGTTCGCCCGTTCACCCGTTCGCGGTGTCACCCGTTCGCGGTTGAAACGGCGCCGCCTCAGTGGCACGCTCGCGCCCATGAGCCACGTGAACCGGGCCCGCGAGGTGTTCGACGTCGAACTCGCCGGGCTCAAAGCCGTCCGCGCGCGCCTCGACACCGCGTTCAACCAGGCGGTCGAGTTGACCGTCTCGGCCCTCCGTGCGCGCGGCAAGATCGTCGTGGTCGGCATCGGCAAGTCGGGCAACGTCGGCCAGAAGATCGCTGCCACGCTCACCAGCACCGGTTCCACCAGCGTTGTCCTCGACCCCGTCAACGCCCTGCATGGCGACGTGGGGATTGTGAGCGATGGCGACGTGATTCTCGCGTTGAGCTACTCCGGCGAATCGGAGGAGTTGCTGGACCTGATGCCGGCGCTCAAACGCTTCTCGGTGCGCGTCATCAGCCTCACGGCTTCGCCCAAGTCCGCGCTCGCGCGGTTCAGCGACGTGGTGTTGAACGTGCGCGTGCCCCGCGAGGCCTGTCCGTTCAACCTGGCGCCCACCGCCAGCACGACCGCGATGCTCGTCATGGGCGACGCGCTGGCGATGGCGGTGCTCCAGGCGCGCGGTTTCAAGCGCGCCGACTTCGCCCGCTACCATCCGTCCGGCGCCATCGGCCGCGCCCTGCTGCTCAACGTGAAGGACCTGATGCGGACGGGCCCGCGCAACCCGGTGGCCGCCGACTCGCTCACGGTCAAGGAAGCGCTCCTAGTCATGGGGCGGGCCAAGGCGGGGAGCGTCTGCGTCGTGAACCGCCAGGGGCGGCTGGTGGGCGTGTTCACCGACGGCGATTTGCGGCGCCATCTGGCCTCCGGCGACGATGTGCTCGCCCAGCCGCTCCGCGCCGTGATGACACGCCATCCGATCTGCCTGCGCGACGACGCCCTCGCCGTCGAGGCCCTGCGCGTGTTCAACGAGCGCAACATCGATGACCTGATTGTCGTGAACACCCGCCACGAGCCGGTGGGCCTGGTGGATTCGCAGGATCTGCCGAAGTTCAAACTGATGTGACCTGCGTCCACCCTGAACGGTGCAAGATGAACCGACCAACCCATGACCAATGATATGCAAACCCTCAAAACCTGCCTCGCCGCGCTCTGCGTGGGGGGATTGACCCTGACCCTCACCATGGCCCAAGAAACTCCCGACGCCGTCCAGCAGGTCAAGTCGTTCAAGGCGAAGGTCACCACGACTGTCAGCGCGAACTATCTTCTGTTCCTGCCGCGCGATTATGCCACCCGGAAGTCGCAGCGCTGGCCGCTGATCCTGTTCCTTCACGGCGCCGGCGAACGCGGCACCAACCTCTGGCTCGTGGCCAAGCACGGCCCGCCCAAGATCGTGCGCACGAAACCGGACTTCCCATTCATCGTCGTCTCGCCCCAATGCCCGGCGGGCCAGCGCTGGGACAACGACACCGTGCTCGGCCTGCTCGACGAAGTGACGCGCAAGTACCGGGTGGACAAGAGCCGGATTTA
>Ga0315288_10004438_pt1 | contig 17856 bp, 17 predicted proteins | sample YL17G11_20_MG_FD_203454 | JGI IMG/M metagenome (GOLD analysis project Ga0315288, IMG submission 203454) | Sediment microbial communities from Yellowstone Lake, YNP, Wyoming, USA - YL17G11_20 | ecosystem: Environmental > Aquatic > Freshwater > Lake > Sediment | place: USA: Wyoming | collected... | reverse complement strand
AGGGGGCGTCCGTCCGCTCCATCCTGCCGCCGGGTTACATGACGACGACCCTCGAAATATGGCCGGATAAGAAGGAAATGCTCTTTCACCAGGCCAAGGCCGTGGGGAACGACCCCGACGACCGCGCGTGCCGCACCAAACTCGTCGCCGAGCCGGTCGGCGACATCGAGAAACTCTTCGCCGAGTGGGACCGCTGGGGCTGGCACCGCGTTACGTTCTACGGAGACCTGAAGGCGCCTGTCTTCGCCCTGGCGGAGGCACTGGGATGCAAGGTCATCGAAGAGGCGTGATCGTAGCCATTGCGCCGCGACGAGACGGTCAAGGAAAGACCCGACGCGGGAACGGAAGGAAACCGGTTAGTCGTCGCACTCGAAGCAGCAATCGATGATGTCCTGGAGGGGCGCGGTGGCGACGCAGATGGCCGTGTCGGCGGCGCCATAATAGACCTTCACTTCGCCGTCCGGTTCAACGATGGCCCCGCCGACGAACACGACGTTGCCGATGTCGCCGACGCGCTCGTAAATCTCGCGCGGGCTGAGGATGGGCGGCAGGCACCGGCCGACCACCTTCGCCGGGTTCTCCAGGTCCAGCATGATGGCCCCCGCGCGGTAGATCGGGCCGCCGCTCGTCATCCGCACGCCGTGATAAATCTCCAGCCAGCCGCGATCCGTCTTAATGGGCGGGGCGCTCGCCCCGACGCGGTACGAATCCCAGTAGCGGTCGCGCGGGCCGAAGACCCATTCGCTGCGGCCCCAGTTCACGAGGTCCGGCGAGTACGAGATCCACACGCTTCCGATGCCCCGCCCGATCGGACGGTCCAGCCGCGCGTACAGGCCCCCGATCCTCTCCGGGAACAGCACGCCGTCCTTGTTCCCGTGCCCGGAGATGAGCGCGATGCGTTCGAAGTGGTGAAAGTCCTCCGTCCGCGCCAGCGCAATCCGAGGCCCGAACCGCGAGACCGCCGTGTACACAATGTAGTACCGCCCTTCCAGGCACGTCAGACGCGGATCCTCGATGCCGCGCTCCTCCCAGACGACAAACGGGCCCCGGCGCGCGGGGAGCATGCAAGGCTTGGCCTCGACCGTGAAACGCAGGCCGTCCTCGCTCCGCGCCAGCGCCAGGAACGAGTACCCCTGCTGGCCTTCCACGCGGACGATCAGACGGTACTCCCCGTCGATCCGCACCGGCGTCCCGTTGAAAACCGTGTTGCACCGGTACGGGATGTCGCGCACCGTCAGCACCGGGTTCTGCGGCCAGCGGTGCAACAGGTCGCGTCCCATGCGGACCGGCATCGCTAGAACACCTCCGACTTCTCGCAACAGGTTCGCACGATCGCGTCGATGGGCGCCGTGCCCAGGCAGAGGCAACTGTCGGACCCCGCGTAATACAGCGAAAGGGTTCCGTCCTTCTCGACCAGTGCGCCGCACGAGAAGACGAGGTTCGGCACGTCGCCGATCCGCTCGTAAGATTCGCGCGGCGAAAGGATCGGAATGTTGCACCGCGCGATGACGCGCGCCGGATTCTCGCGGTCCAGAATCGCCGCCCCGAGCCGAAACAGCGGACCCCCGGCCGTCTCCTTCACCCCGTAGTAAATCAGAAGCCATCCCGCCTCCGTCAGGACAGGCGGCGGCCCGGCGCCAATCCGGTCGGCGTCCCAGTAGCCGCCGCGCGGCGTCATCACCACTGTCGCATCGCCCCAGTACACCAGGTCGTCCGAGTAACTGATCCAGATGCTCTGCGATTCGTCCGGACGCTCCAGCAACGCGTAGCGCCCCTTGACCTTCTCGGGAAACAGGATGCCGTTCTTCGTGTCCGGCTGGTTCAGAAAACCCAGACGCTCGATCGTGTTGAAATCGTTCGTCCGCGCCAAACCGATCCGGTGCCCGTGGTCGCCTTCCGCCACATACGTGATATAGTACGTGCCGTCCAGCGCCGTAATCCGCGGGTCCCGGACGCCCAGGCTTTCGTACTCCGCGAACGTCTCGTCCCGCGCCGGACGCATGAAAGGTTGCTCGTCCACCTGGATCCGCCGACCGTCCCGGCTCCGGCCCAGGTATAGTGCGTATTGACCCTCCAGCGATTCGACCGTAATCAGGAACCAGAAACCGTCGTCGTGCCGCAGCACCGCCGCATTGTGAATGTCGCTGCACTGGAACGGCACGTCGCGCAGCGTCAGGATCGGGTTGTCGGGCGACCGATGGATGACATCGCGCCCCTCGGCTTTCGCCATACGCCGCCCTTTCACATCCTCGCGCCAGCGGCTTCCGGCCGGTGCGCACGGGTCCGTACTCTTATCGGCCAACCGCACGCCGAAGTTTGAACGTTTGGCCGCGGTCAGCCGGTCCGCGCGGTGCGCGCGACCTTCACCAGCGACACAACCGCCCCGACGACACAAGCGACCACCACCGGCGCGACCCCGACGATGCGCCCGAGGACCACCCCCCCCACCGCGGGTGCGAGCGCGTTGCCCGCCAGGCCTGCCGCCGGACCGACGGCAAAGCCCGCCCCGATGAGCCCCTCGTGCGCCCCTCCCGCGTCGATTGACGCGTTCTTGACGACCATCGCGTAGTAGAGGGCCGCGTAGTACGTCATTCCCGCCGAGACGCCGAACACCAGTTCACCCAGGAGGACAACAGCCACGCTCGGCCCGAACACGGCCAAAAAGAAACCCGCCGGCAGCCCCGCGATCACCCAGGCCAGCGGCTCCCATCGGTGGTGCCAGCCCCGCCAGACATGGAGCGCCAGGAACGTCAGGCTCCGAAACACCTCCAGTTGGGCCGCCAACGCCGTCGCCACCACCACGTTCGTGACGCCCAGGCCCCTAAAGATACCCGGCAGGAGCGCGGCGAGGATCCACATCAGGGAGTACTTCGACAGCATCGACCAGCGGCTCGACGCAAGCAGCCCACGGTAACGCGCCATCTCGAGAAGGTTCGGCCGTTCCGGATGGTCCTGCGGCAGGTGAACCGCTCGCCGAGCCAGCGGAAGCACCAGGATGAGGCTGACGACATTGAGGCACGCCGCCACCGCGAACAGCCCTTCCGTGCGCCACGCGATGAGCGGCCCTGCCGCCCCCACCGCCAGCGCCGTCGGCACGGCCCACGAAATGTTGAACCACCCGATGACCTTGGCTTGGTCCTTCGGCGTCAGGCCGGCCGCCACGTAACTCTCGATCAGCGGCCACTTCAGGCCGACCAGCAGGCCGATGACCGCGTTGCCGATCGCCACCGTATACGGGAAGGGCCATGCACACAGGCCCACCTGCACGAGGAACTGGCCGACCAGCGACGCGACCAGGAGTCCCTTTTCCGTGCCGCGCCGCGCCAGGTGGTGGCTCGCCAGCGCCCCTATGGCGTACGACGCGCCGAAACCCAGCGCCATCCACAGGTTCTCGACGTCCGTGAAGCCCAGCCGATTGTAGGTGTAGAAGTAGATGCCCCGTTCGATGAGGATCGTGGCGAAACTCTCGACGAACGTGATGAGCAGCAGTCGCTTAAGCCGGGACACAGGAGCCTTTCTCGCAGGCGGCCAGGGCACCTCGGCGCAGAACATACGCCGCGCCGAGGCGAAGTTCAAGGGCCTGCGCCGGCACTGCTTTGCTCTGCGCGCAAGGCGAGCGAAGGACGTTGCTTCCGCGTGACCTTGCCTTCAGAACACCCGGCTGAGCATCACGCACGGGGCCGGAAAATAGGGTCGGGGGTCATTTTCACGCACGGGGCCGATTGGACGAGGTTCATGGCGGGGGCGACCTCGTCGAAGATGGCGAGGACCGCGGCGACGATCTCCCCGCCGGGCATCGCGTCGAGTTCCTTCTCGGGGATCGGATAGTAGAGTTGGAACCCGCCCCACTCGGCATCGGGGATGCGGCCACAAGCCCTGCGGACAGCCGCGACGCCGCCGGCGCGGGCGGTCAGGCGTTGCCGGTTGGGCCTTGGGCGCCGGCGGAAGTCCGCAGAAATTGCCTTCGCCACATAATGCTTCGCTCACTTCCCGAGCGGCAGAATCCGGATATTGCGGTACGCCACGGGCCCGTGGTCGCCCTGGAGCATCAGGGGGCCGAGGGGCTTCTCGTCCTCGAAGGCTGCGCCACGGGTCGGGCCGGTCAACTCCACGTTCTCGTGGATGACGACGCCGTTGTGGACCACCTTGACGAAGCGGGCGTTGGCGACCTTCCGGCCGGTGTCGTCAAAGCGCGGGGCCTGGAAGACCACGTCGAAGGACTGCCACTCGCCAGGCGGGTGGCTGGCGTTGGTGCGCGGCGAGTGGCCCTCGAAACCTTCTTTCCCCCGGCCGCGACCCGGGTCCCACCGCTCGTAGATTCCCCCGCACTCGATGCCCGGGTACTTGTCCTTCTCGACGCCGAAACTGTCGTAGACCTGAATCTCGTAGCGGCCCTGGAAGTAGACGCCGGAGTTCGAGCCTTTCGGGACCATGAACTCGATGTGGGCGGCCACGTCGCCGTGCTCGGCGTCCGAGAAGAGGTTGACGGTGCGTCCCTTGGCGCCGTTGTAGATGACGCCGGCGCCGGGCTCGACCGCGAGGGCCCGCTCATTGGCGGGGTCGGTCATGGCGCGGCCGACCATCCCCCACTCGCCGGTGGGCCGCTTCTTCCAGCCGTCCATGCCGGGGCCGGGCAGAAGGTCCGTCCACTCCAGGACCGCGATGTCCTTGAACCGGACCTCGCAGTCCTGCCCGCCGTGCACCTGGAGGGCAAAACGGCCCTCGGTGCGGCCGGGGTCGCTCACGAGCGCCGCCGACCGCTTGCCGTTGACGTGCACCAGCACGTTGCCGCCCAGCGCGGTGACGGTCATCTCATTCCACTCGCCGGGCTTGTACCACGTCTTGACTAGGTCGGGCGTCGGCTTGACGACCCAGGCCCGGCCGTTGGTCTCGTAGAGGCCGCCGGCGTCGTTGTTCGGGTCGATCTCGGCCTGGAACCCCGACACGCCGCTGAAGCCCTTCTCCTCGATGCGGAAGTACAGGCCGCTGTTGCCGACGATGGCCTTGTACTTGAGGCGGACCGTGAAATCCTTGTAGATGGCGTCGGTCACGAGATGGCTGAACTCGGCCTCGCCCTTCTCGTGGCGGCCGACGAGGACGCCATCCTCGATGGTCCACTTGCCTTTGCCGATCTCGTGCCAGCCGGCGGTGGTCTTGCCGTCCCAGAGCGGCGTCCACCGGCCCAGCGCACAGACCTCCGCGACGACGTCCGCCACGCCTCGCGGCGACGCGGGGAGGCCGCTCTTCGCCGGCTCCTCGGCGGCCGGCGCCGCCGGGCTCGCGACAAGGACCAGCGTGCTTGCGGCAAGCAGCAGTTCAAGCGTGTGGCGAAACATGGTCGTCCTCCTTGCAGTTGGTGCACCAACGCCGCTTGTGCCTTGACGTTGCCGTATCAGAGGCCCCAGGGCGCGCGGCAGGCGCGGGCGAGGTACCGGTCCGCGTCCGGGGCGTCGACGAATCGCTCCGCCACCGGGTCCCACCGCAGTTTCCGGCCTGTCCACATCGCGATGTTGCCGAGGTGCGCGACCGTCGAGCACCGGTGCCCGATCTCGGCCGGGAAGTACGGGTCCTGGCGGCTCTTCACGCAATCGAGGAAGTTGCGGTGCTCGCCGGCCGGGCACGTGAAGAGGTGGAGTTCCTCCGGGCCGATCACGCTCCGCAGGATCTCCGGCGAACTGGCCTCGACCGGGGCGTCCCATTTCTTGTTGCCCACCCATCCGTCGGTCCCCTCGAAGCGGATGCCCGAACCGCCGCTGTCGATAAACAGTTCCACGCCGCTCGCGTATGTGTACTTCAGGTGATACTCGTGGAACGTGTCGTAGAGGCCGCTCGTGTGGCGTTTGCCGGTGCCCTCGACCTTGACGGGGCCGGTCCGCTCGGTGTCGTTGGCCCACTGGGCGGTGTCGAGCAGATGGGCGCCCCAGTCGGTGAGTTGTCCGCCCGAGTAATCGACGATCCAGCGGAAGTTCCAGTGGATGCGGCCCTGACAGTACGGCGCCCACGGCGCGGGGCCCAGCCACAGGTTGTAATCGAAACCGTCGGGCACCGGCTGCGGCGCGGGGTCGCCCGGCCCGTCGGGGCCGGCCGGCAGCGTCACGCGAATCCGCTGGAGCCGGCCGATGCGGCCGTTGCGGACCAGTTCCGCCATCCGGTGATAGATGGCGCGGGACCGGTCCTCCGTGGCCGTCTGGAACACCGCGCCGTAGCGGCGGACCGTGTCGGCCAGGAGTCGGCCCTCGGCCACCGTGAGCGTGGGCTTCTCGCAGATGACGTCTTTGCCCGCGCGGACGGCCGCCAGCGACATCGGCACGTGCCAGTGGTCGGGCGTCGAGATGCAGATGGCGTCGATGTCGGTGCGGGCGATGACCTCGCGGAAATCGTTGTACTCGCGGCAGGAGGTGGCCGAGCCGCGGCGGGCGGCGTCCTCCGCGGCGATTTTCTGGGCCTTGAGGCGGTGGCCGGCGTCGACGTCGCAGACGGCCAGCGTCTCGGAGTCCGGCTGGCTGAGGAACCCGCGGAGGTTTTGGTCGATGCCCTGCCCGCCCATCCCGATGAACCCCAGCGTGATGCGGTTCGACGGCGACGGGCGGTCGCCGGCCCCGAGGGCCGCCGACGTGATGACGTACGGCGCCGCGGAGGCCGCCACGGCCCTCCGAAGGAACTCCCGGCGTGAAAGGCCAACGGCTCGTGGCATGAGGCGCTCCTTCCCTCGCGGCGTCGCAGCCATGTCAATCCCCCCAATAGGTCCGACCGCCCAAACACCAGAAAATTACCCCTGGGGTAATTATTACGCAAGTCTATTTTTCGACGGGCGTTATGGTGGTTTTCGGGAACACTTGGAGCCCATTCCGGAGGCGGAGGAAATTCCCCGAAGGTGCGGTTCCTGCATGATGAGGTTCATGGCGGGGGCGACTTCGTCGAAGACGGCGAGGATGGCGGCGACGATCTCCGCGCCGGACATTTCACGGACATCCTTCTCGCACATCGGGTAATAGAGTTGAAAGCCGCCCCACTCCGTCGCGGGGATGCGCGTGCACGCGCGGCGGATAGCCGCGACGCCGCCCCACCGCCGCCCGCGGAAGGTCGTCATGTCGGCGAACGGCCCGGCCGTGGCGGTGAAGCCCTCGCGCCCGACGAGGCGCGCCAGTTCCGCCTCGAGCGCCGTCCCCTTCCGCAGGCCCGCGAGGAGGCGATGCCAGTCCCAATCGTCCTCGAGATACACTTCGTCGGCCCGTCCTCGACCGCGGCGGAGGGCAGCGCGTTCGATCTGAAGGCCCGCCGCCAGTTCCCCCTCGCCGGGAAAGAGGCTGAGGAAAAACTTCGCGCACGAAAAGTTGTAGCCCGAGGAGCGGGGCTTGGAGTCGCGGCCCGCGCGCGGCAGCCAGCAAATCCACCGCCAGAAGCGTCCCCTGCCCCACTTGTCAATGATGAACGGTTGGCCGTGCCGGGCGACCAGGTGGACCTTGACGATCTGGGTGATGCGTTCGTTCGGCTCGAGTCCGCCCATCCGGATGCCGCGCTCAAAGTCCAGGAACTCCCGCCGAAACGCCGGCCGGATCGGCAAAAAAATCTCTCGTGGGACCGTCACGGGTCTCTCCCGCTCTGCGTTCTGGCAAATTGCGGTCTCTCAGTGCTATAATACCACCTCAATGAACCTTTTCAACGAAAGCGAGCGGCGGAGGTTGGCGGAGCACGCGCCGCTGGCGGTGCGGATGCGGCCGAGGACGCCGGAAGAGTTCGTCGGCCAGGAACATTTCTTCGGGCCCGGGAAACTCCTTCGCCGGATGCTCGAAGCCGACCGGCTCCAGAGCGCGATCTTCTACGGGCCGCCCGGCACGGGGAAGACGAGCCTCGGGGAAGTCATCGCGGGGCGTCTGAGCGCGGCGTTCGAGCACCTCAACGCGGCCCTCGTCGGGGTCAAGGACGTGCGCGAGGTCCTGGAGCGTGCCAAGGCGCGGCTCGCGACGGACGGCCGGCGGACGGTCCTCTTTCTCGACGAAGTGCACCGCTTCAACCGGGCCCAGCAGGATGTGCTCCTCCCGGACGTCGAGAACGGGATCATCATTCTCATCGGGGCGACGACGGAGAACCCGTTCTTCGCCCTGAACGCGCCGCTCGTGTCGCGGAGCCAGATCTTCAAGTTCGAGCCGCTCAGCGAAGAGGATATCCGCACCCTCGTTTGCCGCGCGGTCGCGGACAAGGAGCGCGGTTTCGGACGGTACCGCGTGACGGTCTCGGACGAGGCGCTGGCGCACTGGGCCACGAAGAGCGACGGAGACGCGCGGCGGGCGCTGGCGGCCCTGGAAGTGGCGGTTCTCAGCCAGGTCAAGGACCCGAGCGCGCCGCCGGAAAAGGTCCCGCCCATCACCGTGGACCTCGCGGTGGCGGAGGAATCCATTCAGCAGAAGGCGCTCGCGTACGACGGGACGGGCGACGAGCATTACGACGCGGCGAGTGCGTTCATCAAGAGCATGCGCGGAAGCGACCCGGACGCGGCGATTTACTGGATGGCCCGGATGCTGGAGGCGGGGGAGGACCCGCGGTTCATTGCGAGGCGGATCGTGATTTGCGCGGCGGAGGACGTTGGGAACGCGGATCCGGCGGCGTTGATGCTGGCGACGGCGGCCTTGGAGGCGGCGGAGTTCGTGGGCCTGCCGGAGTGCCAAATCCCGCTGGCACAAGCAGTTACGTACATCGCGTGCGCCCCCAAATCGAATGCCGCGTACCTCGCCATCGTCAAGGCCCGCGAGGACGTTCGGGAGAACCGCACCGTGCCCGTGCCGAAGCATCTGCGGGATGCGAGTTACCGCGGGGCGAAGCGTCTGGGGCACGGCGAAGGGTACAAGTATGCCCATGATTACGCCGGCGGCGTCGCGCCGCAGGAGTATCTCGGCGTGGACGCGACGTACTACGAGCCGACCGACCACGGCCACGAAGCGAAGATCAAGAAGCGGCTGGAGGAGTACCGCCGGCTGCGCGAGGGCAAGGCCGCCGAGGGCGATGCCGCCAACGGACGCAAAGGAGATGAAGCGTGAACGAATCCGGGAGACCGCGGGCGGGGCGGAAGTGGGCGGCGATTGTCTCGATCGTCGTCGTGGCGGCGCTGGGGGGCCTCGTGTGGTGGCTGATGGGCGGATGCGAGAGGAAGTCGCCGACCGCCGACGGAGCGAAGGGGACCGGGGGAGACCTGAACCTGGCGGTGCTCCAGGCAATGAACGACGCGAACGTGCTGGAACTTTCGCTCCAGACGGCTTACTTCTTCACGCGGGAGAGGCGGTTGCCGAAGAGCATCGCCGAGGTCACGGAGAAGGTGCACGTTCCCGATTGGCCGGCGGCGCCGTCGGTGACGACGCGCGGCCTGGCGATTACATACCGCGCGACGGGCGAACGGACTTACGAACTCGTCCTGCCGGGCGACGATAAGCAGCCGGGGACGGCCGACGACGTCGCCATTCCCGAGCAGGTGCCGACCGCCATCCCTCCGAACCTGGATCCGGTTGCATTCCGCAGTTGGTGGATCCTCTCGCAAATCAGCCGCCTCCTGGACCATCTGCCGGAGAGCGTCAAGAAGGAGTTGCCGGCGATGCCGAAGTAGAGGGCGGACGGCGTCTGCTTTGGCCCGTTCAGGCTCTCAGGGGTGCGGCGAGTTTCTGGCAGAGGTCGGCGACGGCTTGGGCGATAGCGTCGGGAGTTTCGGCGGCGTGGTCGGCGATGCGGTGGACGACGGCGCTACCGACGATGGCGCCGTCGGCGAGTTTCGCCACGGCGGCGACGTGTTCCGGCCGCGAGATCCCGAAGCCCACGCAGACGGGAACCTTAGCGCCCTTGCGCACCTGTTTGACGTAGTCGGCAAGGTGCTTGGGCAGCGCGTCGCGCTCGCCGGTGATGCCGGTCGTGCTGACGCAGTAAACGAAGCCGGTGGCGTGTTCGAGGATGCGCCTGAGGCGGTCCTTCGGCGTCGTCGGGGCGACCAAGAGGACGTGGGCCATGTCGCGTGCGGCCAGGAGTTCCCCGAGGGGTCCCGCCTCGTCCACCGGGAGGTCCGGCACGATGAGTCCGTCGATGCCGGCGTCGGCGGCCCGCGCGACGAACTTTTCGACGCCGGGGCGGTAGACGAGCGAATAGGACGTCATGAGACAGAGGGGGAGCGTGAGGCCATCGTCCCGCAGGCGTGCGACCCTATCGAGGACGGCGGACGGGGTGACGCCGGCGGCGAGCGCGCGGGTGTAACTGGCCTGGATGGTGGGCCCGTCGGCGATGGGGTCGGAATACGGAAGGCCGAGTTCCACGAGGTCTGCGACGCCGCGGGCCTCGAGGGCCTTGAGGATGGCGGCGGTCGAGTCGAGGCTGGGGTCGCCGGCGCCGATGAAGGGCATGAAGGCCTTTCGTCGGATTTCGCGGAGGCGGTGGAAGGCGGCGTCGATGCGGTTCACTCGGCGGCCCCCTTCCCTTCCCGCTCTCGGAGGATGCGGGCGACCTCCTCGACGTCCTTGTCGCCGCGGCCGGAGAGGTTGACGATGATGATCTGTCGGCGGTCCATTTTGGCGGCCATCTTTTTGGCCTCGACGAGGGCGTGGGCCGACTCAAGGGCCGGCAGAATGCCTTCGGTGCGCGCCAGTTCCTGGAACGCTTCGAGCGATTCATCATCCGTGGCGACGGCGTAGCGGACGCGGCCGGTGTCCTTCCAGTGGGAATGCTCGGGGCCGACGCCGGGATAATCGAGGCCGGCGCTGACGGAATGGACGGGAAGGGTCTGACCATCGGCGTCCTGGAGGACGTAGGAGAACGAGCCGTGGAGGACGCCTGGGGAGCCGGCGGCGAGAGGCGCGGCATGTTGACCGGAGGCGAGTCCGAGGCCGCCGGCCTCGACGCCGACGAGTTCGACGCCCTCGTCGTCCACGAAAGCGGTGAAGATGCCGGCGGCATTGGATCCGCCGCCGACGCAGGCGACGACCGAATCGGGCAGGCAGCCTTCCTGGGTCTGGATCTGCTGGCGTGCCTCGCGTCCGATGACGGACTGGAAGTCGCGGACCATCACGGGGAACGGGTGCGGTCCGGCGACGGAACCGAAACAGTAATGGGTGGTCTCGACGGTGGCCATCCAGTCGCGCATGGCCTCGTTGATGGCATCCTTGAGGGTCCGCTGTCCGGAGTCGACGGGGAGGACGCGGGCGCCGAGGGCCCGCATGCGGAAGACGTTGAGGCGCTGGCGGCGCATGTCCTCGGTGCCCATGTAGATGTCGCACGCGAGTCCCATGAGGGCGGCGCTGGTCGCGGTGGCGACGCCGTGCTGGCCGGCGCCGGTTTCGGCGATGAGGCGCGACTTCTTCATGCGGACCGTGAGGAGGGCCTGGCCGACGGTGTTGTTGATTTTATGGGCGCCGGTGTGGTTGAGGTCCTCGCGTTTCAGGTAAACGCGTGCGCCGCCCCAGGCGTCGGAGAGGCGGCGGGCGAAGTAGAGGGGCGAGGGTCGGCCGACGTACTGGCGGAGGAGGAAATCGAGTTCCCTTTGGAACTCGGGGTCGGCGCGAGCGGCGTCGTAGGCCTCAGCCAACTGGGCGAGGGCGGGCATCAGGGTTTCGGGGACATACTGGCCACCGTAGGGTCCGAAGCGTCCGGCGGCATCCGGAAGCGTCGCCATGGGTTCTCCTTCAGGTGCAGGGGGCAGTTTAACGGGTCCGGGCGGCGGGTCAAGGAAGAATGCCGAGTGCAGAATGCAGAGTGCAGAATGAACGACCGACGGCGTTCGCCGGCGGGGTTGCCCGCCGCACCCCCCGTGACGAAATTGGGGTCTGACCCCATTTTCCATTTTCACACGGCACACCCAACGCGCGCCCCTGGCGAATTAGGGCTTGATTTGGATGTCCCGGGCGGATAGAGTTCGGCCTCTTGAAGATACGGAGAAACGCAAGCGGAGAGAACCATGTACGCGATCATCGAAGAGAGCGGCCAGCAATTCCGCGTGGAAGAGGGCCAGGTGCTCCAGATCGACCATCGTGAGGCCGAGCCGGGCGCCAAGTTGACGTTCGAGCGGGTGCTGCTGGTGGCGGACGAAAAAGGGACGCGCGTCGGCAAGCCCCTGGTCAAGGGGGCCAAGGTGACGGCGGAGGTGGTGGGCCCGTCGCAAGGCCCCAAGTTGGAGATCGTGCAGGTTCGCCGGCGCAAGAGCAGCCGGCGCCACATCGGGCACCGGCAGCGGTATCTGACGGTGCGCGTGACCGGCATCAAGGAATAATTATCCCCCGAGCCGGGTCGGTCGTATAATAGGATGGAGAAAGCCGCAAAGGGGCGGAAAAGGAAGCAGCCATGAAAGCGTGGCCGGTCGGATGGATGCTGGCAGCCGCCGTGTGCCTTGCGCTCGGAACAGGCGTATCGGCAGGGGCTGGGGCGGACGCGGAAAAGTCAGACGGCAAGGCAGCGACCGAGAAGGTCCCCGAGGCGAAGGCCCCGCCGAAACCGCGTGAGATTCCGGAGGCGGAACGGGCCCGCATCGAGAAGCAGTTAACCGACGCCGGCGAAAAACTCACCGCCCTTCAGAAGGAAGAACTCGAACTCTCGATCAAGATCCTCAATGCCGAAACCAAGGCCCTGGACAAGGTCGAGGACAGGAACAAACTCAAGAACGCCCTGACGAAAGGGTCCACTCCCCAGGATGTCGTGGAGTACCGGAATGTGATGCTGGCGTGCGCGCAGCAATGGCAGATGATGGAAAGCAAGTACGCGGCGGTGCATCGGGGCCTGCGGTATCTCGAGCAAAAGCGCCAAGAGATGCCGGAGGACCTGAAGAGCCGTGCCGAGGAAGTGGTGGCGCGCGTTTTGAAGAATCGGCGGTCCTGCATGGAGAAGGTCGCCGACATCTATGACAAGTTGATGGACGAAAAGACGGTGCTGGCCATTTATGTCGCGATCTACCAGATGCTGCCAGCCGACCAGCGCGAGGCGGACACGGCCCTGAAAGAAAAAATCCTCAAACTGAAGAAGAAACTGGAGCCGCCGGAAAAGAAAAAAGACGATACCAAGAAAAACGACGAGAACAAGAAGCGGTGGTAGGCGGCGCCTTCCCAGCCGGCGATGGGTCGTGAGGTATTCTGAAGGCAGGCACTGCGGAGCCGATCCGTCGGCTCCGTCCGCTTTTTCAGGTTCGGCCGGTGCTCGCGAGGCTGTTCACGCGCACGTTCGGTCGGGAACGGGCTCGACGGCCTCCTCGCGTCCCGGGCAGCCGGCCAAGGCCCCCATCACTTCTTCGAGCGAGGTGATGCCGGCCCTCGTCTTGTTGAGACCATCCATCCAGAGGGATGGGTGACCGGCCTGGCGTGCGGCATCGCGGAGGCGTTCGGCATCGGCGCCCTGGCGGACGAGGCTCGCGATGTTCGGCTCCATAGGCAATAGTTCGAACAGGCCGATGCGACCGAGGAAGCCGGTGTGGCGACAGGCGGCGCAGCCTCGGCCTTTGCTGAACCCCTCGATCGGCCCGACGGTCTCCGCCAGGCGGCGACGGAGTGCGGCGGGCACGTCGTAGGGCGCCTTGCATTGGGGGCAGATCGTCCGCACGAGCCGCTGGGCCAGCACCCCCCGCAACACGGAAGCCAGCGCGTCACCGGAAACCCAGGCGGCGAGCCTGGCGACGGCGTCGGCGGCATCAAGGGCTTTGGTCTGAGCGAAGATGAGGCGCTCGTCGAGAGCGGCCTCGACGGCCACAGCCGCCACGCGCTCGTCCATGACCCCGTCGAGCATCAGGACGTCCGGTTCCTGGAGGAAGAGGCGGGCAACGGCTTCCGCTCTTTCGGCCACGCCGCAGGTCGCCGGCGAGAATTGGCTGAGGCCCGTGAGGTGAAACCCGATGCACGCCTCGAAGGTGCAGACGTTGAGGCGGACCGGGTCGAGGTCCCCCAGAGCGCTATAAAGGGTCGTCGTGACGCCGCTGTCGCGCGGGCCGGCGACGACAAAAAGCCCGTGGAGGCCGGCGACGAGTTCGCGGTAGCGGTCGAGGAGTTTGAACTCGCAGCCGAGTTTCTCCAGCGGCCTGGAGGCTTCCTCCTCGCGGATGAGTCGGGCCACGGTCCGCGGACCGTACGACCCTTCCATGGAGGCGAGGTGCAGTTGGACGGCATGCCCCTGGACGACGATTCGGGCGCTGCGGCACGGCTCGGCGGCGGTGCGGCCGGAAAGGCCCATCCGGTCAACGAACGCAGCCGTCAGACCCGCCGCGAGCCGCGCGGGCGGGCGCATGACGACGTGCAGGACGCCGTCGATGCGGAACCGGACTCGGAGCACCTTCTCGTCGGGTTCGAGGTGAATGGCGTCGGCGCCGGCACGGACGGCTTCGTGCAACACCAGGTCGGCAATCTTCTCGGGAGGCCAGTCGCCATAGACGGCCTCGTACTCCCCTGCCCGCTCGAGCGTTTCGCCTGCCTGCCAATGGCCGGCCAACTCGTCGGCGGAAGGCGCGGTCCGATCCTCCGCACGAGTCTGTTCGAGCATCTGGTAGATGTTGTCGGCGGTGGCGGCGACAACCTGGACGTTGATGCCGGCGGCCTGGGCGATCTCGTCGACGAGAAAAACGTTGGCGGGTTCCGGAACCGCGACGGTCAGAACGTCGCGGACACGGAAGAGCGGCAGGATGCCGTGTTTCTGGCAGAATGTTTCCGGCAACGCGTCCCGGGCGTCCGGGTCCAGGATGTCGGCGGTGAGGCGAGCGAACGGCACGCCGCAGGCTTCGGCGACGGCCGAGAGCACCTGCTCCTGGCTGGCGTACCCGAGGTCCACAAGGATTTCGCCAAGGAGTTTCTCCTGGCCTCCGCGGCGCTGGACCTCGAGCGCCTTGGCCAATTGCTCTTCCGTGATGACGCCGCGAGAGATCAACAGATCGCCGAGTCTCGCGCGCTGTTTCGTTGCGGGAACCATTCGCCTGTCCTAGTCAAAGTTCCGGACTGCTTCGTGAACGCTGTCGAACACCTCAAATTTTTTGTCGAACCGCGTCATTTCGAAGATTTTTCGGCCGTTGCCTCTGAGGCCGGCAAGTTTGACGACGCCGCCGTTGCTCGCGACCTTTTCCTGAAACGCCAGGAGTTCCTCGAGGCCGCGGCTGTCGAAGGTGCTGGCCCGCGCGAGATCGAGAACGAACCAGCGTCCGCCGGCGCGGATCTGCTCGTCGGCGACGCGGCGAAAGGCGTCGGCCTCGGCCTCCGTGACGGCCGGCTCGACCGTCATCACCGTCATGCTTCCGTACGTGTCGGCCGTCGTAGGCAAAGGTCCCTCCACACGCGCACCGGCAAGCCCCGCGTCATGCCGTCCGACCGCTCGGGGCTGCCGCACGCTCCACAAACTGGCGCATCAGGCGGTTCATGTCCAGGCTGAAAAGCGCATCGACGGCCCGGACGTCAAACTGGGTGCCGACGTTGCGCTCGATCTCACGCTTCACGTGCTCGAACGGGAGCATCGGGCGGTACGGGCGGTTGCTGGTCATGGCGTCGAAGGCATCGGCCAGACCCACGACGCGCGCGAGCAGCGGGACCTGGTCGCCCCGCAGGCCGTCCGGATAACCCGAGCCGTCCAGGCGTTCGTGGTGGTGCAGAATGGCCTCGCGAATCGGTTCGAGCTGCTTGATGCCTTCGAGGATGTGGCCTCCAATGACGGGGTGGCGGTGAACGATCTGGCGTTCCTCGGGTTCCAGGAGTCCTTCTTTGCGGAGGATGTGCTCGGGGGTTCCGATCTTGCCGATGTCATGCAGCAGGCCTGCCATGTAGGCGCACTCGGCCTCTTTGTCCGAGAGGTTCATCCGGCGGGCGACTTCGCGGCAGGTGATGGCGACGCGCTCGCTGTGGCCGCACGTGTACGGGTCCTTAGCGTCGATGCTCGAGACGAGGGCCCGCATCAGATCAAGCATCAGCCGCTGAAGGTCTCGGTACAGGCAATGGTTCTCGATGAAGACGGCGGCGGAACTGGTGATGGAGCGGACGAGTTTGGCGTCCGGGCTTCCGAACTCGCCGGCCGACCGGTTGACCGCCATCAGCGCGCCGCTGACCCCCTCGCGCAGCGGCAGCGGGACGAGCACCAGGCGCTCCAGGGCGATGGAGATCGCCGACAGTTGCGGATCTTCCTGGCAATGGTTGATGATGACGACGGTTTGTTCCGGGCCGAGGTCGTCGAGCAGGTGGGCCACGAGACCCGGCAGTTGGGAGGCGTCGAACGGGAGGCGGCCGGCGATGACGGTTTCCGGGCCCATGTCCTCGACCCTGGGAAGGTAGGCCGCGGTCGCCTCCGCTCCGACGGTCTCGCACAACTCGCCGCACGTTCGTTCCAGCAACTCGGCCACTGGCTGGGTTACCCGGAGCACTTTGCCGAGACCGTGCAGGAGGCTGACCTCCTCGAAACTCTTGGCGAGGGCCTCGGCCGTGGCTTCGCTTTCTTCCTGAATGATTTTCCGATCGATGTCCGCGCAGACGGCCCGGGCGACGACGGCCAGCAGGCGCCGGCCGGAATCGGCGTCGGTGCTGCTTGCCAGGGGCCATTCGGCGGCAGCCACAAGAACCGTCCGGGCGCGCTGGCGGATGGGCCAGGCGGCGACCAGCCGGTCGCACAACTCCTCGACGCGGGTTTCGCTCGACTCAACCGCTTCGACAACGAGGCGCGAGGCGTCGTCGGCCGGCGACAAAGGCTCGAACGCACCTTCCAGCGGCGACCCGTCGGGCCAGTAGAAGGCCACGGCCACGCCGGTCGCGTCGAGCGTCTCGCGGGCGATGCGCGCAAGCGTCTCGCACGCGAGGATCGGTTTGGCGGCTGCCTGACAAACAACCATTCCATTTTCCTCCACCCGGCTACGTGGTGGCCAGCAGACCCAGCAGTTCCTGAACCTGAGCCAGCAGTTCGCGCGGGCTGAACGGTTTAGTCATGATTCGGCGAACGGGGAGTTCGCGGACGGACTCGGCTGTCAGTTCAAACCCCTTGGCCGTCAGAAGAATCGTCGGAATGCCTCCGTCGAGTTCGGCCACGAGGCGGGCGCACAGTTCGAGCCCGCTCATGCCCGGCATCTGGAGGTCGGTAATCATGAAGTCGGGGCGTTCGGCGATGGCCAGTTCGTAGGCCTCCAGGCCGTCCATCGCGACGATCACCTCCAGGCCGGCGTTCCGAAGTTTCATCGCCACGACGTTGGCAATGGGGGCTTCGTCGTCGGCTACGAGAATCTTGAATGCCATATCACCCCTCCTCGCCCCGTCGAGTCGCCTGCCGGCCACGGCTCGCCGTGGCGAGCCAGGGAGGCGACCGGTCCGAGGGCTAACGGACGGCCGGCAAGTGGAGCCGGAACGTCGTTCCCTTTCCGACCTCGCTTTCGACGACCACCCGGCCGCCGTGAACCGTTTCCACAATGTGCCGGACGAGCGGCAGGCCGAGGCCGGTGCCCGTGGCCTCGTGGCGCGAGCCCCGCGCCCGGTAGAACTTCTCGAAGACCTTCGCGATCTCATCCTCGGGAATGCCGTACCCCGTATCCGAGACGTCGACGACCACGGAACCGTCCTCCAGATACGTCGAAATCCGGACGCGACCCTGCGCGGGCGTGTACTTGACGGCGTTGGAGACGACGTTGAGCACCGCCTGGTAGATCATGTCGCGGTCGGCGCGGACGCGGAAGAAGACGGGGGCGAGGTCCGCCTCGACACGGACGGTTTTCTGGGCCGCCTGCGGGGCGATGACGTCCACCACCTCGCGCAGGATTTCCGTAATCGCGAGGTCGGTCTTGTTGACCGGCACGAGGCCGGACTCGAGCCGGCTCAGGTTCAGGATGTTCTGAATGAGGCGATTCAGACGGTCGGCCTCGTGGGCGATGGTTTGGAGGAACTCGCGCGACGCCGCCTCGTT
>Ga0315288_10004436_pt1 | contig 17859 bp, 17 predicted proteins | sample YL17G11_20_MG_FD_203454 | JGI IMG/M metagenome (GOLD analysis project Ga0315288, IMG submission 203454) | Sediment microbial communities from Yellowstone Lake, YNP, Wyoming, USA - YL17G11_20 | ecosystem: Environmental > Aquatic > Freshwater > Lake > Sediment | place: USA: Wyoming | collected... | reverse complement strand
TCAGAACAAGGTCAAGGAAGCGACTGAGAACCTGGAAAAATTCCTCCAGCTGGCGCCCAATCATGAAAAAGCCGCAGTGGCCAGACAACTCGTTGATTTTCTCAAAAAGAAATAGCCAACCTGCATTATTTTTAAACCCGAAGGCAGCCGGAATGGACTCGCACCCGAAGTCCCGGTATGGTCGCTTCGTCCATCCCGGCCGTCCCGCCGGGTGGGCATTATGATTCCAGTCTTTTTATTCGAGATTTGTGAATAATGCAGGCTAGCTCGCTTTGGCCTCTATCACGAAAAAGGAGAATTTTGCGTAAAAACGGAATTTTCTTTTTTGATAAGGGGGTGCTAAAATAATATGTAACGAACGGGTGCTCGAAGATTCATACCGAACCTAAATCTGGAAAAAGGACGTGCCGATGAAACGCCTCGTTTCAGGAATGTTTTGTGTCTTGGTTTTCAGCCTGGCCGGATGCCGCATAGCGGAAAAATTCCCGACCGTACCGCTCGACCCGGAGAGCCAGAAATTCTACCAGTCGGCCCGGCTGATCATGACTTCGGAGGAGAGCAAGATTTTCAACCGCCTTCCCGATGCCGCCTCCCGCAAGGAATTCATCATTGATTTCTGGGCCAAGCGCGATCCGGACCCATACACCGAGGCCAATGAGTTCAAACAAGAATTCGAGGCTCGCGTGGCTTATGCCAACAAGCGTTTCATGGAGGGCGGGCCGGGCATGAACACCGACCGCGGCCGGATCTACATCTACATGGGCCCTCCGGACAAATTCGAGGAGTTCCAGACTCATGATGACTCCGAGGTCCGGGGCCCGATTCTCTATTGGATCTACTACAACTTCGACCTTTTGATCGAATTCGCCGATGAGCGGGGGGACGGCCGGTACAGGATCCGCAGGACCGAAGGCGATTTCTTCCGGGCCATGGAGGGGATGATGCTCGGCGATGTGACCTCGTACGGCGAGAACAAGAAGAGAAAATTCTACGATTTCCAGCTAACCTACGATTCCGCGAAAAAGGAATTCGTGATCTCCGTCCCGGCCAAGGCTTTCGCCTTCGAGACCGGCCAGGGACTCCTCAAGGCCGAGCTCGATTTCGAACTTTACATTTACGGGAACGACGGGAAAAAGGTGGACCGTTTCCGGACGAGCCAGTCCCTGGAAAAGAAAGAGGCGGACCTGGGGAGTGCTAAAATGCTGACCTTCGCTCTCCCATACGATCTTAAGCCCGGTCAATATTACGTGGACGCCATCATCATCGGCCGGGAGGAGAGCCTGACCAAGTCCCGGAAGATCTTCGAGATCAAAGTTTGAAGCCCGGCTTTAAAAAGCGTGAAAAAAAGACGGCTCCGGCGAGGAGCCGTCTTTTTTCTTATCGTAGCGATTCTATTACTTGACTTCGAATTCGGTGGTCTGGGCCAGAAGCCGGCCTGAGTTCTTGTCCGCCATCTTCAAGACAAGCGTATACTTGCCGGCCGACAGATCGCGCGTTTCCTTCCTCTCGCCCTTGTCGTCCTTGATGACCAGGGTCTGCTTCAGAGGCAGAGTCTGGATCACCAGGGGCGCTTCGTAATTCTGGGTCGCCCAGCGGATGACCGTTTCCTCGGCCTTCTTCTCTTCATCGAACTTCTTCACCTCGAAGTTCGTCTCCAGGGTGAATTTCTGCGGGTCGTTGGCGTTGGGCTGACAGCCGAAAATGTATAAAAACAGGTCGACGTTCTCGCCGACGGCGAAAGTATTTTCAAGGTTGGCGTAGACCTTGAGGATGGAGTAGGCGAAAAAGTCCTTATGGAGAAGTGTCTTGGTTTCGGGAGCGTCGGTCTGGTCTATCTTCTTGGTGAAGAGCATGGGCGTTGACCCCAGCGTTTCGACGAAGGAGCGGGGGTCGGGAAGAGCGAATTCAAAATAGGCCGCGCCGATCTTCTTCAGGTCGAGCGAAGTGACGGCCAGAGCCAATACATAATTGCCGGCCGGAAGGGGATAGCCCAGCGAATAGAGGTTTTCCTTGTTCGGATCATAGGAGGCGGGGTCTTCCTGCAGGCTGGTGGGCATATAAATTTCCCTGAAGGGTTGGAGACCCTTCGCCGGGTCAACCTTGTTGAACTGCACGAAGATGTTGAAGTTGGCCTGGAGGGGCGGTGTTGCCGGGGGCTGGGCGACGGGCTGGGCGGCGGGCTGGGCGGCCGGAGCGAAGCCGAGGTCCGAATTCTTGAGCTTCAGATAAAAGACGCCGTATAGATTTTCCTGGGCCGGGAGAAAGAAATGCCGGCCGACCGAAACCGGGATATCCTGGCGTCCCTGCCTGGAGGCGAGGCCTTCCTGAAGAACGGCCTTCACCTCTTTGGGGATGAATACTTTTTCCTGCTTCGCGTCTTTTTTTTCTTGGGCGAAAACCATGATCGTCAGGCAGCTCAAGACCAAAACAGCAAGAAGTGCGGGGGCGATAAATCGTTTGGCTTTCATTATTCCTCCTCTAAAGCCTGTCATCCTGAACACAAGTTGCAAATATCGTGCCATTGTGTTACAGGCGGAATGTCACGTCTTTCCAAGGGAACGGGGTTGAGTCTGTAAAGAAATTTGACATTCTCGCTGTCTGTCTCGCTCCCGACTCCCGGCCGGAAAAAGTGAATCCCTAAATATAGCAGAAATATTTTTTTTTGCAACCCTTGCGCTAGGAAATATTTCCCCGCGGCTTCTGGGATTTCGGCGGGATTCTCAGCTTGTTTTTCTGGAAAGCGCGGACGGCCAGCTGGTGCTCGGCTAAGGTCCGGCTGAAATGGTGGCTGCCGTCGTTCTTGGAGACGAAATAGAGATAGTTTTCCGGAGCCGGGTGCAGGGCGGCTTCCAGGGATTCCCGTCCGGGATTGCATATGGGACCCGGCGGGAGCCCGGCATGCAGATAGGTGTTATAGGGAGAATCCCGGATGAGGTCATGAGTCCGCAGCCGCCCGTCGTATCCGCCCTCGAGCTTCAGTCCGTAGATGATAGTCGGGTCGCAGTCGAGCTTCATGCCCAGCTTCAACCGGTTGTGGAAAACGGCAGAGACCAGTCTCTTTTCCTCGGGGAGAGAGGTTTCCTTCTCGATGAGAGAGGCCAGGATGACTACGTCCCGCATGCCCATCCCGATCTCCCGGCCGCGGGCTTGCATCCCGCCGTCGAAGACGGCTTTGAACTGATCGACCATAGCCTGGATGATGTTACGGGCTGATACGCCCTTGGGGAAGTGATAGGTTTCGGGGAAAAGGTAGCCCTCAAGGTTTTCCGCTTTTCCATCCCAGGCGGACACGGGGCCGGTTTCGCGGAAGGCGCTGAGGAAATGGTCCCTGTCTTCGGAGCTAAGCGGCCGGACGATTTCGAAAACCTCCGGCCCCGTCAGGCCTTCGGGAACGGTGACGGGATGAAGATAGACCCTCCCTTTGATCAGAGTCTCCAGGACCTGATGGGCGGATTGGGGAGAGGGAAAAGCGTATTCGCCGGCCTTGATTTTCTGCGACGGGTGAAAAAGCTCGTAGCCGGCCAAAAAAGGGAGGAGGCTTCCCTGGAGGATTCCGCGCGCTTTCAAATCCCGGGCGATCGCTCTCAGGCTTTTCCCCTTTTCCACCTCAAAGATGACCGGGGCCGAAGCGAGAGTTCGGGGGCGGCGGTATTCCCGGAAAAGCCAGGCCGCGAAAAGGAGGGCGGCCGCGGCGAACAGGATGATACAGGCTTTAAGAACCCTGCGGCGCATGGGAGTCCGAGCGTCTCCTTTCCAGGTAGCCGAGCAGAATGATGGTCGCGGAGATCTGGTGTTCCGCCTCTTTTTTGTCGCGGGTCTTGATCTTCTGCTCGAGCATGATGCCCTGGGCTTGGCGCGTGGTCAAGCGTTCGTCCCAGAAGATGACGGGCCGGCTGACGGTCTTTTCCAGCCAGGCGGCGAATTCGCGCGTCTTTTCGGCCCGTGTGCCCTGGCTGCCGTCCATGCGCAGGGGGAGCCCGACGATGATCTCGCCGATCTCCTGCCGATCCACTAAATCCCGGAAGAATACGGCGTTTTCTTTTTCTCCAGCCAAGCGGTAGCTCCCGAAGGGTTGGGCGGTAAGGAAAAGCTGATCGCTCAGGGCGAGGCCGATGTTGCGGTCGCCGAAATCAACGCCCAGGATTCTCACGGCGGGACCTCTCCACGTTCTTTTTCAGCGATCCGTGGCGTTCGAAGCCCAGTCGGATGAGCTCGTCCAAAAGACGGGCGAAGGGAAGCCCGCTCGCCCCCCAGAGCTTGGGATACATGCTGATCTCGGTGAACCCGGGAATGGTGTTGATTTCGTTGACGTAGATCCGGCCGGTTGTCACCTCAAGGAAAAAATCGATCCGGGCCATTCCCGAGCAGTCGACGGCCCGGTAGGCTTCAACGGCCAGGCGCTGGAACTCGCTCGTTTCTTTGGGAGGGAGGTCGGCCGGGATCCTGAACCGGGTTTTCCCCTCGAGATATTTGTCCTCGTAGTCGTAGAATTCGCGGAAAGGGATGACTTCGCCGGGCAGGGAAGCCCTCGGCTCGTCGTTCCCCAGGACGCTGCACTCGAACTCCCGGCCGCAAATGCCTTCCTCGACCAGGATCTTGCGGTCGTAGCTGAATGCCAGTTCCAAGGCGCCGGCCGTTTCGTCGGCGTTTTTGACCTTGGTGATACCGACGCTTGAGCCCAGGTTGGCCGGCTTGATGAAAAAAGGGAAGGCGAATTCCGAGTGGATGCGGCCGAGCCAATCATCCTTGCGGGAAAGCCATTCGGTTTCGAGAAGCGCGATGTAATGGACCACGGGAAGGTTTTTCGAGACGAAAAGGGCTTTCATGGACACCTTGTCCATGCTGACGGCGGAGCTCATAACGCCGGCCCCGACATACGGCATATCGGACATTTCCAAAAGTCCCTGAATGGTGCCGTCCTCTCCGTAGGGACCGTGGAGAACGGGGAAAAAGATATCCGCATCCAGAGATTCCCCCGGGGCTGGAGACGTCCAGGGCAGGAAGGAGGAAAACCGGCCCTGGGCCAGGATTTCCCGGGGGATGAGAGGAGAGGGGACTATCCTCCAATCTCCTTTCTTGTTGATATAGACCGAAGCGACGTCGTAAAGGCTTTTATCGAGGTTTTTATAGATCGCCCCGGCCGAAATCAGGGAAATCTCGTGTTCGGCCGACCGGCCGCCGAACAACAGCACGACTTTGATTTTCCTTGATTTCATCTGAGGAGGGATATTCTAGCGGAAGATGATGTCGAATGTCCAATAAAAACGGAAACAGACCTGGAGGATTCGCGGGATGAACCGGCTCGGGAGAATATTTCAGATGGCCGACTTCAGGCTCTTGCTGGGGTTGAACTTGATTCTTCGTTTCTGCGGGATGGCCACCTCCGCGCCGGTTCTCGGGTTCCGGCCTTTGCGGGGCTTACGCGTCTTGATCTCGAAGCTGCCGAACCCGGAGAAGGTCGCACGGTTGCCGGAGATGAGGGATTTCCGGACTCCGTCGAACACGACATTGAGGGCTTTGGCAGCCTGGTGGGCAGTGATCCCGGCCTCCTTCGACATGTGGATGATAATGTCTTTTCGATTCATGACCCAAACCTCCTTCTCTTGATGTCGCTGGATGGTTCCTAATAAGGTGCTTTAATGTTAGAAAGAATTGGCATCCTTGTCAAGTCATTAGGCTCCAGGAGTTCCTCCATATTTTATTTGTAGCAGAAAACCGGGTCCTGTCACGGCCGGGCGCCAGTCTCAGACTGACACTTTATTTTTACTGCATTTCGTTGTCTTTCAGGGAGTTCCATAAATTATAAATAACAACATGGGGTAACTCCTGATTAGGCTCAAGTTCGTAAATTGGACACGCCTGTCAACTTTGCCGACCTGACGAAATATCAACGAGAAGAGGCCTTCATCGACTAAACTTAGAGGGAGGCGTATTGACAAGGGAAGAACGGGCCGAATATAATTGAAGTCACAGTAAGAACCTGAATCTCAGGCAAAAGGAGAAGCTAATGATAAATCCATCCGCTTCCAAGGGCAGCCGAACGGTTCTGCGCGTCTGCCTTTCCTTTTTGATTTTGACCTTGGCCGTGGCGCTCCGGTCAGACTCCGGCCTTCCGCAGCAAGACCAGCAGATCCAGATCGAGAAAGGCAAGATTTTCCAGGACGCTTACCCGGTGATTTCGGAGACCGACCTGAACTGCACGCTCTTCATCCTGGACGGGGAGCTGCCTGATCTGAGGATCACGGCCTCGGAAAGGGGTGAGGAGAAGATCCTGCTGAGCGACGCCGATGTCGTCTACCTCAACAAGGGAAAAAAAGAGGGGCTGGAGGTCGGCCAGATCTTCATGGCGGTGGAAGTCGGCGCCAGGCTGAAAGATTATGGATACCTCGCCCAGCGGCGCGGCCGGATTCAGGTCACCTTCCTCGAGGAAGACCGGGCCGTGGCCCGCATCGATAAGGCCTGCGGCCGGGTCATGGTCGGAAACATCCTCATGCCTTTTGAGGAAAAAGAGGGCATGCTGGGCAAGGACCTGGGCGCCGAGCCCTATTCGAGCATCGGCTCCGGCCCCGTAGGGAACGTCATCTATCTCCAGGATGACTTCAACGAGATCGGGTCCCACTACTGGGCGATCATCGACATGGGCAAGGAGCAGGGCCTCCAGGTTGGGCAGCAGATGCTCATCTTTCGGAGAGTCCAGCCGGACATGCCCCGCAACGTTCTGGGCAGTCTCATCGTCATCGACACCCAGTCCAAAACGTCCACGGTCAAGATCCTTTCCGCGAATGACGCCATCCGGATCGGCTACCAGGTCCAGGGACGTTAGGCCGAAATCTGAATTTTTTAGTTTTTCTTCCAGCGCTTCCCAACGTTCATTTTGCGATTTATGAGGAGGGAAAATTCTTGTCCATTTTTTGACCTGAATTATTCATTAACCAGGTTCCATATGGGGAGAAGGCCGGGCTGGACTAGCTCCCGAAGTCCTGCTATGGTCGCTTCGTCCAGCCCGGCCTTCCCCCTTGAAGCATTCATTGATTGCCCGGAGAGCCGCGACAGAACCCTGGCTATGAAAAAATCTTTATCACCGAAAAAGATGTTCCCTTCAGCCGTGCCGATTATTGACAGAAGAGAGACTTTCTGCTAGCTTAAACCGGGAGCTTTGTTTGGTTTATGAATCCGGGCGGGCGTAGTTCAGTGGTAGAACGTCTGCTTGCCATGCAGAAGGCCGTGGGTTCAAGTCCCATCGCCCGCTCCATCTTTTACGGCCGGTCGTTTTAATGACATCAGGCGCGGTACCCAAGTGGCTAAGGGAGAGGTCTGCAAAACCTCGATTCGTCGGTTCGAGTCCGACCCGCGCCTCCAAGACATCCCCCGCTCTTTTGAGCTCCGCCATCCCCTTGATTCTACCGCGGCCGGTCCGTCTCTCTTGAATCTTCCGAATTCTCTTTTGGGCATAAAGAAATTGACTTGAGGTCTAAAAAAAGATATATTTCCAAAAAAGTCAAGGAGGCACACAATGAATTTGGTACAAAGAGTTCAGGCTATTGTTTTGAAGCCTAAGGAGGAGTGGATCAAGATTAAAGCTGAGCAGACGACGGTCAACCAGCTCTTCATGTCTTATGCCGTCATCCTGGCCGCCATCCCGGCCGCCGCCCAGTTTATCGGATTCGGCCTTATCGGCCAGAAAGTCCCCTTCGTTGGATGGTACCGGTACAGCCTGGGGTCTGCCCTTCTCAGGTCAATTTTCTCCTATATTCTATCTTTAGTGGCGGTGTATGTTTTCGCTATGGTCATCAATGCCCTGGCCCCCAACTTCTCCTCCGCCCAGAACATGCCCAACGCCATGAAACTCGCGGTTTTCGGCATGACGCCCGGCTGGGTCGCGGGAGTCCTGAATATCTTCCCGGATTTAAGTTTCCTGGTCGTACTGGCCAGCCTGTACGGTCTTTATGTGCTGTATCTGGGTTTCAACACGCCGATGATGGAAACGCCCAAAGAGAAGGTCATGGGCTATTATATCGTCAGCATCATCGCGGCCGTTGTCCTTGTGGCCGTGGCCGGGCTCATCGTCGGCGCGATGTTCGCCGTTCGGGGAGTCACGAACGTCCTTTAATTTCCTCGACAATCTTAAGGAAGGCCTCCCGAGGTGAGGGAGCGGCCGTGACGGGCCGCCCGATAACTAAGTAATCGGCGCCCTTCTCCACCGCCTCCGAGGGCGTCATAATCCGCTTCTGGTCGTTTGTCGCCGCCCAGGCGGGCCGGATTCCGGGAGTAACAATTGAAAAGCCCGGCCCCACTTCCTGCCTGACGATCTCGATTTCCTGAGGGGAACAAACCACTCCGTCGAGCCCGGCTTTGCGCGCCAGCCCGGCCAGCCTTTGCACCTGGGCCCGCACATCAGCCGCCATCCCGATTTCCTGGAGCTCCGGGCCTTTCATGCTGGTAAGTACAGTGACGCCCAGGAGAACGGGCTTTTGGACGTTCCGCTTCCCCGCTTCTTCAGCCGCTGTGGCCGCGGCCCGGGCCATCATTTCCGCTCCGCCCGAGGTGTGCAGGGTCATCATGAAGACGCCGTGCCGGACGGCCATGCGGGCCGCCTCGCCCACTGTGTTCGGGATGTCATGGAACTTGAGGTCGAGGAACGGGCTTTTATCCATGGTTTTGAGATCAGCCAGGAGCGCCGGCCCCTCCGCCGTAAACAGCTCCATGCCTACCTTGAAAACCTGCGCCTCCCGGAGCCGGCCGATGAGCTCCAGGGCTTTCTCCCGATTGTCCACGTCAAGGGCGATGATGATCCTCCGGGCCGGATCCGGAATTTTTTCCGCGGTGTCGTTCATATCGTGACTCCTCTTCTTCTTTTCCTCCTGATGATGCTTCGGCGGCTCTCCCGCCGGGTCCTGTCGGCCCTTCCTGCAAGGATGGGCGGCCGCCTGACTTTCAGGAGGACAAGGCCTTGGCTTTCCTCTTTTCCCCCTACGATGTCTTGAGAGTGCCGATGATGCGTTCGATTTTGTCGACGCCTTTCTCGCGGCAGAAAGCCTCGATCTCGCGGATGATCCGGACCGAGGCATCCGGGTCGACGAGATTGGCCGTCCCGACCTGGACCGCTCTCGCGCCCGCGATCAGGAACTCGAGCGCGTCCCCTCCCGTGGCGATCCCGCCCATGCCGATGACCGGGACCTTGACCCGGGTTGCAACTTGGTAAACCATGCGCAGGGCGATGGGCTTGATGGCCGGCCCGCTCAGTCCGCCGAAGAGGTTGGCCAGCTTGGGCCGCCGGGTCTCGACGTCGACGGCCATGGCCAGGAGGGTGTTGATGAGCGAGATGCCGTCCGTTCCCGCCTCCTCGGCCGCGAGGGCGATCTCCACGATGTCGGAGACGTTGGGCGAGAGCTTGGTGATCACGGGCCGCCGACTTACTGTCTTGCACAGCTTGACGACGTTGAAGGTTTTCTGAGGATCGAGCGCCGGGCAGAGGCCGTTCTGCGTGACGTTCGGGCAGGAGATGTTGATCTCGTAGGCGGCGACGCCCTCCTCGCGGTCCAGGAACTCGATGACCGAGGCGTACTCCTCGTCGCTCGAGCCGCAGACGTTCACAAAGATGGGCGTCTTGATCCCCCTGAGCTTGGGTAGAATTTTTTCGGCGAACGCCTTGACCCCGATGCCCTGCAGACCGATGGCGTTGATCAGACCGCTCGCCGTCTCGAAGATGCGAGGCGGCGGGTTGCCCGGACGCGGACCGAAGTAAAGCCCTTTGACCACGATCCCGCCGAGTTCCTCCAGGTTGATAAAGGGCTCGAACTCGAGGCCGTATCCGAAGGTCCCGCTGGCTGTGAGAACAGGGTTGCGCAGTTTCAGGAATCCCAGATCGACGGTCAGGTCGGTCATGGCGTTCCCTCATCCCAAACGATTTCGCCGGCCTCGAACACCGGGCCTTCCTCGCAGATTTTGACCCAGTCTTCGGAGCCGGCGCGCCGTATTTTCTTGACGCAGCCCCAGCAGGCGCCGAAGCCGCATCCCATCTGGGATTCGAGGGATAGCCGGCAGGGGATGTTTTCACCGAGCGCGATCCGCGAGACGGCGGCCATCATCGGGTCCGGGCCGCAGGCGTATAGGCGGTCGGGCCGCGCCTTGCGGATTTCCGCTTCCAGGAGTCCGGTCACGAATCCCTTAAAGCCGAACGAGCCGTCATCGGTCGAGCAAACCGTCTCGAAGCCGGCCTGCCGGAACCTGTCGGCGATGGGAAGGTCCGCCCGTGTCCTCCCGCCGTAGAGAATTTTCAGCCGGGCTCCGCGGCTTCGGGCTTCCTCGGCCCAGAGCTTGAAGGGCGCAATACCCCGGCCTCCGGCCACGGCCCAGATCGTTTTTCCGGGGAGGGCGTCCTCCAGGCCGAATCCTTTCCCCAACGGCCCGAGAACATCGAGCGCCTCGCCGGCTTTTTTCGCGGCGAGAAGGGCCGTGCCGTGCCCGGCGACCTTGAAGAAGATCTCGACCGCATCTTTGGTCCGGCCGTGGATACCGAAAGGCCGGCGGAGGAGCGGGCAGAATTGAGAATGAATTTTGACCATCAAAAATTGGCCGGGTTTGGCCTCCCGGGCGATCGAGACCGCTTCCAGGGAAACGAGATGATAATCCCCCCAGCTTTCCTTATGGACGATCCGGGCGTTTTTCTCGATGACCATGGCGCTTGATGTTTCGCAGAAACCATAACAAAAACTCCTTCCTTTGGCAATATCATTTTGTGCTTGGGATGAGGCCCGGTCGGCGCGCCCCCCAGGAGTTCCCCCATTTTGTTATTTATAATTCATGGAACTCCCTGAAGGACAACGAAATGCAGTAATAATAAAGTGTCAGTCTGAAACTGGCGCCCGGCCGTGACAGGACCCGGGTTTCTGCTACAAATAAAAAATAGGGTAACTCCTGGCACGCCCCCAGATTGACATGCTCGGCTGTTTTATCCATAATCAAAATGTCATCCCGCATTATTCATAAATTTTAGGTTGGAGAGACGGAATCAATGAATGCTCCAAGAGGGATGGCCGGGATGGACGAAGCGACCATAGTGGGACTTCGGGAGCGAGCCTATTCCGGCCTTCCCCCTATATGGAACCCGGTTTATGAATAATGCAGATTATATGGTTTCAAGGAGCCATCATCCATGAATATTTCGGAGAGAGGTCGCACCATCCAGGCCTCTCCGATCAGGAAATTCAAGCCCTACGCCGATCAGGCCATCGCCCGGGGGATCAAGGTTTATTTCCTGAACATCGGAGATCCCGACATCCCCACGCCGCGGCCGGTCATCGAAGCCTTCCACAACTTCAATGATCCGGTCCTGGCCTATGGCCCGGCCCAGGGCTTTATCGAGTTGCGCCAAGCCATCGTCGATTACTTCGCGGCCTTCGGCATCGCGCTGACCGCGGACGAGGTCATCATCACCACCGGCGGGTCGGAAGCCATTTACTTCGCCTTCTGTGTGGTTTCGGATCCGGGCGGCGAGATCATTATCCCTGAGCCATTCTATACCAACTACAACGGATTTGCCTCCTACGCATCGGTGAAGATCGTGCCCCTGACGCTCCACGCCGAAAACGGCTACCGTCTTCCGCCGGCCCGGGAGTTCGAAGCCAAGATCACGCCCCGGACGCGGGCCATTGTCCTCTGCTCGCCCAATAATCCCACGGGCACGGTTTACACGGCCGAGGAAATCGCGAGCGTCGCGGACATTGTCAAGAAGCACGACCTCTTCCTGATCGGCGACGAAGTCTACAAGGAATTCGTCTACGACGGGACCGTCCACAAGAGCGTCCTGGAGTTCGAGAACATCAAGAACCGCGTGATCATGACCGACTCGATTTCCAAGCGCTTCAGCTGCTGCGGAGCGCGTGTGGGCGCGGTCATCACGCGCAACCCCGACGTCTACCAGGCGCTCCTGCGGTTTGCCCAGGCCCGGCTCTGCCCCCCATCGCTCGAGCAGAAGGGCGCCCTGGCCGCCTACCGCATGCCCCGGGACTATTTCCAGCCGGTCAGGGAAGAGTACCAGCGCCGCCGGGACATCCTCTGTGATGGGCTGAACAAAATTCCGGGCGTTGTCCTCCAGAAACCCCAGGGCGCGTTCTACATGACGGTGAAGCTGCCCGTTAAAGACACCGAACATTTCGTCGTCTGGATGCTGACTGATTTCAACCTGGACCGGGAGACGGTCATGGTCGCCCCGGGCTCCGGCTTTTATTCGACACCCGGAAAGGGCATGGATGAGATCCGCGTGGCCTACGTGCTCAAGGAACAGGACTTGAAGCGCAGTCTCAAGATTTTCCGGGCCGGGATCGAGAAATACCAGCGTCTATTTCCGTCTTAAGCAATGTGAACGGAAAAAAGCTCTTCCGCGAAATCATCCTGATCGTCGCGGCGGGCTGCTTCCTGGGGATGGCGGTCAATTTTCCTCTGGTGTCCAGGTTCGCCCGGGGGGAGTTCAAAGAAAGTTTCCTGCCGGCCGAGTTGTATCCCGGGATCGCTTTCATCGCGCGGGCCGAGGCGGAGGACCTGTTCAATCGGAAGCAGGCCGTGTTCATCGACAGCCGTTCCGGAGAAGAATTCGACGCGGGCCATATTCCGGATGCCGTGAACATTTCCTTGGACGAAGCGAAAAAGGGATTCCCGGGCGGGGAGCCCGATTTCCTCAAAGAAAAGCTCATGGTCCTATATTGCCGGGGCGGCGACTGCCGGCAGAGCGTGACGCTCTCGCGCCTCCTCTATGACAGAGGGTACAAGAACATCAAGATTTATCAAGGCGGCTGGGACGAGTGGCATAGGGCGGGGCTTCAGGAGGAAAAGGGGCATGGTCAGAAATAAATACGTCCTTTTCTTTTTTTGCCTGATGGCGGGCGGGATGTTCATCTGGGCCGGCGCGCTCAAGATCGCGGAGCCCCTGGAGTTCGCCCAGAGCATCCGCAACTACCGGGTCGTCGGGCAGGAACCGGCATTCGCCGTAGCCGTTGTGCTGCCTTGGGTCGAGGTCCTATCCGGCGCGTGCCTGATCGCCGGCCTGTTCCGGCGGGCGAGCGCCCTGCTCCTCTCTCTCCTGCTGGCGGGGTTCATCGGGCTCGTGGCCAGCGTTGTCTGGCGCGGGCTCGAAGTCGATTGTGGGTGCTTCGGCGCCATGAGCGGCCGGGCCGATGGGAGGCTCATTCTTCAAGATGCGGTATTTCTCTTTTTCACTCTGAATGTCTTCCTGTCGCGCGAGAACGGGATCTCGCTTTTCAAGCCCCGAAGAGACAAATAATCCCGCTCTCCATACTCCTCGTGTTATAATAACGCCGAGTCGTTTGCATCCGAATCGTCTGTCGAATTTGGACAGGTTTCTGCGCTGACTTCCGATGACTCGGTCCGACATGGCGGGGAAACGGTCCTGCGGCCGCCGGCCATGAGGCTTTGAAAATTTGGAGAAATTTGTATGAAGATCACGCTCACCAAGGAACAGTTCGAAATCCTCATGAGGATGGTTTATCTGGGGAACTGGGTCGTCAACGGAGACCGGACCGAGGGCCGGTACGAAGACTACGACAACGTGGAAAACATTCTCTTTTCCCAGGCCGATAAATTCGGGCTGGCCGAACTCGTTGAATACGACGAAGCGACATCTTCCTGGCTGTCTTCGCGCCGGTTCGAGGACGATGCGATGGACCTGCTTGATGAGTGTATTGAGGATGTATTCTGGGAGGAGTTGGTCCGCCGCCTGGCCTGGCGGGACGTGCTCCTGAACTACGGAGATGAGGCGGTCGACGGCATGACCGAGGAAGCGAAAATCCGGCTGGAATCACCCCATATCGAGAAATACCGGGAAGAGATCGAGAAAAACGGGGTCATGAACCTCTTCGTTAACCGGGCCCTTGTCGGAAAGGAAGCCATCCACTGACGGACGGCGTTTCGGCATCAAGCCGACGGCAAACCCGACCCCGCTTCAGGCGGCGACCTTCAAGGACCGGCTCAGATAGGGGAAGATCAAGAATTATTTCTTCAGGAACCTGTCGAAAAAGTCCGCCGCCGCGCGGTAAGCCTTCAGCCAGTTCTCGTGACGCAAAAAATCGTGGACCTCGTCGGGGAAGATCAGAAGCTCCAGATGGACGCGGCCGATCTTCCTCAGGCGCTGCACCAGGTCGGTCGTCTGGTTGAAATCCACGTTCCGGTCATCGTCGCCGTGGATGAAGAGCACGGGCGAGGACCAGAAGCTCAGGTCGGCGACCGGTGATGAATCGAAAGCCACGCGCATGGCCTCATTTTCTTGTGTCCCGCCGCCGGCGCGGCCGCCCATTCTCGCCGACCAGTCATGTACGCCGTGGAGGTCGACGCCCGCGGCGAAGAGCTGGGAGTCGCGCGCCAGGCCCAAGGCCGTCAGATAGCCGCCGTAGGATCCGCCCCACAGGCCGATCTTGTTCGGGTCGACCTCAGGCCGGTTCTGGAGGTATTTGCCCGCGGCTACGATGTCCTGGTATTCGGAAGCGCCCTGGGCGCCCCTGCCCGCGGCCATACGGAATGCCCGGCCGTAGCCGATTCCGGCGCGGAAGTTCACGGAAAGAACAACGTATCCTTTCGAGGCGAGATACTGATTGAAACCGTATGCGTTATGGTAGTAATAGCGCATCTGCCAGCCGAGCATCATCTGCCGGATCGGCCCTCCGTGCATGAAGATCACGGCGGGCCTCTTGTCGCCGGCCTTGGCGCCCTTGGGCAGGAAGAGCTGATTGTGGATTTCGAGTCCGTCCAGCGACTTGATGATCACCGGCTGCGGCTCCACGAGGTCTTTTAATGGAAACGAAGCTGGGACGAGATCCGGCGCGATCGGCCGCCGGCCGCTTCCCTGAAGGCCTATGACCGCGGGAGCGGCCGGCTGCTGATGGGTCGAACAGAGATAGACGACGGCTCCGCTCGACGAAGGAACCGCCGGGCTCCATTCGAGGCCTTTGCCTGGTGTCAGGATTTTTGGCGTCCCGCCAGCCACCGGTACGGCCCACAGATGGCGCCGGTCGACATCGCCTTGATTGGAATTGAAAATGAGCGTCCCGAGGTCGGGAGTAAGGCAGGAGTCTTCAATTTCGAATTCGCCGGGCGTGAGGCAAACGGCCTTGCCGTCGGCCGGGTTGAGAGAGTACATGTGCATCCAACCCTCGTGCTCGGAATAAAAGAGGAGCCGGCCCCCGGCCGCCCACATCAGGGGATTGGCCGGGTAAGACTGAGCGAACCCGCCGGTTTCATTGGGAAGGCGCCAGACCTCGCGAGCCTGGCCGGTCGCGGCGTCGGCGACCATGATGGCCAGGGACTGTCCTTCGGAGTAGGCTGCCGCGCCTGATGCGCCGGGAAAACGGAAGAAGGCCGCCTGTTTTCCATCCGGAGAGAAAACGGGATACATGTCCCTGTCCACGGACGGCGAGACCCACAGGATGGATTTCCTTTTCATGTCGTAGATGCCGATGAAGGCGTGGTCGGTTCGAGAACTTGAGAATGCGAGCTTTGTCCCGTCCGGCGAGAAGGAAGGAGAGCCGGAATTGCCGCGCGCCCGGAAAAGCATCTGCAACTTCGGCGCGCCGTCGAGTGAGGCCACGAAAATTTTGCCGCGGAGGAGGTAAACGACCGTGTTCTCGGCCGGCGAGGCGACCGGGCCGTTGCCTTCTCCGATCCGCCAGGGCTCGCCGCCCTCGACTTTCACCGCCCAGACCGACTGCTCCGAGCCCTGCGGGTCCGAGGTCGGATTGGGATATTCGCCGGAGCGGTTGGCTTCCTGGTTACGGACGAACACGATAACCGAGCCGTCGTAATTAAAAGAAACCTCGGTGATCTCCAGACCGTCATCCTGGTCGAAATGCGTGATTTCGCGGGCTTGGAAATCGGGCCCTTTGGCGACCCAGATATTCCGTTTGCCCTGGTGGTCGAACGTCCAGGCGACGAGGTCGCCCTTCGGCGGGACCGTGAGCGACGAGGGGAACGGCGAGCTGAGCACGGATTCAAGGGCGAATCCTTGAGTCTGAGCCTGAGGACGCGCCTGCGTCGCGAAGCCCGAAGCTTGGAGCAAGAAAACGGCGAAGACAAAAACGGTCGTCCGGACGAAACTCCGGATTACAGATTTGTTTTTCATGGTCCCTCCTTCCGGGTGAAAGGCGTGATGAAGATGAAATCGCGGGGTGTCGGCATCTTCGAATGATATATATGGCAGGAGAAAAGGGAAGTCAAGCGGGGACGCTTCTTCAATTCCGTGATGACTGAAGACGATCGAGCGGACGGGTGGTGCGGCGAAGGGGCTCCCCGTCCGCAACTTGAATTTCTCCCCCGATACGTGTATATTCTGCAAGTTATATTTATCGAGGAGTACCGCAATGTCGCAAAAATACGTTTATTTTTTTGGACACGGAACGGCCGAGGGCAACAAGGATATGAAGGACATCCTCGGCGGAAAAGGCGCCAACCTGGCCGAGATGGCGGGCATCGGACTGCCGGTTCCGCCGGGATTTACGGTTTCGACCGAGGTCTGCACCCTTTTCACGAAAACGGGGCAAAAGATCCCCGCGGAGATTGAGGGGGAAATCACCCGGAACCTCAAAAAATTGGAGGAGGTGAGCGGGCAGACGTTTGGCGACGAGACAAATCCCCTGCTCGTCTCGGTCCGGTCCGGATCAAAGTTCTCCATGCCCGGAATGATGGACACGATCCTCAACCTGGGACTCAACAACAAGACGGTCGAGGGCCTTGTCCGCAAGAGCGGCAACCGCCGCTTCGCCCTGGACTGTTACCGCCGTCTGATCCATATGTTCAGCGACGTCGTCCTGGGGATCCCCAAAAAGAAATTCGAGGAGGTCCTGCAGGCCAACAAGAAAAAGAACGGCGTCAAGCTGGATATCGAAGTCACCGAGAAAATGCTCGAGGAGCTGATGAGTGAATATATGGCGCTGGTCAGGAACGAGATCGGAGAGGATTTCCCCCAGGACGTTATGATCCAGCTCAGAATGGCCCTCCAGGCCGTCTTCAAGTCATGGAACAACCCGCGGGCCATCACTTACCGCCGCCTCAACCACATCTCCGACGACCTGGGCACGGCCGTTAACGTCCAGCTCATGGTCTTCGGCAACTTCGGCGACAGGTCCGGCACGGGCGTGGGTTTCACCCGCAATCCCTCGAACGGCGCCAAAGAGATTTACGGCGAGTACCTTCTCAACGCCCAGGGCGAAGATGTCGTGGCCGGAATCCGGACGCCCTCCCCGCTGAAAAAGCTGGAAACCGAAATGCCCTTGGTTTTCAGAGACCTCATCCGGATCACAACCAACCTGGAAAAGCACTACAAGGATGTCCAGGACTTCGAGTTCACCATCCAGGACGAGAAGCTCTACATGCTCCAGACGCGGAACGGCAAGCGCACCGGTTTCGCCGCGGTCAAGATCGCGGTCGACTTGGTCGAGGAAGGCCTGATCACCAAGGAGGAAGCGTTGCTCAAGGTTGAGCCCCAGGCGCTCGACCAGTTACTCCACCCGATCTTCAATCCCGAAGAGAAAAATAAGCATGACGTGCTGGCCAAAGGCTTGGCCGCATCCCCCGGCGCGGCCACGGGGCAGGCCGTCTTCACGGCCGAGGAAGCGGTCGCCTGGAAAAAGGAAGGGAAGAAGGTCATCCTGGTCCGCGACGAAACGTCGCCCGACGATATTCACGGCATGAGCGCCGCCCAGGGCATCCTGACGGCCACGGGCGGCATGACGTCGCATGCCGCGGTCGTTGGCCGCCAGATGGGCAAGCCCGCCGTGGTTGGCTGCGGCGCCATCCGGCTGAACGAGGAAGACAAGTCCTTCACCGTCGGCGGCGCGACCATCAAGGAAGGCGCCT
>Ga0315288_10004434_pt1 | contig 17868 bp, 17 predicted proteins | sample YL17G11_20_MG_FD_203454 | JGI IMG/M metagenome (GOLD analysis project Ga0315288, IMG submission 203454) | Sediment microbial communities from Yellowstone Lake, YNP, Wyoming, USA - YL17G11_20 | ecosystem: Environmental > Aquatic > Freshwater > Lake > Sediment | place: USA: Wyoming | collected... | reverse complement strand
CGGCGCCGCAACCGAGTTTGGCAAACTATCTCAACAAACCGCCAAAGCTTCCAGCGAGACCGCGTTTCAAAAAGGTATCAATCGTTTTACCTGGTTGATGATTCGATTTACTTTTGTATTAGTCGTCTTTATTTTTGTAGTTAATGCCATTTTTAAAGCTAATACAATCGAGGCCCTTCTTTTTTCCTTAGCCATTGCTATTGGTTTAACGCCCGAGATGCTACCCATGATTGTCACCATCAATCTTGCCAAAGGCGCAATGGATATGGCCCGGAAAAAAGTCATCATCAAAGAATTGGCCTCAATCCAAAACTTTGGGGCGATGGATGTCCTCTGCGCCGATAAAACCGGCACACTCACCATTAACGATATTGTGCTAATGAAATATTGCGATGCCAAGGGACAGGAAAATGACGAAATCCTGCGCTTTGCTTATCTTAATAGCCGCTATCAATCGGGGCTCGATAATCTTCTAGATAATGCGGTTTTAAAACACAAAACTTTTGATATTTCGGGGACTAAAAAAATCGACGAATTGCCTTTTGATTTCAACCGCCGAATTATGTCGGTGATTATTGAGCAAAATGATAATTTAGAACTTATTAGCAAGGGCGCTCCCGAAGAAATTTTTATCCGCTCAAAAAATTATCTTCTTGACGGTAAAATTCTAAATCTCGATGAAGAAATGAAGGACAATTTACAAAAAAAATATGAGCAATTCAGCCAAGAAGGATTTCGAGTTCTAGCAATTGCCTATCGTGAAATTGAAAAAAAGAAAGATTTTACCGACGATGACGAAAAAGACTTAATTTTCGCTGGTTTTATTGCTTTTTTGGACCCGCCGAAACCAACGGCCGCAAACGCCGTCAAACAAATGAATTTTTTAGGTATTAAGTTCAAAATTCTTTCTGGCGATAATGAGCTAGTTACTTGGAAAGTCTGCTCGGAATTAAACATTCCCATCGAAGGCAATCTCACCGGCGAAGCAATTGATAAACTTTCGGATTTTGATCTCGAGCAAAAAATCGAAAAAACCAATATTTTTTCACGGCTTAATCCCCTCCAAAAAGAAAGGATAATTAAAGCTCTTAAGCAAAAAAGTCACACCGTCGGTTACTTAGGCGATGGAATAAATGATGCCCCTGCTCTTAAAGCGGCAGATGTCGGCATTTCCGTTGACAACGCCACTGACATCGCCAAAGAAACTGCTCAAATAATTCTTTTAGAAAAAAGCTTAACGGTTTTAACCGACTGCGTTGAAGAAGGCCGTAAAACCTTTGCCAATGTAATTAAATATATTAAGATGGGCGCCTCCTCGAACTTTGGCAATATGCTTTCAATGACCGGCGCCAGCATCTTTTTACCATTTTTACCGATGTTGCCGCCCCAAATATTACTCAATAATTTTTTATATGATGTTTCCCAAGTGGCTTTACCAACCGACGATGTCGACAAAGATTACTTAACAAAGCCAAAGCCCTGGAATATCAATTTTATTAAAGAATTTATGATTTATATCGGACCGGTCAGTTCCATTTTTGATTTCGCTACTTTTGGAATTATGTGGTATGTTTTTCGAGCCAGCCCCGAACTTTTCCACACCGGCTGGTTTGTCGAGTCATTGGCCACCCAGGTTTTTGTTGTCTATATTATTCGGACGAGCAAAATTCCCTTTATTGAATCTCGTCCAAGCAATACATTTCTCTTAACAACTTTATTTATTGTGATCCTGGCCGCGGTTTTGCCATACACCATTTTGGGCAAATTAATGGGTTTTGTCCCGTTGCCTTTGTTATTTTTCTTAATTTTAATGGTAATGGTTCTGACCTATCTGGTTTTAGTCCAAATTGTCAAAAAATGGTTTATCAAAAAATTTGGTTATGAATAGAGCTTAAAAAATTCAACTAATGTATTTTTTGCTAATATTTAAAACGTCATCAGTAATCACATCGACATCTCTTTCGCCATCGACGATTTTAACATTAGGAAATTTTTTCGAGAGCCAGACGTATGTTTTCCAAACGTTCTTTAATTTTTTTTCTTCCTCAAAAAGTTCTAATTGAAAACGGTTTTCATGCATTCGTTTTAAACATTCTTTTGGCGAGACCTTAAGTAAAATGATCAGATCTGGCAAAAGAAATTGATCATTGATTTCCAAAAGCCAATTCCGGTCTAAATCTAAAGCTCCAAAAGCAACGGTTGAAAAAAAATAACGATCGCAAAGAACTATTTTCTTATCTTTGAGAGCGGGGATAATCAACCGTTCCAAATGATGCGCGCGGTCAGCGGCAAATAATAGCTGCAAACATTCCATACTTGAATTCCAGTCCTTTGTTAATTGTCCCCGAATTAAACCACCAATAATATTGTTGGTCGGCTCCTTAGTCACCACTGGATTTCGGCCTGCCTTTTTTAATGATGCCGCCAGCTTATCGATTTGGGTCGAGGATCCCGCCCCATCAAGTCCCTCAAAAACAATAAATTTTCCTGGATAAGTATTTTTTTTCATTTCAAATGCGCTTCTTCAAGTTCTTTTTTAAGTGTTTTATAAAAATTTTTTAAATAATTATATTGGGTTTTGGAAATTTTTTTGGAGTATTCGAAGTTCAAATTTTCATATTTTTTAATTCCATCACGTCTCAATTGATCGGCTAAATCATGGTTGAGCCAAACGACTTTGGTTTTTGGGGGAGGCGTCGGATCATATAGCGGATATCTTTTTTCGCCAAAATACATCGCAAATCTCGCAATCCCAACCGCGCCGAGAGCATCAATTCTGTCGGCATCTTGAATAATCTTTATTTCATTTTTTTCTGTCGGTTCGTAATTATGCCCCCAGGAAAAATTGTCATGAAGACGAATGATCTCCAAAACCTCACCAATTTTTCCCTCGGGAAATCCTATTTCCGGCAACCATTTTTTAGCTATTTTTATCCCAAATTTGTGATGGTCGCCCTCATCTTTGGAGTTATTTTTATAACCGATATCGTGCAACAAAGCGCCCGCATAAACAATGTCGCGGTCTGCTTGGATTTTCTTTGAGATTTCTAAAGCATATTTCAAAGTCCTTTCGGCGTGATAATAATCATGACAACCGGAATACCCTTTGAAATATTCTCTGACTCTTTTTTCGAGCTTGCTCTTCCAATTATTTGACATGGCTCATTAGTTTAATTGATTTATCTGTTTTGGGCAAGCCGCAATTCATCTCCCCCTCCCAGCAAATTTTTTCGGTTTTGCAGGTCGGGCCAGCATAACGAAAAATTTTTGGCGCAACCTTCATTAATTCTTTATGCATCATATAGGCCATAGTTCTGATTTCCCATTGAGCCCGATTACACATTCGTCGCGATAAAAAATTAAATAACGATCGGGCGTTCATTGTCACCACAATTTTAACATCAGCAGCGTTGGGCAAAATAAACCGCGCGTCTTCCTTAGGGATTCCCAAGGCAATTAATTTTTCGTATTTTTCCGCTAAATTCTTGATCGTTTGATTAAAAATCTCCAAAGCATCCTTTTTTGAAGTAATGGTCGGCGGCGTCACAAAACCAAATTTTTTAGCGTTGATGTAACGCTGGGATTGTTGACTGTATGAAGCTATTCTATGGCGCACTAGTTCGTGGGTTAAAGCTCGCGAAACACCCTCAATCGAAAAAGTAAAAGAGGCATGCTCGATCGTCGAGGTATGCCCGGAAGAGACCACCATTTTAATAAATTTCGCCTGCTCCGCGTCGGTTATTTTATTTTTCATTTTCGAAGCGGCATCTGGCGAATAGCACTGTCTGATAGCAGCTGCTACTACTTTCTCCGGATCTTTTGTATGAGAAATTAGCTTAACTATCATTATTTCACCGAGAACTTTTTGCACAAATTTATTACTTCTTTTTGGATTTTTTCTTTTGGCATTTCTTGCTTTAACGTTGCCACAATCAATCCAGCGATTTTTTCCATTTCTCTTTCTTTCATCCCCCGTGTTGTGACTGCCGGCGTGCCAAGACGGATCCCAGAGCCGACAAATGGTTTCTCCGGATCGTTAGGAATCGTATTTTTATTAACAACAATACCAACTTCTTCAAGCATTACTTGCGCTTGCTTGCCGGTCATTTTTAAGCTGCGTAAATCAACTAACATCAAATGATTATCCGTGCCGCCGCTGACGATTCGTAGGCCTAATTTTTGCAGCGATTTAGCTAGCGCCTTGGCATTTTTGACAATTTGCTGAGCATAGATTTTAAAATCAGGATCCATTGCCTCAGCGAAACAAACCGCTTTAGCTGCAATTTGGTGTTCATGCGGACCTCCCTGCATTCCCGGGAAAACCGCTCGATCGAGCTTGTCCGCAAATTCTTTGCGGGTGATGATTACGGCGCCACGCGGTCCGCGTAAAGTTTTGTGCGTCGTTGTCATCACAATGTCAGCATAGGGGAATGGCGAAGGATGAACGCCGCCAACTATCAAACCGGCAATATGCGAAATATCGGCAAGAAGTAACGCCCCAACCGATTTTGCGATCTCGCTGAATTTTTTAAAATCAATAATCCGTGAGTAAGCAGTATACCCGCATACAATCATTTTTGGTTTTTCCTTTTTGGCTAATTTCGCAATTGCCTCATAATCCAGTACTTCTGTCTTTGGATCAACCCCATAGGCAATAAAGTTGTATGCTTTACCGGAAAAGCCAATTGGCAAACCGTGAGTAATATGTCCTCCCTGATCCAAACGCATGCCCAAAACTTTATCACCAAATTCCAAAAAAGCAAAATAGACTTCGTAGTTAGCCGGCGAACCTGAATAAGGCTGGACGTTGGCGTGCCATTTTGCCGGGGAGAGTTTGAAAATTTTTAATAACCTTTCTACTGCCAAATCTTCAATTCTATCAATAATTTGATTGCCGCCATAATATCGAGCGTGGGGTTTGCCTTCAGCATACTTGTCATTAAAAACCGATCCGAGAGCTTCGCGAACTTCAGGGCTGGTGATATTTTCTGAAGGAATTAGCTCTAAAACATTCTGTTGCCGGTTTTCCTCTGCTTCAATAAGTTTTGCCACCTTTGGATCCGATGATTCTAAACTCATAATGCTCCTTGCAATATATCGGCGCTTTGTGCCGTTATTATTGCCTTTCATACTTTTCCACTTTATCTTCTTTTATTTCCAATTTAACACTAGCTTTTTTAAATAGTTTGACGGTTTTATCGCCGGCATGATATTTTACCTGAGCGACCACTCTTTTTATGCCGGCGTTGATAACCATCTTGGCGCAAGTATAACAAGGGGTGAATTTAATATATAACGTTGAACCGTCAATTGAAACCCCAAATTTGGCCGCATAAGCAATCGCGTTGACCTCGGCGTGAAGGGTCCGAACACAGTGTTCGGAAATTCGGCCATCATCATCAATTGCTTTTTGCATTTCATGGCCAACATCGTCGCAATGGGGCTGGCCAATCGGCGAGCCAGCATATCCCGTGGCCAAAATCCGGTTGTCCCTCACTAAAACGCATGACGGTCGGCCGCGGTCGCAAGTGCTGCGCAAACTTGCTATTTCTACAAACTTTAAAAAATATTCATCCCAACTTGGTCGTTTGTATTTTTCTGTTTTTATTTTCCCGCTTTTTTTATTTGGCATCGATCCTCCTCAAAACCCCCTCTAAGTTTTTACGTAATTCTTCTTTGGTCCCTTCATTAACCACCGTAAAATCCGCCATCGCGATCGGTCCGCCTTTATTTAGATTCTCGATTTCGGCTGTGTCACGAGCTTTGGCTTCAGTCAAAGTAAAAGAGCGATATTTTTTATTGGGGTCGTGTTTGTGTAATTTAGCTCGCGATATCAACCTGTTATAACGAGACATCGGGCTAGCATAAACGGCTATAAAAACAATGCCCGACAGCTTTTCTTTAAAAAATTCGTATTCCTCCCATGAATAGACACCATCGATAACAATGTTATCAGCTATTTTTCTGATCTTGGGCAAGTTCAAAATTGCAAATGCTGCCATGCCGTGCTCTTTACGAAGTCCTTCGCGAACCTTCTTTTCATTAGCCTCATTTAATTCTAGCTTTCTTTTTTGGATTTCATCAATTGCTATCTGACCCATTCGAACATAAGAAAAATTTTTTTTAATAAAGAAATCTGAAACTTCACTTTTTCCTGCACCGGGCATGCCAACAATTGCTATAATTTTTTTCATTTTTTCCCCGTGCTCCCAAAGCCGCCTTGGCCGCGGCCGCTATTTGATAATTTCTTCACCTGTTTGATATTAACATGCATTACCGGTTGAATTAAAAGTTGGCCTATTTTATCACCTTTCTCAATTTTATATGGCTTGGATCCTAGATTGGTCATGATGATTTTGTACTCACCACGATAACCCGAATCAATCACCCCGCCTAATAAATGGATTCCATGTTGCGCCGCTAAGCCACTTTTATCCCAAATAAGCGAAACCGCCCCGGCCGGCAGCTCTAAAGCGAAGCCCAACCCGAATTCGTGTCGTTCAAGCGGTTTTAAAATATAATCTTCCTGCGAAAATAAATCTAAACCGGCATCGCCTTGGTGAGCATATTTTGGCAAAATCGCCCTTTTCGATAATTTTTGAATTTTAATTTCCATTGCTAAGACCTATACTATAAATCATATTCATAAGTGTCAAATTTTCAGGTATAATATAGATATGACACTGGCCCAAAACAAAAAAGCGCGGATGCTTTACGAAATCGAAGAAACCTTCGAGGCGGGTTTAGTTTTGACCGGAGAAGAAATTAAAGCCATTCGTGGTCACCGCGCGAATTTAGACGGTACCTTCGCCCGCATTCAAAACAATGAAGCGTGGGTTTTAAATATGCATATTGCTAACACTAAAGAACCGGAAAGATCCCGGAAGCTCTTATTACATAAAAACGAAATTCGTTCTCTCATCGGCAAAACCAAGCAAAAAAATTACACTTTAGTGCCTTTGAAATTGTATTTGAAAAAGGGCAAAGCAAAACTTGAAATCGGCCTTGGCCGCGGAAAAAAACTTTACGACCACCGCGATGAGCTCAAAAAGCGCGATATCCATCGTCAAGTCGAACGAGATCTCAAAGAGTAGAATTAAAAACTCGACATAGACCCTCCAACAATCTGCAGATTATTGGATCATTCTTTAAGAACCATATATATAAATAGTATGGTTTCGAACTTTAAGCTTTTCGGTTAAACGCATATTTTGCACTTGAAAGTCAATTGAAATTAAACGGGCTCCGTTTTTAAGCTCTTTTATAAATTTGCCCGCCAGCTTCTTAAGCGCCGCTGGCATTAAATAACAATAAATTACATCTGCTTTGGATAAATCGACTCTATCAATATTGCGAAATCTAACTTCGACATTTTTGTGACTATATGTCCGCCATTTCGCCCACAAAAAATAAAATGGCGAGATCTCAAAACCGATGACTTTGACGCCAAATTTCTCTGCAATCAACAGTACCTCGCCATTGCCGCAGCCAAGGTCGTAGAGAACATCGCTTGATTTAAGCTTAGCGGTTTTTAACGCTTTTTGAATAATTTCTTTTTGAGATTTTGTATACGGCGCACCAAAATAAGACGAAATAAAATTCGATACTAATATAAATAGTAGTATTAAGAGAACCAGCGAAAAAATGACAATCGTTACAATCACAGCATCATTGTATAGCGATTATCTAATTTTTAGTAGATGTATCCTTTTATCGCGCCGTATGAGGTTGAGATTGTTCGGGAAGAAATAACCCCAAAACCGTGGTAGTTCATTTCCGTAATTGTGATTTGATCTCCATTAACGGCACTGACAATCCCGACATGGCCAGCGGCGCTTTCGGAAGTAACAATAATCGCACCCACTTGCGGAGTATTACCAGTCGCAAACCCAGCTGCCCGCGCTCCAGAAAGCCAGGTGCCAGCATTACCGCGCCAAGGAATTGGCCTCTGTGAAGCAACGTAATAAGTACAATAGCCATAGGGGAAACTATTGCCAACTTTTTCATAATATGTTCCACCCTTGACCGTAGTTTTTTTGACTAATGTAACTTTAGAGACGGTGGATGTGGAGGTTATTACTTTCCTTGTCTGAACGGCAGTTTTTGTCTCCGTAATTAATGGTTTGGCTAAAAATCCCTCTGGCGTGCTATTCGATAGGGTGTTTGTGTCGTTATTGACCTCGCCCAGAACAGTTCCCAAAGTAGCGTTATTAATTAGACCCTTGGCTTTTTCGACTTGTGTGGGTTGAATTTGAATCGGAATATCCAAGTTTGCGGCCAGGGCTCTTTGAATATTAAAATCGATATTGGCACCGAAATTAAGCCCAATAATTCCCCCACCCATGATAATGGGCATGATAAGACTTCTTAAATTTTTTATAGAGTATTTTTGTTTCCAAATTGTGAGGTTATCTTTTTTCCTCCCCCGTATTTCTCCCCTTGCGGGTACTCGCTTCTGGCTGTTAGGTGTTACCAGGCGACCCGGCTTGCACGGTGTACAAATAATAAACCTCCATACAAGAGAAGAATAACTAAGTCCCGTCCTTGAGACATTCGAAACTAACTATCTTCTCTTTATGTTGTTTTAATTGCTAAAGAGCTTTTTGACAACACGGTATAGAGTTTACCACAGGGGAAAAGTTTGTCAAGGGTCTAAATGCCTCCTGTTAAAAATCGGTGTCGATAATCTGTGGATAATTAAATATACGAAAAAACCACCGTGACGGTGGTTTTTTCGATGGTGGAGCTAGCCGGTAATGCTCCGGCGTCCAAGAAATTATTTAACAATAGTTGACAAGCTTAAACGTTGTCCTCGTTTGTTTCAAGGATAGTACCAAGACGATCTTCCATCCTCTAAGGTTAACGGTTGGCGCCATTTCCGATCGGTTAACCAACAATCGGAATGACGTGCCAGCTTTAGCTTACGCTAAGGCTAAGGCAGGTACTAATTGCTTGTTAGCGTTTAGTGTTTTGCCACGATTTTTACGAGATTCGTAGCCTTCTCGACTTGATATTGTTAAAATCCTTCCCTGTCGAATCTATATAGCCCCATCTTATGGTGCTTTAGCTTTCCGCTATAGCCCCATTTGCACCTATAGTTTACCAGAACTAAAATGAAATGTCAAGATTTTTAAATTGTGAGGGGGCAGGCGCTTGCCTGCCCCCGAGTTCAGCTCGTTCGATTCAACATCGTCGCGATGATACCCTGCCTCAACGGCACACCGTTCCAGGCCTGCCGAAAGTAGATCGCGCGCGGATCGTCATCCACTTCCAGGGCGATCTCCCCCACCCGCGGGAGCGGGTGCATTACGAGCGCGTCCTTTTTCATGGCCTTAAGCGTCTGGCCGGTGATCCGCAAAAAGTCCTTCACGGTCTCGTACAGGGGCTCTTCTTCGCCCTTGAAGCGCTCCTTCTGGATGCGTGTCGCATAAAGGACATCAATATCTGGTAGAATCTCCTCGAGACATTCGGTTTGCCGGTATTCGACACCGGCGGCTTGGAGCGCCTCGAGAACTGCTGTGGGCGTGGCCAGAATCGCCGGGGCAACAAGATAGATCTTGATACCAGGCCAAAGCGCGAGCGCTAAAGCCAGCGAATGGACCGTTCGACCGAACCGCAGATCGCCAACCAGCGCGACCTGCGCCCCCTCAATCTCTCCCCGTTCCTTTCGAATGGTATAAAGGTCCAAAAGCGCCTGCGACGGATGCTCTCTATCGCCGTCGCCGGCATTGACAATCGGGACCAAGGAAGTTCTCGCCGCCTCGGCCGCCGACCCAACAATCGGATGGCGAACGACGATCAGATCACAATAGCCGCTCATGACTCTGACTGCATCGGCGACTGTCTCGCCCTTTTTGGCGGAGGAATCATTGGCATCGGGAACAGAGATAACCCCTCCACCCATCTTCAAGGCCGCCGCCTCGAACGAGAGTCGCGTTCGAGTACTCGCCTCGTAGAAGAGGGTGCCAACGATCTGATCACGATCGAGCAGCCCCATTGGAGGGTGCTTCTCGAAATGATCGGCAAGGTCAAACAGATCCTCGGCTTGCTTCCTGCTGAAATCCGCCACACTCAAGAGGTTGTTCGGGAACACTGCCCCGCCCTCCTTTCGGGTCTACTTTCTATATACACATTCTCATACACAAAATAAAAATCAAGATTTTAAAAATAATCCAAAAACAATACGGGCTCGCTTACGTAAGCGAGCCCGATCAGATCGTCATCAGAACCGTCGGTTCGCCCATCGCTGGATTGCGCCCCAGGTAGCGAACCGGTAGATTTCACGGCGCCTTCTCCAGCAAAAGCGGAGTAGCCCAAGCGGAGTCTTCTCTGGAGTTTCGGCGCAGAAGGTCCGGAAACGCCAGCCAAGAAACTGGTTTTCCCAAACCTTCCAGCGCGCCATCCAAAGAAGCTCGGCGAGAATGCAGGCAGCGCCAACATGGATGGCGAGTAAGAAAGCGAGATGCCCCGGCAGGGTTATGAGTTTGAGAACCGCAAGGCTGAGCTTGAACCCCTTCTCTGGCCGATAAACCCTTGATTCGTCCGCAACGCTCATCTTCCGCTCACCCTTCCTCGCTTGACTTGTCAGGCTCGATCGGGATCTCGCCGCCGCACTTCGAGCACTGGAGCTTGTCGTTCATCGGAACCATCGTGCCCTGACAGTCAGCGGTAACCGTGCATCGAGGCGTTGCCGCCTCAGCCAGGGATGAATCGCGCCAACTGCCATCGGGCCACGCGCCGAGGGGCCAACCATAATGTGTCAGCCCCCATCCTGCATCCCAACCCATCACACCCTCCTCTTGCCGACAAAGATAGCGACTCTGACCACAATATAGCATACTTTAATAAAGTTTATCAAAAACCTTTTGCTCTTGACAAAATGTAAAGTCCGCTTTACAATTTTAACGGAGACCTAAATGAAAATATATATTCGAAGAATCTCCCGTAGGTTAAAAAATCTAAGGGAAGAGCGTAATTTCACTCAAGAAGAATTGGCCGAACGACTGGGAATATCGAGACAATCGATTATCTCGGTCGAGCGCGGCCGTTGTCTACCTTCTCTTCCCTTAGCCCTACGAATTTCTGAGATTTTTCAAAAATCTTTAGAGGATTTATTCCTTGAAGAGCATCATGAGAAAGGAGGTGTAAGAAGCATGCCCAGACAATTAATGCCATGGACGCCTTTTGGCGATATTGATCGAATTTTTGAAGACGAAGAATGGCCTTCACCAAGATTACGTGGGCGAGGATTAATGGCACCACTAGTCAATGTGCGCCAGACAGAAAAAGACATTATCATTATGGCTGATATCCCTGGTGTCAGAGAAGAAGATCTCCAAATCGAAGTTGGCGAGGACTTTGTCGATATTACCGGCGTTCGTAAAGAAGAAACTGAAGAAAAAGATGAGGGATATTACCGTAAAGAAGTGAGTTATGGTTCGTTCCAGCGTCGGATTCCGCTGCCAACTGAAGTTATCGCCGACAAAGCCGAAGCGACAATCAAAGAAGGACAGCTCCGTATCATCGCGCCAAAAACCGAACCAACAAAGCCGAAGACGACTAAAATTAAAATTAAAAAGGGCTAATTGCATAATCCTCTTAAATCGGTTAAAATTAGCTAACAATGGATAAAAAACCCTACATTATTGGAATTATTGGCGGGACCGCTTCGGGAAAAACTTTTGTGATTGAAGCACTCAAAGATTATTTTAATGGTAAAATTTTAGTTATTTCCCAAGATCAATATTTCAAAGGCGAGAGAGTCAAACGCTTGGATCGATGGGAAAGGGCTAATCTCGACCAGCCAAGCGCCTTTGACAATGAATTATTAGAAAAGCACTTAATAGATTTAATCGCAGGAAAATCCTGCTTGGCGCCGGTGTATAATTATCAACTTCACCAGCAAACCAAAGCAAAAATACCGCTCGAATCAAAACCGGTTATTGTTCTCGAAGGAATTTTAGTTTTTAACGATGAAAAAATACGCAACATGCTGGATTGGAAAGTTTATCTTGAGGCTGCTCCCGACATCCGCTTGGCTCGCCGATTACTCCGCGATATCGAAGAGCGTGGGGTCACCATTGAAAATCTTCGTTCATCAATTGAGTGGTATATGCAAAATGTCAAACCAATGCACGATAAATATATTCACCCAATGAAAAAATATGCTGATGTAATTTTGAATACTGACAAGGGCTCGCTTGAGGCGGCTGAAAAAGTTAAAGAAAAAATCAAAGAGGTTTTGAAAGAGTACGATTAGTATGCGCGGTTAGCTCTAGTTCGCAGAACGAAGCGCAGCGCAATGGTAGAGCATCCGACGAAGTCGGATATGTAACGTCTAAACCAGCTGGAATATACGTTAAAAAATAATTTTTTGCGCGGTTAGCTCAGTGGTAGAGCGCCTCTTTGACGTAGAGGAGGTCACTGGTTCAAATCCAGTACCGCGCACCAATTCCATGAATACAGATCAAATTTTTTCCGAACTTCCAGAAGATTTTAAAAAACATAGTGTCAGAGACGTTTCTCTGCTACTCTCGGCGGTTTTTACAAAAATCCACTTTACTCAAATAAAAAAATTGTTTAATGCCGACTTCACGGCAATTTTTATGCATTGCGCACCAGGCCAAACTGGAATTTATCGTTCTCCCCAAGAAAATGGAAATTTCGCTGAAACCGTCGGTGAACGCTGTTTAAGAGAGACCGATTTTGCCGAAACAATCGCCGACCAATCTCGCCAGCTGACTGATAAGATGGAACAATTAATTAAAAATAATAATACGCTAGAAAAATTAATAAACGACTCGTCAACTTTTTTTGAACAATTTGAATATTTTTTCGCTTATCATCAGGCAGTGGGCTTCGGCGGAGAATATCTAGCTGACGCCGATAAAAACAAGAAAAATACACGGGCTCAAGAAATTATTGATATTTTGGACAAGGTCTATGCATACCAAGAAATGGTTGTGCCCCATCTAGAAGAGTATTTTGACTTACTTAAAATTTCGGATTTTTTACCGGAAGAAATTGCTAAAAATGAGCTCCAAGAAAAAGTGTCCAACCGAAGCATCATGTATTTAAACGGCCAACAAATTGTGCTAAATCATGAAGAAGCAAATTCCTTGGCAAAAAAAATTGATAAAACCAATCAAACAGTAATCCACTTTGACGGCCAAATAAGAGGTCTGGGCGTTGGCGGAGGAAAATATACCGGCAAAGTTCAGCTTATTACCGATCTTAACAAGCTCAACACCGTAGAACCAGGAAAAGTTTTGGTAGTGCCGATTACTAGGCCTCAATACAATAATTATATTAAAAAGGCTGGCGCCATCGTCAGCGATACCGGTGGATTGTTAAGCCACCCTTCAATACTGGCGCGGGAATATAAAATTCCGTGCGTTGTCGGTACAAAAATCGCCACCAAAGTTTTAAAAGAGGATGATCTTGTTGAAATTGATGCCGATCAAGGAATCGTCAATCTGATTACGAAATAAACGTCAATATCATCTACCAGGAAAAAGGCACCGGAAGGTGTTCTTTTTTTATGTCATTAAACTTGACTCTTGGGCTAAAATATGGTATAATCCAAAGACAGTTTGTTCCTTGTCAATCCGAGAATATGCGCCATGGGCGCGAGGAGCGTGAGAGATGAACCGGAGACGCACCGCAGTTGCCGTTCTGGTTGCACTGGTCGTTTTGACGTCGCTCTCGTTGGCTTCGGCGGCCGTTACGGTGGTGGCGCGACCCCTTGCTGGGGCTCGCCTGTTTCAGATGGCCACCGGCCTGAACCAAGGAGGAGCTCTGGTCCGGGTGTATGTGATCCCCGGACAGAACATATACCTGGTCAACGTGAACGGGGTGGACGCCATGAGCTGTATGATCGTTGGCGCTACCCTGAAAGATGTCTGTCTGTCGCGAGATGGACAGAGCATCGCCGTCCTCACGGACTTCAACCTTATGGTGACAGACACCAGGGGACGGAAGCTCCGCGAGCCGGCCACGAACCTCGGAGCAGTACAGCCCAAGAAGATCGGTTGGTCATGGGACGGCCGGTACATCCTCTTCTCCTCCGAGGAGGGGCTCTACAAGGTCCCGGCCTACGGCCGGAATGCGACGCTTGAGGTGGTGCCGGTTGAATACAAGGGCAATCTCGGTAGCTTCGCAGCTGGGCCAGGTTACCTCATCTACGAGGACGTGTTCTTCGCGACCACCCTGAGGCGCTTCGATGAGGCCACAGGGGAAAGCCGCGCGTTCGTGCCTGGATACCAGGACGACGAGGGCGTGTTCCTGGAGGACGGGTCCTGGTCATCGCCGACAATCTCCCCCGATGGAACCATGGTCGCGTATACCCATCGGGTAGACGAGGCCAACGCCGATTGGTTGTACGTAATCAGCGCCGAGGGTCAAGGAGAGGGCATACGGCTCTACGGGCTGGACGTACAGGAGCCGTACTGGCTTCCGGACTGGACGATCGACGCTGTCCACCCGGAGCCATGGCTCGACCTGGATGATGTCTGGCACTACGACGAGGCCCTCGTCAACCTGGCCGGTGACGGGACGAGCATCGTCACCATTCTGGCCAAGGCCGAGCCAGGGATAGCGCACCCCTCCGGCGCGTACGTTCGGAGGAACCTCCGGCTCGTCCGATAGAGCCGGGAAGAAGTAAGCAAGAACGCGGCGGGTGCCCCCTGTGGGCCCCGCCGCTTCTTCATATCTATCAAAAAATCTTGACAGCTAAATCTGGTATGTTATTCTAATAATAGGATTAATATATTTTAAGTACTATAAGGAAGGGACTATGGCTAAAAAAGGAGGTTTTGTGAGATCTACATATTTGATGTTTGCCAAGAAAAAAGGCACTGTTTTAGCCGTTACATTGCTTATATTGTTGGTCTTCGGCGTTATTATCTTAAAAAGATTAAACATTTTTGCCGAAACCCCCGCCCCAAGCTGTAAATATCTCATCTCATATGACAGAGATGGTGGCGAAAGTCCAACCTATCTCAAAGACAATCTCAACCGAATCGAGTCCATGGCGAACTTCCCTTACAACGGTATCACCATCCATTTAGGCCAATCAGTGATGACTTCAACCGCAAAGACCGTAGACACCTACAAGGCAGCACTACAGCCCCTCAAAGATATGCCCACCAAACCGACTAAACTAACCCATAATATGGTCCGGGTTTTACTTGAAGACCCAGGCGATATGTTCACCGACGCTGCCTGGACAACGACTGCCCAAAACTTTGCCAATCTTGCGGTTGCCATCAAGGATCTTAATGATTCTGGCTTTAAAACCGATGGTATTTTATTTGATAATGAGGGGCCTTATGGCCGTGGGACATGCACCGTTGCCGGCGGGGCAGTGATCGATAAGCATGGATATTGGAATATTCCCGTAACCTCTACAGAGGTGACAGAATTCAATAATTATCCTGCTTGCTGGCCTTATATTAGAAGCTGGGGGTCGCAAAATGCAACAACTTACACAAATAAAGCTAGAGAACGCGGCACTCAGATAGCCCAAAAGATCGCCGCTACAAACACTGGTATTAAATTGATGTTTATGCACAGCTCGGATACGAGCTGCAGCAATATGAATACTATCGTCGATCCAGTCACTGGGACCATTGGGATAAGAAAAAATGATGTGGCCTATGCTAATGAAATGTTGGGACCATTTTCCCTTGGACTTGGTGAGGGCGCTAGGGGTTCAACCGCTAAAATCGTTGATGGCGGCGAAGAATCTTATTATTTCAGAACAGAGCCCAAATTTGACTTTAGCTACTTCGTCAGAAACTTAGGCATGGTAACAAATTTTAAGAATTATTGTGGTTTTATTCCCGATTCATATAAATCTGGTACTGGCACTACCGATTGGTCTAATCTTTTCGATAGCGGTTTTGCGATGTATAACAAAACAGACACTGCCCGAGACGCAGATCCTAACAATCACCAAATTTACGGCGGCCAAACCGTAAATACGATTGGTCCTTCAACCCAACTCGCTTTACAACATACGGATAATTATGTTTGGTTTTATACTGAAAATGTCAGCTCAATTGACCCCCAGAAATCCAACTATATTAATAACGGCGGCGAGGACTGGATGAGCAAGATTAAACAAGCGAGGGAAGCCGTCGTTAACGACTCGACTTGCGGAACAACTCCTTCAACATCCCCGTCAGGAATAACCCCACCGCCGCCTTCGCAGTCGCCTTCTTTACCGACATCGCCATCACCCTCCCAACAATTATCACCTTCTCCATCTCTCTGCGAACCTACCCCAGCGCCGGTGCTAACCGCCACCGCCTCTTTAAGCACCAAAGTCGATCTTTCCTGGACCGACACCCAAAACGAGAACGGTTATAGCGTAAGAAGAAATACTATTAATAATCGATCAACAGCCACTGAAGTTTATAATAGCCACGGTCCCAATATCCTCTCCTGGCAAGATGCAACCGTTTCCCCTAACACAACTTACTGGTATTGGGTAGCGGCCTATAATGGATGTGGAACTGGTATTACTTACAGTGCGGCGACTTCTGTTACCACGCCGATCGCCGATAAACCAACCGCACCCTCCAACTTAATTGCTACAGGGGGACCATTAAAGGCCACCATTTCCTGGTCCGATAATTCCAATAATGAAACTAATTTCAAGCTTGAGAGAAAAATAGAAAGTGGCTCATGGTTAACTCTTGCCACACTGCCCGCCAACACTACTTCCTATGTTGATAACGGCCTAACCGCTTATACAACTTACTGGTATCGCGTTTATGCCTCCAATGCTGCCGGCAACTCTGCTTATTCCAACGAAGACCCGGCGACTGTCCTACCGGATTCTAGCGCACCGTCAGTACCAACAAATCTGAGAGTTGTTTCGACTACTACCACTCAAGTCAATTTAGCCTGGTCTGCCTCCAGCGATGATTTCGCTGTCGTCGGCTACTATATTTATCGAAATGGAATCAAAGTCGGTAGTACTTCAGGCACCTCCTATAGTGATACTGGACGTTCGCCCAACACTACCTATACCTATCAAGTTAGCGCCCTAGATTCTTCCAATAACGAATCGGCAAAATCTGCTCAAGTATCGGCAACGACCCAACCCCTTCCCGATAACCCGCCATCGATTGCGATAACCTCGCCGGCTAACGGTTCAACTGTTTCCGGCACGGTCAGTATCTCCGCGAATGCTTCCGACGATAAAGGCATCAGCAAAGTTGACTTCTATATAGACGGCACTAATATCGCTTCTGATACGACTGCCCCTTATTCGACAAGCTGGAATACAACAACAAGATTTGCCAACGGCTCGCATACCGTCATGGCCAGGGCCTACGACACTATTAATCAGTATGCCGATAGTACTGTTACCGTCACCTTAAATAATTCCCCAGCCACCACCATCACCATTACCAGAATCAGAACCTCCACCACCGGTACGACGGCAACTATCAAATGGACGACTAACGTTCCAACAACATCTCAGGTGGGATATGGCACCAGCCCGGCATACGGATATTCAACGCCACTTGACCCGAATTTAGTCACCAGCCATTCAGTTACGATCACCGGTTTGGCTAAGAATACTAGATACTATATTAAAATAATATCTACCGCCGGTTCATCAACGAAAACCGCGGGGACGACTTTTAAGACTAAGAGTAGATAAAGGAGGGGCATGCTTAAAAAATTTTCAACAATATTACTGGTCGGTTTGTTTCTGATTTTTCCAATGTTGGCAAAAGCCGAAAAAGTCGATCCGCCGAATCTGGTTGAAGTGAGAGTTAACGATCAGTTTGTCGATAAAAAAAGTGTCGAGCTTTTGCCCGATCAGACTCTGAATTTAATCGGCACTGCCAA
>Ga0315288_10004431_pt1 | contig 17871 bp, 12 predicted proteins | sample YL17G11_20_MG_FD_203454 | JGI IMG/M metagenome (GOLD analysis project Ga0315288, IMG submission 203454) | Sediment microbial communities from Yellowstone Lake, YNP, Wyoming, USA - YL17G11_20 | ecosystem: Environmental > Aquatic > Freshwater > Lake > Sediment | place: USA: Wyoming | collected... | reverse complement strand
GCCATTGCACGTATTTCAATGATCTTTTCCATAATCTCAGGCACTTCCTGCTCGAAGAGCCGCCGGATAAAATCCGGATGCGTCCGGGAAAGGATGATCTTGATCTGATTCGCCGCCTCCTTTACCTCGAGAATCAGGCAGCGAACTCTTTCGCCGGGGCGATGCGTCTGGCCCATTATCTGCTCGCCTCGCGGCATAAAACCTTCCGTCCAGTGGTCCAGGTTCACTATGAGCGTTCCGCCCTCATAACGAACAACCGTTCCGCTGATGATTTCACCCCTTCGCTGGACGAACTCGGAGAAAATGCTGTCTCTTTCGTCCGCCCGTATCTTCTGGATCATTACCTGCTTGGCCGTCTGGGCTGGAATCCGACCAAGCTGCTTTATATCGATTTCAACATTGTCTTTCGACGCCGTGATTTCTCCCGTGTTGCGGTCGACACTCACGACTATATTGCTCTCAGGATCGCCAAAATGCTTCCTTGCCGCAGAAATCATCGCTTCTTCCAGATCGGCGAATATCGACTCCCTGTCGATATTCTTGTCGCGGGCGATATTATCCACTATCCTGAGCAATTCCTGACTCATCGTCGTTTCTCTTCCAAATTGAGCGTCAACTTCACTCCTTCACGCCCGGCCGCAATATCGGCACCGGATAAAAAAAGTGGAAACCCAAACAGTTTCCACTTCAACCCACGTCCCTGTCGGCCCGTCCCGGATTTCAATCCTGCCCTGCAGAAAAAACCCTGCAAACAGCCTGCCAACAGGGAAACAACGAACAGAGGTTGTAGTCATTTTCACGCTACATCATCTGCCTCCGGCAAAAAAACCTCGTTCGTTTCCCGGTATTGAAGCAGAAACACCGATTTCCGAGCCACCATTTCGACAAAACACAACCGCCCAAGCCAATTGTTGTCCGTCTAACTTGCACTTTCTGCCGATCCTGTCAACGCCATATCAAGCACCTCTTTCGGCCTAAACTTGGCTCTGGTAGCCGTTAATCCTTATATACAAGCCAAATATAATAATCGTCAGAGTCGGTACTGGCAATCATTTTTTTGTCAAATTTGCATAATTATTGGCCCCTTCGCGCCGCCCGCCCAATACCCATTCCATACCCCCAACGTCCTTATAAAAAGGCCTTCCTTATCGCCAATACGCAATTCTCGTGCTTTCAAGCAGCACAACAGCGAGGCCCCAAACGCGATCTGCGGATGACAGGGCACCAAAAACTCTACAGTATCGGAATCAGCCGCAGCACTAATCTCTCCTTCTGCACCGATGCTTTCTCCACTCGCACTCGTATATCCTTATCGCCTGTCGGGAAAACAGGCTCAAAAGCCTCTTCGTTCAGCAGCGACGCCGCTATTCTTGTCTGCCACGCCTCTTTGTCCACGGGCACGGAAGCAACCTGCTCGGCATACATCTTCTTGGCGATCATTTTGGCAAGCGGTGTGATATTCATGGCCCCGATTTTCAGCTTCGCCACCTCCAAATTCAAAAGTCGCTGCTCATCGATTTTAGGCCTCAGTTCGATAGTAACGACAAATTCCATCCCTCTGACGTTCGCCGTTCCCATCAGTGCGATGGTCCCAGCGTCGAGAACCGCCGCGGGCGCGTACAGCATAACGCCCTCATACTCCTTTGGCCAGTCGCCGCGGGCAATCATATCGTTTATCGCCTCCTGGATCACCACTACTTCAAATGGCTCCCTGAGCTGTGCGCCGTTGTAAATCTCGGACGACAGGTGCGTTAGATACGGACTGACCTGCCCCGGCTTGAAGCTGTCGTTCGCCAGAGGCTTGTACCGCCCCGGCCGGTACAGCAGCAGCCCAATGATCACAGCCGCTACCGCAAGATCGACAACAAGCCAGCAGGCCAATCTCCTCAATCTCGATTTCTTGCGAGTCTTCCGAGTCCTCGAATTCCCGGTTTTATCCTGTATTTCTGTCTTGCTCGAAAGCATTTGCCAGATTATAGTGGTTTGCCGCTCCGGCAAGAAGCTGTTTCTACCGGAGGGTCGTTGTATGCTGTAAAGAAGAATAGATCGCTTCGTGCATAAGGAATCACGGTCAAACCGTAATTGGCCGGCTTATGAAAATGATTGCCGGTTGCCCAATCGGCTCAGCACGCTGTGTGAGTTCCGCCATTATAGAAAGAAAGGAAGGTTAGCCAAGTAATGCCGAGCCATTTTGCCGACCGTTTATGCGATGCCGTCAGGGCCCGCAAGACCTCTTTGATTGTCGGGCTGGACCCTGTTTATAGCAGGCTGCCGGCCGCCATCAAGAGTCATCGTCACATGAATGATGAATATGACGCCGACGCCGCCGTTGACGCAATCTTTGATTTCTGCACCCAGACTATGAGGATCGTAGCCCCTATGGTGCCGGCCGTGAAAATTAACATCGCCTTTTTCGAGAAGTATCTCTGGGAGGGCATCGAGACCTACTACGCCCTGATTACCGAGGCGAACGACCTGGGTCTCGAAGTCATAGGCGACGTCAAACGCGGTGATATAGGCCACACCGCTGAGCTCTACGCCGCTGCTCATCTCCAGAACCCCGAATTGGCCGGCCTCGAGGATACCCTCGCCCCGGATGCAATCACTATCAACGGCTACACGGGAGCCGACGGCATCGAGCCTTTTGCAGATATGGCCACCAAGCAGGGCAAGGGGGTGTTTGTTTTGGTTCGCACCAGCAATCCTTCAGCCGCCGCCATTCAGGACGTCGCCGACGCCGCCGGCCGGACAGTGTACGAGAATGTTGCCGACATTGTCGCCCAAATTGCCGAAAAGCCCGGACGCATCGGAAAGAGCGGCTACAGCAACATCGGAATGGTGGTCGGCGGCACCGCCCCCGATGTCACCACTTCCCTCCGCGCAAAATACGACAAAATATGGTTCCTCGTGCCCGGTTACGGCTCACAGGGCGCCTCCGCAACGGACTGCATCCGATTCTGCAAGCCCGACGGCACAGGCGCCTTCATCAATGCTTCACGCTCGATTATATACGCCTACGAAAAGCCTATGTACAAGGAACAGTACGCCGACGACTGGAAAAGGTGCATCGAGCAGGCGGTAATCGACGCAAAGGTGGAGCTGGCAAATGCAATGCAAACCAAGCTCTGACCCGGGCGCGATAGCCTCAGGACCACGGCCGACAAAGCCCCGCACCAATTGGTTCGGCCCCGCTGCGCTTCCCCCAGATGGCGAAGCAGGCGCGCGCCCTGAGGCCAATTGGTGTGGGGTCGGTCGGATGTTCGACCGCATAGCTCCCACTTACTCCCTGCTAAATCACATCCTGTCTTTCGGACTGGATTTCTCCTGGCGCCGCACACTTGCCGATGCACTCGACAAAGACCGCAAGTTGAAAGTCCTTGACTTGGCGACAGGCGCCGGCGATTTGCTGATTTCACTGCTCCGCAGGAACCCCAACATCGCACAAGCTGTCGGCCTGGACATATCCGAAAATATGCTAACTGTATGTCGAAAGAAAATAGCAGCTTACAAATTCGCCGGCCGCGTTACTCTCATGCACGCCGATGCAGCTTGCACAGGTCTGCCCGACGAAAACTTCGATGTCGTGACTATGGGCTTTGGAATCAGGAACACTCCCGACGTATTCAAAACTCTGACCGAGATTCACAGGATTCTGAAGCCCGGCGGAACCGCGTTCATATTGGAGTTTTCGCTGCCGCCGAATCGAATCCTCAGAAGAATCTATCTTGTGTATCTGCGTTACTTTGTTCCACTCGTTGGTTGTCTTATTTCGCGTGACAGGACCGCTTACCGTTACCTCAATAAAACGATTGAGAGCTTCTGCTGCGTTGAGGATTTCTGCGACCTGATGCGCAAGGCCGGTTTCTCAGAGGTCCGCGCCGAGCCGCTGACATTCGGCGTTGTATCTCTCTACAAGGGGACGAGACTGTAGAACCGGTTGGACAATTCGACAACGGCGATTAGCGAGTAAGCAAGGGTCATTTAATACTACAACGCTACTTGGATTTTGCCGGCAAGCATAATCTCTTGTTGCATAAACAGTTACGATAGCACTGTCGAATATGAACGATCAAATCGGCTTTAACGACACTTTGGCGAATCCGAATTTGCGTTTTGTGCTTTACCGGCTACCAGCAGGCCCCGCGGGCCGCTTGTGTGGACAAGCCTGCGGGGGGGGCGGGGCTGGCCTTCTGCCTGCTGGCAGCCTAAATGCGATAAACGCGATTCTTGGGCACATAGACCCGATATTTGCAGCGTAAGTAGCGTTGTAGTATTAACTACTCGCCATTTAACCACTCGCCAATCAACCACTCTCAAATTCTCTTGCCTTTTTGATGCAGCATATTTACATTACCCCTGTTCCTATGACAGCAGCCGTCTCAAAGATTACGAATAGAGAATTCTTCTCCGGCAAAACGGTTTTGGTGATGGGCCTGGGCCGCTTCGGCGGCGGAGTAGATGTCGCTAAATTCGCCGTCGCCGGCGGGGCGAAGGTAATAGTAACGGACTCGGCCTCCCCCGAGAAGCTGAGCGACTCGATAGAACAGCTCGCCGAATTTCCCGCCATCGAGTTTCATCTTGGCTCGCACGACCCAGCCGATTTTGAAAATGCCGATGTTGTCGTGGCCAATCCCGCCGTTGCCCCCGATAATGAATTTCTCGAAATCGCCCGCCGATGCGGAAAATGTGTCACTTCCCAGGTGAACATCTTCTTCGAGCTGTGCCCCGCGACCATTATCGGCATAACCGGGGCCAACGGCAAAAGCACAACCACCGCCCTGACCGCACACCTGCTCGAAAATGCGAGATACGAGATACGAGCGACGACCGACAGGCACGTCATTGCGAGCGAAGCGAAGCAATCTCAGACGACGCGATCTGCAATACAAGATACGCACTACGAGCACGTCTGGTTGAGCGGCAATATCGGCGAGCGTCCGCTCCTGACTATCATCGACCAAATCACCCCAGCCGATCTTGTCGTCCTGGAGCTGTCGAGTTTTCAGCTCGAACAATTGGCGCAAATAGAAAGAGCGCCGAAGATCGCGCTGCTGACTAACCTCACCCCCAACCACCTCGACCGCCACGGCACGTTTGAAAATTATTGTGCCGCCAAGCAGAACATCTTCAAATTTCAAAATCTGGACAAGAATTCGCCCGCAGTCTCCATCTTCAATGCCGACGACGAAATCGGCGCCGAATGGTTCGAGAAATACAAGTCCGACCCTGGCCGGCTCTGCATCAAATTCTCGGCGGACGATGTGCCCCCGCATATCCGCCGGGCCTTCCCCCTGCCCGGCCGCGCCAACCTCTCAGACCTTGCCGCCGCCCTCGCCGTCGCAGGGTATTTCCGCGTGCCCGATAATCTTATTGCTGCTTGCCTGCCCGACTTCAAGCCGCTGCCGCATCGGCTCGAGCTTGTTGCCGAGATAAATGGCGTCCGCTGGTACAACGACTCGATAGCCACTACCCCCCCAAGCGCAATTGCCGCACTTGACGCCTTTGATTGCCCCCGGATCATTATCGCAGGCGGATACGATAAGAATCTCCCTTTCGATGAGCTCGGCGAAAAAATAGCCGCCGCCGCCAAAGCAGCCATCCTGATAGGCTGCACAGCCCAAAAAATCGCCGACGCGATACGCAGTGCCCAGGCTGCGCCCGCAATACGCAATGCCCAAGTGTCATTGCGAGCGCCAGACCTGATTCCCAGGAAGTGTCCAAAAGAAGCCGGCCTAAGTATGTCATTGCGAGCGCCAGACCCGATTCTCAGGAAGTGTCCAAAAGACGACGGCATAGGTGTGTCATTGCGAGGAGCGAAGCGACGAAGCAATCTCAACGAGCGAGATACAGAATATGAGATACGAGACACGAAAGTCGAATTTGCCGCCTCTCTCGCCGAGGCGGTTGACCTGGCCGCTCGGCTCGCCGAAAGCGGCGATGTCGTCCTCCTGAGTCCAGCCTGCGCAAGCTACGATATGTTCGACAATTTCCAGCACCGGGGACGCCATTTCGCCAGCCTCGTCCGCGACATACGAAAAAGATTATAGGAATATCCTCGTCGAAGGGCTGAAAAACTCAAAAAAAGTTTGACCCTGTGACCCCGCCTGCTTACGCCAAACGAGCCTATCGACCTTATCAACTCCCTCACCGACGATTTTCCCGGCGGTCCTCCATAAAGTCGCCTCCCGCAACTGTCGATTCTCACTTTGACACAATAAGAGACAAAGTGATCTCCGAGGTTGCCAAATGGACGCGAACACCGAGCGCAGAGCAGAAAAAAGGCTCCGATATTACTGGCCCATCTGGTTTGCAGAGCATTTCAACGACGCCCTGTCGCAGGGGCAGATGGTTGACCTCTCAAGCAGGGGGGCGGCGTTCACCTGCTACGCCGACGACGGTTGCCCTTCCCCCGGCCAGCACATAACCGCTCGATTCAGTGTTCCCTGCTATGGCCCCGATGGCTCGTTCGATATGGCCAATTTCACCCGCTCAGGGCATATTTGCCGCGTAGATAACATAAATCGCTTCCTCCGTCGCATTGCCGTTCAGTTCGCCCAGGCCCTGCCTTTCAAGCCCGGTGAACAGGATAGTCGGCAGTCCGAGCCTGACCCGCTGCAGGCCCTCGAACCCGCACAGGCATAACCTCCTGCTTTGCGGCCAATCCGCGCTGCGCGTCTTGCCGTTTGCCCGGAACCACAGGCCAAAACTCCACAACATCACATTTGACGCCGAAGCCGGCTTCAAATACAATAATCTGCAATGTGTGGTATTCCGAAGGTCCGTTATACCGATTGAAGTACTCTTGCTGACGGAGAAGACATGCTGGCCAATGCGACCTTAGCCGACCTCATACGGCCTTGTGAAAAAAAGTCCGCCGTTCTGTTTGACCTCGCCCTGATAATCGGAGGCTCTTTGCTGGTTGCCCTCTCTGCTCAGATTGCGGTCGGTTATCCCGTCCCCATCACCGCGCAGACCTTTGCGGTCTTAATTTTGGCTGCTCTGCTTGGCCCCCGCCGCTCAGCCTTATGCCTTCTCACCTATATTGCCGAGGGCGCTGCCGGCTTGCCCGTCTTTGCCCAGGGCAAGGCCGGTTTCGCCGCACTTAGCGGACTGACAGGGGGGTATCTAATCGGGTTTGTCCCCGCCGCGTATCTTGTTGGATCTCTTGCCCGAAATGGGTGGGACCGCCGAATCTCGACTACCATCCTGGCGATGATTCTCGGCAATGTCATAATCTACGCCTTTGGCCTGCTTTGGCTCTCTGGTCTGGTGGGCTTGCACAGTGCGCTGGCGGGGGGCCTCTATCCCTTTATTCCCGGCGACCTCCTCAAGATAGCCCTGGCCGCCGCTGTCCTACCATCAGCCTGGAAATTGCTTGAGCGGTTCGGATTCACCGCCCTCGAAAAGTAATTTGCAGCAATCCCCCGATAGGCCACTTGGCCCAGCCGGACATATCTCTCCTACTCTGTCAAATTTGATTTTGTGGATATCGTCATTGCGAGGAGGCCGAAGGCCGACGTGGCAATCTCATACCCCTCGAAGGATAAAGGCTGCTCCAGCGACAAAACGCCTTACGATGACGCCCACAGTTTTGATCTTGACAGAGTAATCCGTTGAGAACCGCAAGTCAGACAACAAATTCCTTATTCGCGCTGCAAAACTTCTACGGAAACGCCGATGCCTCACGCGTCCACAAAAGGAAGTGGGCTGGGGGACGCGGAGGGAGAGAGAGGAGAGGAAATACCCCCAACCCACCATAATTGCATTATATCGCTGTGCTGCCGGCAACGCAAGAGAATTTTGAAATAATTTCTCAAGTATTTTCAGCCCTATTCTGTGCCAAAACGCCCGGTTTCAGCCCCCGCGCAGCCGTCATTTCCACCCAACGGAATTTGTACAAATATGGAAGCCGACCAGCCGACCCCACTGCTCGGAATTTCGCTGGACACGCGCCAAAACGCCGGCTATACTCGCATCCATTGAAAAGGACGCCTGTCGAACCTGGAAGCTCCGGCTCCGCACCGGCACGGCAGTGGTCCGAAAAAACTTTGGGGAATAGTGTAATGGTAGCACAACTGACTCTGGATCAGTTAGTTAAGGTCCGAATCCTTATTCCCCAGTTGGCATTGTTTGTCGATGATTCCTGAACGAAGAGGAACGAAGAATATGAAGTTCATCATCACCATATTTCGGGACGAGGATGGCGTGTTCATTGCTGAATGTCCGTCTATCCCAGGTTGTGTCAGCCAAGGCAAGAGCGAACAAGAGGCTGAAACAAACATTCGGGACGCTATCAAGGAATGTTTGGAGGTTCGAGCCGAAAAGGGTATGCCCCTTACTGTGACTGCCCGCCAGGTGGAGGTTCACGTTTAATGCCTTCCGTCCCGGTATTGAGGCCCAGAGAGGTCGTGAGGGCTTTTGAAAAACTTGGTTGGGAGATTGCTCGCCAACGAGGCAGTCATATCATCCTGACTAAGAAAGGCCACATAGCAACGTTATCAGTACCCAACCATCCGGAAGTGGCGCGTGGCACTTTGCGGAGTCTTATTGCAAGGGCAGGCATAACTCTGGAGGAATTCTTAAAAGCACTCGAGAAATAGTACGATACTGGAGTGGAACTTGCCTCACTATGACTCTATCAGGGGGCTGCTGACCCTTGAGATTAGTCGGTCAAGTTCCGAATCCTTGTTCCTCAGTTTTCCCAGGTTACGAAAAGGCAAGATTCACTGTGACAGCACGGCAGCAGCGGCCCAGATGATCCTGTCGCGCGTTTCGTCACCGGGGTCGATCTCTCGAACAGACATGAATATCCCAATCAGCGAAATCAAGAATGCTGTGATACAGAAGCCATTCCATTCGCCTTGTCGAGACATATCAAGCTACGTTTGAGGAAAGGCGGCCTTGACATCGGGTTTCCCCAGGAACATGGCACGGACGTCCCTGCGGTAAAGGATGGCTGCCGCCCAGAGGCAGATTGGCATGCCAAGCCAAAGGGGGATCAAGACCATCCATTCTTTGCCCATGTGGTTGTATTCCATGATAACGTTCAGTGCGAGGACGGCCGGAACAAACACACCTGCAATGACGACGGACAGCAAAGCGAACAGCCGCCCTCGAACCCGGCGCATCAGGATACCCGCGGTGCCGATGAACAATGCGTACACAGCCGATGTGACTGCCATCGCCGCTAATGCGAAGTGAAGGCTGGACTGCCTCGAACTGGGGGGCCACTCTATCGAAGAATCCCACCCTCCGCCGGCAAATTTGAGCCAAAGACCAATCCCGACTGCGACCAGCAACGCGATGCCTGCAATCACGATCAGCCCTTCCCCCGTTGCCTTAACACTCGACTCTCGGATGCCGCCATTTACCTCGCTGTGTCTCCTTCCTCCTGGAAAGGCCGCTTTGACCTCCGCCTTGGCCAGTACTGACAGTGCCCAGATGCCTATTGGCATTGTGATTAACCAAGCCCGTGTAAATGGTACAAAGGTCAGTATGGCACCGGCCAATGCCAAGCCGCGAGACTGAAGGCGTTTCATGCTGACTGCACCCAAGACCATGATGAAGGCGGCTGGGATACCTGAAATGACCCCAACACGCAACAGTAGTTCAGTCCGATCGTAAAGTTGGGTTTCTCCTTCGCTTGGATGCAACTCGTGTACTTCGTGGACGAGTGCCCACGATAACGCAACTGCACAGGCAATCGTCAGCAGCCCAGCCACGAATAGTGCTGCCGCAGGTGCCGAGACTTGTTTATAGACAGGCGTCTTCATTGCCCTTTGGGGATGGTCGGCCGCAGCCGTCGCCGACCGACCTTGACCGGCGATTGTCTCCACATCGGTCTTCACTTTGCTGACATGCTTCTGCGTCGGGTACAGACCGGCATTTGCCTTTCGCCAGGCCCAGCGGATGATGAAGCGGTCAAGCAGGCCGCCGATTACCAGGGTCAGAATGATGGCTTCGGACAGACCCATACCGGCGCTTAGAAAGACCGCGATGATTGCAGCGTTCAGTGCAAGCAGCGGGAACAACAACGCATCAAAGAGCGCAAGCCCCATTCCATACAAGCGGCCAGCCGAGTGGCGGATTTGCGTGATTGCCACGATGCCGAGGATTGTCGTGCCGAACGGGGCCGACACACCTAACACCACCATCATCACCATCATCAGCATCATCATCACCATTGTCGGTCCCCACTTAGGTCCAAGTCCAGGTATCAGCAGAACCGCAAGAACCGGCAACACCAGCAGAGCCAGGGGCGACCAACAAGCACCGACAATAGCTGCCCGCGAAAAGCGGCCTTTGGCAGGGATTCTATCTTCGTACGCTAAGGGGGTCTTGGATTTGGCGGAGATGGTCTCGACATCGGTCTTTACTTCACTTGCGTGCTGATAGCGGCGGGCGGGTTCTTTTTCCAGAGTATGGAGGACTATCTCATCAAGACGCACATCGACCTGGACTTTCTGTGATGGAGGGGCAAATCGGCCGATTGGCAATTCACCTGTGAGCATCTCGTAGAAGACCACTCCGAGCGAATAGATATCCGCACGATGATCGACTGTGCTGGGGTGCTCTATTTGTTCGGGGGCCATATAGTGAGGTGTGCCCATTCGCTGATCGGCCTGGGTGAGCGTGTAAGCAGTGGCCTCCTTATTCAGAAGCCTCGCAAGACCGAAGTCGGCAATCTTTATGTTGCCCTCTTTATCTAACAGAATATTCTCAGGCTTGATATCACGATGCACGATGCCTTTCTTATGTGCATAGTGCAGGGCCTCGCAGACCTGTGGGACAATAGCGAGTGCCTGCTCTGATGTAAGCTCACCTGTCTGTAATACGTGTCGCAGGTCGGTCCCATCCACAAATTCCATTATGAAGTAGTACAGCCCGTCTTCAGTATGGCCAAACTCGTAAACCGTTACTATTTGGGGATGATTGAGCTTGGCAAGGGAGCGGGCCTCGCGTGTGAATCTTTCGGCAAAAGCTTCAGTCTGACCAACCTCCGGCGGCAGGATTTTCAGGGCCACCAGCCGATCAAGCTGTTTTTGACGGGCTTTATAGACTGCTCCCATACCACCCTGCCCCAATAACTCGATGATCTCAAGCTGGGGAAACTTCTCAGCCAGTTCTTTCGGCTCCGGCGGCACAAACCCGCCCGGCGGCGTAGCGCTGGTGCGAGTGGCCGCCTGGTCGTCCGATAGGGCGTGGTCTTCGCCCCCGGCCTCACTGGGCAGGCCGAGTTTCATAAGACATTGTGGACAAAGACCTTGCGGCGCATCGGCCGGCAGCTTGCCCCCACATTCATTGCATTGTCTTTCGTCAGCCATAATAGCACCTGCTTTCTCGATATTACCTGTTTGCACCCATTACTAAGGCAGGCCGGCGAGAAAGTTACACAATTTCGCCTGTCTTCACTAGAAATATTGGACAGCCGGCCTCAATCCGCTAAGGCTGAAAAAAGATCGCGGATTTCCTGGTCAATTTCCTCCTCGGTTGAAACCGTCTGGGCGATCTCGTCCCGCAGAAGCTCGCGGTAGCGCCTCCGCAGGCGGTGCACGGCGACCCTGATTGCCCCTTCGCTCATACCTAAATCCTTCGCTGCATCGCAGTAAGGCAAGGAGCTTTCCTTGGCGGTCAGATAAACCTTCAGATCGTCGAACATCTTCCTCTTCTTCTCAGTGTCAGCCTCGACTTGCAGGCGGGCCATTGTCCGCTCCAGCACCGTCAGCGCCCACGACCGCTCAAACACCTTCTGCGGGCTCAGCCGATCCGCCAGCTCAAGGGCGTACCGCCCTTCGGCATTTTCGAAATCGAGAGAGAAGACCCTCCGGCCTCCGCCGCGCTTCTTGGCCCGTTCGCGGTCGCGCTCGTCGGCCAGGAAGTTCTTCAACGACATCAATAGGAATGAGCGGAATTTGCCGCGTTTCGGATCGGCCAAGCGCACGCTGTGCTTTTCCAGCAGCCGGGCGAAGAAGGCCTGAGTATGCTCCTCAGCCGACTCCCTGTCATAGCCTTGCCGCCGGAGGTACGCATAAAGCGGAAACCAATACGTCCGGCAAAGCGTCTCCAATGCCTGCCGGTGGTGCACGGAGTCGGGTCGTCCTGCAGCCCGCACAACGCTCCAGTGCGTTGTGGCGAATCGGCCTGCCCCCGGTGGGGTCGAACGTGTGTGGGCATTGTCCGACGCAGCCATAATTGAATCCGCTTTAGTTTACATAATACTCGACACGATAAGAAACTGTATGGAAGATCGCACCTGAGCTGCTCAACTCTTGGCCGGCGGCTTGCGAATGGCCGCGGCGCAGACCTTGTATTCCGGTATCTTCGCCAGCGGGTCCAGCTCGTCGATTGTGAGCATATTGGCCGGGCCTTCCTCGAAGTGGAACGGCATAAACAGCCACCCCTTGCCGATATCAGGCGTCACCTTCGCCGGCGTAGTGACTTTGCCGCGAGTCGTAACCACCTCGACCATCTGCCCGTCGCTGATGTCGAGTCTCTTGGCGTCGTCGGGATGTATCTCCACGAAGCCCGTCGGCGAGACCTGGTTTATCGCGCTTGATTTTCTGGTCATCGTGCCGGTATGGAACTGGTACAGCAGCCTGCCGGTGGAGAGCACAAACGGGTACTCCCTGCTCGGAAGCTCGGCCGGGTCTTTGAACTCGACCGCGTGAAATTTGCCTTTACCGCGCGTGAATTTTCCCTTGTGAAGATACTTGGTGCCAGGATGGCTCTTATCCGGGCAGGGCCACTGCAAGCCGACAGAATCAATCCCTGGCCGCCGGCGGGCGAGCCGCTCGAACGATATCCCCCCGTAGATCGGCGTCAGCGAGGCAATCTCGTCCATAATCTCACCGGCGCACTTATAGCTCATCGGATAGCCCATTTTCGCCGCAACCTCGCGGACAATCCGCCAGTCGTCGAGGGCCTCGCCCGGCGGATCGACCGCCTTGCGAACGCGCTGCACCCGACGCTCGGTATTAGTGAATGTGCCGTCCTTTTCCGCAAAGCAAACCGAGGGCAGGACAACGTCCGCATACTGCGCCGTCTCGGAGAGGAAGATGTCCTGCACGATGAGGAAATCCACCGCGTCCAGCGCCCTTCGCGTCCTGTTGAGATTCGGGTCCGACAGGGCCGGGTTCTCACCCATTATGTAGAGGGCTTTTATCCGCCCGGTCTGGGCAGCGTGCAGCATTTCAACAACGGTCAGGCCCTTATTCGTCGGAAGCTCTTTTCCCCAGGCCTTCTCGAACTTGGCCCTGATCTTCTCGTCCTCGACCGATTGATAGCCCGGATAGACGTTTGGCAGCGCGCCCATATCGCAGGCGCCTTGAACGTTGTTCTGGCCGCGAAGGGGATTTACGCCCGCCGATTCCTTGCCGAGGTTGCCGGTGAGCATTGCCAGGTTCGCAAGGCTCAGCACGTTGTCCGTGCCGGTGGTGTGCTGGGTGATCCCCATGCTATAAACAATGCTCGCGGACGAGGCATTGGCGAACATCCTGGCGGCCCGACGGATCTTCTCAGCGGGGACCGTCGTGATCGCCTCCGCCTTTTCGGGCGAAAAATCCCTGACCGCCTCGGCCAGCACATCGAAGTCCTCAGTGCGCTCTTTGATGAACTCCTTGTCGAGCAGGTCTTCGGCGATTATCACGTTCATCATTGCATTGACCAGCGCAACGTCCGTACCCGGCTTCTGGGCAATGTGCAGCTTAGCAAACCGCACCAGGTCGATTGTACGCGGGTCGGCCACCACGAGATCGGCTCCGCTCTTGACGACCGCCTCTTTTATGACTAAGCCGATTACCGGATGCGCCTCAGTGGTGTTTGAGCCGATTACGAAGATACAGCCGGTGTTTTTTAGCTCGTCAATCGAATTGGTCATCGCCCCGCTGCCGAACGCCTTTGCAAGCCCGGTGACGGTTGAGGCGTGGCACAGCCGCGCGCAGTGATCGACGTTGTTGGTCCCCATCACCGCCCGGATGAACTTCTGGAACACGTAGTTGTCTTCGTTGGTGCACTTGGCCGAGGAAAGCCCGCCGATACTGTCCGCTCCATAAGCCGCCTTGATCTCTCCCAGCCTCCTCGCAACTAACTCGATGGCCTCGTCCCACGTCGCCGGCTCGAATCTGCCGTTACGCTTGATAAGAGGCGTTGTGAGCCGCTGGTCGCTGGCAACGAAATCCATTGCGAACCTGCCCTTGACGCAGAGGTTCCCGTCATTCGGAATACAGCCGACCTCGCTTGTCACCCGGACTATTTGGTTTGTTTTCGGGTTTACGTTCAGATCAATCTGGCAGCCGACGCCGCAGTACGGGCAGGTCGTTCTCGTGCGGGCAAGGTCCTTGCACTGGCCTTTGCCTTTGGCCCGGCGCTCGTACAGCGCACCCGTCGGGCACGTGGAGATGCACTGTCCGCACAGCTCGCAGGTCGATTCGTTCAAGGGCATATCGAAGGCGGTCGTCACTTCGACGGCCGAGGCCCTCTCTTTGAACGTCAGCGCGCTATCCATCTGGACCTCTTCGCAAATCCTTATGCACCTGCCGCACCGAATGCACTTATCCGGGTCGTACTCGATTGCCTCATTGCCGGTCGTATAGTTGTGCGCCGGCTCAGCCCTCGGCGGCGCGGTGAAGATCGATTCGTCAAGCTGATACTCGTAAGCGTATTTTTGAAGCGAGCAATTGCCGTTTTCGTTGCACGTCGTGCACGCCCCGCGATGCTCGTAGAAAAGAAGCTCCAGGATCGTCTTTCTAAGCTCGTGAATATCGGGTGTCTGCGTTCGCACAATCATCCCGGGGCTTATCTTGAACGTGCACGCGGTTACAGGCCCTCTCTGGCCCTCAACCTCCACAAGGCACAACCGGCACGAACCGGCAGGGGCCAGCCGCGGGTCATGGCAGAGATTTGGAATATCCACGCCGTTCTCAAGGGCCAACTCCAGGATCGTCTGGCCTTCTCGCCCATGAAGCTCTATCGCGTTTATTGTGACTGCTACATCAGACATATTTCGTCATCACTTCTCAAGGTCGCATCGCAAGCACCTGCCAGCCTCGGCCAGCGCCTGCTCTCGGTCAATCCCAAGCACCACCTCCGCAAACCCCCGCCTGCGCTGACTGGGCGGAATAATCTCTTCCTCGAATCGCGGCAGCGCCCGGGCAAGCGCCTCTTCATCCGGCTTGGCGAATGAAAATCCCGTGTCCCGCGGAAGCTCTCCGCTTCCGCCCAAGAGCTTGTCGATGCTCACAGCGGCCTTCTGCCCCGCCGCAATCGCATCGATAACGCTCCCCGGCCCGCTCACGCAATCGCCCCCCGCAAAAATCCCCCTCGCCGTTGTGCCCATATCAACGGGATTCACCTTGATCGTGCCCCACTTTGTCAGCTCCGGCCCATTGATAAAATGTGCAGTCTCCACTGAGGGAATCTGCCCGATCGCCGGTATCACGATGTCGCAGTCGATAGTAGTCTCGCTTCCCTCAACCGGTATGGGCCTTCGTCGTCCGTCGCTCTCGGCTTTTCCAAGCTCGGCCCTGACGAATTCGACTCCCGCTACGCTGCCCTTTGAGCCAACGATGCGTTTCGGTATCGCCAGTGTCACAAGCTCAACGCCCTCGCCGATTGCCCCTTCGATCTCCTCCTCGTATGCAGGCATTTCCTCGCGGCTCCTTCTGTAAAGGATTGTGACTTTCTTGGCGTCAAGCCGGACCGCCGAGCGGGCAACGTCAATGGCCGCATTGCCGCCCCCGAGTACGACTATGCTCTTACCGCCGCAATCCATCCCCTTGGCCATCGCCCTGTCGCGCAGAAACTCTATCGAATCGACCACACCCCTTAGCTCAATGCCCTCAATATCGATGCCCTTGCCGCGCTGAGCGCCTGTCCCGATGAAGACCGCCTTGAAACCATGGCTCATCAGCTCGTGGGCGTCCTCGACCCTCGAATTGGTCCAAAGCTCGATGCCGTCCAACAGAATAAAATTTATTTCTTTTTTGAGCACCTGTTTGGGCAGGCGAAACTCCGGGATTCCCAGGGCCAACATCCCGCCCGGTATCGGCTGGGCCTCGAAGATGACCGACCATCTTCCCATAAGCGCCAGGAAATATCCGCAGCTTAGCCCCGCCGGTCCGCTGCCGATTATCGCCGCTTCAGCCCCTCTGTGCACGGGCCGAACCATCGGCGCGGTGAAGTCGGGCATATTGTCGGCAATGTATCGCTTCAGCGCTCGTATCGCCAACGGCTGGTCGATCTCGCCCCGCCGACACCGCCGCTCGCACGGATGATCGCACACCCGCCCACAAACCGAGACGAACGGATTCCGCCTGCGGATAATGTTCGCCGCCTCGCTCAGCCTGCCCTCGGCGGCTAAGGCGAGGTATTCGGGGACATTCACCCCCGCCGGGCAGCCGTGCTGGCACGGCGCGCGAACCAATCCCTCGCATACCGACGCCCGACAGGTCTTCAGAACAATGTGCTCTTCGTACTCCTCCCGAAAATGACGCAGCGTCGAGAGCACCGGATTGGGGGCCGTCTGCCCCAGGCCGCAAAGCGAAGCCTTCTTGATGTCCCGGCCCAGGCGTTCGAGCACGTCGAGGTCCTCGATTTCGCCCTCACCGCGGCAGATTCTCTCAAGAATCGCCAGCATTTTTTTCGTGCCGACCCGGCACGGTGTGCACTTGCCGCAGGACTCGGACTGCACGAATTGCAGAAAGTACCTGGCGACATCGACCATGCACGTATTCTCGTCCATCACGATAAGGCCGCCGGAACCCATTATCGCCCCGATCTGCTGGACGCTGTCGTAGTCGATTTCGGTGTCAAGATACGCCGCCGGTATGCACCCGCCGGAGGGTCCGCCCATCTGGGCCGCCTTGAACTTGCGGCCTTTGGGAATCCCCCCGCCGATGTCAAAAATGATTTCACGAAGCGTCGCGCCCATCGGCACTTCCACAAGCCCGGTATTGTTGACCTTCCCGGCCAGCGCGAATATCTTCGTCCCCTTGCTCTTCTCCGTCCCTATCTTTGTGTACCACTCGGCGCCGTTAGAGACAATCAAAGGGACATTCGCGAATGTCTCGACGTTGTTTATTACCGTCGGTTTGCCGAGATAGCCTTGCTGGACGGGGAATGGCGGCCGTGGCCTTGGCATGCCTCGGCGGCCTTCAAGCGAGGCGATCAAGGCCGTCTCCTCACCACAGACGAACGCCCCCGCTCCCTGCCTAATCTCGATATCGAAGCCAAACTCCGTGCCAAGGATACCCTCGCCCAACAAGCCTGCTAACCGGGCCACCTCGATCGCACGGCCGGTGTTCTTCACCGCCAGCGGATATTCGGCGCGGACGTAGATGAAACCGCGGCAGGCTCCGATAGCGAAACCGGCTATCAACATACCCTCAAGCACGGCGTGCGGAGTCCCTTCAAGGACGCTTCTGTCCATGAACGCTCCAGGGTCGCCCTCATCGGCGTTGCATATCAGGTACTTCTCGTCGCCTGCATTCGCCCTGCACAACTCCCACTTCAGTCCCGTCGGAAAACCACCGCCCCCGCGTCCGCGAAGTCCGGACTGCTTCACAATCTCAACGACCCGCTCCGGCGCATACTCACGGAGGGCCTTTGCCAGCGCGCCGTATCCGCCTGCGGTGATATAATCCTCGATACTGACCGGGTCGATTTTGCCGTTGTATCTGAAGACGTTCCGCTGCTGGCCCGCATAAAAGGGCACTTCGTATTCGTAAGTGTGCTTCTTACCGCTTGCCGGGTCCACGTAAAGCAGCCGATCTATCGTGTCGCCGCCAAGCACGGTTTTGGTCAGAATCTCTTCGACGTCTTCAGCCTGCACACCCGGATAGAAGAACTGCCTGGGCAGGATCACGACAACGGGAC
>Ga0315288_10004430_pt1 | contig 17873 bp, 20 predicted proteins | sample YL17G11_20_MG_FD_203454 | JGI IMG/M metagenome (GOLD analysis project Ga0315288, IMG submission 203454) | Sediment microbial communities from Yellowstone Lake, YNP, Wyoming, USA - YL17G11_20 | ecosystem: Environmental > Aquatic > Freshwater > Lake > Sediment | place: USA: Wyoming | collected... | reverse complement strand
ACCCGTACCCCGAATCGCGGGCTATGATGATCCGGATCGCCGTACAACTACGGATGCTGCAGCGCTTTGTCTCACGCTATCCCATCATACCTGAGCCGGTTATCTTATCCGACTCTTATCAACCGAAACCGTTCAATCCAAACGCCAGCGTGTTCCGCCCGCTCGAAAAGTCTGGAGAACCGGATGCATTGGGCTCTACTGATGGAGACGATGAGACTGCTGGCCTCGATGACATATTCCGCGAAACAGAACCGGAACCATCTGAGGCCGCCGGAGCTGCCGACAATCTGTACCGACCGTTGGAGGATGAGCCTGCCGTATCAGATCAACCGATCTTATCAGATCAACCGATCTTATCAGATCAACCGATCTTGTCAGATCAGTTTCAGATTGTAGCGCCTGCTCAGCTACAGTTACAGCACCAGCACCAGCACCAGCACCAGCATGACGGATTTATTGTGGAGTACGACGGGATTTTCGGAACGGATCTGACGGGTCTGATTAACCGAGGGCCGGGAAAATTGTCGAGCATTCCAAAAGCGGTTGCGCGGTTTGTGAAACGCTGCCATTCGATGTTCCCGGTCATTGTGATAAAAAATGGCGATATTAGCTGGGCCGTTCAGCAGATCAGGTCTTTCCAAGCGTCCAAATCATCGGTCGCCATTATCGAATGCGAATACGAATCCGAATACGACAAACAGTACAGGGTGCTGGTGAAAGATACCAAACACCGGCAGCGGATCTATGTCTTGGACCACACTAACACTATCGACGAATCCGATACGTTGTACATGCTTCAGTTAGAGCTGCTAGCCCACCGCATCATCTTCTACTTTTGCGTCAAAATCGGTTCCGATTCTGATCGAAAGTCAGACGTTATGATTTTGGAGCGGGCTTTCCACATCGGAATGCGTATCGAGTTGTGCAAGGTGTATGGTGAGCTGGATACTGTGACTCGGACGTTTGATGAGCCTGTGATGGATTCTGTTAGGCTTCTCGCTTCGAACCTGATCGGGGTTTGATTTTTTATCTGACTTGGCTGTCTGTTCTGACTAGATTAGACAGCTCTCTATAAAAAATTGAAAAAGTAAAATATCTGTACAGACCATAGGAACAGGGCAAAGTACTTCCGCTGTACGTGAATACATAACTACGTAACAGCTGGACTTGTGCGCAAACCGAAATGAGCACGGCAAAGACGGCACAAGAGAAAAATCGTGACAAAATCGAGTCGGAGATCGTTAAACTCACGGCGATAATCGAAAAATTCGATTCCGAGCTCCAGGAAATCAGAATGAAGGGAGAGGATGTCAATCATCTTGTTTTGTCAGCCAGACGGATGTACGAATGGGAGATGGACAGTTTGAAACGAGACCTCGACCATTACCGGAACGAAACATCCTAACCATCCTATTTTTTTATTTTTTTCTTCGACACATCGCCGTACGTATCTTGGAATATGCGTTCGATCGATCGGAACAGATAAAACGTGCGGTTTTGGTAGTGATACCATCTGAGTCTGCGCAAGATTTTTCGTACAAGATCGTGCGGCGCAGCTTTAGCTCGTCTGTCCTCTAGGATTGCGCGTATTACGTTCCGTTCCGTCTCTCGTTTTGCTTTTCTCCCGATTATGCCGATAACCGACAGCAGGTGTTCAGCCGTAATTTCGTACAACACGCGGGATTTGAATGCGCTGCTCAAAACGTACTCGAGTATGTTAGACGACGTACCGCATCTCCCGATCGTGCACAGTATCGTTAGAAAATACTTGACGTCGCGCTGTATAAAAATACTTCTAGCTGGGCCTTCTATCAAAAGCTTCAGACTGTCCAGCCTATCCGCGCTCGTTATGCGGGTCAAGATGCTGGATGTCATCGCTTCGTCTAGTTTTGAGTACACCCGCTCGTCTTGCAGCAGAAGATTAATAACGTCGAAATTCGATCGGGTATCGTTGAATTTTTCATCGCTGACCTCGATGGCCCATTTGATCGGGCTGTTATTCGGATAGTACGGGTCGACTCTTTTATCGCTCAGAAGCAGAGCTACCACTTTTAGACTAGCGTTCTGACACGCTATGCCGAACAGATCGTAGTGCTCCTGCGAAAAGGATTCCGATATGTTGGCCCCGGGCAAACTGATCAAAAATTCCACAACATCCGCATGATCATTGACCGTCGCATCCTTTAGAGCGGCGTTCTTACCCCGCCATACGTCGAAGTCGTACGATTTGTACAACTTTTTGACGATGTCGATATGCCCGCTTCTACAAGCCTTGATGAACGGATGCGTATTGTCGTACCGCGACAGCCTTTTGTTAGTCCGAATTACATACTCATCGTACGGCTCATCATCGGCCTGTTTGCCGAACGTCGTGTTCCATCTGGCTTCCCATACGGCCAGATTTTTGTTTGAATTTGTATCTGGATCACCGTATGCCCTAACGTCATTCAGATCTATGTCCTCGGCCATAATTTTCGATACGATCGACGTATTACCGGTCGCACATCCAAAGGAAAACAACAGCTCCTTGAACCCCAGCTCGAAATTGATCCTCGAATGGTCCGTCGGTTCTGTCGTCTCCAACACCGTTGTTATGTAAGACACATATGCATCTAAATCCATTCGTATTGACGTATCGTATCGCTGTACGGCCCGGATGTATTTTTTTCAACTTTTTATCTTTGGATTATAAGTCGCGCGAATGAAGTTATACGGCTGAGATGTTTTATGGTGGTGCGATGTCTTATCATCGAACCGCTGGGCCCCACATCGTAGCTGCATAAAATGGGGTCTGTCGCGGGGATTCGTTTGGGCTGAACTGAACTGAACTGAACTGAACTGAACTGTTTGAGCGAATCCGTTCAAAAAGTTGAAGAACATTAACGTATGCGCTACGGTCTTTATGGATAACCATCAAACAACAAACACTAATGCTTGTGCTGGTACTACTTACTCTTCTATGCATGCGTATCACGATCGCGACTACTGTCAGCGACGGTGACTGGTCGTACATCGGCACGGAGTTCTATTTTACGACATTAGCGCCCGACACGTACGAACTAAATAACAACCGGGTCGGCGCCGGCAAAATTTACGACAATTCAACGATCGGTGAGTTTTGCCCAGGCTGTTCGGATCTGACTATATGGCTCGGTGACGCGTCGTATGTTTTAATCACGCAGATTTTTGGCGATACGAATAATTTGCAGATGTACACGAATCTCGATCTGCCTCAAGCGAATTCGTACAGACCTACGAGGATCGTCGAAGTCATCGGATCTATATTCATCCCGTACAGCGTATCGTTCAGGATGATCGGCATAAACTTTACAGTCAGCTGCGGCGGATCAGACTACACGTCTACTATCTTTGCTACACAATTCAACATGTATCAGAACTACAGCGTACAATTCACGTCGGACAACTGCTACGATCAGCTGACGACGCAGATCATAGTGGATGAGGATACAAAAGACGATACATGCAAGCCGTACTGCTTCGGCGCGATCAACGGGATGATCATCCGATACTACGATCCGTACAACTACGGGAAGATCGGTGGGCTAATCGCTCTACTCATACTGATCTGCGGTGGTTTTGTCGGGCTGTATATCATGATACACAGGCACTACAGACATAGTGAAAATTATATCTTTGTCGAACGTGCAAGCACCGAGCCGTAATTGTTTTGATTTATCACATTTGATTTATCACATCTGATCTATTGGAATCGTATCCAAAAGATCTGTCAGCCGCATAAATTGTCGATGCTTTTCGTCTTCAGACATCTTCGGCTCGGCAAAGTCTATCTGGTACACCGCGTTGATGACTTCACGCATTATTTTGTCTCTCTGCGATTCTTCGCGAGACATACGAAACATATTTTTCATCCGATTCGTATAGCGCTTCTGCTCGGTGTTATAGTTCGATATCTGCTGCCGTACGTACGGTTCGACGTCGCCGTTCGATCTGTAGTACGCCGATAGCTTCTGTGATACGGGAAGCGGGATAAAGCCCATCGTATTAGAGTAATACTCTAGGCTGCGCAAAAATAAAAAGTTGTCACGGTATACGATGCGCGATAGAAGTTGTACGGCCACGGCTATTTTACAATCCGGCGATGTGCGATTTACCTTTTCGACGGGATGATATGTCATCTCGTCGGATGAACGAGTAACAGGCCCCACATCGTGGCGATATAAAACGGGATCTGCCGTACGGGATCTGTCGCGCGATTCTATTTACGCGAAACGAATAAAAAGCGTCCAGATAAGAAACGTACAATGCGTCGAGCCGATTTTATTTGCCTAGTCGGTTTATCATGCGCGTCGTAATGTGACCATCCGGAACAGGTGAGATTTTGTAGATCGCGTCCGGTTTTGTGAGCCTTAGAAAATCAGGTACGGGGTACGAATTTCGTAAGAGCAGCCGCTCGAAAAAGTATGTTGATGTTAAATCGAACAATAACCCATCTCTGTCTACTAACTCAAGAGTGTTAGGATCGGCGATACTATATATATCGTCTGTGTCGTATGTGCTATCCGCGCTCTCCGTGCTCTCCGTACTCCCCACATCATTGGAATCATCACTATCGCTATCCTTATCGTAAGAATGTAACTCTGGAAACACCAGCCGAAATGCGTTATCCCCTCTTTTTTTGCATGTATTGGCTAACATGTCTTGTACAGCTTGCATCGTCTTCTCGTTCCTTCGTGCCTCGTCTAAACCTGCATCACCCGTTTCTGCGTCGTCGATCTTATCGTATCGCGTTGTATGGGCAGTTGCTTTGTTTCTAATGGTCAGTATGTTTTTGACAGCGAAAAATTTTTCGGCACATGATGACAAGGATAATATGGACGGGTCGTCAACGCTTTGCTCTGCCTTCTCTTCATCGATCAGCTTTTGGAATTTGTCCATATGCAAGAAAAACATGCACTCAAATTTAGAACTGCTGTCCAAACGCGGCATATTACACTCCTCCATACAGAGACCTTTTTTGTAGATCGGTGAGAATTTGGAAATGCATCTCAAGGATTCGTAGAACGCCATTTGGAAATGCCCCTCGTCCACGTCGATCAATATCATCGTCTCATCGTCCTTTGTTCCGTCTTCTTTCGTACCGAGTTCGTGATTTCGGTCGAGCATTTCTATTTTCGCAAGATACCCTGACCCTAATGGCTGCTCGAATAGGATTTTGATATTATGTGTGTTTTTGAACGTGTTGAAGTAGGCTTTGCAACACCACAAACACGTGTATTTGTCCGGAACATCGTTCTTCAAGTACAGTTCCCTGTTCTTTGTATGCCATTCTTTGAGGGCGCAGCACACCTTGTATTTTTTGCCGCTCAAACAGCTACACTTGTCATTCGGCTTCATTTTAGCGCTCGACTGAGGCATTCTACCTTGCGTATTGTGTCTCTGGTTCTTGTATGTACTTAACAATAAAAGACATCGTGCATCTGTGATTTATTGTTCAACTTTTTTCATATAACCACATGTGCGCGATAGAAGTTGTACGGCCATGGCTATTTTACAATCCGGCGATGTGTGATCACCTTTTCGTCGGGCCCCACATCGCAGCACCATAAAACGGATTCTGCCGTACGGCTGCTGTCGCGTTATCCTATCTGCACAAGTCTGATCAAAAAGTTGAAGAGCGTTGCCATGTACGTGACGGTTTTTATGGGCAAACCAATACGCTCTGATGATTAGTATACTAACACTACTTGTGCTGTACATATGCTACGCTACGGCGACAATCGTAAGTGAAAGCGAATGGAAGTATGTCCAGACTATCGAGCCCGGTTTCTATTTTACAAAATTGACAGGCGTGCACAGCGTGAATAATAACGATGTCGGTATGGGCATGATTTACGGTAGTAGTACGGTGCACAATCTATGCCCATACTGTCAGCAACCTGTTCTATGGCTCGGCAATGCGTCGTACACCGTCGTCACGCAGATCTCCGACTATACGAATATTTTGCAGCTGTACACGTATCTCAATCTGCCTCCAACAAACTCGTTCAGGCCTCAGAGGATCATAGAAGTCATCGGATCCGTATCGTCTCATCCGATGCTCTGGTAAATCAGATCGGTGTTAAAATTATAGTCATCTGCGGCAGCTCTAATTACACATACCCTCTGCCGATGTGGCAAGACACGTACCCTATCGGCTATCAAAACTACAGCGTACAATTTACGACAGACGACTGCTACGATATTATGACAACAGATCTGATCGTCTACAATTATTTTGATAGTGTTAGCACAACAGATAGATGTGAACCGTACTGTTTCGCCGCGATTAACGGTATGACGGTCCGATACTACGACATGTACGATTAACCGCGCATCTTTGGACTGTGTGCGATATTCGCACTGATCCTTGGCGTTTTTGTGGCTCTATGTGTCGGATACTATAGGAACGGTTGCACGATAACGATGGGCATGGATTGTGCACGAAATGATTGTTGAGCCGTAATTTTGTTTTATTGAGCCGCTTTACTATTCGGAAAAAATTGACTAATCAATATATTACGATTTCATAATTATGATTGTAATAATATTCAAATGCTATGATACTAAATACTCAAACTATTCAAATAGTCTGCCCCGATCGTACATTTCCTATTACTTTGGTCAAAGCATCTTTGAGCGATAACGGGAATAAAGTGCTCAACCTTGTTAAAAACGACACTCTTGAATTTGAAATTCAAAGTAGTGTTGTTATGGCTCTCATGATTTACGTTTTTTACTCAGGGATGCATAAAATACCGACGGTTTTTTGGGATGGTCGCCAAGGTTACGTTTATAAAATGATAGAGATGCCCGATGGATTGCGTTATGATTCGTCGATGTTGGCCTTGGTCCATCCATTTAACAGGCTGAGTGTCAAAGAAAAACGTGAGTATATCAATCTCTACAAATCTTTGGGGATTAAAATCGAGAAATACGAATTGGTAATTGGTGAACTTTCCAGAGAGATTGGCGATACAATCGATGAAGACGATTTCAAAATGTTTATGGGTACGAGTCTATTATGGAAACTGGAAACTGGATTTTGTTTTCTCAGTACCAAATGCTTTATCACTTTGTACAGATTCTGTTTTTGCGATGAAATGGAAAATCCAAAACTATCATCTGCGCACGATGAAATGTACTTAAAACCAGTAGCCCGGTCGTGCTTGCTTGCTCTCTTTGTTAGACTTGAGTTGTCCATAGATAAAGATTCAGATGATCTATCAACTCTGCTTGCTTTAAAAAATGCAGCTGAAAAAAATAGAAATGAAAATATATATCAAGCCGAACACAGCTTCGTAGACGATATGTTTCCAAATACTTACAACGACGCTTACAGTAATAATTATACTCGAAACAACCGAACCATACCAATACGAGCATCCGTATCCGATCTCATCAAATCGATGAAAGAAAAAATACTATCGTCTCCGTATTTTTGATTATGATATTTCTCTGAAGGATACTTTGGAGAATACTTCACATGAATGTGTTCATCAATGGAGTCGTGTGTGCGCACATTATGATTAGATATCCGATCTCGATCTCGATGGTGATTAACTAGATAAAATTGAAACTTGAAGAATATGGCGATTAAAAGCGATATTCTTTAATATCTTTGGTGCACGATTAATCTATTCGATATGATTACATTCGATTTCTACTCTAGGATAGAGGATAGACCAATACGATTAAAACTCTCCAGCAGGGTCGTATCATATGTCGCTGATCAAGGCTTTACAATACTGGAAAAAATTGGTGAGGGGGGTACATCGATCGCATGCAGATGTAGAACAACTAATGGTACAGATGTTGTGCTACTATTTCCTACGAATGTAAATATAAAGAAAAAGCATATCGATTCGCACGATGAATTAGCATACGCTCGGAAAATACAAAAGGAAAGACCAGAATCACTCAAATACATGGTAAAGCTAATATCGACGATTGTATGTCCTTTTCCTTACAGCGATGATAGCCGATATACCACTGATTATGTCTGGTCTGCCAGTTATTACAGATCAAATCGGATCGAAGTATTAGAGTTGGCAGATATGACTCTTGCTCAGAGAATGCACGATATTATGAACACTACTTTTGACGAGAAGATAGCCTTCGTGACAGATGTTAATGATCAATTGCTTAAGATTATTCGATATTTCGAGCAGATCGGAGCGTATCATTATGATTTAGCAAAAGAGAACATCGCATTTATAAAGAAAAGACTTGTACTGATAGATCTCGAGTCCCTAATAAAATCACAAATACCGGAGTGTTATGGAAGCGCTAAACAAGTAGTGCACGCTGTAAAATATACGATCTTAGCTAACATCGCGTCGTCCAAGGAGGAACTAGAAAAATTAAAAGAAGTCTTTGTGAATAGCCAAACACTAATATGATAAAATATTAGGGAACCATAGAAACAGCTGCATAACGGTCGCCGTACACGAGAAGAGTGGTGAGCTGTAGTTTTGTTTTATTAGAGCTGCTCTACCGGGCGTCTAGCAGATCTGTCAGCCGAATAAACTGCCGATGCTTTTCGTCTTCTAACATTTTCGGCTCGGCGAAGTCTATCTGATACACCGCGTTGATGACTTCCTTCATTATTTTGTCGCTCGTCGATTCTCTGCTGAATACGTTCTTCATCCGATTCATGTAGCTGCTCTTCTCTGCCGTGTAGTCCGATATCTGCTGCCGTACGTACTTCTCTACGTCGCCGTTCGACCGGTAGTACGCCGCTAGCTTTTGTGATGAAAATGTTTGTGATACGGTCGGATGATTAAAGCCCGTGCTGTGATTCTATATAGGCCGCGTAAAATAAAGTATGACATGCTGTACAATATACACGCGATTGAGGTTGTACGGCTATGGCTGTTTTACAGATCTACGATGTGTGATTACCTTTTCTATGAGGCGATAGTCATAGCGCCTCATTAGATGAATGAACAACGGGCCCCACATCGCAGCTGCATAAAACGGATTCTGCCGTATAGCTACTGTCGCGTGGATCTATTTGTGCAGATCTGTTTGTACGATCCGAATAAGAAAATCGACAAGACGTACATGTGTTTCACTTACCCTATCGAGCATTCTTGATCATTTGCGTTATCTGATCATGACCCATCTCTTCGGCCATTTCGATCGACTCATCTAGCCCGGTATCTACAACTCGCTTATCCCGCAAGAGTAGGCGTACAACATCGATCAAACCATACTCGCATGCAGACCGTAGAGCGACATTATTATTCGAACTCGGATCGACCCGTACATCCGCCATCAGCAGTTTTACAATATCTGGCCGATTAGCTTCAGACGCTAGCCATATCGCCGTATTGTCATCGTATGACGGGTCTGTTTGATTCAACAGCTCTCTGACTTTGCGTATATCGCCGACGTGGCACGCTTGGCATAGTTCGGTACTCGCTTCGTCTGATACTGGTGCTGTTTCTGTTCTGTTTATCGTAGCGTGACAAGTGTCTGCATTATTCGATTCGCTGAAACCGAGGCTCGCGATATTTGATTGAATTTCAACATCGATTACGCGCTTTCCATAGATTTCGGCTATAACATTACGAGCCCGTACAGACGACATAGAAAGTGTTTTGTTCGAATATAAACAAAGCCGTACAGCTGGAAGTGTTTTCAATTTTTGTCTGTTTGATCCTTCTTGCTGATCAGGACACTCCACGTCTTCAAGCCGTAGCCGCGATCGTACGCTTCATTCTTAACATTGTACGCCGTATCTGTAAACAGCTCGGTCAGCCAGCTCAGTACGTCGTCTCGCCACGTATTAATGTTGATGCCGAGCTCTTTGAACTTCGCCAAAAGTCTTACGTCGTAGTTTGCCGGCTTGTACGAAAAGGTGAAAAGCTCGATCCCCTTATTCGGTTCTGAGATCGATTTGTTTGGTGGGTCTAGCTGCAGCATGCCGTCCATGTAGGTCGATTTGCCACTAGCCTTGTCGAACGACTCGCTGTAGAAGATCCGCTTTGTAAAGAACGGGGTATTCCTTTTCGGGCAATCGAGCAGAGTACGCGCAACAAATGCAATAACATGCTCCTTGCACGAGTTGTTTATTTCAGCCCGATCCTTTTCGGCAGCTAGAACAGACTCTTTGAGTATGGCATCCTCCTTCTGACGCCTCTGCTGTTCTTGGATACGTGCCTGCTCGGCCTCTAACTCGCTCTGCTTGCGCTCTTCCTCTAGTCTTGCGGTGTCTTCGATCAAAGCGTTTCGAACGGTCGACATGAAGTCGGTAGGGTTCAGATCGGGCTCCATTTTGATGATTGTTAGATTGTTGATGTACAGCCCGATCATAATAAAAGCATACAGTATGTGTCAGATTTCAATTTTTTCTAGTGATGAATAAAAAACATCGTCGGTATTAGGCCGGGCTGAGCTAGGCTTTTCACTTTTCAGACTATCGGTTCTTCCACCGGAATCTTTGTGATGTAGAGGCTCATGGGCTCTATGCGCCTCCAATCTTCGATGGTCGGCGTGTAGCGGCCTACACGCGGTTTGCTAGAGCACTGCTTCTCGCACATCCGATGATCGACCGGTTTCCATAAGCGTTTTACGATGTACGGTGTGTTTTTCAGAAGCTCTTCGATCCATCTGTACACATCGTCATCCCATTCCTGGATGTGCTGAACTAGATCCTGCTCCAATCCGCCTTTTATACAATCGCGAATGAAGTCAGGGCTACGGGGGATACTAGTGACAGCGCTTCTAGAGCTTTGGTATACGTACGATGTGAGTACGAACTCTTTGTCTTCGCAGTCTAACGTATCGTCGATCATAATAAGTATGCCCGGGGCCGCACCACAGCAGCTCAATGGGAACACCTGATGAGCGTGATAGGTGTGGTAGAAATAGATATTCAGTTCCCAATCATCTCTATCTCTGTACATCGATCCAAGTATCTGGTGACCGATCAGGTTCGAGACCCCTAGACGCGTATAAGCATTCGTTTCGTTTCGCATCGCCTCCATCTTTTGATAGATCTCGATCAGGCGCTTCTTCTCTGCTTCCGTTTGTTGTTTTTCAGCCTTAATGCGATCGTCCTTGGCTTTCACCATCTGCTGCGCGTCCTCTATCAGATCCTGTCTGATTTTGGCGATTAGTTGATCGTAATCGATTTTAGTACGCTTACTCGACATCTGATTTGAGTTGTACAGCCCGATCATAATAAAAGCATGCAGCATGTTCCGGTTTTCAATTTTTTCATAAGCAAAATAAAATAAGCTGGTTAGTCCCACAAGGATTTGCCGGTCTGTTTTGGTTCAGTTTTTACGATGTATATGGTGTGCTCGGCGTTTATCGTATTCTCGTTATATCTCGCAGATGCGATGTATTTGCCGTTAGTCGGGGCCAGATACTCCTGTACCCATCTCAGCACATCCGCACGCCACACTACTTTTGGAAAATTGTACTGGGATGTGGTGATCTTGTAATTAGGGAATCATCGCATTGGGTCTATCTCGTCTGTTCCAATCCAAAACTTTTTCACACTATCGCCATTGCGATGAGAGAAGTGTATGCAGAGCCTCGTGATTCCGCTCTTGTCGATATTCATCAATGATGAATGTACAGCCTTTATTACTTCCGGTTTAATATGTGTCTCATTGTACGATACACGGGCCGCCTCTAGCTCCGCCGCCGCCCGTTTCTGCTCAGCTCGCAGAGCATCTATCTTTTGCTGCTCTGTGAGCTGAGCTCGATTGTACGCTTCCTCTTGAATAGCTGTGTGCTCAAGCAGCTCAGCTGTCATGCCTAGTATATCCGATATGGTTGTTACGGCGGCCGGCGTTTGGCTTGTTGAATTAACATCCATCTCACCTGGTTCCATTTTGATCGATATGATTTGTATAGTGTTCGGTTTGAATGCATGCCGTACGATTTTCAATTTTTGCAAAAAGTTGAAATAGTAGACATACTGTATCCGATCGATTTGTTATGAGCATAAGCATATCCAAAAAGATGGAACCCGATCACGCAGAATCAAACAGCACGCATTTGGCAGCCGAATTCGAGCGCAAGTTCATAGATCTGCTGAATCCTGTGAAAGTATGCATTCAGCCAGACGGCACTAATCTAGTCGGCCAGATAAAGCAGCTCATAACAGAGCTGACAGGCTTAGACCCGCCGCACAACATGGATGCGTTTATGTTTTGCGAACTGTTTGCAAATCTGTTTGGGGATACGGTGTATAAATTTGTCGGTCAAGTGTTCGGAATGGATTTCCGCACAAAGCCGAAGCTGTTGGTCGATCGCGTCTTCACGTCGTACACCATAGTCTATCCCGAGATCGTACTAGTCCTGATGATGTTAGATCAGAAGACGTACAAAATGATGTACCCGGATCTAGATGCCGAGCTTAAAATGCGTAACTTCGAATTGAGGCAAAACGACGCTACGCAGAGAGCCGTAGGCATACTACGCGTGCATATTGTTAAGTACGCCCGGTCTCTTCCTACGCCACATGACACGACCGGTCAGGCAGATTGTACATCTAACAGTTTTGTTTTTAGCGGGCACTGTGAGTTAGGCGAGTTAGACGAGTTATGCGAGTTAGGCGAATTCATCGAGCTGTTTTTTGTCGATATGGCCGGGATAGACGGGCCGATTAGCCACAACGTCATACAGCAAAAAATAAGTGACAAGCCATACTTCGATACTTTCGTGTCGAAACTGAATAGTGCTGCCTACTTGCACCGAACTTCCGAAAACCATTCTTTGAGTGCGGATGCGCTGAACCGCGTACTAGACCATCTCGAGGCTTACCGTGATCACATGATGCGGCAGATTGGATTGGATGGAGCGTTCAGATCGATCGGATTGGATGGGTCGTTCGGATCGACCGGCCCACTAGGCAGTAGCGACAACTTCGGTGCACGTATTTTATGCTCGATCCATGAGGCACCAGACTACGACGCTGAGAGGAGATTCTTGAAAATGCTGAAAGATATGGTCTACCCGTACGAGAATCTCAACAATACGTTGTCGATCGTGATTGAATCACCGATCACTATCGAATTTGGACAGTTGGTCAAGCAGTTTCAGACAAAACTTGTCGTGATCAACAGCCCTTTTCTGATGATGGTGTGCTACTTTTTGTGGCAGTTTAGTTTCAGCGGTACTTTTGAAGCGGTGCACATAGAGCTGTTCGATTCGATATTTCAGTTTGTGCACGCCATCTATCGCGAACTCGGCAGATCGGATAAGATCGGCCGAATCCGACGAGACGTGTCGGATCTAGTCGGCGGGTACAATACGGTCGATGAAGACACGTCGAGCACGTATACAGACCTCTTCGAACGGCTGAAAGAGTATTGCGCACAGGTCTTAGTACGAAATCAGCAGATGGCGGAAGTTGATTGATTTTGTTTATTCAGTTTTGTTTGGATAGCTGTTGATGAGATGAGATGCGTGACTTATTCATTATCGCATACAAAAAAAATATTCTACTTCTTCTACTTCTGATTCTTCATTTGTTTTCGTTTTAGTCTGATACTTAATTAATTTAGTAATCCATCAGATCGTAATCTTGGAAGTGTTGTACGTAATCGGCCAAAGCGTCGTGCAGAGGCAGAGCGATCTGTCTCGCGACGTCTGTGCAGATGAAGTGTTCCAGATACATCATGACTCTTTTTTCCAAGATGGTCCGGTTCCACGAGTACACGAGATAGTTTATGACTTCTGGCAGCTCATCGATTTTGCCGAACACACCCTGCTGGTACACGTTCGCCCGTTCCGGATTGTACGCGTCCAGTAGATCAGCGTCCGACACAATTTGGCAGTACTGTACTTCTGTGTTGTCTGTTGTACCGAACTCGGGTCTGCCGCTGCTCCGATTCTTTCGGCGTTTTGAGTACGACATGTTTGTTACGGTATGTTCGAAAAGTTTCACTTCGCGATCTCCAAATCCGAATTTGTTTTGTATGGCTTGCTTGAGTGTCGAAATATTGACCTCTGCACCGAACTTTTCATCGACACAATCGTGCAAGAACGCCGTAATGACGGCCAGCTTCGACTGCTCGTCCGACCAGTCTATCTGGTGTGTTATTCTCATCTGCCGGATGATGATGCCAGCGAAATACGCGACGTTATGAGCGTGCTCAATCCCGTGATCCCGACCGATGTTGTGTTTGCGAATTATGGCATTTGCGACATCGTTCAAAAAAATGATGTCGGGCCTCGATAGATACTGAATGTTCCACACGGCCTGCCTCTCGTACGGCCCCAGCAGCCTAAGTATGTCATCCGGTGGCGGTGGTTGTGTCCTGATCTTGTGCGGGTTGAGATTGTATTGCGTCAAATATTTGCGGTAGTCGTTCTCTTTGGACATCCTTACGATGCCAGCAGGGTCAGCTGTGTGAAATAATTAACATGATACGGGTGAATCGAACAGGGGATATGGATTTCAACTTTTTGTCCGAATTTGGTCGGGTTGGGCTGGGCTGGGCTGGGCTGGGCTGGGCTGGGCTGGGCTGTGTTCAATACTCAAACAGATCGAACCGCACGAACCCCTCCGCATACATATTCAGCGCGTCGTGCAAAGGCTGTGCGATCGACTTGGCCTCGGTAGTTCTGAAGTAGGACTGTACGTATTCTAGGATGCGCTTTTCGATCATCGTCCGAACCCACGACCCGATTAAGTACGTCCGGTTGGGTTCCGGCTCGGCTTCGTGTTTGATCGACTGGTACAGCATAGTCCGCGCCAGATTGTACGCCTCCAGCATATCGGCCTCCGCGATCAGCGTTGTAAGCTCGATCAGCGTCTGGTCAGCTGTACTAAACTCTGGGTCACCGGCATCGAGATTGGAACGCCTCTTGGACCAAGACATGTGGTTCAGCACGAATTCGATTGTTTGCAGTTCGGCATTATTACACTCGAAGTGTGTTCTGGCGTACGACAAAAGGGAATCCATATTCGATTCGGCGCCGTACTTGGAATCCACCGTATCGTGAAAGTACGCCATCAGTATCACTAGCCTCTTGAGACGGGGCGAATAGTTTTTGTGCTTATCGTGCTGCAGCAGCAGATGCGCGTTGTATGCTACATTCCGGGCGTGCTTCAGCCCGTGCGACTCGTCCATATTGTAGAGCTCGACGGTCTGATTAACAAACTGTTCCAGGAGTGCAGAATCTGCATTGGTTTCGGCAAACCGATCTGCCTTTTGATCGATATCCGCGCATAGAGCAGATAATCGGGTGCCGGCGAATAGGGGCAGCTTATCGACATCTGATGGGTTAACGTTGTTCAACATGATGTGTGGGCCGGCGTATGATCGGAATTTGGAATAGGGCTCACAGTCTGTGCAGATTTTCAACTTTTTTGGAGTATGGGGTATATGTTTAAATGGCTGGGTGAGCCGGTCGATAGAAAATTTTACACCCAGCTGTCTGACCCAGGAATACGCGCTTCTTGAGCGTATTTCTTCAAGAGCCGCAACTCCTGGTAGACCTTGTGCAGGTCCTCCTTCTTGTCGTTAGAGACCATGCGCATCGCATCACAGTCCCTGTAGATGTTCAGGAAGGCGGCATAGTAGAGCCTGCGGATGTAGAAGAACAGCGCATCCAGCATGGGCACGCGGGTCTCGACAAAGGCATCCAAGTTGAACGTGAGAGCCTTAGTATCGTTCTTGAACACATCGACAATGTGACTGTACGTAATGTACAGCTCTGGGATTTTTACATTGTGCTTGGGGTCGAGCGAGCCGGTCTTGAACAATTCGGGCGCCGCCGCGATCATGATTCGACGTGTCGCGCTGTTGTGGTTGTTGTACAGCGTCTGATACTTTTCGCTGTTATGTGTCAGCATGATGAGAGTGGATGGGCTTTTCCCGATACATTCGGCAGGCCTAGGTCCGTTCTCACAAGATCCTGCGGTCACGAGAGCTTTCCTCATGGCGGTGCCCTCTGGAAACATGGCGACCAGACTCCACCAGGTGGGTAGCCATCCGTTGATCAAATTTACATAGGACGACCTCTCGCGAAAGTACGCTGCTACGACTTCGTTTTGAAGAGTCGGGTTGCTGTCGTACGTTGTGCGAAGTATCGAGATGTTCGATGCGGCTTCAGACTCGAGCATCACGAGATTGATGCAGGCCTTTGCATTTTCGAACTCGCGATGCTGAACAGCGGCAGGCTGAACAACGGTAGGCTGAACAACGGTAGGCTGAACAACGGTAGGCTGAACAACGGTAGGCTGAACAGCGGCGTGCTGAACTGGGACGGGAGTGGACTGGGTAGACACAGCAGTTGTAAACGTCGCTATTGTCGCTATCGCTGCCGCATTCTTTCCAAGATCATCCGCCAAGATTTTGATTATAGCCCGGAGTTCGTCGGGGGTGGGGTCATTGATAACGACTGTAAGTTTTTTTGAAGCGCTTGACATTAAATCCGTAATATCAAAAGTAATACAGCACAAAACCGCATGGGTTCTACAACATGTTCGATATTTCAACTTTTCAGCTTATTAGGGAGGTAGATAGAGAATGGAATAGTGGGTACTGGTGGGGATAGAAATGCGGGAGCCTATTCGTCCTGTTTCCGGCGAACGATTTCCTGCCGAAGGGCTTTGATCGCCAGATCGTTGTAAATGAACTTCGTGGCGTCGAGTACCTTCACCAGAACAATAAGCGCCGTCAGATCTACGCTTCCGGATTCCCCGAGAGGAAAGCATGCGGTAACGGGTTTGAGGTCGAACGGCGACATTGTGATTCGCGCAAGCTTCATGATCTGAAGCATGTGGAAGCCGTACTCTGGAAGGATCGTTTTTGGGATCACCGTAAAGTTGATCATAGTCTGAGACGGGGCGGGCTTGGCAGGGGCAGTCTGAGCGGTCAGAGTCTCTCGGCGAGCGATTTCCCCCCGAATCATTGCGATCGAAATCGCGTTGCGTTGTATGTTCTGCGTCGTCAGAATGCTCAACACCCTGCGCAAATCGCCGACGTCCTTGCACATCGCCAAGACGATGGAAACGCTGACCGGTTCCGTGGCCGAACATGTCAAACGCTGCGGAGGAAGATTACAACGACTCAACACTCTGTTGATTTCGACAAATTCTTGAGTCGAGAGCTTCGGCTCATCCACCAAAAAATTGATGATGTCGAAGGGGAGCAAAGTGGGCTGAGCCTGGGCGGTCTGATCGGCCTGGGCAGTCTGATCGGAATGCACAGCGATTGCCGCGTCAATCTCAAGTATCTGGACTGGGAATCCAATGGTGGTCTGCTCAATGAGCTTCCGCATTGCTTGGAGGGTTGTGAGCGAGAGGCCATCCAGTGTGAGAGTGGGGAATGAAGCAGAAGGAGTAGACATGGCGTTCTTGGTTCTTTCCGAAGTAATACATCCCAAAACCAATGAGACCAACAGCATATGCAAAATTTCAATTTTTTCCGCTTATCGGGGGTGGGTGAATGGAATAGTGGGTACGGGTAGGGTAGTGAGGGTGGGATGGCGGAATAGGGAAATATATACAAGTGTTTCCGCCGATGCAAACCTCTCTATTGTGGAGAGGATGCATACTTCTTGACTTGCTCAAGGAATTTGTGTTCGTCCTCGCTCAGCTTCGAGCTGAACAAAGTGTACTGGTAGATCCTGCCGATAGATCCACCCTCACCAATTGTGGACGGTAATCCGCTGTTCAAGCTAACACCTTTGTTGCCGTGCTCTATCAAAATAGAGCGAAGACGGGAACAATCTTTGGGCAAGACCATACCCGGCACAATTTGCAAAAGTATGTCCGGTTCGTCTGCTTGGGCGGCAGCAGCTCTGTTTGCCAGCTCATCCACAGCGCCTTTCACCAAGGACCGTAATTCTGCGTCTGAGAGAGCAGGAAGGTTGAGGAT
>Ga0315288_10004429_pt1 | contig 17876 bp, 15 predicted proteins | sample YL17G11_20_MG_FD_203454 | JGI IMG/M metagenome (GOLD analysis project Ga0315288, IMG submission 203454) | Sediment microbial communities from Yellowstone Lake, YNP, Wyoming, USA - YL17G11_20 | ecosystem: Environmental > Aquatic > Freshwater > Lake > Sediment | place: USA: Wyoming | collected... | reverse complement strand
ACGCCGAGAAAGAACGATGAGGGAACGGCGTTAAAAACCCTGGTAGGGAGCAAGGCTCTTCCTGCCCTGCTCTGATCGCTACCCATACCAAATGGAAGAGAACCATGCAGGTTAACAAATTCTTCACAAACTCTTTTCATCTCCATGACAACTCCGGCCGGCCTTCGGACTATATTAGGGCCGTGAAGAACACAGTTCAAGGAGGGACAAGATGTCAACCACGATTCAAAACTTAGCCTTGAAGCGGGCGGCCCCGGCCTTCGCCCGGACCCGAACGGACTCCTTTCTGGCCAAATGCGCGAATTATCGGATTTTCGTTGAAGCCTACCTGGCCTCGATGAATGTCCAGAATCCTTATCTCCGGGTTCTCGACCCCTGCGCCGAAACCAAAGTCCTCAAGAATGGCAGGACGCTCATCATGCTCGGCTCGAACAATTACCTGGGGCTTGCGACCCATCCCGATGTGGTCAAAGCCGTGAAAAAGGCGATCGATACTTACGGGACGGGGTGCTGCAGCTCACGCCCCCTCGCGGGGACCACGAGCCTGCATGTCGAGCTCGAGGAAGAGATGGCCGAGTTCAAAGGAGCAGAAGCGTCGCTTGTCTTCAGCACCGGCTATATGACGATGATGGGCACGATTTATGCTCTGGCCGGCGAAAACGACATCGTTTTCAGCGACCAATTGAACCACGCCAGCATCATCGACGGAGTGAAGCTCGCCAAGGCTCAGATCCGCGTGTTCCGGCATGGCGATATGGAACATCTGGAAGAGCTGTTGGCGGCGAGCGATCCCGAAGCCAACAAGCTCGTCGTCACAGACGGCGTCTTCAGCATGAAGGGCGATCTGGCCAATCTACCGGCGATCAAAGACCTGGCTGACGGCTACGGCGCCTGGGTCATGATCGACGACGCCCACGGCACGGGCGTGATGGGGGAGAACGGCCGCGGCGTTGCCGAATACTTCGGCCTCGAGGGTCAGATCGACCTTGTTGGCTGCACATTCAGCAAGGTCTTCGGGACGGTCGGCGGCGCTGTTGCCGGGCCTCGGGACGTCATCGAATTCCTGAAATTCAACTCGCGGCCGTTCGTCTTTACGGCAAGCCTTCCACCCTCGGTCGTGGCCACGGTGCTGGCGTCGCTCCGGGTCATCAAGAAATCGCCGCACTTGCTCCTGAACTTGAGGAAGAACGCCCGGTTCCTCAAGGACGGTTTGACCAACCTGGGCTTCCCGGTCATGCCCACTCCAACGCCGATCATTCCGATTCCGCTTGGAAATGACGAGAAGGTCTTCCGCTTGGCCTGGGCTTTAGAGGGAGAAGGCGTTTTCGTCAATCCGATCGTTCCGCCCGCCGTGTCCGCGGAATCATCACTCATCCGAGTGACGGCGATGGCCACGCACACCGAGGAGGAATTGGAATTCGCGCTCGGAAAATTCAAGCTCGTCGGCCGGCGCCTAGGGTTGATCTGATCCTGAGTTGCTCCGGGAGGAGACAGCCATGAATAAAAACCCCGTTCCTCTCTTCAGCCCGGCGTTCCTGAAAGCCTATTGGATTACGATGCGGCCTTACCTTTTATTCATATCCGCAGCGGCCGGCATGGCCGGGTTCGCCGGTTGTCCTGCGCGCGGAGCTGCGGCTACGCTTGGCGCGTTCTTTGTATTCTTCTCCGCCTACGGGTTCAGCCAGGGGTTGACCGACAGCTTCCAGATGGATACGGATGCCATCTCCTCTCCCTACCGTCCTCTCATCCAAGGCATCATCAACCGGACCCAGACATTACTCGTCAGCTTTGCCGGTCTTTTTACCGGCTGCGCGATCCTCTACGCCCTCAACCCAAGGATGCTCCTCCTCGGGTTGCTCGCGGTCTTCGGTCTGGCCACGTACACCTTTTTTAAGCGGTATTGGTGGGGCGGGCCTTTTTATAACGCCTGGATTGTTGCCCTGCTTCCTGTCATGGGAAAAATGGCCGCGCTTGGGGTGGGGAGCACCCCGGCCTCGGCCTTTAGGGACGACGCTCTCTGGCCCATTGTGATCGGCGCGTTTTTCAGTTATGCCAACTTCGTCCTGGCGGGATACGCCAAAGACATCACGGCCGACCGGATGACGGGCTATAACACGTTCGTCGTCGTCTTCGGCTGGCGCAAGACGGCGGTCGTGTCGGATATCTTTGCCGCGCTTTCCATCCTCGCGACCGGATGGGCGATCGCGCCACTGATCCTGACCGGCGAGGTTTTTTCCCGAAACGGGATTTCGCTTTTAATCTTCGCCGCGGCGGCCGCGGTTCTTATTGTCGCCCAGCTTGAGCTCCACCGGATCCGGGACGAAAAGTTCGCTTTCAAACCGATCGTCAATGTCGTCCGCGGCTTCATCCTTTTACGCCTGTCGGAAATCATCAGTTTGCGGCCCGGATGGACTCCGGCGGCCGCGGTTTTTTTTCTTTGTTTTGAATGGGTTCTGAGCAGAAGGCCCGTGAAAGAGCAGGTGTGAGATGCTTATCTTTGTCAACCCGGTTTGCCGCTACGGCCAAGGCCGCCGGACATGGGCGCTGGTCGAGCCCGCGCTCCGTCGGCGCTTCGAGAGTTTCGAAGCCGAAGAGATCCGGTCACCCGAAAGTTTTGAAGGTCAGGTGAGAACGGCCTTGGCGGCGGGCGAGCGCGTCTTCATCGCCGCCGGCGGCGATGGAACGGTCAATCTTCTCTTGAACGCGCTTTTAAATTCGGACGTGATGGGCGATGGTGTTGTCCTCGGCGCAGTCGGGCTCGGGTCGAGCAACGACTTCCATAAACCTTTCCGGCCGGAATCATTCGTCGCAGGGGTCCCCGTCCGGATGGATCGGCAAAACGCCATGGCCTGCGACGTGATCGCCGTGAGCTATCAGAACGGCGGCGACGGCCTCTCCAGGCGATACTGCCTTATCAACGCCAGCGTCGGCATCACGGCCGAGGCCAACGCGCTCTACAATTCTCGCGCCAGGTCCATCGCACTGATCCAACGAATATCCCATGAAGCGGCCGTCGTCGCGTCCGCCCTCCAGACGATCGTCCGCTATCGAAACATCTCCGCCGCTCTGTCGTTCAAACATCCGCCGTCGCGCGCGTTCGCCATCACGAACCTGAGTGTTATCAAGAACCCTCATTTCGCCGGCGGCCTGTGTTACGACACGGCCATCCGGCCAAACGACGGTCGGATCGGCGTCAACTTGTGCGCCGGTATGACGAAGTGGGAGGCCGTCATGACCCTCCTTCGTTTATACCGAAAAGATTTCTGCGGGAATCTGAAAACGTATTCGTGGTTCACCCGCGAATTCGCCTTGCAGAGCAAGACGACGTTCGCCCTGGAGATGGACGGCGAAGTGGTCAAAACGAACCGGGCTGTCTTCAGCGTCCTTCCCGGTCTCATCAGGTGCTGCGCATGAGCGTTTTTGAAGAGATCCTCGAGAACAAGGCCATTAACGCCTGGGCGCGGCATTTTTCCCGTCCGCGTTTTCAGATCAATAAGCCTCACGAATCCGACGCAGAGCTTGTTGAAACGGAGGACGGCACTTCTCTTCTGGCTGTCACGATCGATACCGTTTCCGAAGAGATTGCGCAAGGGTTGTACCGCGACCCGTTCACCATGGGCTGGGTGGCCGTGATGGGCAATTTCAGCGACCTGGCCGCGGTCGGCGCTCGGCCTTTGGGGATCGTTATCAGCGTGTCATTGGAACCGGAAAGAGAAGGATCTTTCCGCGATGGGATCGCTCAAGGAATGGCTGCAGCCTGTCGGGCGCTCGACGTTTTTATCCTGGGGGGTGATACGAATGCAGCCTGCGCAACCAGCCTGACAGGCTGCGCCTTTGGATTTGTGCCGCAGGGCGAAAAATTGATGCGCGTCGGCTGCCGGCCGGGAGATGCCGTCTTCCTCAGCGGCGGCGCAGGTCGAGGCAATGCCCTTGGTTTGAGGGCGCTCGTTCGAATGCCCGAGCAATATTTCCCTGAGGCTTCTTACAGGCCCGTAGCCCGGCTCAAAGAAGGTGAAATGATCAGGAAGTTTGCCACGTCCTGCATGGACACGAGCGACGGCCTGTTCATAACACTCGACCAGCTCATCCGGCTCAATCACATCGGTTTTAGTATCTCGGCCGACTGGGAAAAGATACTCGCCCCTGATGTTTTTCAATTCTGCGGCCGGACGGGAATTCCGCACTGGTTCATGGCCGCGGGCATCCACGGTGAGTTCGAGCTCGTTTTTACGATCCCGCAGAACGCCGTTAACGAATTCTCGAAAGCAGCGGAAAAAATGAGCTTCCGTCCTATCCGGCTGGGCGCCGTCGTCAAGAAACCGATTTTTGAACTTGGGCTGTCGTCCGGAGATAAAACCGAGATCGATATGGCGCCGCTTCGAAATCTCTGGGCTGCCGGAGATTTCTCTCCGACGCGACTCCTTGAAGAACATCATGCCTGGGGAGGGAAATGGAGGCTCGAGCCATGATTCCGATTGCCCGCCGCATGATCTGGAGGGATAAATCGCGCTTTTTCATCACCGCGGGCGGCCTGGGGCTGACGGCTATGCTCATGATGTTCCTGCTCGGGGTCTATGAAGGGGTGAAAAGGGGATCGACCGGCTATGTGCAGGAAAGCCGGGCCGACATCTGGGTTTGCGAAAGCAATTCCACGAACCTCCTCAGGAGCTCTTCTTTCATGCCGGCTGCGCTCGCAGCGGATTTTCAAAAAGCTGACGGCATCCGGAGCGCCGCGGGAATTCTCCGCGTCCTCGCGTCGACGAAGATCAAAGGAAAACCGATAACGCTTTTTTTGTTCGGATTCAATCCGAAAGAGCCTCTGGGAAAGCCTTCACGAATTATCAAGGGAAGCGCGGAGATCAATCCCGGCGAGCTCATCGTGGACCGGGCGTTCGCGGCGAGATTCCACCTCGTCCCGGGCGATTCGATTGAGATTCACGGCCGGAGCTTCCGGATCGCAGCCATCGGGGAGGGGATGAACGCTGTCGTGACCCAGTTCGTTTTCACAACACTCGAGGACGCGCAAAAGCTGCTGGGATTTCCAGGTGTCGTCAGCTTCCATCTTCTGTCACTCAAACCGGGCGTGCCTGCGGAAACCGTAATTCGAAATCTCAAAAAAAGCCATCCGGCGCTGTCCTTTTTCACGAAGAAAGAGTTCCTCCAGAACAACTTGGATGAAATGGAAACGGGCGTGCTCCCGATCTTCTGGACGATCGCTCTGCTCGGGGGGATCATCGGCTCGGCCATCATGGCTCTGATGCTCTATGGATCGGTCTTGGAGAAAAGGGAGGATTACGCTCTTCTTAAGGCGATCGGAGCCCGGCCGAGATTCTTGCTGTTCCTTATCGTAAAACAATCTTTGATCGGCTCGATCGCCGGGTTCATAATCGGGCTCGCCCTCGATACCGTTCTCTCGCCAGCCCTTCTCAAGCTCGTCCCCGGCCTGTCCGTGATCATGACGCTTCGCTCCGTGTTCCTCGTTTTGGCGGCTGTTCTTCTGATCGGCGGCCTCGGTTCTTGGGCACCGGTCCGAAAGTTGTCGCGCATTTTCCCGATGGAGGTCTTCCGGTGAGCGACGGTTTTCATCTTCCGGTCATCGAAGCCGAGAACCTGACGAAAGTTTATTTCAATCATTCCCACCCGTCCGTCCAGGCCGTCAAGGGCGTCGGCTTGAAGATCGAGCGGGGAGAGATGGTCCTCATCAGCGGGCCGAACGGCAGCGGCAAGACGACGCTCCTCTCCATGCTGGGCTGCCTCCTTAAACCGCACGCTGGAACGATCAAGATCTGCGGGCGGGAAGTGACCGCCCTGGGCCAAAAAGAGTTGACCGAATTCCGGCTTAGAAATATCGGGTTTATCTTCCAGAACTTCCGGCTGCTCGATTCGCTGACCGTGATGGAGAATATTGAGCTCCCGCTCGTCCTGGCCGGGATTCGCCGGCCGGTTTCCCGCGAACGAGCTGCCGCGGTGATCGAAGAATTAAGGATGTCTCATCGGCCGGACTTTCACCCGAGCGTCTTGAGCGGCGGAGAGAAACAGCGCGTCGCCATTGCCCGCGCCCTGGTCAATGATCCGGCCGTCATTCTTGCCGACGAGCCGACGGGGAGCCTCGATTCGAATGCCGGACAGGCCGCCGTTCATTTGTTGAGAGATGTAGCGCGGAAGCACGGCCAAACCGTCGTCATCGTCAGCCACGACGAGCGGATCCGCCATTTCGCCGACCGTATCATCTCGATGGAAGATGGACGCGTGAAAAAGGAAGAGCGGCCGTGACGTCCTTCTGCCGAAAGATCAACTATTCATCCTCGAACGAGGACAGCCTCTCCGAGATCAAGGCGCTCAAGATTTGTGAGACCGATCGCGTTCTCTGCATCACGGGAAGCGGGGCGCGGCCCCTCGACCTTCTGATCGCGAAGCCGGCCGAGATCGTTTCCCTGGATTTCAACCCCTGCCAGAATCATCTGCTCGAGCTCAAGATGCGGGCGATCGCCAGTCTGGATCATGAGGACTTCCTCGAGTTCATGGGCGTCCGGCCGTCAAATCAAAGGACTGAAATTTATCAAGGACTCCGAGAGGGGATTTCCGCGGAAGCCAGAAATTTCTGGGACGGGAACATGCGAATGATCCGGAAAGGCGTCATCTATCAGGGAGGATGGGAAAAATATTTCAAGCAGCTTGCGCTCGTCATCGGCCTTGTCCGCCAGAACCTTCTCCAGGCGATTTTTTCTAGCCGAGAGCTCGGCCGGCAAGCGCGGCTCTGGAGCGAGGTTTGGGATTCCGCAGAGTGGAGGATATTCCTTCGCTTTGTCTCTCAACGGGTTGTCTGGAAATACATCTTCCGGGACCCCGGGTTTTATCGATATGTCTCTGAGGATTTTTCGATCTATGACTACCTCGAAAACCGGTTCGAACACGCCTTTAAGACCGTTCGCCTCCGGGAAAGTGCTTTCGCCGCGCTCTTATTTTGGGGCCGGTTTCATGAGGCCTTGCCCCTGTATCTTCAGAAGGAGAGCTATGAGACGCTGCGGAAAAATCTCCATAGAGTCCGCTTCGTGACCCGGCCGCTCGGGAATTTCCTTGACGAATGCGAGAAAAATTCTTTTAACAAGTATTCCCTTTCTGATTTTTCCTCCTACACGGATGAACGGGAGTATGAGCGGATCTGGCATGGCGTCTTGAGGACGGCCACTGTCGGGGCGCGCGTCTGCGAGCGGCAGTTTTTAGTCAAAAGAATGCTGCCGGCCGGCGTCCGAGCTCATGTCCGTCGGGAAAGCCGGCTCGAGAATGAGCTTGAAGAGACGGATGATTCGATCTTTTTTTCCTTCGTCGTCGCCGAAGTGCGAAGCGGGGCTGTCTGATGAATATCGAAATCTCGCCTTATTCCGGAGAGGAAGATGCGGCCGCCCGCGCCCTCGAAGAGCTGTGCGTCCAAGGAACAACGTTGAAGCTCAAGTTCCGTCGGCCGAATTTTCGCGCCCGCTCCGAGCTCTATGAGAATTACCGAATTTACTGCGCGCGGCGGGATGGAGAACTCGTCGGCATCATCGCCGGGGCGCTGAAAGGCGCGAAACTTCATGGCGAGGATATCCTCGCTCTCTACGTCTATGACCTGCGGGTTCATCCCGCCTTCAGAAAAATGGGAGTCGGGAAAAGACTGACGAACGCCCTCCTCGATGACCAGGGTAGGGACGCAGATTGCATTTACACCCTGATCAACGGCGAGAACGAAAAAGCCTTGAACCTCGCCGGCCGTAATTTTGATCCCAAAGTGAGCATCCCTCTGACCTATGCCCTCATTCCCGTTTATCGGAAACGGAGAGAGCCGGCGACATGGAGATTCGATAAGGCGGCAAAGATACGAGAATCGTATGTCCAAACCCAAGCCGGACATGAGTTTATGCCTTTGTTCAATGAAGAGAAACAGGCGGGATATGTGGGGAGCTTGGTCTTGGAAGGGCGGGCCGGAACGGGTTGTTCGATTTGGACGAACGAAGACCTTTTGGCCGAACAAATAATACGGATTCCTTCCCGGATGAAAGCCTTGCGTATTCTATTCGGTCTTTTAAAACCCTTTATCAAACTGCCGCACATTCCCGCCGCAAACGAGGTCATCCTAAGCTGGTTCCTCTTCGATCTTCATGCCGACAGCTCCCAGAGCTTGGGGAGTCTTCTTGCGGCCGTCAATAACTATGCCCTCGCTCAGGGACGGACTTATCTTTACGTCCTGTTGAGGAACGACGATCCGATTCTCCAACAGCTCCGCGAAGCGGGTTTGAGATTCTTCACGTTTCCTTACTGTTTTCTGGCCAAGGGGCGGGCCTTCCCCCGGGAATCCGACAACATTTATATCGACATTCGGGACCTATGAGGGAAGCTCAGCCCGCAAAAGGCCCTGGCCCTGAAGATCATTCCGGACTGGAACGACAAACTATTGATCGCCCTGTCCATCCCGGCCTTCCCCCTTGAAAGAAACGACGGGATTATCCCTACAAATCAAGATTTATGAGTCATGCCGGCTAGAAGTCCGGGGACTTGCGCTCGACGATCGTGAGTTGGCCCGTGAGGTTGATCCCCTCGCCGGTGATTTGAACCTCATAGAGACCAGGGTCCGCAAAAACGTCATATCTGAAAAAATAAGGCTGGGGGCTGTTCACTTTTTCGGTTATCAGGTCCCATCGGATCTGGTTGAAACCCCGCCGACCGGCAAGTGTGCCGGTCCAGATCTCTTTCCCGTCCTTTTTTCTCACGTGGACCGTGACTTCGGCCTCTTTTGTGAGGAAAAAAGTTATCGGGACCTTCTCCAGCGTGCTGTACCTGCGATCGCGGTGGGTGTCATTGATCCAAGGCAGACGGGCCTCCGGCGTTTCGAAGAGAACCTGGGTCCGGGGGAAGCCGTTTTCAAATGCCCGCTGTATCGGCCTGATATTCATTTTATAGATCCCCCGTCCATAGGTCGCCGCAACCAGATCTCCTTCTCTCTCCTGGATGACAAGATCGGAGATGCACGCGGCGGGCATGTCCCGGCCCAGCAGCGACCAGGTGAGACCGCGATCCGTCGACACATACACTCCCCTGTACAGACCGGCATAGAGAATATTTTCGTTCACAGGGTCCTCGAGAATGACATTCGCCATTTCGTCTGGAAGGTTTGAGCTGATGGATTTCCAGCTTTTTCCATTATCTTCGGAAGCGAAAAGATGGTTCGCCAGGTCGTCGTCATTGATCCCCGTGAGGGCGACATAGACTCTCGAACGGCTGAACCGGGAGGGACAGATACTCCGGATATATCTATTGGGAAGGCCCATGGAATATTCCGTCCATTCCCGGCCGTCGTCGGGAGAGAACCAGAAAGCCCCCTTATCCGTCCCCGCGTAAAGGAGTCCGGGGGCCAGGGGGGATTCGGCGATGGCGCCCACCGCGGTCGACGTTTTCTCTTTGTCGGCCGCCTTTGACAGGTCCGGGCTGATCAGGTCCCAGGTGTTTCCCCTGTCCCGGCTTTTAAAGACGTAATTGCCGGCATGATACAGGACAAGATGATTGTGAATGGACACGATATACGGAGCTACAAAATGATATTGCAGCGTCCCGGCATGGCCCTTGGGCAATCTGGGTTGGATGGACACGGAGCGGTCGGACTGCATATTCTTCCGGCTGACGGCCCCGTTCTGGCTGGAGAAATATACCGTATTCGGGTCTTCCGGGTCGGGCACCGTGGTGCATCCGTCTCCTCCCGACCAGGCGTCAAGCCAGATGTATTTCCATCCATCGGGGAACTTGGGATTCCATTCCTTGGCCGGTCCATATACGGATGCGTCATCCTGGACCCCGCCGTAGATGCGATAAGGATCTTGATTGTCGACGGAGATATCGTAAAATTCGCCGGTCGGGAAGTTGTTGTAATGCATCCAGGATTTTCCTTTGTCGTAGCTGACGTAGAAGCCGCCGTCGTTACCGACAGCCAGGTGGCTGGGATTGAGAGGGTTGATCCACATGTCGCAGTGGTCGAGGTGCAGCGGGTCGGCCGGGTTGGGAAAGAGATGGAAAACGTCCCCGCCGACGAGCTCAAACGTTTTGCCGCCGTCCGTACTATGGGCGATCCTGACGCCGAGCGCAAAGATCTCTTCATCGTCCCGGGGGTTCACATAGCAGTTGGCGAAATACCAGCCGATGCCCGGGAAAATGTACAGTTCATCCTGATGGCTCCTTGTCCAGCTTTGGCCTCCGTCGAGAGAGCGGTAGACCTCGGCGGCGAGGTTCTTGTCTTTGTTCAGGTTGTCTACAAGGGCATAGACCTTATCGGGATTTGACCAGGAAACGGCCAGCCCGATTCGTCCCGTCTTCGGGCCGTCGGGGAGGCCGCCTTTCAACCGCGTCCAGGTCTTTCCCCCGTCGATGCTTTTGTATATTCCGCTCTCACTCCCGGATATGCCGGGGAAAATTTCCCAGGTGGAGGCGTAAATGATGTCGGGATCGGATGGGGCGATGACGACATCGTTGGCTCCCGTCTGTTCGTTGATAAAAAGAACATGTTCCCAGGTCTTTCCTCCGTCCGTGGTCCGGAAGAGCCCCCGGTTTTCATTCGGGGTCCAGAAATGACCCAAGGCGGCGACGAAAACAATATTCGGGTCTTTCGGGTGAACGGCGATCTCCCCGATATGGTCAGAATCATGAAGCCCCATATTCTTCCAGGTCTCGCCGCCGTCATCGGAACGGAACACGCCGGTCCCCGGGTGGGTGAAATTCCTGGGCTTTTTCAGGTTCACGCCGGAGCCGAGCCAGACGATGTCGGGGTTTGACGGCGCCAGAGCGACATCACCGATGCCGAGGGCTGATTGGTTGTCGAATAGAGGCTTCCAGGTCAGGCCGTGGTTGGTGGTTTTCCACAGGTTTCCCGCGCCGAAAGCGACGTACATCGTCCCCGGCCTCGCCGGGTCGCACTGGACGGTTTCGACCCGCGCCGAGTTCATGACCGGCCCTACGGATATCCATTTCAGCCCGAACTCCGAATCCTTCTTGAGATTCAGGTATTGTTCCCATGAATCGAGGAGGGGACTCCGCGCCTGCTGAGCCGCGATGAAAGGGCAGGTCCAAGCGAGCACGAGGCCACATATGTCCATTGCCAGGGTTTTAAATTTCATGGAAGCGAACTCCTTCTCAAGCTAAAATCAAGACCGGACTATTCATACCTCAGGCTGTCCACGGGATTGGCCAGGGCGGCTTTGACGGACTGGTAGCTGATGGAAAGCAGCGCGATGACCACGACGAGGACGGCCGAAAGCACGAAAGCCCAGGCGTTGACGCCGACCCGATAATAGAAATTCCGCAGCCATACGCAAGGCAAAATGAGGATGGCCAGGGTGATGCCTATGGCCAACCCGAAGATGTTGATAAACGAGTAAACTTTGTGACGCCAGATATTCCGGAAGGCGACCTTCAAATAATTCTTGAGCATAACGCCCTCCCTTCGATGATCAACAAGGCTTTCAATCTATATTACTATACAACAAGTTACGGAAAATGTTTATTCCCGGCCTGTTCCATCGCCTGATTCGAGGGCCATCATATCAGCCCGGTCCTGGTCTGTTCTCTGCGTTGATTTTGTCGTTCAGAGGCTTTATTCCGGTCCCCCCCCTTCATATTTATTTGTTCAGACACCTTTTTTTTATCCGCTTCTTACTGTAACATCTTTTATGAACCGGACGAGAGGCGTAATTGTTATCATCCTGCCGAGGATTCGGCGGATTTCAGATTTTGTCCTGGATTCCAGGAGGAAACAGACCATGACTCAACATTTCAAACTCTTCACCCCCGGCCCCGGTGATGTGGACGAGGATGTCCTTGATGCCATGGCGCAACCGGTAATGCTCCACTACGGGCCGGAGTGGATGGCAATATACAACGAATTATTGACGCTTCTGAAGCGAATCTTCAGAACGCAGAATGATTTATTCGTTGTTCCCGGCGCCGCCTCGGCCCTGCACGATATGGCGATCGGCAGCCTGTTGGCGACCGGACAAAAAATAGTCGTGGGACAAAATGGTTTCTTCGGTGAACGGCTATCGGCCATCGCGGAAGGATACGGCTTGACCGTTGTGCCTTTCGCCGCGCCATTGGGCAAGCCGCTTGATCCGGATCTGCTCAGGAGGCTGCTGCGCGAGCAACCCGACGCGCGGGTGGTGGCGCTGGTGCATCACGAAACGGCTACGACGGTCTTGAACCCGCTCCGCGAATTGGCCGAAGCAGCGCGCGAGGCCGGCAGGGTGATGGTGGTCGATGCGGTGGCCTCGCTGGGCGGCGTCGAGCTGCCGGTTGACGAGTGGGGTATTGACGTATGTGTTACGGCTGCGAATAAGTGCTTTGAAGCGCTGCCGGGTGTGGGATTTATGAGTGTCAGCCCACGAGCTTGGGAGTTGGTTGATAGCCATTCGGGCACGGAACACGGTTGGTATCTCAATCTCAGAACCTGGCGCAAGTATGCCGAAGAATGGGGCACATGGCATCCTTCTCCCGTGACCGTGCCGGTGAACAACATCCTGGGGGTGAGGGCCAGCTTGCGTAGAATCACTAGCGGCGGCCTGGAAGCGCAATTTGCCAAGTACGCCCGCGCCAGCCGGATTGTGCGCGCCGGGTTGCGCAACATAGGCTTTGAAATGTTTGTGCCCGACAAGTACGCCGCGCCGATCGTCACCGCCGTAAGAGCGCGATCCGAATTTGAGGTGGCCGAATTAAGCAAGTGGCTGGCGGATGAGCGCGGCATCGCCATTGGCGGCGGATTGGGGGAGCTGGCGGGTAAAATTTTCCGCGTGGGGCATTTGGGCAAGGCCGCCACGCGCGAGTACCTTGTGGATTTTCTGTTTGCCGTTGAAGAATTCTTGAGGCATAAAGGTATTCGTGTTCCGTCGGGAGCGAGTTTGGTGGGATTTGATGAACCGTAGAGTGAGACGGGAGGCGTCATGATTTTCTATTCCATAGCCGATGAGGTCTTTTTTCATTTTCCAGAATATGCACGCGGCGTTGTACTCGCTTATGATGTCAAGAACGCCGCAACGCCACCTGCCCTCATAGAGATGCTTCGAACCGAAGAAGCGTCTATTCGTGACCGCTTAAAATTGGAGGAACTCACGGCCCATCCCCGGATTGTTTCATGGAGAGAGGCGTTTCGACGAGTCGGGATCAAGCCCAATGAGTTCAGGTCTTCCATCGAAGCGATGACGCGCCGCGTGCTTCGTCAGCAAGAACTGCCTTCGATAAACGCCCTGGTCGACATCGGTAATATTCTGTCGTTGCGTCATCTCTTGCCGGTAGGCGCACACGCGATAGACGTCATTTCACAGGACATCGCTCTCCGCACAGCCACCGGAGAAGAAGAGTTCGTGCCTTTTGGATCGGATCAAGCGGAGCATCCCGCTCCCGGAGAAATCATATTTGCCGAGGGCAACACCGTCCTCACGCGGCGATGGAGTTGGCGTCAGTCCAATCATACCTTGACGTTACCCGCCACGAAAGCCATCGAGCTTAATGTCGATGGACTTCCTCCCATTTCGAAATCTGAGGTGGAAGAAGTCTGCCGAGAGGCTATGGAATTGATGCGGCGGTTTTGCGGCGGGCAGATGCACTACGAGATCCTTACGAGGCAGAATCCGCGGATTGCGCTGGCGCGATGATTTATCTCAGGTGTAAAACCTGGCCGAGAAAGGGTTGAAAAGAAAGCTCGCTCCCGCGAATTCTTCAGCCGATCGATCCGTTGAAGCCAGTGATGGGGATTCGCTCCAGGTTAGGGAATTTGCGAATTCTGATAAATAATGCCTCCGGTTGTTCCATCCAAATAATCTGAAGTATCGGCCCGGCGACGGCCGGGATAAAAAAGAAAGGAGGTGGCCATGAAACGGACCGTTTTCGTTTCTCTCGGCATTCTGCTCGTCCTGGCGGCCGTGGCCGCGAGCCGGACGGGGACTGAGACTCTTACGCTGGTCCGCGATACGGCCCAGGCCGTGGAGAAGCTCCACCGAGACGCCCTCGTCTGGGACTGTCACAACGACCTTGCCTACCGCGTTCTCTATGAAGGATTGGATATCGGGAACCGGCTGCCGGGAGGGCAGGTCGATATCCCGCGGTTGCGGGAGGGCGGCGTGGACGTCCAGGTCGTGGCCCTGTTCATCCAGAACTATCTTTATCCCGACAAATGCGCCCGGCAAGCCTTTCAGCTCCTCGAGGCCATGAACAGGAACATCGAAAAGAACTCCGCCTCCGTCGAACTCGCCCGCACCGGGGCCGACATCGAGCGCATTGTCGCCGCCGGAAAGATCGCCATGCCCCTTGCCATCGAAGGGGGCCACGCCATCGAAGACCGTCTCGACCTCCTCCGGACGTTCCACGATCGGGGCGTGTCCTCGATGACGCTCACGCACAACATCAGCCATGGCTGGGCGGATTCGAGCGCCGGGGAGCCCCGCTGGAACGGGCTCAACGATCTCGGCCGGAAGGTCATCGCCGAGATGAACGCCCTCGGGATGGTCATCGACGTCTCCCACGTCTCGGACAAAACGTTCTTCGACGTGATCGAAACGAGCAAGGATCCGATCATCTTCTCTCATTCGGGATGCCGGGCGATCAATCCCCACCGGCGGAATATCAGCGACGACATGCTCCGGGCCCTGGTAAAGAACGGCGGGGTCATCGGGATCGTCTTCGAACTGACCTTCCTCTCGCAGGAGTATGCCAAGGCCGCCCAGGAGCTCCGGGCCATCAGCCGCCCGATCCTTCAAAAAGTCCCGGTCATCGAGGACATGGACCTCCGGATCGCCGTCGAACATATCAGCCAGGGCCAGGACTGGCCGCTCGAAGGAAAGCCGACCATCGAAGACCTCCTCAACCACATCGACCACGCTGTCAAGATCGCCGGCGTGGACCATGTCGGCCTCGGAGCGGACATGTATCCCCGGACCCCGTCGCCCGAAGGGATCCGCGGCGCTCATGACTACGGGAACATCACCCGGGGCCTGAAGCGGCGCGGCTATTCCGATGAGGACGTCAAGAAGATCATGGGCGGCAATTTCTTGCGCATCTGGAAACAGGTCGCCCGGCAGACTCCGCGGGCGGGGCGTCCCTAGCACGTCACTACGTGACTTAAGCCAAGTAAATATGGCTTTTCTTGTTGGCTTATCCTGGTGGCGAAGCAAGCCGTCGCTATAGACATGAGTCTTTAAGCATTTTTCCCCAGTGGTTCTCTAATAACATTCCTCCTTCTGTTTATGCCGATTTGAAGAGAAGGATTGAAGGCAGTTAGATTTGGGTATTCATCTTGACATTATGTCTACTTTAGATTAGTCTACTTTAGAGTAGACTAATATCAAATAAAGGCGAGAATGACATTCATCAATAGAGAAAGAGAGCTGGGCGCCTTGGGGAAATTCTGGCAGGAGAATGAGGCCCAGCTTATCGTCATTTATGGAAAAAGGCGCATCGGCAAAACAGAGTTAATCAAGCAATTTATCAAGGGAAAGCCACATGTCTATTTTTTGGCTCAAAGAATAAACGACAAAGAAAACCTGAAGCTGCTCGGCGAGGCGATCGGCGAATTTTATGCGGATGATATCTTAAAGAGAACAGGCTTTCAGGAATGGAAATGGTTTTTCGAATATGCCAAGAACCATATCAAAGACAAAATGGTCATTGTCTTTGATGAGTTTCCATATCTTGCCGAAGCCAATAAAGGGATATCATCCATTTTTCAGGCAGGTTGGGATGAGCACATAAATAATATCCCTGTTTTTCTTATCCTTTGCGGCTCGAGCATCGGCATGATGGAGGACGAAGTGCTCTCCCAGAAGGCGCCTCTTTTTGGCCGAAGGACCGGCCAGATATTTCTTAAGCCTTTTTCCTTCTCCGATGCCTGCAAGTTTTATCCCGGCCTGTCTTTTGAGCGCTGTTTGGAATTCTATGCCATCGCCGGAGGAAACCCGAGCTATCTAAAAAGATTCGACCCTAGCGTCTCGCTAGATAAGAATATGGTTAAGAATATCCTTCAGCCCGAGGCTTTCCTTTATGATGAGGTTGAATTTATTCTGCGCGAGGAACTCAGGGAGCCACGGAATTATTTTGCTATCTTAAAAGCCATCGCTTTGGGAAAAAATAAATTCGGCGAGATCGTGAATGAGACGGGACTCGCTAAAGGCATTTTGCACAAGTACTTGTTTATCCTGGAAGACCTCCGTCTCATTCAAAAAGAAGTCCCCGTTACCGAGAAGAATCCATTAAAATCAAGAAAGGGACGGTATAAACTTCAGGATCAATTTATCAGATTCTGGTTCCGATACGTTCTGCCCAATAAGAGGAGTATTGAAGAGGGGACGACTGATTATGTTATTAAAAAAATCAAAAATGATTTTCCCACACTTGTGGCCGATAATTATGAGACCTTATGCCAGGAATTCATAGGGAACCACGAGAATAAAGTATTCCGGCTGGAGAGGATCGGCCGCTGGTGGGATAGGAATGAAGAAATTGACCTTATCGCCTTGAATGAGGAAGAGAAAAAGATTCTTTTTGGCGAAGCAAAATGGAGCACTAAACCTGTCGGCGTCGACATTTACGAAGATTTAAAGCGGAAATCCCAGCTTGTCGATTGGAATAAGGATAAAAGAACTGAATACTTTTGTCTATTTTCAAAATCCGGATTTACGAAAAATTTGTTGAACCTTGCCAAAAAGGAAAAAATAGCCCTATTTCACAAGGATAGGTATATAGTGCCATGAGGAACAATTCGCGAAAACTCACAACGCCCCAATCTGCGAATTCTTATGTCAAAAGTATCTGTGACATTATGAGGCGGTCGGGGAGGGCCGGCGCGCTTCGATATGTGCCGGAGCTGACCTGGATGCTTTTTCTCCGTATCCTGGATGAACGGGAAGAAAAAGAGACGGAGCAAGCTAAAGCCGTCGGGGCAGAGTTTGTGCCGACCTTAGAGCATTTTGAGGGCTTTTTTAAGTTGTTGCCTGAGCGGGCGGCGAGCGACCGGTCCTGGAAAGTGCCCATAGAAGAGATTGAGGCGAGAAACTATGACATCAAGGCCGTCAATCCCAATAGAAAAAGCGTGGAAGATACATGAACCCCGGAGTAGCTGATCGCGATCATCGAAGAGCAGCAAGCGGAGATAGCCAAGGCTATTGCACAACTAAAGGAGAAGAGAATTTAGCGGAGCTGAAAAAGGTTTGAGGGCGATAGACGATTTGAACCTGTGACTCCTACCGTGTGTAGGTTAGACGGAAAAAAGAGAAAGCGCAGAGTCCCGCAAAGTTAGACTCTTCGCATGTATGACGCGGGCAAGAACACGGACATTGAGATGGCCACGCCGCAAGAGCGGGATGCAACGACAATGGAACAATTATTAATGCATCAACATTAATGCTGGACTATTTTAACCCATCGATTTGTTTTTTTACCCAATCTGCGATGATATTCAAGGCCTGGGGTGAGATGGTTTCGGAAATTTGGGCATATTCCTTTGGGGAACCGGTTTTTGCTGTCTGAAAAAGGTGGTTCAAACCGGGAAGTTCCTTGACTGTAACAGCCTTATTCCCCCCTTCGTCCAGTGCTCTTTTAATGGCTGCCAGACTTTCCTTGGGGGGGACCTGCAGGTCTTTTTCCCCGTTGATTGCCAATACCGGGCAGGTTACCTTCCGGAGCGCCTCTTTGGGATCATAGGTCAGGAAAAAACGGAACCAGGGGTTCAGAATCTGCTCTAATTGGCCGGCTATTTGTTGATCATTCGGTTCCTGGCTCTCTTTCACATTCTCTTTTTTGTTCGCAAATTCTTTCTTGAATAGCTCTTTCAGTTTTATTTCAGCTGTTTTGTTATCAGGATATTTCTTGACAAT
>Ga0315288_10004428_pt1 | contig 17878 bp, 19 predicted proteins | sample YL17G11_20_MG_FD_203454 | JGI IMG/M metagenome (GOLD analysis project Ga0315288, IMG submission 203454) | Sediment microbial communities from Yellowstone Lake, YNP, Wyoming, USA - YL17G11_20 | ecosystem: Environmental > Aquatic > Freshwater > Lake > Sediment | place: USA: Wyoming | collected... | reverse complement strand
CGAGAGGAGCTCGTGCCAGTCCTGAGGGACATCAGGCTTGGGACTGTGCCCGTTCGGCGCAGCGTTTCTGGTCGGGGATTCCTGTCTTGGGGCCGACAGTCTGCTCGCGTGGTCAGACTCATCGGGTCCCGCATCCCCTTTCACAGGCAGCACCTCCCAGACGCGAAGATGGTAACCCGCGCCCAGGTCCTTCTTGAGAAGGCCCACCACGCGCACGTCTGCGAAGCGGTGTCGCACTTGGGAACGGAACGACGCGGGCCGGTCAGCAATGAAGCGCTCGGGGAGCAGGTATGGCTGGCCCTCACGGAGATCGAACAGCCGGTTCAGTCCATTGTCGGGGTTGTCCAGATACCCCGCCATCTCGTCATCCGTGAAGAAGAGGCATACACGCAGACGATCGCCGTGACGCTCGTCGCTGAGCTTCAGCAGAACGCCGGCAAGATCACCCGCGTGCATCGTGGTGGGCTGGTTCTTGCCGCTTGGCGCGCGGTGACGGACACGAGCGATGGTCACGATCCCGTCCATCTCGGAGTCGGCGGCCATGCGAAAGGCGTCTTCCAGTTGTGCGGGGGTGTACGGCGCCGCGCCGCCTCTGACACGAGTGCCCACATCCTCTGCAAAGGCCTCCAGGACGCGATGGAGCTGCTCGCTCATGTTCCCTCCTCTGTTGAGCAGCCCCTGATCTGCGACTGCTGCTGCAAGATGAACTCGGTGCCGGCGCTGGCGAAGCCCGCTGCGGCGGTCTTGACGGTCGGGTCACTCCGCACGACGGCTCATTCGTCCCGGCCGTCTGAGATGCTGGCAAATCGGGTCCGCAACGCCCCCTCGTCACCCGCTGCGGACCGGTCCATCTACCTCCCTCAAGGACAGTATGCACACCCCGGTCGAGGTTGTAAACTCCCTGCATAAGTGCACTTTCGGTACAGATTGAGTTACTTCTTGAGTCACCTTTGGAGTAACGATTGAGTACGCAGGTGGTGCCCCTGGTCGTGGGCGACCGCGGGAGGCTCAACACGCCACATGGAGGACGACCGCCGGGCTCGATACCGCGCCCCGTCGGTCAACTCTTCCCCCGCCGTATCCGATAGGCTGCAGGGGAGGGCGACACCATTGTCTTGTGCCGATCGCCTCGGCCCCGCCGGTGGCGGGCAAACGACGGAGGAATGACGATGCCCGAGATCATCAAGCGCTATCTGGATGAACCGAACGTCGAACGCCTCTCGCGCGACTTCAAGTTCCTGCTCAAGGCGGTGGCAAGCTCCTATGGGGAGCTTGAGCTGGCGTTCCGCGAAGGCCGGGTGTCCGTGTACTACCGGGGGAACAGCCTCGCGGTCATCGTTTTCCGGCCCGCGGACAAGTACCGCGTCGACATCCACAAGCGCTTCCTCGACGGCCTCGACCCGGAGACGCGAGCGGAGTTCACGCTCAGCGGCAGCTACGGCCAGGTGACGGTGGACGCGCGCGGCGCGCATCGCATCCTCCAGCGGCGCAACGTCGGCAGGCTCATGAAGGCGATCCGCGACGTCAACCACAGCGAGGAGCTCACCTTCGAGCAGATCCTCATCGCGGACAACCCGCCGTCGCCCGAGTTTCTGCTCGTCGACCGCCAGGTCACGGACCACCACATGCGCCGCCGCCTCGACCTCCTCGGGCTGCGGCGCCTCGAGAGCGGGCGCTACGGGTTCGTGGTCATCGAGGTCAAGCGGGTATGTCCACGCGCCGGACAACGTTCCTCTGAGCCATCGTCATCCTTGTGCCGCGGACCGGCTGCCGCTACGGTCGACGTAAGTCTCCCTTCTCCAAGATGAGCAGCCCCACATACAGGCCCCTGAACGCTTTCATGCGGCACATGCCCAACAGTGCCGGCATCGACGTGCGCGTCGCCAGTCTGCGAGACGTTGAACGTCCCGCCTGCCGTCATCAGCGCATGGTAGATTGAGCGCATGAGCGATAGAGCGACGGCAATCAACCCCGATCTTCTCACGTGGGCGCGCGAGCGGGCGGGCTTATCCCTGTCTGACGTGGCGCACTACATGCACAAGGGTGCTGACGATGTTGCTGCGTGGGAGACCGGCGATGCATGGCCCACCTACAGACAACTTGAGAAGCTTGCTGAAGGGCTCTACCATCGCCCAGTTGCCCTCTTCTTCCTTCCGGAGCCCCCGGAGGAACTGGCCGCTCAGCAGGAGTTCCGTACTCTGCCGGACTTCGATATCACCGGCTTGGGTGCTGATGCGCGCTTCGCACTGCGGCTTGGCCGCTCATACCAAACGTCACTCAGAGAACTGACTGGCGGGTTGAACCCGTCGGATCGGCGTCTGTGGCGCGACCTCCGACTCGACCGTTCTTCCGACGTGGTGTCCGCAGCCCGGCGGCTGCGCAGCTACCTGGGCGTGACTCTGGAGCAACAGCGGTCATGGCGCACGACTGCGGAGGCAATGGCGGCGTGGCGGGGCTGCGTGGAGGATGCCGGCGTCTTTGTGTTCAAGAGATCCTTCAAGCAACGCGAGGTCTCCGGATTCTGCCTCACGGACGACGAGTTCCCCATCATCATGGTGAACAACAGCACTCCGTTCTCGAGACAGATCTTCACCCTGTTCCACGAGGTCGCGCATCTGCTCTACGGCCTCAACAGCATCACGACCGCCGATGGCCGCTTCGTCGATCGCATGTCAGGCTCCCGGCAGTCCATCGAGGTCGCCTGCAACCAGCTTGCCGCGGAGCTCCTTGTTCCGCGCGACGCCTTTCCATGGGAGAGAATCGATCGAGACGATCCCGTGGCCTCTGTTTCCGCCGTCGCGCGCACCTTCAACGTGAGCCGCGAGGTCATCCTGCGCCGCGTTCTTGACAGAGGCTGGATCGACCCGGTGTCGTATCGCGACTGTGTGCAGGCTTGGGCAACCGACAGCGAAGCGGGCCGCGCCGGCGATGGCGGCGACTACTACAACAACCAGGCGGCCTACCTCGGTGACGCTTACCTTCGACTGGCCTTTTCTCGGTACCGTGCCGGAATCATCAGTGACTCCGATCTCTCTGAGCACCTGGGCATCAAAGCTCGCAACATCGCGAAGCTCGAAGAGAAGGTCGCGAGCAGGATCTGATGTCCGCCACCTACGTCCTCGACACCAACTCGTTCCGGGTCTTCGGCAACTACTACCCAGAAAGCTTTCCGTCCTTCTGGGACCAGATCGAGAAGCTGGTCGCCGACGGGCTGCTTGTGTCGTGCAGGGAGGTCGCCAAGGAGCTGGAGCTTCAGAGCTCCGCGGAGCACCTGAATGCCTGGGTCGACAGTCATCCACACCTGTTCCTCGACCCTACGAAAAAGGAGATGGAGTACGTCGCTCAGATCTTCCGTGTGCCGCACTTCCGGCAGCTGATTGGCCAGAAACAGCAGCTGAAGGGATTGCCTGTCGCCGACCCGTTCCTTGTTGCCCGTGGGGCTCTCCGGGGCGCCAGCGTAGTGACAGAGGAGGCTCTGAAACCGAACGCGGCGAAGTTGCCCAATGTGTGCGAGCACTTCGGCGTTCTGTCCACGAACGTACAGGGTTTCCTGGTGGAAGTAGGCTGGCGATTCTAAGCTGGGACCTAACCGGCGGGTCGACGTGACTCGGCCCGTTTGCAGGTCATCCGCCCAGCGTTGTGCAGGCCTTCCTCAGGCTGAGCCGCGGGACACAAGGGCGGTCGGCGAAGGGGCTGGGTGAAGTCGATGGGGTGGTGCTGAGGAAGGGCAGCCGCTACTACCGGACGGCAAACCCCTTCACGTATGACGCGGAGCGCGTGGCGCGAGTCCTCGCGCAACGCCGCCTCGAGTTGACGCAGATGCGCGAGTATCTCGACCTGGACGACTGCCTGATGGAGTTCGTGTCGCGGGCGCTCGACGACCCCGAGGCCCACGCGTGTGGACGCTGCGCTTCCTGTTGCGGACCGCTTCTTCCGTCCGACGTCGACCTGACCATCGTCCAGGAGGCCGTCGACTTTCTGAGGAGGGCATCTCTGGCAATCGAGCCACGCAAACAGGTCCCCTTCACGCTGGCGTTCAACGGCAAGGCGAGGATCCCCGGGGAGCTTCGCTCTGAGCGAGGCGTGGCGCTATGTCAATATGGAGACGCGGGCTGGGGGAGGCATGTCAAGAGCGGCAAATACGAGCAAGGTCAGTTCAGCGACGAGCTGGTGGCGGCCTCCGCCGCCCTGATCGGGGAGACATGGGGTGCAGATGATGAGTGGTGGGTCTGCGCCGTGCCCTCGCTCCGGCATCCCACGCTGGTGAGCGACTTCGCCGAGCGACTCGCGCGTGCCCTGACGTTGCCGTTCCGCGCGGCAGTCGTGAAGGTACGGGAGACGACGCCTCAGAAGGAGCTGCTGAACTCCGCCCATCTCGCCGGGAACGTCGCCGCGGCCTTTGCCGCGGATCCGACGCTGGTGGCCTCCGGGCCGGTGATCCTCGTCGACGACGTCGTGGACTCACGCTGGACGATGACGTGGTGCGGCATCCGGCTGAGGCAGGCCGGCGCGGGTCCTGTGTACCCGTTCGCGCTGGCCGATGCACAAGGTGCGGGGCGATGAGCGTTCAAGAGCTCTCAGAGCGCGCGAAGGCCGTGCTGCTCCTCTGTTCGACCGTAGGCCTGGACGCTGAGGCAGGCGCGAAGCCGTTTAGCCCCGTGGGCTGGCACAGCCTGCTGACCTACGTGGACGCGGCGGGACTCGAGGGACCGGAGGCCCTGATAGGGAGGGACGCCGCTGCGCTCTCCAGCGCCCTCGGCGTCAAGCTGGACATCGCGAGCAGGGTCGCCCAGTTGCTCGACCGCGCCGGGCGCTTCACCCTCGACCTGGAACGCATCGGCGGCTGGGGCGTGTGGGTCGTCAGCGAGTTCGATGCGGGCTACCCACGTCTGCTTCGCGACCGCCTTGGGGATCATGCCCCGCCGCTCCTGTTCGGGGCCGGCGATAGCGAGCTGCTGAGGTGCGAGGGCGTGGCGGTGGTCGGGTCGCGGCGACCGGACGATGCAGGCATGGACTTCGCGCGGTCCTTCGGCGCGAGGGTCGCGGAGCTTGGTCTGGCCGTGGTGTCCGGCGCCGCGAGGGGCGTCGACGAGACCGCGATGGTGGGCGCTCTCGAGGTCGGTGGGATCGCCGTCGGCGTGGTCGCGGACAGCCTGGAGCGACTCGTCCGCAAGAAGGTATGGAGGGAGCGCCTCCTGAGCGGCGAGCTCGTCCTCGTCTCCGAGCACCATCCTGCCCGCCGCTTCGATCCCGGCTGGGCGATGCAACGCAACCGGGTCGTCTACTGTCTCTCGCAAGCAGCGGTGGTGGTCGCGAGCGACGCGGGCAGAGGCGGCACGTGGGACGGCGCGGCGAAGAACGCCAAGGCCGGGTGGGTGCCGCTGTACGTCCGCGCCGCCGCCACTGCCCCAGCGGGGAATCGGCGCCTGCTCGAGGAGTTCGGCGCGCGCGAGCTGCCGGACGACGGCGCGCTGGCGGCGGAGATCGTCGCAGGCCGCAGAAGTGACGACCGCACTGGCGGTCCACCAGAGCCGATCAGCGATCCGCCCGCGCTACCGCTCGATGAGTCCAGCCCAACGCCTGACGGGCCCTCTCTGCCTGGGTCGCAGCCGGCTGAGACGGCGACCGCCGTGGCGTCTGGCTCGGCTGCAGCCGACTCTCCGGACGATGTGTTCCCGCGCGTAGCTGCTCTGCTGGTCGGTGCTGCCATGAGTCATCAGAAGGTCGCGGCCGTGGCCAGGGCGCTTGGAGTGCCCCAGGGCCAGGCCAGAGTGTGGCTTCGGCGTGCCGCGGATGAGGAACTGCTGACGAAGGGCTCAAAGGGGTATGCGCCAGGATCTCGCGCGGCGCTGGAATCCGAGCACGCTTTGGCGTCTCCCCAAGCCATCTCCGATGCTGGGGTCGACGCCGTCGAGCGCCTCGGCGTCGACTCGTTCACCCAGGACGAAGCAGTCCGCCGCATCGCCACGACGTACTACGTCGAGCCTTCCTTGGCCAGGCAATGGCTGGCCGAAGCGGCTGCGAAGCTGTCGCAGCCGCTCTTCATCTTGGATGACGACGAGCCGGCGGGCGGGGAGACGAGCGGGTGAGGGGCCGAAGTGCGCCCGACCTACCGGGGTTTCGAATTGGAGGCGCTCGACGGCGCCGGCGGCTACCAGTTCCTGCTTCGGCTCCATCGCTCCGGCGTGTTCGCGTACCACCACGCGGTCAGGGATGCGGGCGGCTATCCGGGTCACGCTGTCTCGCTACAGCTCGAGTGCCTGGCGATGCTCGACGCGCTGGACCTCGCCGGCGGGCTCTACGGCCCTACGAGCTACCACTCCTTAGTGCAGGTCAGAACGGAGTATCTGGCACATCTCGGAGGCCTTCGCCGGCGGCACGATCGGGGTCCGGAGCTCATCCGCCACCAGGCGGAGACCTCTGTGGACAGGGTGTCTGAGGACGCCGCGAGCATCGTCCAAGCCATGATGGACCGCGTCTGGCAGGCGGCAGAACACAGGCGATCTGAGGTCCGCGCCGGTGAGCTGGGGTAGTCGCCAACGACTGCCGGCGTTGCCTCGCCGGACCGTGGAATCAGTGTTCGGCTTGGACCGGAATGCGCGGTCAGCTTCTCGGCTATCCAGGCCCCTCAAGTGGTCGACACTCGGGCTATCTGGCTCTGGATGAACCTGGCCCTCTTCGTTCAGAGCGACGACTCCGCCTGCGCGCGCTGAAGCGTGATCGCACTCGCCCGCGTCGCGATCGCGATGCGCAGGAGCGACCCGAGCTCGTCGCTCGGGCCGTACTTGGGCGCGTGCATGCTGATCACGCGGTCAGTCCGCAGGAACTCGGTGAAGGCCCTGCGCGCCGACTCCTTGCGCGCTGGGTCGAAGACCCCGAAGGACGTGCCGCGCTCCTTCTTGAGCAGCGAGAAGCACGGGATGTCAGTGAGGCCGTCGCCGACGTAGATCATGTTCTCGAAGGGCACGGGGCGCCTGTCGGCGGGGACGTCGCGATTCACCAGGTACGGGTTCTGCAGCGTGTCCTGTGGCTCGATTGCCTTGTTGATCTCGAAGAGGTAGCGCGTCTTCTCGGTGAACGTGATGGCGCGTTTGATCTCGGAGATGCAGCCGGTGGCGGGATCCTCGGCGAATTCGCAGCCGCTCACGCCGGTGAAGTGCTCACTCACCATCTCGCTGCCGGCCACGACCTCGAGCAGCCCACCGGAGATGATGTGAAACTCGACCGACACGTCGCTGTACGCGGCGGCGACCGCCCGCAGGTCGTCGAAGAGCTGCGGCAGGCCAGGGAAGAAGTCGGCGTCGAGAGTCGCGCCGAACTCCCGCAGATCGTGATTGGAGAGGCGGCCGAGGGGGCGGTCGGCGCCCACGTAGTCGAGGATCAGGCCAAGGTAGGCGAGTGTTGGGTCAAAGCCCTGCTCGAGCCGTCGGCGGACGTCCTTCGTCCAGAACTCGTGAGGATCGACGCCGCGGGACTGGAGCAGCTTCGAGGTGGAGTCGGGGACGAGCGTCTCGTCGAAGTCGAAGACGACCGCGAGAACGGCGGGCTTGCCGCGCATCATGGCTGAGGCCGGCTCGCGGTGAGGCTACTTGCCGGGCTTCGGGCTGGGCGTGGAGCCGCCCTGAGCCTTGCCGTTGGCGGCGACGGCGGCCTTGTAGGCCGCGTTGAGGTCGCGGAGCTGCGAGCTGATGCGATTCAGCTGCTCCGGCGTGGGCTTTGCCGCGCCGGCGGGGTTCTGCGGATGGGTCATCTGCGCCTCCCTCGGTGTGCTCCGTCGTCCTGAGCTTGATCATTCTACGGGCTTTACCGGACGTCAAGGATGACAATGGGCCGGCGCGGCGACGGTGCACCCTCGTCGGCGACCACGCTTGGCTGTGAGGTGCGGCGTTGCGAGGACTTCGGGGCCCTCGAGAAGTCCCCTAAGGAGGCCTGTCTCGAAGGCATTCGCTGGGCCGAAGCCGTGGTGCTCCTGCTGGGCGATCGCTACGGAGGCGTCCTACCTTCCGGCATCTCAGCGACCCACGAGGAGTATCGGGAGGCCCGCATGCGCGGGACTGCGCTCGCCTTCGTGCAGACGAACGCGGACTACGAGCCAGACCAGCGCGAGCTCATGGATGAGGCACGCGAATGGCAGAGCGGCCTTTACGCGGAGAGCTTCTCCGATCCCGCCGAGCTGCAGGCCAAGGTGACGCGCTGCCTCCACGGTTTCACTCTGCGACAAGCCGCCACCTCCAGCGACGCCGAAACGCTCCGATCTCGAGCGCTCTCCAGGATCCCCGATCGCTCCTCGGCTTCATTGCCGTTGGTGCGCGTGGCAGTGGCGGTTGCGCCTGAAGCAATGATCCTCCAGCCGCTCGAGCTCCAGGATGCCGCCGTGCGGCGAGAGATCCAGGTTCGTGCCCTGCTGGGAGCGAACCCCATCCTTGATCCCGGCTCCGGCAACACCTTCCAGCTGATCGGCGACTCCCTGGACCTGGTGCAGTCGTCCTCTGGCCACGTGGCCGTTGCCCACGTGGCTGCGCGTGGATGTCCGCAGACGCCGGCCACCGGAGCGGTTCCCCAGGCGCACTGTCGGTCATTCTCGAAGAGGATCTGCTGACTGAGCAGATAGCGCGGATGCTCCGACTCGCTTCTGAGCTTCTGGATGTCACCGATCGGTTTCGCCGGCTGACACGCGTGCTGCGGGTGACCGTGCTCGACCGTGGACATGTCTCCATACGCACGCGTGCCGAGCACCCGGCCGATCCATTGACGATGAGCATCCCCATGGCGCCGGAGCGACATGTGGCCGCCTGGCCTCAGGACGTGCTTGCACGGCCTGCGCTGTCTCGCGACGCCGAGAGCCTGGCCCAGAACGTCGTGGCCCAGTTCAAGCAGATGGCCCAAGGCGGATGACGGCGCTCGCCGATCTTGAGCTGCGAAGGGCCCGTTGGCGGCGGATTCGCGATGTCCAGGAGCGCGCTGGGCAGGTCGAATGGCAGCGCCGCCGCGACTTCGGGCAGCGCCACGCCCAAGATACTCGCAATCCTGGGCGGACTTCGCGTGGTTCCAGTCCTTCGGCAGTGGCGCGTTCTTCGACAGTGGCGCCCAGGGCAACTACGGCAAGGGCATTACGAGCAGGGTGCGCGCTGTCCGGGCCTTTTGACCAAGTGGACACCCCCTTTCTGTGATTGCTGCCACCCTCGCTGGGTGCGGCCGCTGAGGCTGTTGTCCGTTGGCCAAGCGTTTCGCAGCGGGCGGGTCGACCCGGCGTACCTCCTAGCTACGCCTGAGGCGCCGTGACCAGACAGAAGGCGCTGTAGCCGTTGAAGAAGTACTCGGCTTTGAACCGCGTGGTCTCGCCGTCGGCAGTCTCCACGGCGACTTCCTCCACAATGCTTTCGGCGATGTCTCGGCCGGGCACCCAGACGGCGGCCACCTGCTCGTTGTTCTCGTCCGTGAGCCGGCGCCCAAATCGCTGTCCGAAGCTTGGCGAGGCGACGCTGTACCGCACGGAGGAGCGCCGCGTGCCATCGTTGTCCCAGCCGTTGTCTGCGTAGATCGCTAGGAGGCACGGCTTCAGGCTCGTCTCAACAAGGTGCCGTGCCGTAGATTCAAAGGACGCGTCGTACGCTCCCGCCGTCTCCTTGACTGTGACTGCAGAGATGGGCAGGGAAGCCGTCTCGAGCTTGAAGCGGCGCCCTTTGAACTGCAGCTCGGCGGCGAAAGCGTTCGCCTCGCGCTCTTCCACGCGGACGGCGCGAAACCCCAGATCCCGCTCGCCGCACACGATGATCTGGCCCGTGTGGTCGGGCAGAACGTAATGGGCGATCTCGTGCAGGGAGCTGAAGCGAGAGCGCCGGACGTCCAGCGCGGCGTCCACGACGACGAGTCGCTCCCGGTAGTCCAGGAGGGCACGCACGGTGTCACCAGAGACGGTCCGCGCCTCGGGAAGCGTCTCTGCGAAGTCCGTCGAGATGCTCCGCAGACCCAGAAACTCGGCGAGTGACGTCGAGTCCGTCGGACCGACTCCCCGTTGGTCCGTCTCCGCCAGCAAGTACTCGACAAGCTCGTCCGGGGACGGGACCAGTGACGTTGTCGGCTGAGATCTGCTCACCTCACGCCTCACCGCTCCTCGGCGAGCTTCAGCAACCGCGCACGGAGATCCTGAGCTGCCTTCTGGTCAAGCTCGCCTCCGTGAGCAGCCAAGGCGAGAGCTGAGCCCGCTTTGGCCTCTGGCAGGCTGTCGAAGTACTCGCGGATAACCCGCTGGCGCTGCGGATTTCGTCTCGACTCGATCTCGAGAAGGATCTCGGGATGCTGGTCAGCGAGCCGAATCAGGTTGTCCATCGACTTGGTTTGTGCCGAGAGACCCAACTCCCAGCGGGTGTACGTCTTCTCTCCGACGCCGAGCAGCTTCGCCATCTCACGTTGTGACAGACCGACTCGCTTGCGGACATCCTGCACCTCAAGCGGACTGAGCAGCCCTTCGAGCCGGTACCGCTCTGCCTCGATTCGTGCGACCAGCTCAGGGGGCAGCTCCTCCTCTTCGCACGACCCACAGACCCACCACGTGGCCTCGTCGAAGCGCGACGACTCGACGGGGAAGTCGGCGGGCCATTCGAAGACGTACGTCCCGCGCTGCTCAGCAAGCTCGCCCTCGCCGCAGACAGCGCAACGGGTATCAGTCATGCGCTTTGGCCTCCTTCGTTCTCGTGAGCCGAGATGATGAGAAGCAGTTCTGCTTGGCTCCCTCGGCTGACCACACTGACCTTGACGAACATCTTCACTCCCCGCCATGACGGGATACATCTCATAGGCTGGTTCGGCGATGTGCTTCGGGTCCTCAGTAGTAATCGTGACCATCACGGGTTCTCCGGCATCGATCCAGTCGCAGATCGCCCGGCACACGCCGGCCACGTTGATGCCGAGGGCGGCCATGTCCTGCATGCAGCGTTTGGTCGCGCGTGCCTGTTGGGGAAGCGCAGCCAGCCGGCGTATGGCCCGGATGACCTTGCGGTCTGTGAGCTCCCATCGCTTTGGGATGCAAGGCATGGTATCATTTGATACCTATTGTGCCCCAGAGTCAAGGTGGAGGAACACGTCATGTGGGCGTTCGTGGACGCTGGCTGCGTGGCGTCGCCAGTGGGGCCATTGCGGTTGGAGGTGTGCATGAAACGCGACATGGATCTCGTTCGGGCGATTCTGCTGGCGGCCGAGGACTCAAACGAGCAGTGGCTCGGTGCGGAAGCGCTTGTCTGCAACGCGTGGGACCAGGTCACGGTGGCCCGCCACTTTGAGCTCATGGATGAGGCCGGCCTGGTCGTTGCCGATGTCACCGAGCTCCTGCATGGGGGAGTCGACGGGTCCGTCAGACGTCTCACATGGGCCGGCTATGATTTCCTGGACAATGTCCGCAGCGAGTCGGTTTGGGAGGACACGAAGGCGAGCATCCGCGACAAGGTGGGGTCCGCTTCGTTCGACCTGATCAAGGCGGTGGCCGTGGGGCTCGCGATGAAGGCCTTGGGCTTGTGACCTTCGTGATGCCGACTGGACGGCTGATGCCTGCGCAATTCTGCAATCGTTCCGGCAGTCGCCGTTGCGCTCATGGTCATGAACCTGGGAGTCGACATGGAGCACTCTGAAGCTCTGTTGCTGCGCACTCTGGGTGATCTCGAACAACGCATCTGCTCCACGGACACCTACGAGATTCTTGGGGCTTCGAGTCTGATTCGCAAGCTGCTGCTCGACGAGCACCCGCTGGTTGATCAAGCAAACCGCCACTTCCGACTGAAAGTGCTGTTTGAGGTCACCGACCCAATCCCATTGCCTCCCGGCGGACCGACGCCGATCTTCGAGACTGTTCAGGACGGACTCGATCCCGACTCGGCGCCTCCGTGGCTGCCACGTACGAGTCTTCGCAGAGACCAGTTCTTGGCCCACGTCTTGGCGAAGGTCGACGGGCACGAGTACACAGTCCGGGAGGTCGTTCTGTTTGAGGCAAACGTGATGGGAGGCGTACATGCCGGCTCGCCACGAGACGCCAAAGAGGCCGCCCTTCGTCGGGTCGAGGAGACGCTCGCCGTGGGTGGACTGCCCTCGTCTTTGAGGCAGGGGGGGTAGTCGGTTAGCTCCTCCTTCCCTTGCTCCGGCTCCAGTCGTAGCCGAACGTCAGCTCAGCCTCGGTGAGCGGCCCGGCAACCACGGCCTGCTCCATCAGGCGACGGAAGACGAGCCCACGACTCCCGGAGCTGCGTCTGTTGAAGCGGAACGTGAACTCCTCCAGGTAGGACTGCAGGTGGGCCGCGGTGACGGAGCCCTGATGCGTGCCCAGGATCCAGCGCTTCAGGAGGGCGGCGACGCGGTGCACGCCGGGCATCGAGACGTGGGCGGGATCGCCCGACGAGGCAAGCACGGTGCGCTCGTGCACGTAGCCCTGCCCGAGCAGGCCGTTGTACGCAGTCCAGCCGGCCGTGCGCACCGTCGCTCCCCGGGCGATGACGTCGCATGCAAAGGCTTCGAGGCTGGCGCCGGAGGCATCGGGCACGTGGCGCATGCGCACGCGCCCGAAGCCCTTGGGCTGCTTGACCTCGACGGCGCTCACGACCACGGCTTTGCCGCCGCCGCGCCCACGCTTGCCGCCAGGCACGACGCCGCCCACGAGGGTCTCATCGACCTCGACCGCTCCCGAGAGCGGTTGGCGCTCGCTGCGCACCATCGCCACGCGGTAGCGCTGCAGCAGCGCCCAGGCGGTCCGGTAGCTGGTACCCAGGGTGCGCTCCAGGGCCCGTGCCGAGAGACCGTTCTTGGCGGTCGTCAGATGCCAGGCGGCCTCGAACCAGGTCGTCAGCGGGGTGCGCGTCTTGTCGAGGATCGTGCCGGCCGTCACGGACGTCTGGTGGCGACAGGGAGGACAGACCAGTCGCCCGCGCGTCTGGCGCCACGGCGCCCCACTCACGCCGCAGGCCGGGCAGCAGAACTCCGTCGGCCAGCGCAGCTGCTCCAGGTAGGCGGCGCACGCGGCGTCGCTGGAGAACCTCTCGACGAACTCGCGGTACGTACGGGGAAAGTCCAGCTCGATCGTCAAGCTGCTCTGCATCACCCCACCCACCCTCGCCGGTCGGCAGACAGCGTATCGCAGGAGGAGCTAACCGACTACCCCCCTTTCCGGAATAGCCTCTTGGGCGAGGGTGGGGGATTGGTCGGAGTCGGATAGGGACCTATCGGCCGGCGGGATCTCGTCCGCCAGCCGCCAACGTCGGGGGTGAGCGTCAACCCCGCCGCGCAATCGTCATCCTTGTGGTGGAGCACCGGCGTTCTTAGGCTCCAAGACGGCATGAACGGCACTTCTGAGCACAACGGCGGCGAGGTCGTCCTCTTCCGGTCTCCGCTCGGCGGAGTCCAAGATCCACGTGGATGAGCTCGACTCACGTGTTGCAGTGCGCGATTCGGAAGTGATACCTTTCGCTTACAGTATTGCTTTCATTCCGGCAGGCGAAGGGAGCGCGATGGCCGACACGCATGAGGTGTATCCGAATGCCCCGCTCGCGTTGGTGGCAGTAGAGGTTCGATTCCCAGAGGCGCCCAGTGAGCGTGCGCTGCCGATGCCGCTGCAGCGCTCCTTCCGCGACCTTCTCGGTGAGGACTGGGTGATCGAATCGCACAAGATCCAGCAGGTCGAGTTCGCGATAGGCCCGGGAGCACCGGGCGGCCAGACCGTCCAGCAGACGGTCGTGCCCCGGTTTACCCAGCGCGATCGAACGCTGGCGGTCGCGCTTACCGACTCGAGCCTGACGGTCGAAACGACCAACTACCGGCACTACCTTGACTTCCGCACGGTCCTGCGGCGCGTCTTTGCCGCGGCTGCCGAACTCCTCCAACCCGATGGCGTCGCGAGGGTCGGCATGCGCTACATCGACGAGCTCCGGGTCGCTGGCATCGACGAGGACCACCCCGCTGAGTGGCGGGAGTGGCTCGATTCCTCGCTGCTGCCGCCCAAGCTCGACGAGATGGTGAGCCAGGAGTGCCACCCCGCGGCGTGGGACGGAGCCGTCCGATACATGACCGGACCCGAGCGGAGCCTGGTGCTTCGCTATGGCGCCCGGCAAGGGTACGCGGTCCAGCCGCGCGGGAGCCTGAACCGTCCGTCTGCGCCGGCGCCGGGACCGTTCTTCTTGCTGGACTTCGACTCGTTCTGGGAGCCTCTGGATATCCCTGAGTTCGACCCTGCGGGCCTGATCGAGACGTGCGACGTGCTGCGGACTCCGGTCCGCTCCCTCTTCGACTTGCTCGTCACCGCCAAGCTTCGGCGCGACGTCTTCATGAAGGAGCCGAGCGATGACTGACATCGTCTCGTCAGACCCGACCCTCATCACCGGCACGCTGACGACATCGCCGGAGCAGGTCACGCGGACCCGGACCATCGACGAGGTGGTAGGGGAAGCCGGCCACCTCCGCAGCCGGGCCCGACTCCTCGGCGAGGACGTGGCCGAGACTGACCGCGAGGTGAGCGAGTTGTACAGGCAGGCGCTGATCGAGCAGCTCGACGCTAAGGCGCGGGTGATCGCCAAACGGAGCGTGGGCGAGATGCTGAGCGAGCTGGCGTATGCCGGGTTCGCGTGGCGGGACATCGCCGCGCTGGCGGGGGTCTCGGTACCGGCCGTGCGGCGCTGGCGGCAAGGCGAAACCGCGACCGGAGCCAATCGCCTCGCCGTAGCGCGCATCGTGGCGCTCGTGGGGATCTTGCGCGATGACCACCTGGTGTCCGACGTCGCTTCCTGGATGGAGGTGCCGCTCGTCCCCGACGCGCCGGTCACCGCGATCGACCTTGCGGTCGCTGGCCGCTTGCAGGAGGTCGTGGAGATCGCTGCCGGCCATTCGACCGGCGAGGCCGTGCTCGACCGCTCGCAGCCCGGCTGGCGTGAGCGCTATCGCTCGGACTATGAGGTGTTCGAGGCGCCCGACGGCGAGCTTGGCACCCGACCCGTGACCACAGAGCGTTCTTGAGCCTCGAGACCTTCGAGAAGCCGGGCGATCTCTACCTCGCGCGTGGCGAGGACGTCAATCCACTCCGCCCGCTGTTCACGGGAGATGTCGTTGCCAACCTGGCCATCCCCGGCGTGCAAGAAGTCGGAATGGCGGCGGTCGTTGCCCACCCCTGCTCAATGCGAGGCAAGGAGGCGCAGCTCGAGCCACGGGTGCTTGTCGCGGCAGTGGCGGAGAGCGGCAAGATCGGCAGGACGGCATGGGCCGGCGGCAACTTCGCTCTCATGCCGCTCCCGGACCTGGTTGAAGCGGGCCAGCTGTGCGTCGCGCGCCTCGACGACATCGGCAAGGCGCTCACCGCCGACATCATGGCCGGCGTGCGCGTCGCGTGCCTGTCCCCGTTCGGCGTGAACCTGCTTCAGCAGCGCTTCATCTGGCGGCTGACGCGCCACCAGGTGCCCACGTACCTGCTCCAGGAGGTCTCGGCCCACGTCTTCGAGGAAGCTGACCTTCTCGAGGAGTGGAGCGACACGGTCTGCGCAGCCGGGGCATCGCCAGAGCAGGCCGCAGCGTCGTTTGAGGCCTTCGTCCGGGCCGATCGCGGGGGCGGCAGCACGCTGCAGGGCGATCTGCGAGATCCGCAGCGCCGGTCCACAGTGCGAAGTGCCTGTCGGGCCGAGGCGGAGAGCGTGGCCGAGAAGTCCAGCTCGACACGATAGGAAGCATCGTCAACGCCGGCTTCAAGCTCACCCAGCTGGCGACATCATGGAGTTGGACTCCTGCGCGACGAGGTCTTCAACGAGCGCCTCGCCGGCTACATCGATGTCGTCATTCAGCGCGAACGTGAGGCTGCGAACGTTGACGCGGCCGCCGACGCAGGTGTCTAGCGGCTTCTGCAGGTGAATCGGGTAGACGAGCGCGGCGTCATGGCAGCGTTTGCTCACTGCGTAGGCGACCACCTGTTCGATGTCTCCGGCGGCCGGCGTCTCCGGCCGCTTGTACTTCGTGTCGAGCACGCAGAGCGGCCGTTCCTCGACGGCGTCGTACAGCACGAGATCGACGACGAACTCGAGGTCGCCTGACGCCGTGATCTCTACGTGCTCCTGCGCCTTGATGCTGTGGGTCTTGGGTAGGTGCGCCGCCAACCACTCAGCGACGAAGAGCTCGAAGAGCCGGTTCATGTCGATGAGGAACGGCAGCATGGCGCGGTCGCCGCTGTCCAGGTGCGGGCCGCTGTGCTCGAGGAAGAAGCGGCAGAGTCCGTGCAGCGGTTCGTAGTCCTCGTTGAGGCGGTTGTAGAGGCGGCCCATGCACGCAGCCGGCGCAAAGGGCACCGGCGTCACGAACGACTGGATGCTTCGATACGCGCTGCGTACTGTCGATAGCACCCGCCGGCTGCACAGGCCGCTGCGCGCGATGCGCTGCAGGGTCCACGCCAGGATCTGGTTGTCGGCGATGTCGCCAGTGTGCTCCTCGTAGGCGCACTGCAGCTGGGCGTCCCAGGGGCGCGTGATCAGCCGCCGGGTGTCGAGCTGGCCGCGCACGAACGGCAGACGGTCGCTCTCCGAGATGTAGGTGCGGTAGAAGCCTTTGCGCCCACGGTCGACTACGCGGCGGGCGAGGATGTGCGCGAGCCGCTCGTAGAACTCTTCGAGGCTCGCGCAGTCCGCAAACCCGTCGGCCAGGTGGATCTTCAGCTTGTAGGCGTACTCCAGCATGCGGAAGAGGTTGGCGATCGGCACCTTGGGCTTGAGCCGCAGGTGGAGGTCGTCGGTGAGCACGATGTACCCGACCCAGCCCCGCGGCGTGAGCTGCCATTTGTGGCCGGTCTTGACCGACGGGAACTCGACGGTGATCTTGCCGCCGTACTGTCGCCACAGCGCCTCGCCGAGGTGCTCGTCAAGCTCGTCGCGCGCGAGCTCGAGCGTCACGTACTCCTCGAGCTCGAGGATCCGGCGGGTCGAGCTGGGCGCCTCAACGGCCACAGGTCACTCCGCCCCCAGCTTCTTCTTGACCTCGTCCCAACGGAAGCTGTCGACGGTCGCGCGCTGGTCGAAGAAGTACTCCTCCAGGTAGGGCTCGATCTCCATGCTCCACACGTCGGGGAGCTGCTCGGCGATGTCCTTCCGCATGAAGAACGATGTGCCCACCTCGTAGTGGTGATCGCCGATCTTGCGGTTCAGGTCCTTGAGCACCTCGACGAGCTTGGCCGGGTCGTAGCCGCCGCCCATTGTGGCGTGGTAGTCGGCGAGCATCTGGTAGTCAGGGTAGAGCGGCAAGAAGGCGAAGCGACGCCGGAGTGCGTGATCGACGAGAGCGATGGAGCGGTCGGCTGTGTTCATCGTGCCGATGAGGCGCACGTTGGCCGGGATGCTGAAGCGGCCGCCGGCGGCCAGCGGGATGCTCTTGTCGCGGTACTCGAGCAGGTACATCAGCTCGCCGAACACGCGTGCCAGATTGGCGCGGTTGACCTCGTCGATGATCAGCACGCTGAGGCCGGTGCGGCCGCGCGCCTCGTCACAGAATTGCTTGAAGCGACCGTCCATAATGGGGTAGTCGAGCCCGCCGCCGTCGCGCGCTTTGGGCCGCATGCCCTGCATGAAGTCCTCGTAGGCGTACGCCGGGTGGAACTGCACCAGCTCCGCCGTGCCGGTGCCGCCGGCGACAAGGTGCTTGGCGAGCCGCTCGGCCACGTAAGTCTTGCCGGTGCCCGGCGGCCCGTACAGGATCGCCTGGCCTTTGCGATCGATGGCGCGCAGCCAGGCCTCGAGGTTCTTCTTCGGCAGCGAGGTCTCGGCGACGAGGTCATCGAGGGTGTAGGGCTCGTTGACGTCTGGCCCCTCGATGTCACCCTCCATGTAGACGCGGATTGCCGGCATCGGCTCGTCCATCGTGCCGAGGAGGACGAGAGGGA
>Ga0315288_10004427_pt1 | contig 17879 bp, 8 predicted proteins | sample YL17G11_20_MG_FD_203454 | JGI IMG/M metagenome (GOLD analysis project Ga0315288, IMG submission 203454) | Sediment microbial communities from Yellowstone Lake, YNP, Wyoming, USA - YL17G11_20 | ecosystem: Environmental > Aquatic > Freshwater > Lake > Sediment | place: USA: Wyoming | collected... | reverse complement strand
ACAATGAATAAGCGGAGTTTGATTTTTATTCTCATGCTTGGTATATCGGTGTACGCTGCAACGGCCGAAACCTTAGGCCAATCGCGCATCGTTCACTTCCCTGCCGACAAATCCCTGGGCCGGCTCAGAATCCGCGATCGTAGTTCCCAACGCTGGCAGGATTGGAAAGATTTCGGCTTCGCACGTGGTGATGTTGTGGTGCCTGAGGACAAGGAGCTGGAGCTTATGGTCGTTTTTGAGGCTTTTGAGAATCGATCCTGTTTGCCTTCGCTCAAGCCAGATGACATACAGGAATTGGCCCTAAGCTCGCGGGAGATAACAGATAACGACATGGTCTATATAAAAAACTTGACCGACCTGGAATCACTGTCTCTCAGTGGAACATATGCAGGTCCATGTCCGTTCACGGGCCGGGGACTCGCCAATCTGGAGAACATGACAAGACTGCGTTCTTTGATGCTGGACTTCACAAGCATTACCGATGATAATCTCGTTCATTTGAAATCCCTGAAGTCTCTGGAAATACTTCAGATCCATCGCAATCGGCGACTTACCGGGGATGGTCTCGTTCACCTCGTGAATTTAACCTCACTGCGTGAGCTGAGGTTTTACTCTACGCCTATCGGAGATGATGCTCTGAAACATATCGACCAGCTCAAGGCACTTGAGGCCCTCAGTCTCCAATCAACGCAAGTCACTGACGAAGGATTGGCTAATCTTAAAGATATGTCGTCTCTCAAAGAGCTTCTCATACCACAACAGATCACGGACGATGGTTTAGTGCACCTGAAGAAATTATCCTCTCTTGAAAAACTGACAATCTACAGCACTGACATAACGGATGTCGGGCTTGCTCATCTGAAAAATCTGTCTTCGCTTAAGACGCTAACACTCTTTTCACCTCGGATCACCCGCACGGCGGTGGAACAGCTTTCAAAGGACCTGCCTGAGTTGGATATCAATATCAGCCTCCATGTTGTTGATGACACGGAAATGACGCGAATCAAAGGCCTCTCTTGTATTACGTCACTAAGTCTGTTTCGCTCGAAGGTTACGGATGCAGGTTTTGCCAATATCGAGAACCTGACCTCATTGACGTATTTAAATGCAAGTCGTACGGAGATCACTGATGTGGGATTTGCTTACTTGCAAGGACTTCGTGCGCTAAATAACCTGGACCTGACCGACAGTCGAATAACTGATGTCGGACTGGCTTACGTGAAAGGTCTAATCGCGCTGGATACGCTTCGATTGCGAAATACCGCGACAACCGATGACGGACTCGTGTATTTGAAGGATTTGAAGGCGCTCGAAATGTTGTTTCTTGACAACACGCAAATAAGCGATGCAGGTCTGGTCCATCTGAGAGACCTGACCTCGCTTGGTGTCCTGTTCCTCAGAGGAACAAATGTTACCGGAAGCGGCCTGATCCACCTCAAGCCCTTAAAAGCTCTGCACGATCTGGATCTTTCCGGCACGCCACTTGCCGACGAGGCCGTTGAGCACCTCAAGGAAATGACCTGGCTGCGCACGCTCACATTAAACGCGACGGGGATATCTGATGAAGCTTTGCAGCGACTTCGCCAGGCCCTCCCGGATTGCACGCTGCGTTTTAGTAAAGAACCGTCTGCACACGATACCAAGCGTTTAAAAAGCACATCGGGCAGAATGATGGTTTCCAAATCAATGAACTGACTGAGAAGATTTAGGAGATAGACAAATGTGGAACCATAAGAGTAAACAAAAAGCTGCGATATTCATTTGTGCATTATCCACCTCGTTGTATTCAGTAGCGATGGCGAGCAACGAACCCACGTCTGCTGAGCTGGTTCAGGCGGTTCGGGCCGGCGAAAACTGGATTCACGAAATCGACAGTTTGTACGTTCGGATTGAAACCAGATTGACAAGGACGCCGGAAACAATCGCGGCAAAATCCGCTGAACTGAAACAGCAGTATCCTGATTTGGTGCCGGATTCAAGCCAATTTCCAGAGCTACAGCCCGTTTCGACGGGAATCCTCGAATATGCAATCGACAAGCAGCGGATCAGGTTGCTGAGCGAAGAGCACGACAGCCGGCGCCAGGTAAAAATCTGGGACGGCAAACAGCTCATGGTTCACAACGCATCTTTCCCTAAGGGGCCGGAGCAATATACTCTAGGCCGTGCGCCTCAGGGCAGCTTCCAGGACATGCTCGCGTATGAAACGAGCTGGCCCAGGGCGCAGCCTCACTCATTCTGGTGGGACATCAGAGATGTCGATGAGCTAATGAGTTACTACGGCCACGCCGAGGATTCGTCTATCGCCGGACGCTGTAATTACCGCTGTGTTGACTGCTACATTCTGGATGTGCCGCCAAGGGGGATACCGGGGCTGGTGACCGTTCAGACATATCCGGGCTGCGAGCAGTCAAGTGACCGCCGTCAGTTTGGCCTCGCCGGGGAAGCGGTCGATTTAGCGGGCCAGTCGTTCCGGTGGTATGTAGGTGTTGAGGACCGCAGACTTTACGGCCTCGTGTGGCTGTCCAACAAAAAACCTCGCATCGAATACTGGATGTCGGATTATAAGGAGGTCCGGCCCGGCTGCTGGCTGCCGATGACTCAGGGCTGTGAAGTCTATCGCAAGGACAATTCAGGCTGGCCATGCGTCGAGACTCACAGCGACCTTAAAATAGTTGATGCACGGATCAACGAACGCCTGCCGGACGAGCTGTTCCGGATGGATATCAAAGAGGGCGCCACGGTAACAGATAGCCGGTCCGGCCGCACAATCACATACGCATACAAGCCCGAGCCTCCGGACCTGGTGGGTAAGGCCCTGCCCGAATCCGTGGACATCGTCGCCGCCCTGCCGGGACAGGCAAAAGACGGCAGGATGCTCGTTTGCTTCTGGGACATGCAGCAAAGGCCGTCGCGGCACTGTGTCATGCAGCTTGCACAACAGGCCGAGCAATTCAAAAGCAAAGACGTAATAATCGTAGCCGTGCAGGCCTCGAAGATGGATCAAGATGCGCTAAATCAATGGAAAAATGAATACAATATTCCATTCCCGGTCGGGATGGTTGAAAGCGATGCGGAGAAAGCACGCTTCACCTGGGGCATCCGTTCGTTGCCCTGGCTGATTCTGACGGACCGCGATCAGATTGTCGTCGCCGAGGGATTCAGCCTCAACGAACTGGACGAAAAACTTAAAAGTAACAATGGAGGCTAAGGCAATGAGACAATGCATTTGGATCATGATCTTCCTGGGGATTTCGGCTTACGCCGCGACGGAGAAAAGCACACGAGAATTTGTAGCAACATTGCCTGATGGAACGACCGTCGAATTAGTTGGGCTAAGATATTATAACATTCGGAATCTGGAGCAATTCAAAGAACGGGATTGGCCCTGGTGGAGACCCGACGGTTCATCTTTAGATAAGCCTCCAGATGAGGGACGCGACCGCGGCGCAGGCGGCCCCTCGCACCTATTTGCGATCCGTGTCAGGGGCAACCCCGCCTGCAGTATCAAGGCTGTGGGGCCTCAGGATAGGTATTTAGATGTGCAAGCAGTCGCCCAGAAAGCACGAGATTTTGAAAAGGACGACCTGCGACGCTTTGCCTTACGATTTTCTCCAGACCAGAAACAAGCAAATATCAAGTTATGCCTAGCTGTCGGCCAGTGGACGGTGGTTGATCGGTGGTCACTTCCAGCTCGGGCAACGCCCTACAATATGTCCTTGGGTAGTTCCGACCAGATCATTCTGCGGTGCCCTGAGCAAGTGGGTTTGGATGTGGTTGCCGAAGTGACACAAATTTTGAGCGAAAGAGCAACTCGCTTGGTCCTATTCGATCGCGACGGTAAACAATATGAATCAGAGGGCGAGATAGGAGGAGAGGGCGTGGGATTGGTACAACATATTCACAGATTCAAGGAGTTCGATAAAAACAACATTGAGCACATAGAGTTCCAGGCCAGATCCTATGAATGTTGGATCACATTCCACAATGTCTCTCTGGAAATGGGGCAAGAGACACAAGTGCAGGTGGAAATCAGAAAGCCAGGATATTTACTGGCAGGTGAGGCTCTTCCGAACTTTGATGGTATCAAAATTGATTTGCCTGCTCAAGACAGTAAGAGCAGGATGCTCTTGGTTTGTTTTTTTGATATGAACCAGCGGCCGTCGCGGAATTGTATTTTGCAGCTTGCCAGACAGGCGGAGCAGTTGAAAGAAAAAGGAGTGACCGTTGTTACAATCTTGGCCTCGAATGTAGATGAGAACACGCTCAATGAATGGGTGAAAAAGAACAAAATTTCTTTCCCGATTGGAACAATTCAAGACGATAGGGAAAAAATTCGTTTCAACTGGGGCGTCAAATCGCTGCCCTGGCTGATTCTTGCAGACAGCAAACAGATAGTCCGGGCCGAGGGATTTAGTCTTGGTGAATTGGAAGAAAAAGTCAGGGAGAATTAAGATGTGGAATAATAAGCGATTCATTGGAATTGCCCTTATCATCTTGGGAGTAAGCTTTGTAATCGCCGAACCGGTCGCCAGCGGTGCGGCGCAGACCCCGTCTGAATTTGAAGGCCGGATCGAGTTTTATAAACCTCTGGTCGTGGGGATTACGGCGGGCACTTCGGAATACCCGAAACTGGTGCAGATAGAGTCGGTCTGTATCGCTGCGAAATACGCAGACGCCTGGGGCGTCACAGCACGCGTGGGCTGGTTGCCCGTCAAAGACGCGACGTGGCGACTCACGATTGAATTGCTCGATAATGAGGGCCAGGTCTTGAGCCATTCCAGAGATGAGCCGACTGTGTTTACATGCAAAGCAGGTGGAGTGAGCCAAACTGTTATGCGATATGCTGATTTGGACCTGGATGCCATGACGGATCAGGGACGCAGACATACGGCTCGGTTTCGAGTGCGCCTTGAGCCATCGGAAGAATGCGTCACTGGTGAAGATACACAAACGTTTGAGGTTGCGGTTCTCGACCAAGAAAGCCGGGACCCGCTTGGTGACGCGGCGGTAGTGGTCAGCAGCTCTTATCTCAAGGATACGTTTCGACGAGACAAGACTTTATACGTCACAGATTCTCAGGGACGTTGCCGCATAACGCTCGTTCGAGACGGACTTGCAATGATCGGTATCAGTGCACAGAAACAAGGTTATTGTACCATCACGAAGTCCTGGTCCAACTCCGGCTCCTGGCCTCTTGGCAGAACACCGATAGTCAACCTGCCGCAACATCACGTACATGAGATGGTCCGTGCTACGGCCCTGGGCGGAATCGTTCAGGATACGGAAGGCAACGCCGTCGCCGGAGCGGAGATCCACATTAACGTTCATTCAGAAGAGCCCAGTGGAACCATATACGTTAATCGCGCCGTTTGGACGGATGCAGAAGGACGCTGGCGCATAGACGGGATACCAGGCGAGACGGAGCAATTTACTCTACAAATCAGACACCACGAATATGGCGGCGATAACGGGCGCAACCGGCAGATTTCAGGAGATGCCCTCGTGAAAGCCCGGGCCCTAAATCACGTAGAGACTTTGGAAAAGGGCCTGGTGATAACGGGCCGAGTGCTCGACGACCAGGGACGACCCGCAGCCGGGGGGACCGTTATGCTGGCACAACAATCATATAATGCCATTCACGTGCTGACGGATATCTCCGGGGCTTTTCGATTGGTCTGTTCGAGCGACCCGTCCGATTATCGTGAAGCACCGGTTATTATTGTCGAAGCGCCCGGCTATGCGCCCGTTCAGCAACCCTTCACCCTTCAGCCCGACCCTAAGCCCCTTGAGTTCCGTCTCCAGCGCGGCTGGATCGTTACCTGCCGTGTTGTGGATGCAAAAGGCAAACCCGTTGTGGGGGCCTGGACCGTGGTTGAGCCGCTGCCGGGCCACCGGGACTACTCGGTCTGGCTGAAGGATACCGATGATCGGGGCGAGTTTCAAATACCAAACGTGCCGGAAGACGACGTGAAGCTTACTGTCGGAAAACAGGGCTACATTACAATAAGAGATCACGTATTACTCTCTTCCGAGGATAAGGTTGTCGTAACGATGAAAAGCGAGCTGCACGTTAAGGGTGCGGTCACGGACGCCGAAACCGGCACATCCATACCCAATTTCGAAATAGCCGCTGTATTTGATTCTGGCGGCAGAACCAGTAACAGCGGTCTCACAGCTTTTGCCGAAGGCACATACGAGGTGAGCTTTGACGAGGCGCAACCCGAGACTCGACAGCTCCAGGTCTCCGCCGTGGGATACGAGCCGGCTACTTCGGACCAGATCAATATCGACGAAGGCGAGCGTACGATCGACTTCAAGCTGGCAAGGAGCGCATCTTTTAACGAAGCCACAGCCGGACGCCCGCGAGAGCAGATCAGACCGACCGGCCCACGGAGGATCACAGGTATGGTTCGCGATGAAGCGGGCAAACCGGTACCCGATGCTATCGTATCAACCTGCCCGCCGATAGGTAAAGAAACAATGACGAGCGTCAAGGGAGCATTCACCCTCAAATTGAGAGGAACACAGGGATCAATGGATTCGATGCGTAGAGAAGAAATAACCTATCTTCTCGTCAGGCAAAAGGAGCGTAATCTTGCCGTAGCTATGGAGCTTGACCCATCGGCGGATACGATCGATGTCACGCTGGCTCCGGGTGCGATCTTGTCCGGCAAGATCGTGGACGTTGAAGGCAAAGGAATTCCGAACGTGGAGTTTTCGTTGATTTTTCGGACACCGAGTATCGGCTATAGCTGGCATGAGGTTACGGAAATCAACCAGGCGGGCAATTATGAAATCCGGGCCCTTCCTCTTGGGCAGAGGTATGCTGTGAACGCTAACGCCGAAGGGTACGGCAGCCAGTACGTAGAGATTAGCACGGGTGATACGGCAAATGAACGCGTAGAGGTAGAGCCTCTGGTCCTGTCCGTAGCGAATCTGTCGGCTTCCGGCGTCGTAGTGGATGACTTAGACCAACCCGTATCCGGCCTCAGAATCTATGCCTATGGAAATGGTCAGCCTTCGAGGGAGACTTTCACGGATACACAGGGACGGTTCACGATTGAAAAGGTTTGTCCCGGCGAAATTAATATCCAGGCAAATAGCGAAGGAGGATCTACTCGTCGGTTCCATGGCCAGGCTCAAGCTGAAGGAGGCGCAACGAATATTAGAATTGTGGTTTATGAACTTGATGAACGCGGCAGGCGTGTAACGAGACAGCCGCCCTCGCTTTCGGGAAAGCCTTTACCGGAACTCAAAGAGTTCGGTATCGATCCTCTACCGGCCGATCTTGCTGGCAGGAGGATACTCATATGCTTCTGGGACATGAACCAACGGCCATCGCGGCGTTGCATGAGCGAACTTGCCAGATGCGTGGAGGAATTGAAAGGAAAGGGCGTGGCTGTCATTGCCGTGCAGGCATCAAAGGTCGATGAAAGCGAACTTGACGAATGGATAAAGAATTCCAATATCTCCTTCCCGTTCGGAATGATTCGGAGGGATGAGGAGCAAATCCGTTTTGCCTGGGGCGTCAAATCGCTGCCATGGCTGATTCTTACAGACCGTATGCATGTCGTTTGTGCTGAGGACTTCTCCATCGAAGAGCTGGTTAATAAACTCAGTGCATTGGGAGATAAGTAATAATGAAGATAAAAATAATCTGGCTGGCCATCGTTTTATGCATCTATGTTTGCGGGTATAGCCAGGCGAAAGACAGCCGGAAGCTGCCAATTGAGGGTATGGTTGTAGACTACACAGCCCGGCCGGTCGAGGGGGCGGAAGTCGCCGTTTACGAACAAGAATATCACAACGGCGAAGAATCCGCGAAGATGATTGCGCCGATAGTAAGGACGGACCGGCAAGGGTGCTTCGCTCTGCAAGCCGATGTATCATCTCAATACGGCACATTTATAGTCGCCAGGAAAGAAGGATTGGCCCTGGCCTGGGACTGGGGAGATTTTAACTATAGCTCCAATTTCAGGGGAAAAGGACATTTCCTTTTAGTGTTGGAGCAAGCGTGCGCGGTCACAGGTATCGTGGTAGATCATAACGGCAAGGCCGTATCCGGCGCCGAGGTCCAGGCTCTACCCAAGACCAGCTATATGTCTCGTTTGCGTCAGCGGCCTATCCTGGCGCCAAAAGAATGGTTCACCGTTCAGACCAATTCAGAGGGCAGGTTCCAGTTCAATCAGTTCGCAGCCGATGTAAGCTGTGATTTTTGGATTAAAACGCCTCAGTTGAACAGTACATACAAGTTCACGACGCATTATCAAAGTGGTTGTGGATTTGAAGTATGGCGGTCGAATATTCGCCTTGTCCTGCCACAGGAAGGCGATATCAAAGGGCGCGTTGTCGAGGCTAAAACCGGCAGGCCCATCGGCGGCGTGGAATTGACGGCTCAAGCGGATAGGGACAGAGAGGACATATTGAATTGCTATTGTATCCGTACAATAACAGCCGATGCAAATGGCATGTTCGAATGTGCCGGCATAGCTGAAGGAAAGAACAATATCCAATTAGCCGAACCGGAGAACGAAACAGCCCGATGGATCGCAAAGCCAGTGGAAGTAAATGTTGCTGCCGGTCGAACTTCGAACAATGTACAAGTGTTGTTGGAAAAAGGCGAGCTCATTGAGTGCACAGTTCGCGAGTCCGCAAGCGAGCGGCCTTTAGTCGGGATGCGCGTGTCCGCTTATGGCAAGGCGGGCGGCGCCAGGTCAACGACGGACCAGGCCGGCATTGCGAAGCTGCACGTGCTGCCGGGCGAGTATGAAGCCTATGCCGATGGGGAAGGTTATCTTTACTGGCGAGGGAATGAGCCGGTCGTTGTCAAGGCCGGCGAGACTGCACGTCTGGATATTCTGTTGGACAAATCTCAAAACCTGATGGGATCGGTCGTTGATATGGATGGACGGCTGGCAAAGGACGTGTCGGTCACTGTCCATTCTTTCGGTGATGATGTGTATACCGATGGAGAAGGAAAGTTTGTGGCCGGGTACGATGAGAAGAGGGCCGGGCAAGGTCTCTTTGTAATGGCCAGAGACCCGGAACATTCACTGGCAGCCCTGGTCCTGACGAAGGAATTCAGGAAGCCCGTCGAACTGACCCTCGGTCCGGCCCTGACGGTCAAAGGAAAAATCACCGACCCGAACGGCAACGTAATCCCGGCGGCGAGAGTCTCTCTTTGCTTTCATTTCACAAACTGCCTGTCCGATATGGGTGCGGAGGTGATGACGGATTCACAGGGATATTTCACGCTCAACGCCATACCGCCCGTACAAGGTGATTTCGACTATCGTGTATCGGTTCACGCGGCCGGATTCGGACCAAAAACTTTCGAGAGGATTTCTATCGAGGGCCAGGCCGGTGAAACGGTGAACGTTCAGACCATTCAACTTACGCCGGCAAATGTTTCTATCTCAGGAATTGTGGTCGATACCAACGGCCTGCCTGCGGCGCGAGTGCCCATATTTCTGAATGGGGCGGACGGCTCAGACCAGCCCGACAAAAGCACGGCGACAAACGAGCAGGGCCGGTTTGAAATTCACCACATCTGCAAAGGTCCACTCCGGCTACAGGCGAATTTCAGCAGCAGTCCCGGAGGTGAGGGCTTTCTCCTCGCCCAAGGCGGCGACCGGGATGTGAAGATTATACTGGGAAAAGAAGGAGTTCACCGGCCTCAGACTTCGCTGGTCGGCAAGCCTTTGCCGGAACTAAAAGAGCTGGGAATTGAACTGCCGCCGGACGAAACAAATGGAAAGAAAATACTTGTATGCATCTTGGATTTAGAGCAGCGGCCTTCGCGGCATTTTATCAGTCAGCTTGTCAATCAAGCCGAGCAGCTTAAAAACAAAGGCATAGCCGTTATCGCCGTGCAGGCGTCGAAAATGGAACGGGAAGTCCTGAATCAATGGGTCAACAAGTACAATATCTCCTTCCCGGTCGGTATGATTCAGGGCGATGACGAGAAAGCTCGTTTCAACTGGGGCGTCCAATCGCTGCCGTGGCTGATTCTGACCGACATGCAACACATCGTGAGCAGCGCCGGCTTCGGATTAAGCGAGCTTGACGACAAGGTCAGAGCGGCAAATTAGCAAGTCCACGTGGCTGCTATGCCTTCAAACCAGAAGCTCCGGTGTTATCATGCAGCCGACCTGCTACTGGTTCTCGGCAGAGCGATCAAGACAAACGACGCCGCCTTGCTCGGAGGTCACGTTGTTGGCTCAGGCAAACGGCATCGAAAACCAAGTCTTTCTCAATCATAACGTGCGATAATTCGTGTTTCGCTCTGAGGACATTCGGTTAGCACGATCCAATCTTTTTCGGGGTCGAAGTTGTTATACGGTTTGCCGTTGATTTCGCATCGGACAATTTTTTTACCTTCGGGGTGGCGGAAGCGGATGTAGATTTTTTTCGGCGGGTTTCGGCGCGGGGGATCGAAGACCGCTTCGATTCGGCCCTGGGAAAACCTGGATTCGTACTTGACCGACATCGGGCCGAAGTAGGTTCGGGCGTCTTCGACGCCGCAGGTCTTGCCGTCGGCCAGCCAGTAGCACGGGATCGCCGCACCGAGCCACAGCTCATCGCCCCGTTCCTGGATGAACATCATGCGCAGCCAATAGGTCGAATTGGCCTCGTCCGAGGATTTGTAGTGGTCGCCGCGATGGTCGCCGATATTCGGCAGCGCATGCTCGGTCATCATCCGCGTATCGGGAAAATAGCTCGTCGCAAAGGCGTTGAAGTAGGCCCGCAAAAAGTGCCTGGGCTCATCGCGCAGAAGATACGGAATCGGATTGCACAGCAGGTTGGCCTGCATTGAAATGCCGCCCCGGCTGAACCAGTACCGCTCAAATTCCTCTCCCGTAATATTGTAGCCGTACTGCTCGGAAATGTAGAGATTGTCCTCGTAGTCCTTGATAATCCACGTTGCCAACCGGTCCTGCGGCTCGATCAGCCCGGTGCGAATCATGTGGATGGGCCCTTCGAGCGTCTCGGTAATCCAGCCGAACGTCCGGCCCCGGCGATGCACCTCCGGCGGGATGTGCGGAATCCAGCTCCCATCCCGCAGACGGACCACCGGCGAGCGTCGCATCGCTTCGGTGAAGGCGGTGATGATGTCCCGCCGGTACGCATCGGCCTCTTTCATGAGGCGCCTGCCGTCAGGCAGGCCTGCGTCAGCGAGGGCTTTTGCGGCGTTATCCAGGCCCCACCACGAGTAAACGTTATTCGACAGCCAGCAGCGCCAATCGCGAATGTCTTCGAGTGAACCGGCCGGCAGCAGACCACGTTCGATTGCCTGTATCGGAGTGTGCTCGGCCTGCGCGATGGTGCGCTGCCGCTCGCGGATAATCCACTCGCAGCCTTTGACAACCTTCGGCGCCGCGAGTTTGAGCCATTCCGTGTCACGCGTGTACCAGTAATGTTCGCCAAGGCACCACAGAACAAAACCGTGGTGCTGGTTATAGCCGCCGTCCTCGTAGCCGGCGGCGCCGTAGAACACACCATCCTGGGTCGAATACGTACCCGGCAGTGCCACGCTGCCCTGGTAGTGAAGCCATGTTTCGAGGGCCTGCTCGGCACGCTTGTGGTAACCCCGTCGATCGAGATCACTGATCATCATGCACGATTCGTTGCTGAAAGCGCCGTAGGAGAATGTCCCCACCCTGGCAACGTACCGATCGCTGGTTCCGACTTCCCGGTCGGTGTTTAGCAACAGATGCGAGACTGTGGCCTTGTAGTAATCGTTAATCATCGGCTCTGGGGTGATAATCTGCGTTCCCTGTTTAACACGCCGGCTCCAATAGGAACGCACCTCTTCGAACGCCTTATCATACCGGAGCCCGCTTAATCGAGACCATTCCTGTTGCCCGGTCAGCGTTATGTATGGTATCGCCACCTCCAGCGTACGATTTGGCTTCTCCTGCGTCAGCGATGCACGATAAACGATTTTGCCGTCCTGCCGGTTTAGCGCATAGGTTGCAGCCAAATCGGGAGAAGTCACCAGCATCCGGAGCCGTTTAGGCTCCGAGCCGGCGGTGTAGATAAAGCCTCCATCCAATGCGAGGTCTTCGGATTTCGTAGTGACCACTTCCAAATCGAGCCGGGCGTCCGCTTCCGCGTCCACCCGCTCACGTGTCATCTCGAAGCGGAGCATCAGCACGAGCGTGTCATCGGCATAGATCGAACCGCCCTGGTTCGGGACACCGTCGAAAGGCACGACAAAGGCCGTCTGGCGATAGCGAACGCCGCCCCGCCGCCACTGCGTGACGGTCATCGGCAGAGACCCGTCCACAATGGTCCGCTCGACCAGTTCCGCATCCGAGAGTCCGAAGTGGTACCGGATATTGTCGCCGTCATAGAGACATCGCTTCGTATCTTTGCCGGGGATGCGGTTCAGCCAGTTTCGGTTGCAGAAAGCGCTGCCGTCGGGTTCGAGGCCGAAATACTGCCGGCCTCCGTCGAAGCCCAGTGGGATATAAAAGGGCTCTTTGGTCGGGATGTCCTCCCAGGCCCGGCCGAACGTTTGTTCTGTTTCGTCCGCTACCCTTGTATAAATATTCCTGGAGCGGTTCTGCTGCCAGGTTTGCCGGGCGGCTGCATAGGTCGTGCCGTCGCCGGCCCTGCGGACGATAACGCCGAAGTCGGGTATGAAGATATGCCCCCACTTGATCAGATCCGGTGTGGCGAATGAAAACGTTGCCGCATCGCTTCGCAGCGTCACTACCGTTTCATCGAACGAATTGTAGCCCTTCGCCCCGGCGCATAGAACGCCGGCCCGGATTCCGTCGGTTCCGCCCTTGACCGTCGAAGTCCAACGGTGCTCCGAGTCGATTTTGAGCACGCTTTCAGGCGAGAGCGGCCGGATTTGGCTAATGTGGCCGTTGAATATTTCCAGCCAGCCGTCCCAGCCCTGCTGCCTATCCTGAGCCGTTCCGCCCCATTCCACTTCAAAGTCCAGGCTTTCCCAAACCGAATCTGTGTAGGCTTCGAATTTATCGATTTTAGCAAGCGGCATTTCGCCGACAATACGCAGCTTGAGCATCGAACGATAGGTCGCTGCAAAATCCGTCAATTTGGGGAACTCGGTCGCATTGACCGGATTGAAGGTAAACGTACAGGTTGCCCCTTCGACTTGAAGATTCACATCGGCTTTCCGCCACCCGCCCTGGTACCAGTCGCCAACGTTGAGCCAACCGGAACTGCCGGCACCGCTGGGCGTCTCACGAGGAATGCGCTGGTTGGGCCAGGTTGACTGCCAATATTCCAATGCAATCCCGCCGGGCTCGATGGCCGTTGCCGTATCGGCGAACGTGACAACCACCTTGAAGATATCGCGCGCATCCTCCCAGAAAACGCCGTAGTCTTTGCCGTCACCGTCCCATTTTTTCAGCTCGCCAAACGGTACGACATCCACAAAGCCGCCCACATCGGCAGCTAAGGATATTTCGGGCAGAAACATCATAACCATCGGTACCATTAAGCAGACGTTATGACATAGAGATTGATATGTTATTCGCATTGAAATACTCCTTTTAATCGGTCTTCATTATTCGGACTTTTGCTCCAACTTTGCAGCTAAGCCAAAATTTTCGGTCTCACCATCCATTCAATTTGCCACTGGCCGGGAGTGCGGCGGTTGAGGCAGGCGATTGCGCCGGCATCGAATGCGGCGACGTTTGCGGTTTCCTTGCCGGCCACAAGCAGTGAGGTCAGATATGCCAGAAACGGCAGGTGACCGACTATCATTAAATCCGTATCGTAAGCCTCCAGTTCGTCGGCGATTATTGTGACATCGTCATTCGGCATCAGGTCTTTATGTGCAGTGCAATCCTTTTCCACCGACACAGACTCAGCCAGTTTTTCCGCCGTTTGTGACGCCCGCAACTTGCCGCTGTGCCAGATATGTTCGACGGATATTTCCAGGGGCTTGATGAACGAAGCAACCTTTCGGATTTCGGCAAGACCCTGCTCGCTCAGAGGTCTTTGAGGATAAAACTGCGAAGAGGCCGCTTCTCCATGCCGGACGAGATAGACCTTCATTTTAGAACTCCTGTTAAATTTTCCATTGATTGTGATTATAACACAAACAAACTGTTATACAATTATTGCTTAAGCGGAAGCACTACAAATAAATTGGTAATTTGCAGGCCAAATATTAAGACAGACACGTTCGTAGAACAATTTTGCAGACCGTTGGTTGACAATATCGCTCCGAGAAGGTAATATTTTGTTTTTGTTGATTTTTGGAGTATTTGAAATGATCGATGTAACATTAGTGACCGGCGACGGCATCGGGCCTGAAATTGCAGAAGCAACGCGTCGCTGTATCGACGCGACAGGCGCGGATATCAATTGGAGCATTGCTGAAGCGGGTATTGATGTAATGGAACGGCTTGGAACCCCCCTGCCGGACGCAACCGTCAAGATGATTAAAAAAACCGGCGTCGCGCTAAAAGCACCGATCACAACCCCGGTTGGAAAAGGCTTTCGAAGCATCAACGTGCATCTTCGCCAGTCGCTTGATTTGTATGCCTGCCTCAGGCCCTGCAAGAGCTACGAAGGCGTGCGGAGCCGGTACACCAATATCGACCTTGTGATCGTTCGCGAGAATACCGAAGATTGCTATGCGGGTGTCGAGTTTCAAAGCGGAAAAGACGACACAGATGAGCTGATAAACTGGATAAATAAGCACAGCGAAAAAAAGGTCAGGGAAAAATCCGGTATAACCATCAAATCAATATCGGTCAAAGCCACCGAGCAAATAGTCCGCTTCGCATTCGAATATGCCCGCAAGATGGGACGCAAGAAGGTCACGAGCGTTCACAAGGCAAACATCATGAAGTTCACGGATGGGCTCTGGCTCGATGTCAGCCGGCAGGTCGCGAAGAAATATCCCGATATCGAATTCGAAGACCGCATTGTCGATAATATGTGCATGCAGTTAATCCAGAAGCCCGAGCTTTACGATGTGCTCGTGCTGCCGAACCTGTACGGCGACATATTGAGCGACTTATGTGCCGGCCTGGTCGGCGGGCTCGGCGTAGCTCCCGGCGCAAACATCGGTGAAAAAGGTGCCATCTTCGAGGCAACGCACGGCAGCGCACCGAAATACAAAGGCCAGAACAAGGTCAATCCAACGGCGCTGATACTCAGCGGCGTGCTGATGCTCAGACATATAGGCAGAATAGCCGAGGCCGACAAGCTCGAGAACGCAGTCGCAGCGGTAATCGCCGAGGGCAAGAGTGTTACCTACGACATGAAGCCGCACCGAGACGACCCGACCGCCGTAGGCACAAGCCAGATGGCCGATGCCATTATCGAGAAAATGAAATAATACTTGATTCTCGAAAGAGGACGCCAAGAAACTGATTGGCCAGGCGGTCTGTGTTGAGATCTATTGCATTGGGAAGAACAAGGAGGAGTTTAATAGAGAGCGGTACAGACGAAATCTTCGGAATCTTCCAAAAGAGCCGGAGGAATAAAGGATTCATTACTTGAATCAGCAAACCTATTGCAAACTGATTTCAGGTCAAAGCAGCGGCTTCGGTGCGAGTATACTGAGGTTCCTTTTGGCAGTAGCAGCAATTGGTTACTCGCTCGCCGTTCGGCTGCGGAATCTCCTGTATTCCAAAGGATTGTTCAAAGTGCATCATGTCGATGCGGCAGTCATCTGCGTTGGCAACATAACGGTCGGCGGGACGGGTAAAACACCGCTCGTGGTCTGGTTGTGTAACCTGATAACTCAAAATCCAAAACTCAAAACTCAAAACTGCCGGTGTGCGATACTTACCCGCGGATATATGGCAAGGGCACAAGAGCATAAGAGTATAAGAGCACAAGAAAACGAAAACTTCAAAGATGAAATTGCGATTATAGCTAAGAGCTGCCGGGAGGCGAAAGTGATTGTCAATCCGGATCGTGTTGCCGGAGCGGCGGAAGCCATCGAAAAATATGCAGCGAAAGTTTTGATTATGGATGACGGCTTTCAACATCGCCGGTTGGCACGGGATTTGGACATCGTCACGATTGATGCAACACAGCCCTTCGGCTATGGGAAATTGCTACCAGCGGGTTTGCTTCGGGAGCCTGTTTCGTCGCTGAGTCGAGCCGGTGCTGCAGTTATTACCCGATGTGACCAGGTCACGGAGGTTCATTTGTGTGAACTTGAGCAAAAACTGCGAGCAATCAATCCTGGTATGATAATAGCCAGGTCGATACATGCCGCCGTTTCCATAAAATATCCGGAGCCATCTGTCATTCTCGCGCAAGCGGGAATCCAGAAGGGTGGTGAGACAATGGATTCCTGCTTGCGCAGAGCCCGTTCCGTACTTGATACGGGGAATGACAATATTGAGCAGTTGAAAGGTAAGAAAATATTTGCCTTTTGCGGTATCGGCAATCCGGATGCCTTTTTGAACACTATCAAGAACCTCGGAGCTGAATTAGCCGGCTCGAAAATCTATGACGACCACTATCACTACACGGATGCCTGTTTAACCGAAATTTCAGAGCAGGCCGTAGAGCTTGGGGCGGATTTGATATTAACGACGCAGAAGGACTGGACAAAGGTTATTTCAAATCCCGAATTCCAGATTTCAGAGTCTAAATCGCCTCTGCCTTTCGCATATCTGGCTATTGAGATAAAATTCCTGGCCGGCGAGGATAAATTAACAGCCTTGATTAAAGATACGTTAGCGGGTAAAATCCGTCAGAAGTGATTATATATTGACTTGCACTGATATGTACGAAAATCTGCTGAAAACTATAACGAATCTCGGCTCGCCGAAAGTTCTGGTCGTGGGCGACTTTATGCTCGACGTCTATATCTATGGTGACGCCGTGAAAATCAGCCCGGAGGCCCCGGTTCCGGTCCTGCAAATTGCCGAAACCGAGTACCGATGCGGCGGAGCAGGCTCGGTCGCGGCAAATCTTACTGCGTTAGGGGCAAAGGCTTACTGCCTCGGGGTAACAGGAGACGACCGGGACAGCGAAATCCTCAGGATGAAGCTAATTGAGGCAGGAGCTGACATCGACGGTCTGTTTACGGCGGCAAACCGCCCTACCATCAGCAAGCAGAGACTCATCGGTCTTGCTCAACATCTTCATCGGCAGCAATTAATCAGAATTGACCGGGAATCCGCCGAACCCCTTTCCAAAGAGTTGAACGAGGCGATTTTGGCCGCTTACAAAGACAATCTGCCAAAGATCGACATAATCTGCCTGCAGGATTACAACAAAGGGCTGCTGAGCGATTCGCTCTGCCGGCAGATGATCCGGCTGGCAAAGAAGGCTAATAAAAAGGTCCTGGTCGATCCCTGCCTGACAAGTGATTATTCGAAATATATCGGCGCCACGGCTATAACACCAAACCGAAAAGAATCTTCAGCAGCGGCAGGTTTCGAGGTCACCGATGCCGAAACGGCAGCCAAAGCGGCGGATTATCTATTTCAAAAGCTTCAGCTTGAAGCTGTAGTCATTACGCTCGATAAGGAAGGAGCGTATCTGAAGACGGAAAGCAAGAGCCTGATGATCCCCACCCGGCCACGAAGCGTTTACGACGTAACCGGAGCCGGTGACATGGTCCTGGCAACACTCGCGGCGGCATTGGCCGCAGGATGTGATTACGAAACCGCGGTGCATCTGTCCAATATCGCCGGCGGGATCGAAGTGGAGAAATTCGGCACGGCAACAGTTAGCGCCGAAGAAATAGCCGACGAGATTACCAGGCAGAACCGGGGCTCAGGCGGCAAGATCCGCACCGCGGATTCTTTGCTCAGTGAGATTGCCTGGCACCGCCGGCAAAAAAAGACCATCGTTTTTACGAACGGCTGCTTCGATGTGCTGCACATAGGACACGTAGAATATCTGCAATTCTGCAGGCA
>Ga0315288_10004426_pt1 | contig 17885 bp, 17 predicted proteins | sample YL17G11_20_MG_FD_203454 | JGI IMG/M metagenome (GOLD analysis project Ga0315288, IMG submission 203454) | Sediment microbial communities from Yellowstone Lake, YNP, Wyoming, USA - YL17G11_20 | ecosystem: Environmental > Aquatic > Freshwater > Lake > Sediment | place: USA: Wyoming | collected... | reverse complement strand
TCTCGAATAGATAATCATTTAGATATTCTATTAGAAATCGAATTTTAATCCCAAATAAAATCCCAATTCAAACACCAGTTCAAAGTCCTGCTCCCTTTAGTCCTATATCCAGTGTTCAATGGAGAGGACTATACCCCTTGTTTAACCGATTTTGAGATAACAATCAATAAATCAAGCGATTAAATAAAAATGACCCCTTGATTTTATGTGACATATATGTATGATTACTTGCTAATAATATGATAAAAAATTACTTTGTTTTTACTAAGCAAATGGGTAGGATTTTACAAAAATTCCGTAAATCTGCCCGCATGACTCAAAATGAAATTGGCCAAAGGCTTGGTCTATCGGAAAGTCATATTTCACACTTAGAAAATGGCGAAATCGAAAATCCTGTGAAAACATAAGCAGGTGCGACCTGCTAATCTGATATTGAAAGGACTACCACGAAAATACGAAAGCACGAAACTAAGAAGGTACGAAAAAAGCTATTTTGGTGGGGAATTTTTTCTTAGCCAGCGAACTGCTCTGAATATTTCATATTTATCGCCGATACCATGCTCACCGGGTGTAATAACTAAAGTATCTTTTACTCCGTGTTCTTGAAATGCTTGATGAATTTGATAATTTTGCTGAAGATTCCAGTCTTTGGTTCGGGAAACCAAATAAACTAAGTGGTTATCAAGGGTATTCCATTTTACTAACGACATTGCGCCAGTATGAGCACAAACTGGAATCACACCTCTGAATATTTTGGGATGTAAAAACATTTCCATTAGCGACTGGACTCCCTGCCCGGAAAATCCATAAATAAAAATTCGCATGGTATCAATTTTATAATTCTTTATTAACTTGTAATAAGTTTTCATTATGTCTTTGTCATTAAGCATTACATCTCGGTGGTTGCGACTTTGATGACAAGAAAAAAGAATCCACCCCAGACTGTCGGCGATGAATTTAATTGAATCTAAATCACTTTTTATGGTGCCAGTGCAACTGAGATAAAGCAGAGCAGGTACAGGCTTATTTAAGTTAATAACTTTTTGTGGAACATAATAACAATCTGAGTCGACATCGCAGTATACGCTCTTTGCGGATAATGGTAGCGTAAAGATGATTATTACTAAAAATAATATGAAAAGTCTCATTAGTCTTATTTTAAATCAAGAATATGATTTTTGCAACTCTAATTTATTTTTATTGACTTTACATTCCTAATATTTTATAATTATTAGTTGTGCTGCAGAAAACACTTTTAATGATTAAACCCGATGCGGTGAAACGAAAACTGATCGGTGAGATTATTAAGTGTTTGGAAAAGGAATTTGACATATTAGATATTAAGTTTACCCTTCTTAATCAAAAACAAGCCGAAGATTTCTATGCAATTCATAAAGGTAAAGAATTCTTTAATGGGCTGGTTGATTTCATAACAGATGGACCGGTTGTCGCGCTTCTTTTACAAGGTGATAATATACAGGAAAGAGTTCGCAAAGTTATTGGTGCAACTGACCCGAAAAAGGCTGAACCAGGCACAATCAGGGCAAGGTTTGGGACATCAGTGCAGCAAAATGTTGTCCATGCTTCAAATCCATTAGAAGAACCCGAAAGAGAAATTGCATTCTTTTTTCCAGATATAAAAAATGCTAACTACTGAAAATACAGAAAATAAATTAAAATGAAAAAGCAAGGATTTTTAGCCGCAGAGAACGCAGAGAAAGCAGAGAATACTCTTGGTTTTCCCCTGTGCAACTCTGTGACTTTGTGCCTCTGTGGTATTTTATAAAATAGGAGCAACTAAATGAAAAAGCAATATTTAATAATATTGGCTTTACTGCCAATCATAATTTATGCTGGAACAATAACCAAAACATTAAGTTTCTCAGAACAGGATTTAAATATCCAGCAAATAAACGAATATAATCTTGTAAATTTAAAAGGACTACCATCATATCAAACACCCGGCGCGCCGATTGTTCCAGTCGCAGTCTATAATGTTTTGATTCCATCAACCGCTGAAGTTACTGAAATTACAGTAGTATCTCAAAAAGAGTATGAATTACCTGGAAGATATTATCTATATCCGAGTCAAGAACCCAAGCCAATTTCCTATCAAGGCGAAATTAATTTTACTTATCCTGACCCTAATATTTATAATTCATCACAGGTATATCCAGCACAATTAACTGACTACTCATCTACCGGCACAAAGAGCGGTTATCGGATTTGCAGTTTTGCAGTATATCCGATTCGTTATTCACCAGTAGAACGAAAACTATATTTAGTAACAAATCTAACATTGAAAATTATTTATAATGAAAACAAAGTTACCGAGCAATTCCTAACCGAAAGACAAAGAGATATCTTTTCTCAAGATGTGAAAAGTATCGTTATTAACCCTGATGATATTGGACGATATGCACCACCAATTAGTTTGACTGAAGATAACGAAATCGACTGTGTAATAATTACCGGTGACGCATTTGTCAGTAATTTTTCAACTTTAGTGGAATGGCATAATAAAAAAGGATTCCGGACTGAAGTAATCGGAACATCAACAATTTCGTCTGGTTATACCGGTCGTGATTTACAAGAAAAGATTAGAAATTTTATTATCAATTATTTTAATACCCGTGGTTTAAAATGGGTCATTTTAGCAGGTGATAATGCAGTGGTTCCAGCACGTAGAACACGGTCGGTTGTTGGGACTTATACCGGTAACATTCCTTGTGATTTATATTATGCGGACTTGCAATGGTCATGGGATGGAAATAATAATAGTGTCTTTGGTGAAGCCGGTTATGATACCGTCGATTTTTTTGCTGATGTTTATGTTGGGCGGGCTTCGGTTGATAATGCAACTGAGATAAACACATTCATAACTAAGATATTTACTTACGAGAAAAATCCAGACTCAAGTTATCTCAAAAAAATGTTACTGCCCGCGGCATTGCTCTGGGACGGTTATAATCATGTACAGTCTCAAGACTCGATTGCTAATATGAGCCCGGTCGACTGGATTGACCGAGTCATTAACCAGGGAACAAACACTTCGTTAAGATACCAGGTGCGTGATTCTTTAAATGCGGGATTTGGTTTTGTTCATTTAGTTGGGCATGGTGACGATGTCGGAGTCTATATTTCTTCTACTCCGCAATATCACCGCAATGACCCTCCAACGCAAACCAATTATAACAAATTAGCAATTGTTAATTCAATCGCATGTTATCCTGGCAATTTCGAATATAGCGATTGTTTAGCCGAAGCAATGATGAATGCACAAGGTTGTGCAGTGGCAGTGATGATGTGTTCAAGATATGGATGGGGGACACCACCAACAATTGGTCCTTCGGAATTGCTTGACGTAAGATTCTGGGATATCTTTTTTAATCAGGATTCGAGTTTTATTGGCTCCTGCTTTAGTAGCTCAAAAGATGTTTATCGTTATATGGCAGAAAATCAACAAGTATGGCGCTGGTGTGTTTTTGAATTAAATCTTTTTGGTGACCCGGTAATGCCGATGTGGAGTGATGTGCCGGCAACCGTCGAATTAATCCGTCCGGATACAATCCAAACTGGTCCGAGAACGGTTCAGGTTTCGGTTTCAAGGACAGGCACACCATTAAATAATGTAATGGTCGGTATCTATAAACCAGGCGAAGTTTTTACTAAAGGGAAAACCAATGCTTCAGGTCAAGTTAGTCTTATGGTAAATGCTTTGACGCCTGGAACAATCTATATCACTGCAACCGGCGAAAATTGTTATCCCAATGAAGACAGTATAGTAGTTGTTACAGGCAGTGCAGTACCATATCTTGTTTTGAGACGCGTAAATCCAGCACAAGTAAATTTGAATCAAACTGCTAATGTCAATATCCTGGTAGGAAATTCAGGAACAGCAGGGGCATCTAATGTGATTGGCAAGATAAGAACGACCAGTAGTTATGTTACAATGAATGATTCCTTATCAAATTACGGAATAATTAATGCAAATGATTCGGCATTTGGCGATGGCTATTCATTTTATGTTTTATCTTCGACACCGCCGGGAACACAAGTTCCATTTACTTTATACCTGACCGCTGACCAGGGAAACTGGAATTACAATTTTTATATTCAAGCCGGGACGGCATTACCACCAGCAGTAATTATTGCCGAGCATGATACCGGTTATTGTCTGTTAAGCGTAACTGCACAGGGAAGTATTGGCTATACTGCACCAAACGATGAAGTCGGTTCGGGTTTTCGCTATCCGAAAGCAGCAATTAGTGCATTGTATTATAGTTCAATGATGGCAGGAAATTCCGCAACTTATCTTGTTGATAGGTTCTATGGACAACCGGCAACAACTCTGAACCAGGATTGGCGGGTAGTTGATAGTTTGAGATTTATAACGCCACCGGAATATGGCGACCAACATCTACGTTGCAGTTATAATGACGCAGGACATTCAACTCCTCTTGGTTTTAAAGTAACGCAAAATAGTTACATGAGTTCGACCAGCAATTATGATGATTTTGTTGTTATAGTTTATGATTACCAAAATACCGGAACAACCACGATTTCTGGATTATATTCAGGAATAATTGCTGATTTCGATGTCAACCCAAGTGCTTCAAGTTCGGATATTGCAGCAAGTGATGCAACCAGAAGATTAGTTTATATGCGGCAGGCTCTAAATCAAAATCCGACGGTTGGTGTTAAACTCTTATCACCAACAACCGCACAAAATCTTACTTGCATTGACCACGACCGATATGTGTATCCGGATAGTGCAATGACCGAGAGCATGAAATATCGTATACTTAACGGTGGAATTAGTCTCGCACAATCAAATCGAACTTATGACTGGTCAGTTGCGTTATCAACTTCACCTTTTAATTTGACGCCTTCACAAAGCTATCGTGTAGCTTATGCGTTTGTTGGCGGAAGTAGTGAAGCAGAATTATTAGCTAATGCTGATGCGGCTCAGATATGGTATAACCAAATGTCTGGAATTTCAGATGAGGATGATGTTAATATACCCGGTCGTTTACCAAACATTGATTTCAAGCTTATACCTAATCCAAGTACTCGACCTTTACGGATATCTTATAATATTCCTAATGCTGGTAATATGACAATCGGACTTTATGACATTGCTGGTCAACTTAAAATCCAGCTATTTCAGGGAATGGTCCAAACAAAATCGGGTGTGATTGAATTTAATTTAAATAACTTGCCAAATGGCGTATATTTTATTAAACTGGCGACAGGCGAAAATACGGCAATGAAGAAGTTTCTATTAGTTAAATAATGATACGAATAAAACACGGAAAGATTGGGATACTATTTTGTTCGATTTTATTCTTTTCGTTGTTCGTTACTTTCGCATTTGCACAATCTACTGAGCCAAATAATTTAAAAGCTTTTGACAAGCCAAATGATGGCGGTAAAAATATCGTGGTCGAATGGCAAGGTATTTCAGCCGATACAATCGGTAGTGTTAGTTTGATAAGTTATGAAATATATCGGGCTGAAACCGTGGATGGCCAATTCGAAAATATCGGGCTTGCACTTAAAGGTTCAACACAGTACGAAGACCAATCAACAATCGATAGTAAACAATATTATTACTATATAAAAGCGATATATCAAGATTCGTCAACCGTATCAGGAATTATTGGACCGGTCAAATCGACCGCGCAGTGGTTTAACAACGCGCGAATGAATGTTCTGATTCTAACCTTCATAATCTGTTTTCTTGTGATTTGGTATATTCAACGAGCAAAAAAAGGTCAGAAATTATTTGTCCGGCGTATTGCCGGTTTAGATGCGATTGACGATGCGGTTGGTCGTGCTACGGAAATGGGAAGACCAATCCTGTTTAGTTTTGGACTGGGTGTTATAACTGATGTCGTTACAATCGCAGCACTTTCAATCTTAGGAAAGATTGCTAAGAAATCAGCGGAATACCAGACAAAATTATTGGTTCCTAATAACGACCCAATTGTAATGGCAGCAGCCCAAGAAACGGTTAAGCAATCGTATATCGAAGCCGGGCGACCTGATTTATACAATGAAACTAATATTCCATTTCTGACCAGCGACCAGTTTGGTTACGCGGCGGGTGTTGATGGTATCATGTTAAGGGAAAGACCCGGCGCAGTTTTCTGGCAAGGTTATTTCTATGCCGAGTCGTTAATTATGGCGGAGACTGGTCATTCAATTGGCGCAATTCAGATTGCCGGAACAACTGCGGTCACGCAATTACCATTCTTTATCGCTTCCTGTGATTATACGTTAATTGGCGAAGAGATGTTTGCCGCATCTTGTTATTTAAATCCAGAACCGCAAATGCTCGGCAGCCTTAAAGGTGAGGATTCATCAAAGGCAATTATTGTTGCGGTATTAATTATTGTTGTTATTAGCGGCACGCTTGGTGTGTTATTCGCTAAACCTCTGCCATTTATTAACCAAGCCTTTGAATTCTTGCAAAACTGGTTTACGGCTAAATGATGGGAACACAGAAAAGATATACCACAGAGTCACAGAGACACAAAGGGCACAGAGTCCTTTCTCCATGTTTTCTCTGTGACTTCGTGCCTCTGTGGTTAAATTCTGTAATATGAGAAATCAAATTCCGTTATTTGTTGTTTTTGCGACCGGTATACTGGTGATTATTACATTCTTCATCCCGCACGAACCATTTGGCAGTTTAGAACAAAGATTTTTAATCTGGTATTCGATTGTTGCTGGATTTACAATGCTTTTAGGTTTAGACAGTCTTACGCGATATCATCTGGTAAGAATTCGTGATAAAATTAGTGGTTGGGGTTATAGTATTGTATTACTATTAGGTCTGTTTTTGACATTAGGATTAGGTTTCTACTCATGGGCAAAATATCAGAGTCCGTTCGCCTTAGGTTCACCGTTTATGTTTCTTTATACTTATGTCATAATTCCACTTCAAGCAACAATGTTCGCACTTTTAGCATTTTTTATCGCATCGGCAGCATATCGGGCATTCCGAGCACGAACTTCCGAAGCAACTTTACTTTTAGTTGCAGCGGTATTAGTTATGTTAGGTCGTGTTCCATTAGGTGGATGGCTATGGCAAAAGATTGTTGACCTTGCTGATTTAATACCAGGAACAAATTTTTCGGGAATAAGGAATTTAGATGTATTTGCGCGAATTAATGATTGGATTATGGATATTCCGCAAACCGCAGCTAAACGAGGTATTTTTATTGGCATTGTTTTAGGTGGAATCGCAATGTCAATCAGAATAATTCTTGGCATAGAAAGGTCATATACATCAGGGTCATGAAATGAAACCACGAGATAGAGAAAACCACAGAGACACAAAGGCACTAAGAAAACACAGAGAAGAAATAATAAAGAACTCTGTGACCTCTATGTTGCTTTCGCTACGCTTTGCGTCCTTCGTGACTCTGCGGTATGTATTTTTCTTATGAATTTTTGGAAAAGATTAGGTGAAATTGACCGTAGAATTATCTATGCGATTATTGGGATAGCAGTTATTGTCCCATTAATTTTAAAGATAAAGATGCCGATTCGGGTATCTGATACAGTCCGTAATGCCTATCATTCAGTTGACCAATTACAAAGTGGCTCAATTGTTATGATTTCAATTGATTATGATGCAGCGTCGGAACCAGAGTTACAACCAATGCTGATTGCGGTATTAAGACACTGTTTCAAAAAAGACATAAAAGTTATTTTATTAGGGCATTGGGCATTGGGATTACCATTAGGAGAAATCGCACTTAATAAAGTTTCGGTAGAATATAAAAAAGTTTATGGCGAAGATTATATAAATTTAGGATACCGACCAGGTTATTCAGCTTTAATGGTAGGAATAGGACGGGAAATTAGAGATTTCTTTTCTACTGATTATCGTGGTGTTCCACTTGATAGTTTCTCGTTTATGAGAAAAGTTCATAACTACCAACAAATAAATTTGTTAATTGGATTAGAAGCAGGTGCGACCGGGGATGCCTGGGTTCAGTTTGCCGGGGCAAGATTCGGATTAAAAATGTTTTTAGGTGCAACTGGTGTGAGCGCACCTGACCTTTATCCTTACATACAGGCAAATCAAATAACCGGGCTTATTGCTGGTCTGCAGGGCGCTGCCGAATATGAAACATTAATCGAAGAGACCGGGACCGGAACTCTGGGTATGCCAACCCAATCGGTCGTTCACGGACTAATTATATTATTCATTATACTGGGTAATGTCAGTTACTTTATATTAAGGAAAAAAGAGGTTAAGAAGTGATCTTGAATATTATTGGAACCTGGATTGCAGCTGGATTAACAATCGCAATCTTTTCATTCTTATACAAAGACAACCCATTATATAAATTTGCCGAACATCTTTATGTCGGAGTATCAGCTGGATTTGGCGTGATTTATGTATGGGCATTTGACTTAAAACCAATGCTTATTGACCGATTCATTTCCGAACATGGAGTAGAGCGTTGGATTTTATTAGTTCCAGCAATCTTGGGAATTTTAATGTTTTCGCGTTGGATTGGTAAGCTCGGTTACCTATCCAGATTGCCAATTGCATTTACGGTCGGTATCGGAGCGGGTTTGGGTATTACCGCTAGCGTCCAGGGATTCTTACTTCCACAGATACAAGCAACTTTACTACCATTAACAACGGTCAGTAATATTATTTTAGTAGTCGGAGTCATCACAACAATATTATACTTTTATTTCTCACGAGAGTTTAAGGGAAAATCTCAATACATTTTAAAACTCGGAATAGTATTCATAATGGTTTCATTTGGTGCTTCATTCGGTTATACCGTAATGGCGCGTATCTCGCTTTTAATTGGTAGAATCTTTTTCCTTCTGTCGGATTGGCTTCATATAATATGAGATTTCTGAAAAAGTCTGAAATCTCTAATTAAGAGAGCAAGTTTTTCCGAACTCTCATTTCAGTTATTTATGTGGAAAATTTTATCGTGTAAAATAACCTTTTCGAATTTCCCTTTTAATTTTCTACCAATAAAAAAGTTATAGCAGGTTATAGCAGGTGCGACCTGCTAACCATCGCTAATCACCACTAAAATCTTACTGATTGGTATCTATATTTTAATCATAAAATAGTCTATCTGCAGGTAGACAAAAAATCGAGCATAATTTTAACCTAAGTTATTAACTTTCATACTTTACTTTTAATTTCACCTTATCATAGGGGAGGTGTCCCCACCATATAGGACTGTGTATATTACCGAGGTGAAAAGGCGTTCTAATTGGAGTCTTAGTTAGGGTTTTAGTTCAGTATGAAATTCGGTTCCTAATAGAATATCTAAACGATTATCTAATCGATTATCTATTAGAAAATCTAATTGGGATTATATCAGGGATTATATCAGGGAGTGTATCACGGGATAATGGTGGTGATAAAGTAGATTATCAAGCAGGATATAAAGCAGGTGATTAGGGTATTAAACGTTAGCAGCTGACCTGATTTTGGGGGTGCGACCCGGTTTGAGACGGGTCCGCACCCCTGAAATACTAAGCGGATCGCACCTGCTGTTGTTTTTCATTTGGGATTTGTTAATTGGTATTTAGAATTTACTACCACATGCCTAGTGCTTAAAAAAGGGGCGGAGAACACTGCCTTCTCTGCCCCCTGAACTCTAAGAGAGCTCTGAAAAAGTCGCTCTCTTGATTACACAGATTAAATACCGATTACACAGATTCAGTATTTTCAAGGTGGTTAATCGGTGTAATCTTTTCTGTAATCTGTGTAATCAGAGAATTTCAGAATTCTCTCTCACTTCACCACAACAAACTTTTTACTTACGCTTCTATTTTCAATGTCTGCTTTTACAATATACACACCGGTTGGTAAAAATGATAAGTCTTTCTCGTGATGTGATGTGCCGGCTGATGCTGAAATATCAAATGCTAAAACTTTTTCACCAGTTATATTATAGACCGAGATTGGGATATCGGTTGACTTAGAAAGAGTAAAAGATAAATCTATCTTATTACCGAAACAGCGGATAGCGAATTGTGGAAAGCGGACAAGCGATTGCTCTTCAATGCCAATTGCTGGATTTAGACTAATCACCGTGAAATCAGTACCAGTGCCATTGCCCGTACTACTTCCTGCGGTATAGATATTTCCATCCGAACCATAGACTAAAGAATATGCCCCATCACCACCATTTCCTGGACCATTAGTCCGATAGGCCCATTTGTAAGTTCCAGTTGAAGTTAGACTGATTACTGTGAAATCAGAATAAGTGCCAATGCCCGCACTATATCCTGCGATATAGATATTTCCATCCGCACCATAGACTAAAGAAAATGCCCCATCAGAACCATTTCCTGGACCATTATACTGATAGACCCATCGTTCAGTTCCAGTTGAAGTTAGACTAATCACCATGAAATCACCAGCAATGCCCGTACTAGTTCCTGCGATATAGATATTTCCATCCGAACCATAGACTAAAGAATTTGCTCCATTTCCTGGTCCATTAACCCCATAGACCCATCGTTCAGTTCCAGTTGAAGTTAGACTAATCACCGTGAAATCACCAGTGCCACTGCCAAAACTACTTCCTGCGATATAGATATTTCCATCCGCACCATAGACTAAAGAATTTGCATAATCATAAACACTTCCTGGATGCCGATAGACCCATCGTTGAGTTCCGGCTGATGTCAGACTAATCACCGTGAAGTCAGAATAAGTGCCAATGCCCGTACTACTTCCTGCGATATAGATATTTCCATCCGCACCATAGACTAAAGAATATGCCCCATCAGAACCATTTCCTGGACCATTATACCGATAGACCCATCGTTGAGCGCCGGTTGAAGTTAGACTAATAACCGTGAAATCAGAATAAGTGCCAATGCCTGCAGTATATCCTGCGATATAGATATTTCCATCCGCACCATAGACTAAAGAATATGCCTCACCCCAATCATTTGTCTGTCCATTGTACCGGTATTCCCATCTTCGATTGCAGGTTGGAATTAGACTGATAACTGTAAAATCATAAGAAGTGTCAATGTCACAACTCATTCCTGCGATATAGATATTACCATCTGCACCATAGACTAAAGAATTTGCCCTGTCCGCATCATTTCCTGGACCATCATCCCGATATACCCATCTTAGAATGCCAGTTGAAAATAGACTAATAACCGTGAAATCATAATAAGTGCCAATGCCAATACTTGCTCCTGCGATATAGACATTTCCATCCGCACCATAGACTAAAGAATTTGCCTCATCCCAACTATTTCCTGGTCCGTTATACCAATAGACCCATCTTTGAATTTGGCTTGTGCCGATGCTGAAAAGCATAAGGATTAAGATTACTGCTAACCAACAATTTTGTTTTACCATAATGCCTCCATTGGTCAAATTGACTTTAATTTACACACCAATATAAACGATTACGCCTGTTATGTCAAGTTTCTTGTGGCTGCTTCATTTCCTCTTTATCAAGTGCTTTCTGTTGTGGATTAAAAGATTCTAAGATTTAAAGATATTTTGATTGATGGTTTCTTTTAATCACAGTATATTTTTCTTGATTTTTGCTTAGTAATAGATATACTTAATATTATGTATATAATGAAAACTAAATATGGAAATGTTGGGATTGAATCTTCGCCTATTGGTATTTCTGAGATTCGTCTCAACGTAAAGTCGAATAGGGGACAGTTAAGTAAAAAAGCTGATAGAAATTTGCAAAGCCTCGTATCTTTGTTAGAAGATTATTTTAAAGGTAAAAGGGTAAGTTTTAATGTTAAACTTAACCTTGTCGGCTTACCCGACTTTACCCGAAAGGTTTTGAATGATGCGAGAAAGATACCATTCGGTAAAACTATTACTTATGGCGAGATTGCCAAGAGGATTGGTCATCCTAAAGCAAGTCGAGCAGTTGGACAAGCTTTAGGTGCTAATCCATTACCAATCATTATTCCCTGCCATCGGGTAATACGGAAAGATAAATCTTTAGGCGGCTTCGCTGGTGGTCTGAAATGGAAAAAGATACTGCTTGAACTTGAAAATAGAGCCACGGATGACCACGGATAAAAACATATTAACAGGTCATTCCCGTGAAAACGGGAATCCAGAAAACACAAGAAAATACTGGATTCCTGCTTCCGCAGGAATGACATCTGCATCCCTTATATTCTCTGCGAACTCTGTGGTTAAAGTTTTATGAGTGAGGTTATTAGAATCGTAGTTGGCGAGATAGCAACTAATTGTTATCTGCTCCATTCCAATGAAGAAATCGCGGTTATTGACCCGGGATTTGAAGCTATTAAGATTTTAGATAAAGCAAAAACACTTGAGGGAAAAGTCACGCACATAATTAATACGCATGGACACATTGACCACATCGGTGCTAATAAGTTAATCAAAGAAATGACAAATGCCAAAATCTATATTCACAAAGATGATGCTGAGTTACTTATCCATCCGGCAAAAAATTTATCATTACTCGTTGGTGAATTTGTCCAATCGCCGGCTGCGGATGTGATATTGAACGAGAATGATATTGTCAAGGTCGGTAGCGTTGAACTTAAAGTTATTCATACGCCAGGACATACACAAGGTGGTATTTGTCTGATTGCGGATAAATTTATTTTTACCGGCGATACATTATTCTTTGATTCAATTGGCAGAACTGATTTTCCCGACGCAGATGAAAAAAAAATGTTTGAGTCGCTTAAACGATTAAAAGGTTTACTATCGGATGAGATGGTTATTTATCCAGGACATGGAGACTGGGGTAGTTTTTCTGAAATAAAACGAGTAAATCCGTTCTTGACATTTTCGGAATGAAATAATGAAACCACTGATTACACGGATTTCCACAGATTTATCTTTAATCACTGAAAACACGGAAAAAAGGAATATTAAACTTTTCTCTGATTCCTCTGCTATCTCTGCGGTTAAAAATTCAGTGTATTCAATGTCCTCTGTGGTTAAATTCTGTATTTAATTTAGATATTGACAATTTGAAATATTATAAGGATAATTTACAAACAATGTACAAACTAAAAGATATTGAAAATTATAAATTTCTTGACTATAACTTTTTTGGTAGTTGGGAGGCAATATGGCAAAAATAAGAGTGGCAATTATTGGTGTAGGTAATTGTGCTTCAAGTTTAATTCAAGGTGTTCATTATTATAAGAACGCAAAAGAAGGCGAATTAATCCCCGGTATTATGCATACTAATCTTGGCGGGTATCATATCGGAGATGTTGAATTTACCTGCGCTATCGATATTGATAAAAGAAAAGTCGGGAAAGATTTAGCTCAAGCAATTTATACATATCCAAATAATACGTTTAAATTCTGTGATGTACCCAAATTGGGGGTTAAGGTTATTCGAGGAATGACGCATGATGGGTTAGGTATGTATCTTTCTCAAATTATTGAAAAAGCATCTGGACCTACTGCCGATATTGTGGGATGCTTGAAAGAAACAAAAACCGATGTTGTAATAAATTTCCTGCCGGTTGGTTCTGAGGAAGCAACCAAATGGTATGTGGAACAAGTTTTAGAAGCGGGTTGTGCATTTGTTAATTGCATTCCTGTATTTATTGCCTCGCAAAAATATTGGCACAAAAGATTTAAGGAACAGAAATTACCGGTCATTGGTGACGATATTAAATCACAAGTCGGTGCGACAATCCTACATCGAATGTTGGTAATGTTATTTCAGGAACGGGGCGTTAAACTTTTACGGACATCGCAGTTGAATGTTGGTGGGAATACCGACTTTTTGAATATGTTAGAACGCTCTCGATTAGAATCGAAAAAGAAATCCAAAACCGGTGCGGTAACTTCTTTATTGAAATATGATATTGGTAAAGATAATATTCATATTGGTCCATCTGATTATATTGCCTGGCTTACTGACCGAAAATGGGCATATCTACGTATGGAAGGACAGACTTTTGGTGATGTGCCGCTGAATATAGAATTAAAACTTGAAGTCTGGGATTCACCGAATTCAGCCGGTGTTGTGATTGATGCAGTTCGCTGCGCTAAATTAGCACTGGATAATAAACTCTGCGGTAGTATAATCGAACCGTCAAGTTATTTTATGAAGACACCGCCAGTTCAGTTCCCGGATTATATTTGCCGGGAAAAAACCGAGAACTTTATTAAGAAATATGGCAAAAATCAAAAACATAATATTTAACAATTGAAACCACAAGATTTCACAGATTTTCACAAGATGTTTTCTAAAACAATATTTAAAGTGTTTTTCTGTGTTAATCTAGTGTTAATCGTGTGGTTATAAATTTTCATGCGTGGTGTTGTAATTGCGTTTGAAGGAATTGAAGGTTCAGGGAAAACTACTCAGGCTAAACTTATATATTCATTCTTAAAGGGAAAATCGTTACCATGTATTTATACACAAGAACCCGGTGGAACTGCCATTGGTGATAAAATTCGAGATATTCTCTTAGATGTTAAGAATAAAAATATGCATCGCAAGACGGAACTTTTACTTTATCTGGCAAATCGAGCGCAGCATGTTTGTGAGAAGATATTGCCAGAATTACAGAAAGGGACAATTATTATAACTGACCGATTTTCACTATCATCCTTTGCTTATCAGGGTATGGGGCGAGATTTTTCATTTAAGGTTGTTTCCCGTCTTAATAAATTTGCGGTTGGGAATGTTAAACCGGATTTTACGATTTTAGTTGATGTTCCGGTATCAATTGGTCTCAGTCGGACCGAACTTCGAAGCGGAAATAATATCGACCGCTTGGAAAAAGAAAAAACAGAGTTTCATCAAAGAGTTCGGGACGCTTATCTGAAACTGGCAAAACAAGCTCCTAAAAAAGTATTGGTTTTTATAGGGACAAAATCAGAGGAAATTTTACATAATGAAATCAAAGAAAGAGTTATTCCATTTTTAAAGAAAAGAGGTATCTTATCATGACTTTTAAAAATCCAAAATTTAGAGCAACAATTATGACCATCGCAATTGTAGCAATATTTATTGGTGGTGTATTAGTTGCTAAACTTTGGGCGCAAAGAGTAACCAATCTCCATCAATCTTTGCAGCGATTTAGCTACATTTTGAATTTGGTAATTAATGATTACGTTCAAGATGTTGATGCGGATAAATTAGTGAAATCAGCAATTGAGGGTATGCTTGACGCCCTTGACCCGTATTCTAATTATCTCGAAGCCGATGAATACAAAGATTTAAAAATTAAACTCGATGCGGAATTTGGTGGTATTGGTATTTATATCGGAATGCGAGATAATTTTCCGTCCGTAATTTCTCCAATTGAAGGAACACCCGCCTATAAAGTTGGACTCCAAGCCGGTGATAAAATCGTAAAGATTGAAGGAAAGACAACCGAAGGCATTACAATCCAAGATGCGATGAAGCTATTACGCGGTCAACCTGGAACAAAAGTTAATATTGCTTGTCAGCGAGAAGGAGTCACGGGATTTTTAGATTTTACGATTGTGCGCGATACGATAAAGATTAAAGCGGTGCCATATGCAGGAAAGGTCGCTCCGGAAATTGGTTATGTACGGCTGGCAGACTTTTCCAAAGTCGCTAGAAGTGAGTTGGAATCAGCAATCGATTCGTTATTTAACAAAGAAGGCGTGAAAAAGTTAATCTTTGACTTGCGTTCTAATCCCGGCGGTTACCTACAAGAGGGGTATGAAGTGTCTGACCTTTTCTTACCACCAGGAAAACTGGTAGTAGTAGCAAAAGGCAGAAAACCGGAATCTAAACGCGAATTTGTCGCTGCCGAACCAGATAAACATGGCGACTTCTCATTGGTCGTCTTGGTTGACCGCGGCTCTGCTTCTGCGGCAGAAATTGTTGCCGGGGCATTACAAGATTGGGAACGTGGTTTGATTTTAGGAGACACGACATTTGGTAAAGGATCGGTCCAGAACATATTTCCCATTGACCAGAATGCAGCCATAAAACTAACTAATGCATACTGGTATACACCATCGGGTAGATGCATTAATCGATCTAGTAAAGGTTCAGCTATTATTCAGCCCGATTCGGGTAAAACCACCAAAACGAAATATTACACAAAAGGTCCGCAAAAACGCGAAATCTATGGCGAGGGTGGTATCGTACCGGATTACTATATGCAATATCGTCGCTTAAACGATTTAGAATCAAAGATAGTTATCCAAGGACTCTTCTTTGATTTTGCGGTTAAATACACTGCATACCATAAAGATTTACAGCCCGATTTCCAAATTACTCAAGAAATGCTTGAGGAATTTAAAAAACTGGCTCGTGATAAGAAATTAGAGTTCACTGATGCCAAGTTTGATTCCAACCAGACATTTATAAGTCAGGAAATCGAACGTGAAATCAAAGGAAAACTCTATGGTATGAACGCTGATTACGAAGTTAGATTACGGAATGACGAGCACGTACAAAAAGCAATTGCGTTACTACAGAAAGCAAACTCTAATCAAGATTTATTCAAAGAGATTAAGCAGAAACAATAATTTAACCACTAAATTATCGAGCCGCGATTTAACAATCTTTACGCGCGGCTCGTTTTCTTTTTAATAATGAACTTGACATTCATTTTCATTTTTTGTATAATTATATATGGACGAATCACGGGAACATTTTAAAGTATATTGTTCGGCTAAAGGATTAAAAAATAGCAAACAGCGCGATAAAGTTGCTGACGTTTTCCTTAAAACCGAAGAACATATTAGTGCTTTAGACCTATATGATTTAATGCGAAAAGACAATATTGGAATCGGATACAGCACAGTTTATCGCACACTAAACTTATTAGTAGATGCCGGTTTAGCACGGGAAATTGATATTGGCGACGAATTGCATTTCGAGCATAAATTAGGACATAAACACCATGACCATTTTTTATGCGTGAAATGTGGTAAGGCGATTGAATTTTCAAGTCCTAAAATAGAAAAGATACAAAACCGATTCGCAGGTAAATATAATTTTTTACCACAGAAACACAGTTTAATTATTTATGGATTATGTAAGGAGTGCAATAAAATATGAAATTGGTACCGTTAGTAAATTTGGCATCCGGCGAAACTGGTGTGGTTAGTGATATTATCGGTGGCAGGAGAGTAATAAATCGACTGTACGCACTGGGAATAATTCCTGGAAAAAAGATTACAAAAATTAGTGCGATGATGCTGCATGGCCCGATTGTGGTTCGGGTTGGCAGCGCTGAAATTGCCCTGGGTTTTGGAATGGCGAGTAAAGTTATAATTAGTCGGGTATGATATATCGCTCAATGTCTGATATACAACAAAAAATAAAAGGAGAATATAATGACAGAGTTAGAAGTAACAGGAATTCAGGAAGTAGTGATTGCCGTTAAAAATGCAAAACAAGCAGTAGCTTTATTCGAAGATTTATTCGGTTTGAAATTTGATATTCAATGGTCGATGCCTAATGAAAAGATGAATGTAAAAGCGGCACAAATCGGAGACACGCAATTACACATTGTTGAATCAACAAGCAGTGATGGAGTGATTGCGAAATTTATCGATGCCCGAGGGCAAGGACTACATCACATTGCATTCAAAGTTAATAATCTTAAAGAATTGGTTTTGAAACTTAAAGAAAAAGGTATTAAACTTATTCCAGATGAACCGATAATATATCCTCAAGGTTCGTATATCTTTATTCATCCGAAATCGGCGTTTGGAGTTTTAATAGAACTAATTGAGCATACATAATAAACAAATCAGTTGAATACAGACTAACAACTATGAAATCTATTCTTTTAGTCGGCAACCCCAATGTTGGTAAGAGCGTGATATTTTCACATTTTACCGGTATTAAAGTAATCGTTTCAAATTATCCTGGCACGACGGTTGG
>Ga0315288_10004425_pt1 | contig 17885 bp, 9 predicted proteins | sample YL17G11_20_MG_FD_203454 | JGI IMG/M metagenome (GOLD analysis project Ga0315288, IMG submission 203454) | Sediment microbial communities from Yellowstone Lake, YNP, Wyoming, USA - YL17G11_20 | ecosystem: Environmental > Aquatic > Freshwater > Lake > Sediment | place: USA: Wyoming | collected... | reverse complement strand
TCTGGCCCCTCGTGGCTCTTGTCATCGGTACGTGCCCCATTCTCGCTCAGGACGATGCCGCGGATCCAGTGGTCGAGACCGAGGCGGAGACTGCGGATGTCCCAGGCACTCCCCCGGCCTACCCCGAGGCGGAACGGATGCTCAGCGCGACCGTCCGTAGCTGGCACATCGGGCTGGTCCAGTTCCTGTTCGTGGACGACGTCCGGCTGCGGCGGGTTGTGGATTACCTGGCTGACCTGCCCGGGGCGCCGCCGAAACTCCGGGTCTACAAAGGCCCGAAGGTGCCTGAGACGGCACCGAAGTTGGTCCAGGAGTTCTACAACGACTGGGCACGGAACGCCGGATACCGGCTTGTCGTCGACGTGCGTCTCGGAGTCGAGCCCGATGGCGCGCGAGGCACGCCGCCCAAGACCACTCTCTCGGCCACTCCTCCTGCGAACGACACCTGGCCGCCGGTGCCGCTGCACACGAAGCGCCCGTTCTCCGACAAGGCGCCATGGGAGTTGGAGGACTATGCCTGGGTCAGCGTCTACTACCGGCCCGGCGAGGACGGCGGGGCCTTCGTGAGTGTCTGGGTCAGTGGTACCCACGTCTGGGTCTTCAAGCCCGGACACATCGCCATCGGACCGGTGCTGGCGGAATTCCTCGATCTGCCCAACGTCCCGCATGACGAGGCCCCGCCCGCAACCGTGCCTCCGGAGCCGCCGGCGTCGCCGCTTCCGGGGATGCCTGTCGTCGGCGACACGGGCTTCTTCGTCCGGGCGGAGTTGGGGAAGTGGGAGATCGACTCGTTGGTCCGCGATGTAGGCGCGGGAGCGAAGCGCAGCTCCCTGGTCTCGCCGCTGGTGGCGATGCTGGCCGCGGGCCCCGAGCTGTTCGCCCCCGTGCGCCATGCCTGGGTCTTCACATTCCGGGGCCATCCCGACTACCGAGAGGACTGCATGGCGCCCTGGGCCCAATGGATGGCCGATGCCGACTGGCGGGAGCTGATGCACGGAACGTACGGCGGCGTGCCCATCCGGATCTGGTATGGCGCAGGCCCCGAGGGCGGGGCCGTTGCGATGTTCGATGTCGAGCAGTCGAGTAGTGTGCTCATCTGCGAGGGCGCGCCGAACCTGTTCGCGCTCCTGCCCGTGCTCGGCACTCTGCAGGCTGGCCCGTAGGAGCGACCTCAGTCGCGACCCCCATGGCCGAGCTCCTCGGGATCGCGACTGAAGTCGCTCCTACGGTCAGGGGGGGCACAGACGGGACCGGCACCTGGCCCGGCATCAGGGGAGGTCAGCCCATCATGCGCAGACCGCGACTGCTCTTCTGCGGCCTTGGGCCGATCGGGGCGAGCACGCTTCGATATGCGGTTCAACGGGGCGACACGGAAGTCGTCGGTGGTGTCGACATCGACACGGCCAAGGTCGGGCGAGACCTGGGGGAGATCGCGGGCCTGGCGACGCCTCTGGGCCTTCCCGTGCATGCCACTTTGGCCGAGTGCCTACCCGCCGGCGGGGCCGACATCGCGGTGCTGTGCACCCACTCGGCAGTCAGGGACGTGGAGGCCCAGGTCATCGAGCTGCTGGCGGCCGGGCTGAACGTTGTCTCGACATGCGAGGAGCTGTCCTATCCCTATCGGCACCACCCGGCGGAGTCGGCGCGGATCCATGAGGCCGCCATGCGGCACGGCGCCACTGTCCTCGGCACCGGTGTGAACCCGGGGTTCGTGATGGACCTCCTGCCGATCATCCTCTCAACGGTCTGCCTTCGGGTGGACTGCGTGCACGTACGGCGCGTTGTGGATGCCGGGACGCGTCGAGGCCCGCTCCAGGCGAAGGTGGGCGCCGGGCTCTCGGAGCCGGAGTTCCTCCGCCGGGCGGAATCTGGCGGGCTCGGGCACAGGGGGCTCGTCGAGTCGGTGGCCATGATCGCCGACGCGCTCAACCTGCCCATCGACGAGATCACTGAGGATGTGCGCCCTAAGCTTGCCGAGCGGTCCATTGGCGAGCTGGGGTCCGGCCAGGTCGCCGGGATCGACCAGACGGCCCAGGGGTTCCACGGAGGCGACGTCCTGATCTCCCTCCGCTTGCTCGTCTACATCGGCGCCCATGACCCCCGCGACCGGATCGTGGTCACAGGTGAGCCCTGCGTGAAGGCCACGCTGGAGGGCGGAACCCCAGGGGACCACGCAACAGCGGCCGCCGTGCTGAGCGCGATCCACCCGGTGCTTGACGCGCCGCCGGGGCTGACGACCGTCAACCGGATCGCGGGGCTGTGCTGCCGGCGGCCCTAGTCCTTCCACTCAACACTCTCGTGGCACATGCCGCAGTAGTCCTTGTCGTGGCACTTCAGGCAGGACACGTCGTTCTTGAAGGCCGCCCCGTGGTCCTTATGCGTCATCGCCCAGTCGTCGGAATGGGGCATCTCGACGCCGCCATGACACGCGGTGCAGAGGTCGGCCGTCCCATGGCAGGCGCCACACGCTCCGCGCTTGTCCTCCGGCGTCTCCCCGTGCGTCTTCTTGAAGTCCGCCGCGGTGTGTGAGGCGGGGATACCACCTTTGTGGCACCGGTTGCATGCGTCGCGCTCGTGACAGGTTGCGCAGGAATCGGGCACCGTGGGCGCGACCTGTGAGTGTCGGCCAAGCCACCCCGCGCGATGCGGCACCTCCACATCGCCGTGGCACCCGGCGCAGAACGACTGCTCATGGCAAGTCTGGCAGGTGTCCGGGCTCTGCACTGCCGACTGGCCATGGCCTTCCGCCATGACCCAGTCATCAGCGGCATGGCTGGCCGGCCTGTTCCCCGAGTGGCACTTGGCGCACGCGTCGGAGCCATGGCACTGGCTACACACGTCGCGACGTGTCAGAGCCCACGGCCCGTGGGTGGCCTTCCAGTCCGCGGGGTGGGGGATGTCGAGCCCGTGGCAATTGCGGCACGTGTTCTTCGAGTGGCACGTCGCGCACGTCTCAGGGGAGTGCTGCGCGACACGGCCATGGCGCGTCTGCCATCCCGGCGGATGCGGGACCTGGACCCCGTGACACGAGCGACAAGGGTCGCTGCCATGGCACACCTGACACTGGGTGTCGGACGACTTCGCCACGGCACCGTGACTGCTGCGCCACTGGGCATTGTGCGGGCTCTGCATGCCGCCGGAGCGGTGACACGAGGCGCACTGGCCCGGGGCCAGCTTCATGTGGCCGTGGCCGGACTGGCCCATGGGTATGATCTCGTGGCACCGGCTGCAGTCGATGTGGGCTTCCCGCGTGTGCAGCACATGTTCGAACTGGGTGCCGTACACATCGAGCGTGTCCGTCGGCGGGCTGGAGTGACAGGAGCGGCACCCGGGCTCCGCCACATCCACATCGCCCCTGTAGTCGAAGTCCGGAAGCTCCGGCATACGGTAGCCGGAGCCCAGGACCGCCATAGCCTGGTTGATCTTGTCCCTCGCCTGCTGCAGAACCCGATGGGCGTAACGAACGTTGTGGACGCCGCCGCCATGCTTCACAAAGCAGATGTTGGTCAGCGCCTCGTCGAGGAGCTTGCCGGCCAGGTCCTGCTTCTCGGCGGGAGCCTCCGCGGCCGCGAGCTCGATGAGGGCCGCCGCATGGCCGTCGGACGCGGTCGTCACCTCCTCGGTGGCGATCTCCCTCCACCGCGACAGCACGGCGCCATACCCCTCACCATGGCACTGCATACAGCCGGCCGCACCCGCCTTCGCGGCCACCGGCACCCCGTCGACCTCCCGATGCCCCCGGTGACATGCCTCGCATGTGACGCGGGCGGCGAACATGGCATCCGGGATGCTGGTTGCCCCCTCGGCGCCGAGCCCCGCGTACAGGTCCACAGTGTCTCGGTGGGAATCCGGGTGGCAGTTGTCACACTGGAGGCGCGTCTCGACCCGCTCCGTGGTCGGTTCGGGGATGCCGTGCTCGATGGTCTCGTGGCAGAGCTGGCACTCGATCTTGTGCGCGGTCACATGCTGAGCGTGCATGAACTCCGTGTCGCTGTAGCGGGCGATCCTCTCGGGCTCCGCATGGCACTGCCAGCACCGCTCCTCGGGCACGAAGCCCGTCCCACGCACTACGCTGGCATGGCACTCGTTGCAGTTCACCTCACGCTGGAGGATCATCGTGTGGTCGAAGGGCAGATCCTTCGCCTTCTCCAGCAGGCCGCGCTTGTGGCAGATGCTGCACTGCGCCGCCTGCTCGCTCTTGTCTCGGTTCTTGAAGTGGCAGGTGAAACAGGTGCTGAGGGTCACCGTCATGTGCTGGCCCTGCACGATCTGCGAGTGGCATGACGTGCAGCGCAGGCGCGTGACGCGCCGGAATGACGCGAAGTGGGGCTGGTGGTCGAACACGACGCCGGGCGAGCCTTTGATCTCCTCGCTGCCGGCCAAAAGGCGACGGCTATGGCAGCCCGAGCGCAAGCAGCTCGCGTCCTCGATCTCCGTCCATGGCCGGGTGCCGTACTGCCGCGTTAGGTACTTCGTCACCTGGACAGAGGCCGCAAGCTTCTTCTCGAGCGTCCCGGAGACGTCCGGCGGGAAGTGGCAGTCGATGCACGGGACATCCTTGTGGGACGAGCTCCTCCACGCGTCGTAGTAGGGGCGCATGTAGTGGCACGTCTTGCAGAAGAACGGCTGTGAGCTGACCTCCATGCCAACGATGCTCGCGAGCAGCAGCGCGACCGCGCCCACGATCGTGAGTTTCCCAAGCTGTCTCAGGAAGCTGGTACGTCGGGGACCGAGACGGTCGCGGATCCGGGGGACAAGGGAGACGGGACTCCACCAGGGCCCGCGGTTGGGAGCGCCCATCAACCCTCAACCGCCTCCCCGTGCCCCGTCGGTGCATCGTGCAACAGCCGCATCGCGCGATGGCGCTTCCAGTAGAGCATGGAGATGGTCCAGGCCACAAAGATCCACACAGGCACGAGCGCGGCGCGCCGGACGGTAACGATCTTCAGCCGGCGGTCTACCTCGTCCTTGAGAGTGTCCCGATCCGACTCCACCGCCTGGGAATGCTCATCAACATCGTGAGGCAAGAGGGAATGCTGGGCGATCCGGGACTGGACTGTCTCGGTGAGAGCGTTCTTGATGACATCGTCCCACGCGGCCACGTGGAAGCCCAGCGCCTTGCCGCGTTCGGCTTGCGCGCGAGCCCCCTCCAGTGCCTGCTGCGCCACGGCGAGCAGCGCCTGAACCTCGGTACCCTGAGCCAGCGCACTGTCCTCGGTGTGGCATTTCACGCACGTCAGCGAGAGCATCTCGTGGGAGGGCGGTGTGATGCCATGGCCGCCGCCGTCCTCCTCACCGTGGCAACTGAGGCACGCACGGAACTGACCATCGCCGCCGCCGCTCAAGCCACCGTGAACGCTGCCCTTCACCAGATCGTGCTCGCGCTGGTGACACCGGCCGCACACCTCATCGATATGTGCGATGCCCGGCGGCAGCGCGCCATGGCTACCGTGGCAGCTCACGCAGTTCGCGGCGGCGTCATTCCCGCCAACCAGCAACGCCTGTCCGTGGACGCTCCCCTTGTAGAGATCAAGCTGATCGGTGGGAATGCCGTAGGACTTCATCTTCGCGCTGTCCGCGTGGCAGCGACCGCACGTACCGGGCACGTTCCTGGGGTGCACCGACGCTCGCGTATCCGAGACCGGCAGGATGTCGTGCATCCCCTTCTCTCGTCCGGACGCGTGGCAGTCAACGCAGATGGCCGCCGTCATATCGCCCTGATTGTGCCGCTGCCCGTGCATGCTGGTCTGGTAGTCCTCGAACTGGCTGGTCGGCAGTCCGTAGGGCCGCATACGCTCGCGATCCGCGTGACACGATGCGCAGACCTGCGGGATCTCCTCACGCGTCGGAGCCGGCCGGAAGCCGGTGCGGGGCGCCATCGCGGTCTCGTGCATGTCCTTCGGGTCGCCGCCATGGCAGTCCACACACGTCATCCCGGTCTTCGCGTGGGCGCTGTCCTCGTAGGCCACACGCTCGTCGGCGTGGCACACCTCGCACGACGACTGGTCCGCGATCGGCTGGGCGAGCAGGCGAGCGCCGGACAGCACCATAGCGGCGGCGAGGGCCAGCACAGGGCGCGCTCGCACGTGCCGGCGTGGGTGGCTCATCGGCCCACCTCCCCAGCCGCACCTGGATCGGCGGGGGCCTCGACGTGGTGGGGGCTGTGGGGGATGGCCTTGACATCGAACTCGACGTCACGCCCGAAGATGCTGAATGTCCGCTCGGAGAGGAAGCCCAGGAAGCCCAGGGCGATCATGAAGATGATCGCCGCGGCCACGATGCGACGGTGCAAGAGCCGCCCCGGCCGTCGGCCCTCGATGGCATTGTCGATGAACGGCCAGAACACCGTGACGACCGACAGGAGACCCATCCCGCAGAGGCCGACGATCTCGGGCACGTACTTGAGCGCCTGGTAGACGGAGAGGAAGTACCACTCCGGCTTGATCCCCGGCGGCGTGACCATCGGGTCGGCCTTCTCGTGGAGCTTGATCGGAGCCAGGAGCGCCACGGTGAGGATCAGGCCGATCCACAGGTAGAACTGGATGCCCTGATCGATCACGTGAACGGGCCAGAACGGGTGCCCCGACTCCACCGATTCCTCGTGGTGTGCTTCGTTCGCCATCGATTCCCGTCCCACTACAGTGGCTTAGATATACCCAGCCGTCGGATCAAGACGGCATGTCCGGCGAGCAGCCCGATCACAGCCCATGGGAGCACCACCGTGTGCAATGTGAAGAACCGAGAGAGGGTCGCGCCGGTGACCGTGGGCCCGCCTCGGATGATGTGCAGAACCTGCTCGCCGACGAGGGGCACGGCGCGCACCATCTCCGACCCGACCGTCGTTCCCCAGTAGGACAACTGGTCCCACGGCAGCAGGTACCCGCTGAAGCAGAACGTCATGGTGAGGAAGAACAGGCACGAGCCGGTCATCCACGTGAGCTCGCGCGGCGGGCGATAGGCCTTCGTCCAGAAGACCTTCACCATGTGGAGCAGAACGAAGATCATCATCAGATGGGCGCCCCACGAATGGAGCTGCCGCAGGAGCCAGCCGAAGGACACCTCGTTCATGATGTACTGGACGCTGTCGTACGCTCCCTCGGCGGATGGCTGGTAGTAGATGGCCAGCAGCACTCCGGTGACGACCTGGTTGACGAAGCAGATCATCGCCATGCCGCCCAGACAGAACGTCTGCCGGAACCCGTACGGAGGCACCGGCTTCCGGAGGGCCTTCTGGACGGCCTCCTTCAGCTCCAGGCGCTCGTCTAACGCGCTGTAGAGTACCGAAGCGCTCAAGAGCCGGATGGCCCGGTCGACAAGAGGCTGTTGAACCAACCACGCCAGGATCCCGCGGCGGGGTCCCTTGTCCTCGTTACCCGCCATTGCGTCATGCGCTCCCGACAATGATCTCCCCGGCCTGCACCGAGACCGGGTAAGCGGCGAGTGGTCGGGGCGCGGGGCCCCCCACGACATTCCCCTTGAGGTCGAACAGTGCCCCGTGACAAGGGCACGCGATCTGGGCGCGCTCCGGGTCCCACGCCACCAGGCAGCCCAGATGGGTACACACCGCAGAGAAGGCCACGACCGCTTCCTCCTCACCGGGTCGCACGACGATCACGCTCGTCGTGCCGACGCTCACAAGCTGCCCCGCGCCCGGCTCCAAGCCACTGATCGGCCCCATGTCTACTGTCCTGGCCTGCGCAGCCGCTTCGGGGGCGCGCAGGAACGTCAGGGCTATCAGCCCGGACACGCCCGCTGTGGCGACCACCGAGCCGCCCACTACGAGATCGAGGAAATGGCGTCGCGTGACCGGCTCCCCGCCGCCTTCCGTTGTCGGCCCCGAAGGCTGGTCCTCTTCCTTCTCGCGGCCCCAGTCTGCCTCCATCATCTCCAACCCCCATACGATCCTGGTCATAGTGCCTTCACAGATTTGTCGGGCATTCTACCCGATAATTCGTGTTTCGTCTCGCGAATGGCGTGGCCGAGCCCAAGTCCGCGCGCTCCGGAAAGCGGGGGGGCGCGCCACGAACCAATTGGGGCCGATGGACGAGATGAAACCCGGCCGTCTCCTTCTGAGTATAGCCACAAGGTCCTGCGGCGGCCCTACTCCCCGTCAGCACCCCGGCCAGGTGATGGCCTTCCGGCGACGAAGATACGTCCAGGGGGCTGAGGAGGACGCGTTGGGCCTTGCAGGCAGGCTCGTCACTGTGCCGCTCGTGTTGGTGTCGCTGTCGCCGATCGGCGTATGCTCGGGGGCCGGGCTGGAGGCCGGGGGCAATACGGATGGCGTGCTCACATTCTCGCTAGGCGATCTGGCTCCGGGCGGCACCGTTCGCCCTCGCGCGATCTTCGCCTTCGACACGTCCTACGAGGGCGTCGCCCAGCGCCTGGACGCTGCCCGCCGAAGCTCCCTCGAAGGCGCCTCCGACGGCGCCGGGACGCCGGTCTCGCTCGACAAGGTGTGGGTGGACAATGGCGTCACCGACTTCGCGCTCGAAGGCCCCGGCTACTTCCGCTGGCGAATGGAGCGGCAGGCCCTCCGTTGCGCACAGGGCGGCCAACTCAGCCAGTTCACGTGGTACGTCCACTACACCGACGGCACGATCCGCAAGCGAGCCGGCATCGCGAACGATGGCGATGACCCGCCCGAGAACCTCCGCACAACCGGCCCGCTCCTCCGCTATGGAGAAAGAGCTGTCTCGCGCGCGATGGAGACCTCTGACAGCCTGCTGAGCATTGGCGTCCGCGCAGTGCTGCGGAACGACACGGGGGCGGTAGTGGAGTTCGCGCTGACCAGCCGGGCCGCGACGGCCCTGACGGATGTGCGGCTAAGCCTGTACGCGAACATCGAGGCCAACCACGATGAAGGGGACGACATCAGCGTTCTCGACGCCGCTTCCGGCGCGCTCCTCGTCGTCGATGTGGATTCGGGCGTGCATGTCGCCATGGCCGGCCTGGAGCCGCCGGAGAGCGGCTTCGCCGGCACCTGGAACTCCATTGGGCATGCCGCCGGGGCCGACGGTGTGCCCTTTGGCGAGTGGGCGCCCTACACGGGGCCGTCGCCGGAGTTGGTGGCTCGCACCCAGCGGGAGCGGTTGGCGTCCCAGGGCATCTACTTGCCCTACACCACCGAGAATCCGACCACTCCCGAGACCCGACAGCTTGCACCCGATGGGGCCGCGGCACTCCTCGAGGCCGACTGGCTGCGCCAAGCGGAAGGGCAGCCGCCGGCCGATCGGGCGCTTCGCGAGATCGAGTGGGCTAACGCACTTGCGGCGCGCCTCGCAACGGACCCGCGGGGCTGCGACCTGTCGCCGGAGCTGGTACGCCTTGCCGACCTCAAAGCGCGGATCCTCGAGGTCAGCGCCGCCGGCTGGGACGAGGCAACCGCGAAGGCTCTCTACCTCGCCGTCCGCCGGACGAAGCGTCGCATTGCCCTCAGTAACCCGGCGGTCGACTTCACGCAGTTGCTGTTCATCGACCAGCCCTACCCGCGAGGTCCCGTGAACGACATCCACGAGGCGATCCACCGCATGGGGATCACGGCGACCCCCGGTGGGCGCCTCCTCGTGCTGGACGGCCTCGACCCCGGTGGGGCGGCGCGCCAGTTGGCACCGGACCGGCCGGGTAGTTTCTGGCGGCCGGACCTGTCGTTCGATGCCCAACGGGTTCTGTTCTGCTACAAGGCATGCGACTCGAAGAGCTTCCACCTCTATGAGATGAACCTGGACGGCACCGGGCTTCGCGAGCTGACATCCAGCGACTACGACGACATCGACCCCGTCTACCTACCCGACGGGCACGTCATGTTCACAACGACGCGGGCCAACTCGTACGTGCGCTGCGGCCCGTTCATCTACTCCTACACCCTCGCGCGCTGCGATGCCGATGGCGGCAACGTCTACCTCATCAGCCAGAACGGCGAGCCGGACTTCGTCCCGGCACTGATGGAGGACGGGCGGGTCATCTACTCGCGGTGGGAGTACACGGACAAGCCCCTCTGGCGCGTGCAGAGCCTCTGGACAACCGACCAGGACGGCACTGGCACGCGCGTGTTCTGGGGGAACCAGTCGGTGTGGCCGGACCACACTGCGGAGCCCCGCCAGATTCCCGGGAGCCATCGGGTGATGTTCTGCGGTGTCGGCCACCATGACTGGTGGTCGGGGTCCATCGGCATCATCGACCCCTGGCAGGGCTCGAACTTCCCCCAGGGGCTCACGAAGGTCACGATGGACCGTCCGTGGCCCGAATGCAGCGCGCCGCCCGTCGACCCGGCCGAATCGGCGACCTACCATGCCTCGGGGACGGTCACGGGCTACCAGTCCCCGTACCCGCTCAACGAGCACGACTTCCTCGTCTCGGCGCGCCCCGCGGACGGCAAGTTCCGCCTGTACCTCATGGACACCGAGGGGAATCGAGAGCTGGTCTACGAAGGCGTGCACAACGTGCTGCACGCCATCCCCGTACGCCCTCGGAAGGTGCCGGCCATCCAGCCGGACCTTGTCGCCTGGCCAGGCACCGGCGCGGATCGGAAGCCCAACGAGCCCGGCTACTTCTACAGCAGCGATGTCTACGAGGGAGTCCCGGACCTGCCGCGGGGCAGCGCCAAGTATCTGCGTGTGTTCCAGCAGGACCACAAGACCTACTCGACCTGGGCGAAGACGTTCCGGCATTCCGGGCCGCCAGTGTCCATCGTGCAGGAGGAAAGCGTGAAGCGGATCGTCTCGGTCGTGCCGGTGGCGGACGACGGCTCAGTGAGCTTCGAGGCGCCGGCCGGCAAGGCGCTGTTCCTCCAGCTCCTGGATGAGGACCAACGGTGCCTGCAGACGATGCGGTCATTCACCGGTGTCCTGCCCGGCGAGCGCCGGGGCTGTGTGGGATGCCACGAGGCGCACACCAGATCGCCCGCCGTTCGGACCGGAGAGGCGCTCCATCGGGACCCGACGCCCGTCTCGCCCCCGCCCTGGGGCCCGGAGAGCATCAGCTACGAGCGGTTCGCGCAGCCGGTGCTGGACCGCTACTGCGGCCGTTGCCACCAGGGCGAGGGTGAGGCCCGGAAGGTGCTGGACCTGACGTTTCGCCCCGGCATGAGCGTTTTCAGCGAGCCTTACCTCACCCTCGTCGGCGGCGCGGGCTGGAGTACGTCCGCCATGGCCGGGCAGCCCGGGTATGGCATCGCCGGAGCGATCCCGGTGGAGACGATGGACCTCAGCATGAACGGCCCGCAGGCCTACCGCACACTCCGGCCGATGGAGTACCTCTCGCGCACTAGCCCGCTGATCCAGCTCGCGATGAGCGGCGAACACCACGAGGTGAGGGTCGATCCTCTCAGCCTCCAGCGGCTCATCGCATGGGTGGACGCGTGTTGCCCCTACATGGGCGAGGAGGAGCTGCGCGCCATTCCTGATCCTGATTTCGAGGGGATCGAGATGCTGCCCATTCGCCCCCGCGTGGCGACGGCCCCGGTGGTAGAGCGGCCGTAGCACCCCTCCCGCGCAGGCCGACCATCCGGGCCGGCCCGCGCGGTGTTGCCCATAGCCCGTCCCGAGTGCATAATCCTGTGCTGGCGGCCGCGACCCGTGTGTGTCGCCGCCGGAGGACGATGGTGGACCGACAGGAACCGCATCAGGTGCAGCCAGGCGACGGAGAGGGCCATGGCGGGAGCGGCCTCGCCGCTCTCAGCCTCGCGGCTCTGGGGGTCGTCTACGGCGACATCGGCACCAGCCCGCTCTATGCCCTGCGGGAGTGCTTCCGCGAGGGTGGGGCGATCCACCCCAGCGCGGAGAACGTGATGGGCGCGGTCTCGCTCATCTTCTGGGCGCTGACGCTGATCGTGTCGGTGAAGTACCTCACATTCATCCTGCGAGCCGACAACCACGGGGAGGGCGGGGTGCTGGCGCTGACCGCGCTCATCATGCCCAGGGCGGCGAACGCCAACCGGAGCCGGATGATGCTGATCGGCTTCGGTCTCTTCGCGGCAGCCCTGCTCTACGGCGATGGGGCGATCACTCCCGCGATCTCGGTACTTAGCGCGGTGGAGGGGCTCGAGGAAGTGCAGCGGACGCTCATGCCCTACGTCCTACCCATCACCGTGGGTATCCTGATCGCGCTGTTCCTCATCCAGTGCCGGGGTACCGCGAAGGTCGGCACCATGTTCGGCCCGATCATGGGGGTGTGGTTCATAGTGATCGGTGTGGTCGGCTTCTCCGCAATCCTACGCCAGCCCGGCGTGATCGGCGCACTGAACCCGATGCACGGGCTCCAGTTTCTGCTCTCGAACGGGCTCGGCTCACTCCCCGCTTTGGGCGCCGTCTTCCTGTCACTGACGGGAGCGGAGGCCATGTACGCAGACATGGGCCACTTTGGGCCTCGGCCCATTCGCGTCACCTGGTTCTCGCTGGCTCTCCCCGGGCTGACGCTCTGCTACCTCGGGCAGGGAGCGGCGATCCTCGCGGACCCGGGCGCCGTGGCGCATCCCTTCTATGCCGCGGCACCCGCATGGGGGCGAATGCCCCTGATCGTGTTGGCGACCATGGCGACGGTCATCGCCTCGCAGGCCGTGATCTCTGGGTCCTTCTCCATCACGCGGCAGGCCGTCCAACTGGGGTTCCTGCCTCGCCTTCAGGTCATCCACACCTCGGCCAAGGAAATCGGGCAGATCTACGTGCCCACCGTCAACTGGCTGCTGATGCTGGCCACGCTGGGGTTGGTGCTTGGGTTCAGGACGTCCGGCGGCCTGGCCGCGGCCTACGGGGTGGCGGTCACCACGACCATGCTCATCACTACCATCCTATTCGGCGTGCTCGCGCGGGAGAAATGGCGGTGGCCGATGCCCATCGTCTGCGCTCTGGTGGCGCTGTTCGCTACTGTGGACTTCGTCTTCTTCACGGCGAACATAGCCAAAATCGCCAACGGCGCTTGGTTCCCGATCGCCATGGCGCTTCTCGTGTACACGATCCTCTCAACATGGCGTCGCGGGCGCGATGTGATGGCAAAGCGCCTCGCCGAGCGCGCCGTCTCGGTCGAGAGGTTCCTCCGCCAGATCCGCCAGCGCCCGCCGATGAGGGTGCCGGGCACGGCCGTCTACATGTCGGGGAGCTCCACCAACGTCCCGCTGGCGCTGACTCGCAACCTCCGGCACAACCATGTGCTCCACAACACCGTTCTCTTCCTCACCATCGAGCATGAGACGCGTCCGCACGTGCCCGATGAGGAGCGCGTGGCCGTCAAGCACATCGAGAGCGGGATCTACCGGGTGACGGCGCGCTACGGCTTCGCAGAGAGCCCGAGCGTTCCGGAGGTCTTCCGGCTCGTCCGACGGCGCGACCTCGACCTGAAGCTGAGGGAAACGACCTTCTTCCTCGGGCGCGAGGTCGTGCTGCCGCATGGGTCATCCGGGCTGTCCCACTGGCGGCAGCGGCTTTTCGCATTCCTGTCGCGCAACGCGATGAGTGCCACAACGTTCTTTGAGATCCCGCCGGAGCAGGTCGTGGAGCTGGGGGCCCAGATCGAGTTCTGAGGGGTCGCGCCTGAGAGGAGGGCGTTCGCGGGCACGTCCCTACAGCGGGAAGGAGCCGAACCATGTCTCCCGGATGGACGCGAACTGGGCGAGCGCGTCATCGGTCCGGCCCGCCGCGAGCAGCGCCAGACCGAGGGCATCCTTGATGTACGAGGCATTCGAGAGCGCCGCTGCGCGTGTGTAAGCCTGGATAGCCGCGTCGGCTTGGCCCTGTTTGAGCGCGATGTAGCCAGTGATGGCGAGGCCGTCCACTGTCTCCGCGCCGGCCGCGACGAGCGGCGCGATGGCCTGTTGTGCCCCGGCCTCGTCACCCGCCCAGAGGGCCGCCATGGCCAGCAGGTGCCGGGCGGCGGGAGGCGGGGGCGCGAGCTTCCCGACGAAGGCCTGCACCTCGCCGTACACGTTCGCCCGAGCCTGCTCGACCGTCGGCGCGCCATCGGTCTGCCGCAGGAGCCCCTCTGGCTCGGCGGTGCTGAAGATGAGCCCCACGGCCTCACGTGCGGTGCCGTCGGCCACCGCCTCGTACAGCAGTTGGCGCCCCTCGTCGGCTTTGCCGGCGATGACCAGGCAGGTGCCGATATCCTCCTTCGCCGCGCGGAACCGTTCGGGGGCCTCGCCGATCAGTTGGCGGAAGATGCGCTCGGCTTCGAGAGCGGCTGCGCACACTGAACCGTCGTCCGGCAGGCCCAGCGCCGCGCCTGCGCGCGGCCCCCCCAGCTTCCCGACGAGGGCCCGGATCATGAGGAGGCGACCGAGGGCATACCGCCCAGGTACGTCAGCGGGGTCTGCGGCCCGGACCCTGAGCCCATCGAGTACGCGGCGGTCACTCAAGCCGCTGGTTAGCGAAGTAGGCGGGTTGGTGTCGATCCCCAGGTTGGCGTTGAGCGGCGCCAGGAGGTCCAGCAGCAGACAACAGCGCCCGAACTCCGAAAGCTCGGCACAGATCTTCTCCGGCCCGAGCAAGGACATATAGCGCGTCACCGCAGACAGCGCGCGAGCATAGCCCTGCCCGGACGGCGAGGCCACGGCGGATCGCAGGTCGGCCATCTCCGTCAGGTAGGTCAGCGCCCACTCCAGCGGGGTGTCCCCAGGCATGGTCTGCCCCGCGCCCGTCGCCAGGTCGGCTGCGAGCTGAACAGCACACGTCTCCAGCAGTACCGCAGCGCCCCGAATGGTCGGGTCCTCGGCATCCAACAGCGGGTGGGCGGCGACGGAGGCATCGCGCCACTGCCCCGCCAGTATGAGGACACGCGCAATGGCGGCGCGCGAAGCGACCGTCGACGTGTCGCTCAGGAGCCCGGTCACGCGAGCTGCGACCTCGGTCGCCTTGCGTTCGGCCCGACCGTCACCCGCCCGGCAGTAGGCCAACACGAGGCTGAGCTGCGTCTGGGGGTCGGCCGGCGCGGCTGCCGCGGCTTGGTCTGCGGCCTCGAGGTCGGTTGGCCGGACCGGGATCTCCAGGGAGTAGGCCGCGCTGGGCAGCGGACGGTAGTAGTGCAGGGCCCCGATCGTCCGCTGGGGGTTGACGAGTGACACCGACTGCTGGTTCGGCCGGGGCCATGGGCGCAGGGATGCCTGAATCGTCAGCGTCAGCTTCGCCGCATCCGGGCCGAGGAACGGCGGGACGATGGCCACCTGGTCGAAGAGCCCCGACTTCCGCAGACGCGCCGACAGATCGGCGAGCTCACGGCGGGAGAGCGGGGAGCCCGGCTGAATGCCGACCCACGCGCGTAATGCCTCGGTATCGATGGTCACGGGGGGCACAAGGTCGATGCGCACCTCTCCCACCCGCGCCTCCACGATAGACAGGACGACCTTGCCCGCCGCGTCGATCCGAGCACTCGACACGATAGCCTCGAGCCCACGAGCGGCGTAGGCTTCGACGATGCTGTCGATCGCCCGCTGGACGAGCCGCAGGTTGTAGACATCGCCCACCACCAGGAGCTTCCCGATCGCGGCGATGATCTCGTCGTCGGACAGAGCTTCGTTGCCATCGCACACGATGGCCGTGATGCGGGCGTACTCCGTGAGGTGGAACACCACCTTGGCGCCGGCATCTCCGCGCTCGAGGCGAATGTAGGTGCGGTCCCGGTCCGGGTTGAACAGCCCCATGGCCGTCAGGGCTTCGAGGTCGGCTTGCAGCCGCGCCGGGTCGAGGACGTCCCCGGGCTTCGTGCGGATCGCAAGGCGCAAGGCGTCTTGCGAGACGCTGCTCAGGCCCTCGAAGGCGACCTCCGAGATGGTCTGCTGCGCCAAGGCCGCGCCGCCGACCAGCAGGAGTGCCAAGATCGCCCCCAGCATTGGCAACCGTCCGGGCTGCATCATCGCCACTCCGTGACTCCGTACACACCACTACGCGCCCCGGGCACCGGGTCTCATCGGGCGGCAACACGTCAACGCTCCGGGGCGCGGCGCCGTTCAGTGAGACCCGCTCGGCCCCCGGAGAACCGACAGTGAGCGCAGCAGCTCCGCGACGCTCCAAGCCTGGGACACGCAGCCCCGCGGCTCGTGCGGCGGCTCTCCGTCAAAGATCTCGGACACGCTGCCGATGCCTGCGTCGCGCACATGGTCCACAAGCGGTTGCAGCCGGCTCAGCAGGTCCATCCGAGTCGACGGGGCGTCACCGTATGCGTAGAGGTATGCGTCGACGTACGGGCCGATCAGCCAGGGCCACACGGTGCCCTGGTGGTAGGCCCCATCTCGCGACCACGGGTCACCCCCGTACCACCCACGGTAGGCCGGATCAGCCGGCGACAGCGAACGAAGGCCGACGGGGGTCAGCAGCTCGTCGGAAACGTGGGCCAGGACGACGCGGGCGAGGTCCGGCGGCACCAGCTTGTGCGGTAGGCCCAGCGTGATGAGCTGGTTCGGCCGTAGCGAGAAGTCCCTCTCGTCGCCGCGGACGACATCGGCGAGGAAGCCGTAGGCCGCATCGTAGAAGGCCGGGATGAAGGCCTGTTCCACGCGGGCCGCCGCATCTCGGGCCGCTTTCGCGGTCAGCGGCTTGCGGCGGCGCCCCGCGACGCCCGCATAGATGCGCAGCGCGTTGTACCACAAGCCTTGGATCTCGACCGGCTTGCCGAACCGCGGCGTCACCACCCAGTCACCGACCTTGGCGTCCATCCACGTAAGCTGCGTGCCCGGCTCGCCGGCCCAGAGCAAGCCATCGTCATCGGCGTGGATGCCATAGCGCGTTCCCTCAAGGTGGGCTTGGATGATGCCGCCAAGCACCGGCGCCAGTTCATCGCCCAGCGTGGAATCGCCGGTTGCCGCGAGGTACCGATGCACGGCGATGAAGTACCAAAGCGTGGCGTCCACCGTGTTGTAGTCGGGCTGCTCACCGGAATCGGGGAAGCGGTTGGGCAGCATGCCCTCGCTTACAAACTCGGCGTAGGTAGTCAGCACCTGCCGACACACGTCGGAACGCCCGGTCTCGAGGGTCAGCCCGGGCAGGGCGATCATCGTATCCCGCCCCCAGTCGCTGAACCAGTGATAGCCCGCGAGGACGCTCTGTCTGCCGCTCCCGCGCCGCACGGTGAAGCCGTCGGCGGCCATGGCCAGCTCGGCGAGCACGGGGTCGTCCGCGGCGTGGGGCGCAGCCGCGAGGACGTGCGCCCGTCGAGCTTCCTCGGCAGCGAACAGAGCCATAGCTTCCTGGGCTTCACGCGGGTCGGTGGACACCACAACATAGGAGTTGCCGCCCGGCTCGAGGGACACATAGAGGACGCCGGGACAGAACAGGTCCTCTTCGGCATCCAGCCCCCGCTGGGCTTCCTGCGCGAACTGGAAGTTGTAGTACCAGGTTGGCTCATGCCGATAGCCACCGGCCGTGCTGGAGATGTAGATCGTCGGCCCGTCGGGGAACGGCTGGAACGCGGCTCCGCCCGGGTGATCCTGGCAGCCGTCGCAGATGTCCGAGCGGACGCGCCCGAGCCAGTGGTAGTCCCGACACGTCAGCAGAGGCCGAACGGCCAGCGTCACCGCCGACGGGCCCGCCCACGAGTACTCCACCAGCGTGGTGTTCTCGCCTTGGACCATGACGACCCGTTTCGCCAGCTCGGCATCATCCACCGAGTACGTGAAGGACGGGATGCCGCGGTCGAGGGACACCGTACGCAACCGCGTGTAGCCGTCCGGGTACACCTCGCCCGGATACGAGTTCGACGAGAGGGAGAAGGGCCTCTGCCCGACGATCACCTCGTCCTCGAGCTTGGGGACGAGGACGGTGCGGCCTACGGGCGGGGCGAGCGCGGCGACCAGCATTCCGTGGTAGCGGCGCGTGTTGATCCCACACAGAGTCGACGAAGCGTACCCGCCGATGCCGTTCGCGACGACCCACTCACGCCGCGTAGCCTGTTCGATACTGCCG
>Ga0315288_10004424_pt1 | contig 17885 bp, 15 predicted proteins | sample YL17G11_20_MG_FD_203454 | JGI IMG/M metagenome (GOLD analysis project Ga0315288, IMG submission 203454) | Sediment microbial communities from Yellowstone Lake, YNP, Wyoming, USA - YL17G11_20 | ecosystem: Environmental > Aquatic > Freshwater > Lake > Sediment | place: USA: Wyoming | collected... | reverse complement strand
CCAGACGGCCAACGTGCAGATCGCCTACACGTCGCGCGGCATGGAGCACATCCGCTACACGCCCGCCAGCATGGCACACCGCGAGGACTACAAGGTCGCGATGCGGATTCTTCCCGACAAGGAGAATGGCCCTAAGCGGTTCGTCTGGAAGCAGCACATGGGCCTGCCGATCGGGTCGATGACCCCGCCGGTCATCAAGGACTCGCCGGGCGACGGCGAATCGATGCTGCTGGAGTGGGACATGACCTCGTCGGCCACGAGCCTCGGCATGGGCGTCATCCTGCCCGACATCAAGCAGCCGGGCTACTACGTGACGCGGCTGCTGCACGAGGCGCCGCTCGGCCTGCTGCTTCTGGCAGCCGTGCTGGTGGTCACGTGGATGCTCCTGGGTCGTGCGGTCGACCTGTTCAGCCTGGCCGTCCTGGCAGTGGCGTACTACCTCTTCTACACGTTCGTTGCGTATCTGTCGGACCACCTGACGTCGTTCGACGCCTGCTTCGCCCTGGCGGCCGCGGCTACGCTCGTCCTGACGGTCCTGTATGTCCGCCTGGGCTGGGGCGCGAATTTCGCCTCGTTCCAGACGATTCTCTTGATGGTGGCCTTCACCATCTACTATCCGCTGGCGGTCGTTGAGGACAAGTACACCGGCCTGCTGGTCCAGATTCTGTACTGGGGCCTGGCGCTGTACATGGCCATGCTGGCGGTGGCGAGAGTATGGGCCGCGCGGCGAGAGGGCCGCGAAGCCGTTTAGTATGCCCTGAATCCTGACCGCGCGTGGCATGGCCGGTTCGCCGCAGTGAACCGGCCGCGCCACATCCCCAGCTTTCCCCCGGCGCTGTAGGGCGCCATCCACGGAAATGCATTGCCATCACGTCCCGCCGGCCGATATACTGTAGCGTCTTTAAGCACGGGGCCGTGTGAAAGGAGCCTTGCGTTGTGGTCGGGGCGTACGCGTGTCGGCCTCGAGGTTTGGGCGGGCCTGATTCTTGCGGTGAGCGCGGTTGGTTGCTCGTCGAGCAAACGTGACTTTGCGACACCGGACCGTCTGGAGGCGGGCCTCGTCGTAAGCCTCGACGGCGTCGGCGGTTACAACTGGGGGCCGCGGTGGCTTCGGGCCGGGCTCGACGAGGCCGGGGTCAAGCCCGCCATCGTCATCTATGATTGGTCGAAGGGGCCGACGGGCCTCTTCGTCGGCGACTTGGTGGCCAAGGATCGGAACCAGGCGGCCGCCAACGAACTCGCGCAGCGGGTGGCCACCTACGTCTCGGCCATGCCGAACCGGCCCGTGACGCTCATCGGCCATTCGGGCGGGGCGGCCGTGGTCGTCTGGGCGCTCGAGGCCCTGCCGCCCCACTGCCAGGTCGAGCGAGCCATCCTGCTGGCGCCGGCGCTGTCGACCGAGTACGACCTGACGAAGGCCCTGAAGGCCGTCCGCAGCCGCCTGTACGTGATGTACTCGCAGGCCGACGTCGGCCTGATGGGCGCCGGCACCGCAGTCTTCGGAACCATGGATCGGCAGCACGCCGTGAGCGCCGGCATGGTCGGTTTCAAGGTGCCGGTCGAGGCAGACGTGGACGAATATGCGAAGGTGCGGCAAGTAGGATGGACGCTGGGCCTCGTCAAGATGGGGCACCTGGGCGGGCACATGGGGTGGACCTCGATACGGTTCGCGCGCGAGTTCCTCGCGCCGATCATCCAGGGCCGCTCCGACCCCGGCGAGAAGGTAGTCGCGACCGAAACCGCGCCCAAGCCGGCGCCGGCGCGCCGCCCGTGATCGCGGGCGCGGGCGCTGGACCGAATGCAGGTTGAACCGGGAGGCGTCGCACGATGCGCATCGTCGTCGGGCTTCTCATTGCCGGCGGAGCCTTGGCCGTCACGGCCGGCTGCAACCAGGTCAACTACACCAGCCCCGAACGGTACGAACGCGGGCTGGTCGTTTGCCTGAGCGGGGCGGGAGACATGATGGGCGAGACCGAACGCGTCAGGGCAGGCCTGGCCGCGGGCGGCGTGAACCGGGCCATCGAGATCTTCGAGTGGTCGCGGGGCGGGGTCCTGGCCGACCAGGCCGACATCGCCGAGAACCGCCGCCGGGCCGGCCAACTCGCCCGCCGCATCGAGGACTACCTCCAGGAATACTTCGACCGGCCGGTCCACCTGGTCGGCGTGTCCGCCGGCACGGGCATTGTCGTGTGGGCGCTCGAGGCCCTGACCGACGACGAGAAGGTCACCGGGGCGGTCCTCATTTCCTCCAGCCTCGACGCCAAGTACGACCTGACGCGGGCCCTCGAGTCCGTGGCCGATCGCATTTACAGTTTTAGCAGCGTCGCCGACACCGTCTTGAGCCTTGGCGTGACGTGGACCGGAACGGTGGATCGCGGCGGCGGGCTGGCGGGGGGCCTGGTCGGATTCGGCCCGCCCGACCATGCGTCGGAGCACACGCGGGCCGTCTACAAGGAGAAGTTGACGCAGATCGGCTGGTGGCCGGGCGACATGGTCCTGGGGCACCTGGGCGGCCATCTGGGCGCGACGAGTCCGGGTTTCGTCAGTGCCCGAATGGCGCCCCTGGTGATGGGCCGCAAGCCCGAGACGCCGTCGGCGGCGGAACCGGTCAGGGCAAATGAGAAGAGGCCCCCCGCCCTGGCCAGCCGGCCGGCGGAGGCCCGCCGCACCGATCCCCCGGCCGCCGCAACCGCGAAGAAAGGCGAGGCCGGTAAACCCGTGGACCACAAGACCGCGAAAGACGGCAAGCAGAGATTCGTCGACTGGAACGTCGGGGGAGGCAGGGACCGGCGTGTCGAGGAATCGCAATTCTTCGCGGAGTCAGGGAGGCTGCCATGACGGATTCCCCCACGCTGCTTCCCAGTCGCAGCCCCCTGGCGGCCCTTGCCCTGGGCTGGCTCATTCCCGGCGGCGGGCACGCTTACGGAGGCCAGTGGGGCAAGGCCATCCTGTTCTTCTCGCTCGTCACGGGGCTCCTGGTGGCGGGGATGGCGATCGGCGGGGGCACCGTCATCCTGTACCGGCTCTGGCTTGTGGCCCAGTTGTGCGCGGGCGGGCCCACCATCGCCCTCTGGCCCATCTCGCAGTATCTCGCCCCCTCTCACGCTGAGGTCGATTGGGCCAGCCGCTGGCACGATGTGGGAACCCTCTATACGGCCGTCGCGGGATTGCTGAACCTGCTGGTGATGATGGACGCCTACCTCAGGCTGGCCTATCCCGAGCGGGGCAAGGAGAACGCCTGATGTGGGACGCCATTGCCGGCTTCTTTGCCGACCTCGTCAGCCTCTCGAACCCCCTGTGGCTCTACTACCCGCTCTGCGCCGTCGTGGCGGTCGTGTATAAGACGACGAAGTTGGACGATCCCCGGAAGATCGCCCTGGGGGCCGTGCACTTCTTCGTCTCGGTCAGTCTGGGGATGTTCGGCCTGGGGCTGGCGTTCTACCTCATCTCGCAAATCTTCTAGAGCGTTCTAGGATTGGGTTTGTGCGCGGCGGGTCTCCCGACCCGCCGCGGTCCATCACGCGTTTCTTGCGCGGTGGGTCGGGAGACCCACCGCGCACGACGATGGAGTCTATGCGCAATCTTAAAATGCGCTAGGACGGCCAGGGCATGTGGTCGCCTACGCTCCGCACCAAGCGGGCCTACTCTCTGAGCGACGACACGTAGGCGCGAACGCTTTCCTGCCACGGAGGAAACCGGAACCCGGCCACTCGGGCCAGTTTCTCGGCAGAGAGCACGGCGCGAGCCGGCCGTGCGGCGGGGCGGGGCATCTCGGCCGCCGTGATCCGCGCGACCGGCACGCCGAGGCCGGCGGCACGCAGCGCCTCGACCGCCATGTCCCACCGCGATGCTTCGCCGGTGCCGCAGGCGTGAAAGGTCCCCCGGGCGTTCGCCTCGACCAGGGCCACGAGCGATTGGGCCAGGTCCTCGCTCCACGTCGGGCACCCCACCTGGTCCGTCACGACGCGAAGGGGCTTGCCTTGTCTGGCCGCGGCAAGGACTACGTCGATGAAGTTCCTGGCGCGCCCCGCGCCGTAGAGCCAGGCCGTGCGAACCACGAGGTGCGACTCCGGCGCGATGGCCCGCACCCGGACCTCGCCTTCATACTTCGTCCGCCCGTAGATGCTCTGCGGGTTTGCGGCGTCTTCTTCCACGTATGTCCCCCGCTTGGCGCCGTCGAAGACGAAATCCGTGCTGATGTACACGAGGAGGGCGCCGGCCTCAGCGGCGGCCCGCGCCACGTGCTCCGTGGCCTCGACGTTCACGCGGCGGGCCGCGGCGGGCTGGGCCTCCGCGCCGTCCACGTCGGTCCATGCCGCCAGGTGGAAGACGGTTCGCGGCCCAAGCGCCCGGACCGCCTCGGCCACGGCTCGGCCGTCGGTCACGTCGAGGTCCGGGAGGTCCGTCAGCCGAAGGGCATCCGGGCGCGGCGCGGCCGCCAGCAGACGCCGCGCGAGCGCCCGACCCAGAAGCCCCGCCGCCCCCGTCGTCAGAACCGGGAAGTGCCGCGCCGACAGGATTACCGCCTGGTCGCTCACCGTTGACAAGCCGCCTCAAAAAGACTAGCGTATGATGCCCAGACCCAGACGCCGCCGAGGGGCCGGTGCCAGCGCCCTGCCGACCTCTCTTACGCGGCCAGAGGAGTCCCCTCCCTGTGGCTTCTTACCTGAGGTATCTTTGGACCGTCAGCGGTCTGACGCTGCTGTCGCGCATCGCGGGTCTCGTGCGCGACGCCGCCCTTGCCCACGTCATCGGCGCCGGCTGGGTCATGGACGCCTACGCGATGGCCTTCCGGCTGCCGAACCTCCTACGGCAACTGCTGGGCGAAGGGGCCCTCAGCGCCGCCTTCATCCCGGTCTTCACGGATTACCTGGAGCACGGCGGCCGCAAGGCCGCCAACCGCTTCATGAGCCTGATGATCGTTACGCTGGCGGCGGCACTGGCCGCCGTGACCCTGGCCGCCACGGGCGCGCTCCTGCTAATGCGGTATTTTACCGAGGCGGGAACCAAGTGGCATTTGATTTTCGGCCTGGCGGCGGTTCTCTTTCCGTTCGGCATCATGGTCTGCCTGGTGGCGCTGCTGCAGGCGGCCCTGAACTGCCGCAGGCACTTCGCCATGCCGGCGCTGGCGCCGGTTGTGCTGAACCTCTTCATCATCGGCGGCGCGGTCGCGGCGGGGCTCTGGCTCTCGAGCGACCCGGTCACCCAGGTATACGTCATCGCCGGAGCGATCCTGGCGGCCGGGATCGTCGAGATCGTCATCCAGATTCCCGCCATGCGCCGGGTGGGGCTGGACTTCCACCCCGCCTGGGACCTCGGCGACGCTGGGCTTAAGCGCGTCCTCGGCCTCGTCGGCCCCATGGCGGTGGCGATCGGCTTGGTGCAGTTCAATGTTTTCCTCGACTCGCTCATCGCGAACCTCCTGAGCCCCGGCCCCGGCGAACCGACGGCGTTTCACCTGGGTCCCTGGGAAATCCCGTACCCGATGAAGGAAGGGGCGGCCTCGGTGCTCTACTACGGGCCGCTGATCTACCAGTTCCCGCTGGGCGTGTTCGCCATCGCCCTGGCGACCGTGGTATTCCCGGTGCTGAGCCAACAGGCCGTGCATCGCGATTTCGCGGGCCTCGCCCGGACGGCCTCGCACGGCGTGCGGCTCATGGTGTTCGTGGGCATTCCCGCGGGCCTGGGCATCATCCTGGTCTGCGACCCGCTCATCCGCCTGTTCCTCGGCCACGGGCGCTTCGCCGAGGCACCCGATGCGGTGGCGCGCACCGCCTGGGTGGCAGGCGTCTTCTCGATCGGTTTGTGGGCCTATTCGGTTAACCACATATTCCTGCGGGCCTTCTACGCCCTCGAAGACATCCGCACGCCCCTGCGCGTCGCCCTCCTGGCCGCCGGCCTCAACCTGCTCCTGAACCTCATCCTGGTCTGGCCGCTCGCCGAGGTGGGGCTGGCCCTCTCGACGGTCATTGCCGCCGTCTTCAAGGTCGGCGTCCTGGCATGGCTCCTGAACGGGCGGTGCGAGAACCTGGAGTGGCGGGCCATCGGCTCGAGCGCCGTCCGGACCCTTGCGGCGTCCGCCGCCATGGCCGCCGTCACATGGGCGGCGGTCCGGTGGGCGGCCCCGATGCTCCCGCTGGCCGGCCGCCAACTCTACGCCGTCCAGTTGTTCGGCGGCATCGCGGTCGGCGGCGGCGTATTCGCCCTTGTCGCCCGGTTGCTGCGGATGAGCGAACTTAAAGACCTGCTCGTGCGCCCGCCCCGGGAGGCCCACGCCGGCTGAGCGAGGTTGGGAATCTGCTGACTCGCCACCCCGCCGAGGCCGCGACCGCAGCCGAGGCTCAGCCCCGCGACAGTAGAGACCTTGGGCGGGAAGAAACCACGCGTCTCTGAGGGTGCCCCCGCCCGAAAGGCTGATCGCGGCACGCCCGCTTGCCGATGAGGAAGCGGGGCGGATGCGTGCCGATTTGCCTTGACCGCCCAAGCAGAGTATACTACACAGAGGAAGCAGAAGGAGGTCCGAGATGATTGCCACCCGACAGCCCCAATCGAAGACGAAGAATGCCGACGTGCAGCGTTTGTTGGACAAGGCGCGTGCACAGCCCGGCGTGAGAGAAGCCATGCAGGTCTACCGCGCCTGGCAGGAGGCCGATAGGGCCCTACGCCCGTATTATCTGGCGATGGATGATAAACCCCACATAACTGCATCTGACACTTCCGGTCCAACATCCTGGTAACTCATGAAGGGCCGAGCATGCCGACCTGGAGCGGCATTCTGGAGGAGCTGCGGCAATCCACCGAGGATGGCCATAAGCCGCCCGATTTCGACGGTATACGGCGCAAGTACCTTGTGCTGGCTCACGAGCACACGGGCCGAGACGTCATCCTGTACGCCACCAAGTGGACCCAGCCGGAAACGGTTGTGGGACCCCTCGTGAGTATCGTCGATGAGGATCTCCAGGGCATCATGGAGGTTGTACACCGCCTTTCGAGCCGGAATCTGGACCTGATTCTTCACAGCCCGGGGGGATCATTGGCCGCGGCGGAATCCCTGGTGACGTATCTGCGATCCAAGTTCGGGCACATCCGTGTTATCGTCCCCCAACTGGCCATGTCCGCGGCAACCATGGTCGCGTGCGCCGCCGACACAATCGTCCTCGGCAAGCATTCCTTCCTGGGGCCGATCGATCCGCAAGTCACGGTGAACACCAAGCTCGGACCCCGGATGATCCCGGCCCAGGCGATTCTGGAGCAGTTCGAGCTGGCCAAGCGAGAGTGCGCAGACCCGGCGAAACTGGCTGCCTGGCTTCCCATGCTTGAGCAGTACGGACCGGACCTACTTGTGCAGTGCGCGCACGCCTCCGACCTTTCGGAAGAACTCGTTCGGGAGTGGCTTACAAGATATATGTTTAAACGAGAACGTGACGGACAGGCCAAGGCCGCACGGATTGCCGAATGGCTTGCCGACCACGGGCTCTGGAAGAGCCACAACCGCCATATCCCCCGAGATATGTTGCGGCGCAAAGGCCTGAAGATCGAGCCCCTTGAGAAGGACCAGAAGTCCCAGGATCTCTTCCTTTCCGTCTTCCACGCCACAACACACACATTCACCATGACCCCGGCCGTGAAGATCATTGAGAACCACTTGGGCAAAGCCTTCATAAAGCAGGTGATGCCTCCCGTCGCGGAACTGCGACGGCCGCAGGGCCCACCACCGGCTCAGTGACAGGCGGCTACTCCGCATCCACCCGGAATACGGGGTCGCAATGCTGCCTCACATCAGCTTCCACGTCTGAGCCCTTGACCTGCACTGATTCGCGCGATAGAAGACCTTCATCTGGCCCCACTTCGCTCACGGCTGGTGCGCGCCCTGAGGGATCCTTTGAGGACACGATGTCGCGACCCACTTATGCCGAAGTTGATCTCGGCGCCGTTCGGCACAACCTGCGCACGCTCCGCGCCTGCCTCGCTCCCGGCACGAAGATGCTCGGCATCGTGAAGGCCGACGCCTACGGCCACGGCGCCGTCGAGGTGTCGCGGGCGCTCGAGGCCCACGGCGTCGACATGCTCGGGGTCGCCCTCGTCGAGGAGGGCATCGCCCTGCGCGTCGAGGGCATCCGCGTGCCGATCCTCGTCATGGGCGTGACGCCCGCCGACGAGATCCCGGCCGCCATGCAGTACGACCTGGCCGTCACGGTGGGCGACCTGGAGGCGGCCGAGGAGGTCCAACGCGGCGCCGGCCGCCTGGGCCGGACCGCCCGGGTCCACCTGAAGGTCGACACGGGGATGAACCGGTTCGGCGTACGATCGGAGGAAGTGGGCGGCGTCGTGGCGGCCATCTCCCGGATGAAGGGCCTCGTGCTCGAAGGTGCATACACGCACTTCGCCTGCGCCGATGGCGAGAAGGCCGGCGCCATGCCCATGCAACTGGCGCGCCTGCGGGCCGCTCTCGACGAGTTGCGCGCGGCCGGCATCGCCCGCCCCCTCATCCACGCGGCCAACTCGTCGGCCCTCATGGCCATGCCCGAGACGCACTTCGACATGGTCAGGTCGGGCCTGGCCCTCTACGGCATCCCCACGTGCCCGGCCTCCATGGCCGCGGCCCTGCAGCCGGCGCTTACGCTGAGGAGCGAAGTAGCCCACCTGAAGCGCGTTCGCCGCGGCGAAGGCGTCAGTTACGGCCATCGCTGGGAGGCGAAACGAGACTCGATCCTCGGCCTGCTGCCGATCGGTTATGCCGACGGCTACCCGCGGTCTCTCTGGGCGCGCGGCCAGGTGAGGGTCGGCGGGAGGCTCGCGCCCCTTGCGGGCGTCATCTGTATGGACGCGACGCTCGTGGACCTGACGGACGTCGAGAACCCTCGCGTAGGAATGCCCGTGGTGCTGCTCGAGGCGGCGCACGACAGCCCCATCTCGGCCGCCAACCTTGCCGCGCTCTGCAACACGATCCCCTACGAGATTCTGACAGGCCTGGGCAAGCGGCTGCCGCGCATCTACCGGTAGCCGCAGGGCCGGCGGCGTCGGATCCGCCGGCTACTTTTCGGCGGGCTTATCGGCCGGCTTATCGGCGGGCTTCTCGGCGGGCTTGTCGGCCGGCTTGTCGGCCGGCTTCTCGGCAGGCTTGTCGGCGGGCTTGTCGGCAGGCTTATCGGCTGGCTTATCGGCCGGCTTGTCAGCGGGCTTGTCGGCGGGCTTCTCGGCGGGCGGACTCTCCGGCACCTTCTCGCCGCGCTTCAGGCGATCGACCGCCTTCTGCGCTTCCTCGGCCGCCTTGGTCTTCGGGTACACCTTGATGACGTTATCCTCGTAGACCCGAACGGCCTCGTCGGCCGGCGTGGTTGGCTCGGCCTCGTACTCCTTGGCTTCCTTGAGCGCCTGCTGGGCGGCGCTTTCCAGCGGGCTGGGCGACGGGGTTACCGGTGGCGTGGGCGTTTTCTCGGCCGGCTGAGCCGGCGTCTTGGCCGGTTGCGTCGGCGTCGGGGTCGGGCCCGGTTGGGTCGCGGTGGCGGCCGGCTTCGTGGACTTGGGCGTTGGCTCCGTCGGACCCTCCGTCATGCGGCCGTGCGAGAGCCAGATCGCCACCACAACGGCCGCGGCGATCACCACCACCAGGACGATGCCGATAATAAGCCAGAGTTTCCATCCCGCCCTGGTCTTTGTGGCGGTCCCCGGGGCCGGGAACGTCTCCACGGCGCGCCCAGGGGGGGGCGTCCGGCGCTGCGCCCGGCGAACGGCGCGCCCGAGGGCTTCCGTCAGGTGCGAGCCGCGATCCTCCGCCGAGATGGTCCCAATCTGGGCCACCAGCGCCTCCGGCGTTGGGGCGGCGGCATCGGTCTGGCTGAAATCCAGCCGGTCCAGGGCCGCGATGAACTCGTCGGCGGTCATGTAGCGGTCGTTCGTGTCCTTCGCCATCGCCTTCTCGAAGAATCGGTAGACCGCGATGGGAAGGTCCGGGGCGAACTGCCGCGGGTCCGGCACCGGTTCCTGCACCTGCTTGACCATGATCTCGCGTTCGGTGGGGGCATCAAACGGCGCCCGTCCCGTCAGGAGGGCATAATACGTGGCCGCGAGGGAATAGAGGTCGCTCGAGGCCGCCGGTTCCTCGCCCCTGGCCTGCTCCGGCGCCATGTACCGCGGCGTGCCGAGGCTGTGGCCCGCGCCAACGATGTCGTGGCCCTGGAGGACGTCGCGCGCCAGGCCGAAGTCGCTCACCTTCACCTGGCCGTCGTTGGTGAGCATGATGTTGCCGGGCTTGACGTCGCGGTGGATGATGCCGCGCCGGTGGGCGTGACCCAGCCCTTCGGCGGCCGCCCGGATGATGCGCGTGGCTTCGGCCGGCGAGAACCGCTTCTGGGCCGCCAGGTACTCGTGCAGCGCCCCGCCGTCGACCAACTCCATGACGATGTAATAAGTATCCTTGTATGGACAGATCTGATGAATCGTGACGATGTTAGGATGGGCCAGTTTCGCCGCGCTGCGGGCCTCGCGCAGAAACCGGTCCAGGATCCCCTGGCCCGCCTTGGCAATCCTGGGGGGCAGCATCTTGATCGCCACAGACCGTTCCAGGTTGGTGTCAAACGCCCGGTACACGACGCCGAACCCGCCGCTGCCGACGCGGCTCTGGACCTTGAACCCGTTGACCCGGGTCCCGACCAGCGGGTCCGCCTTCTCCTCGCGGGCCGCGTGGCCGACCGCCCGGGCCAGGGCCGCCGCAGCGGACTCCGCGGGCGCCGAGGCAGGCGCCGGCGCAGCCGGGGGCGACGCAGGCGCCGGGGCAGGCGCAGGAGGAGCCGCGGGGGGCGCGGGTGCCGGCGATCCCGGCTGCTCAGCGGCCGGACGCTCGGCCGGCGCCGGCTTGGCCGGTTCGATGTTCACCGGTTCGGGCTTGGGCGGGGCCGGCTGTGAAGGCTCGGGCCTGGCCGCCTCAGGCGCCGGCGGGTCAGACGCGGCCGGCTCAGGCGTGGCCGGATCCGGCGTCACAGGCTCTGCTGTTATCGGCTCCGGTTCGGCGGGGGGCGACTTCGCCGCCCGGGGCGGACCCTTCGGCGCCGCCCCGCGCGCCGCCTGGGCCAGCGCCTCCAGGGCGCTGAGGTGCGCCGCCTGGGGTGCGACCGGCTTGGATGCCGCCTGAGGCGCCGTCGGCCCAGGCGCCGGCTGAGGCGCCGCGGGCTTGGGGGCCGCCTGTGGCGCCGCCGGTCTGGGGGCGGCCGGTTTCGACGTCGCTTTCGAGATTGCGGGCGGTTTTCTCTGCGCGGCAGCGGCCTGAGCCAGGGCTGCCAGTGCGCTCAACGGCCGGGCCGCCTGGGGCTTTGCCGGGGCCGCCCTCGCCTGTGGCTGAGGCGGTACGGGCTGTGGCCGCGGCGCCGCAGCGGGCCGGTCCGGCGCCGGCTGAGGCTGAGCGGGCGCGGCCTCCGCCTTCAACACTGCCGGTGCCGCCTGGGCCTCCGGCCCTGCCGGTTCGGGCGGCGCCTGGGGCCCCGGCGCCTGAACCTGTGCCAGCGGCGAAGCAGGAGCAGGCGGTGCTTCGGGCCTGGGCGGCGCCGCCTGTTGGGCTGGGGCGGCCGGGACCGCCGGTTCGGGGGTGCGAGGAAGCAAGTCCGCAGGCACAAAGCGGTGGCCGCATGTGCGGCACACTGCCTCGACCTGGTCGTGCTCCCTCGCCACCTTATAGGCCGTGCGACATTTCGGACACGCCAGCAGGAGGTATGCCATCCGCCTATCCGAATCGCTTTCTGAACCGGGGCATCCGGCAGCCCCAATCCCAACCCACTCTCACTCGAAGCCGGCGCCATCCCGTGATGGAGGCGCGGAAGTGCACCCGGCCAATTCTATTCAGATTGCCCGCCGCGTCAAACGATTTCGCCCGAGAATTGCGCCGCTCGTCGCGTGTCCGCAGCGCCGGCCCCCCGCACCAGGCGGCGTTTCTCCTTGAAAGACGCCGCAGGGACGATTAGGATGGTCGGTGCGCCCGCGGGCCAATGCTGGTGGCCCCGGGCGCTAGAGTTTTAGGCATCAATGGATGAGACCAGGGTCATCGAGCATGGGGGCCGACGATGGGCCATCCGGCCCGAGGCCGCCGGGCCCTTGCTGGCCGAGGGATGGCCTCCCGACCAGCCCGACCGCCTGAAATGCGTCAAGCGCGGCATCCGCCGCCGGGTCCTCCGCTTCGAAATCTCCGGACGGGGGTACTATGTCAAGGCGTACGACGGGGGCGGGTTGTTCCGGCGGCTACGAGCCTGGCTCGGCCTCGGGCCGGGACGCCGCGAGTGGGAGGCGCTTCTCGCGGCCCGTGAGGCCGGCTTGGACGTTCCCGTGCCCGTGGCGTTGGCCCTCGACCCTTCCGAGACGCTGGTGACGCGGGAGATCGCCGGCGGACAGCGGCTCGACGAGTACCTTTTCGAGCGGTATTTCGAGCCGGGGCCGAACGATCCGCCGTATCCCGGAGCGCGGCCGCCGGAACTCATCGCGGCATTCCGGCGGCGCCGCCGGCCGCCTGAGGGTACGATCGACCCCAGGACCCTCGCCTATCACCTCGCCAGTCTCGTCGCCCAACTGGCCGAGGCGGACCTGCATCTGCCCGATCTTCATCCCGGCAACATCCTGATCACCGGCGAGCCGGGCGGGTGGCGCTTGAGCGTCGTTGACCTGGCGGAGGCCCGCGACGCCTCGCCAGACGCCCTGCTCGAACACCTCATGCAACTGGAGCACTTTTTCGAACCGATCGCAACGCCGGCTGAGCGGCTGCGGTGCCTCGCGCGGCTCAAGGAACTCCTGCCATCGGCCCCGTCGGCCAAGAGCGTGAGTGACGCCGTGGCCATTTACCGCCAGCAGTTCTACCTGCGGCGCGACCGTCGCACGCGGCGCCAGTCGAAGTACTTCCGGCGGGTGGCAGCCGGGCCGTGGCGCGGCCGGGCGACCACCGATTGGGCCGACGCCGTGGAGGCGCTCCTGGCCAGGGCATCGGTCAACGGTCCGCTTTGGGGCGACCGGGCCACGCCCCTGAAGGAGGGCCGGACATCGACCGTGTGGCGTGTCCGGCTCGATGACGGCCGGTCGCTAATCGTCAAGCGGCACAACCGGGTGCGCGCCGGCGGGGCGGTCCGCGGACTCATCGGCGCCTCGCGGTCGCTGACGGCCTTCCGCCGCGGCCACGCCCTGCTCGCACGCGGCATCGCGACGGCCCGCCCGGCGGCGGCGGTGGACCTGCGTCGCGGCGGCGCGCTGGTCGACACCCTCCTCATGACCGAACCGCTGGAGGGCGCACGCCCGCTGTCGGAGTGGCTCCGCGGCAATCCGCCCGCGGCGGCGCTGCGGCGCCTGACGCGGGAACTGGCGCAGATGATCCGGCGGATGCACGAGGCGGGCCTGGCCCATCGTGACCTCAAGGCCCCGAACATCCTGGTCGCCCCGGCAGGCGGGCCGCACCCCCGACCGTTCCTCGTGGATTTGGACGGCCTGGCGCTTCTCAGGAGCGTCTCGGCGCGACGGCGGGCGCAGAACCTGATGCGGCTGAGCGTCAGCCTGGACGAATGGCAGGTGGCCCGGCAGACCGACCGTTTGCGGTTTCTGCGGGCGTACCTGGCGCCGCGGGGGCGGCCGGCGCCCATCACGATTCTGTCGCGGCGGCGCGGCCGGACCGACGCCGCGCGCCGGCTGAGGCGCTGGTGGCGGCGGATCGCCCGCCTGAGCCGTCGCAAGTGGCAGGCCCTGCGCCGCAAGACGCCGTAGCGCACGGCACGGCCGGGCAAGGCCGGCCGTGGCACACGTGCCTGGTTCGCAGCCGCGCGTGCGCGGCGCGTTGCCGTCAAGACGAGCGAAAGCGCTTATGGATTTCTCTCGAACGCTGATCATCAAGCCGTCGTCTATGGGCGACGTGGTCCAGGCCCTGCCCGTCCTGACCGCCCTGAAAGAGGCCCACCCCGAGGCGCACGTGACGTGGCTCGTGGCGCGGCCGTTTGCGGGCATCCTCGAAGGACACCCGCGCCTCGACGAACTGCTGGTCTTCGACCGCCACCGGTTCGCCCACATCGGCCGCAACCTGCCTATCACCGGCGAGTTCCTTGGGTTTCTCAGGGACCTGCGGCAGCGCGGCTTCTCGCTGGTCATCGATTTGCAGGGCCTCTTCCGGAGCGGCCTCTTTGCCCTGGCGAGCGGGGCACAGACCCGCGTTGGTTTCAGCGCGGCGCGGGAACTCGCGCCGCTCTTCTACACCGACCGTGTGCCCGTGCCGCGCAAGGAGATGCACGCCGTCGACCGGTACCTCGCCGTGGCGGAGTACCTGGGCCTGGCGGCGCCGAAGGCCGCGGATCACCTGCCGGTGCCGGCCGAGGCGCGGGCGGCGGCGCGCCAGCGCCTGGCCGCCGCGGGGTTGGGGCCGCGAGAGCCTTTCGTGGCCGTCTGCGCCCACGCACGCTGGGAGACGAAGCAGTGGCCCCCGGAGCGGTTCGCCAAGGTCCTCGACCGGTTGAGGGCTGGCGGAGGTCCCCGCGCGGTGCTGGTCGGCGGCGCGCCGGCCGTGGCCATTGGGCGGGCCGTCGGCGACGCCGCGGACGAGCGGCCTATTGACCTAACCGACATGACCACGTTAAAAGAGTTGGTTGCCGTCATTGCCGAAGCCCGGGCCATGGTGACGAACGATTCGGGGCCGATGCACGTCGCGGCCGCCGTAGGCACGCCGGTCGTGGCCATTTTCGGGCCGACCGATCCCGCGCGTACCGGGCCTTACGGGCCGGGCCACCGGATCCTGGCGCGACGCGCTGCCTGCGCCCCGTGCTATCGGCGCCGCTGCCTGTATGCCGGCGGGACCGAGGCCCTCGCTTGCCTCGCGAACATTACGGCGGACGAAGTGGCACGGATTCTGCTGGAGACATCGCGTCAGGTGCCGAGTCGGTGACTACCGGGTTGTCTGCGGCGTGGTCGCAGCCCCCATGGAGCGATGAGTTCAACATCGGCGGAACCAAAGGGGACAGGACTTGCCATTTCGGAGGGGCTGGGAGAGGGTCAAGAAGTGGTTCGTTCACCTGCTGCACCTGGACGATTCGGTTCATCGGATCGCCCTTGGCGTGGCCATCGGCATGTTCGTCGCGATGACGCCGACCTGGGGCATCCAGATGCTCCTGGTGGTGGGCCTGGCGTGGCTGTGCCGGGCGAACAAGGTGGCGGGGATTCCCGTGGTCTGGGTAACGAACCCCGCCACCAACGTCCCGATCTATTCTTTCTGCTACATCGTGGGCCGCGCGTTGGTGGGCGGGCCGGGGCTGGAAGAGGTCAAGCAGGCGTTCGCCCAGGGTTTCGACGGGAGCCTGAGCTGGTGGGAGCTCCTCAAGGTCTGGGCCGCCCTCATGTGGCACGCTGGGGCGCCCCTGTGGGTCGGCACCTGCGTGGTCGGCGCCGTGGCCGGCGCGATCATGTACGTGATCACATTCTACCTGATCACCTTGTATCGCCGACACCACGCGCAGCACCCGACGGCCGCGGGCAAGCAGGCCCCGTCGGAGGCGCCGGAAGATAGGACCGGCGGGCCGGCGCCCGGATGAGACGGATCGGGGGACAAGGCGCCATGAGCACACACTTCGTGATCATCGGCAACGGGGCCGCCGGCTACCGGGCGGCCAAGTCCCTGCGCCGCGCCGACAGCGACGCCCAGGTCAGCATCTTCACCGACGAGCGCCACCCCTTCTACCTTCGGCGCCAACTCGGCGACTTCATCGCGGGGAACCTGACGCTCCCGGAACTCATTTTCCAGAGCCGCAACGCCTACCGCCGCGAGCGGATCGACCTGTTCCTGATGACGCCGATCGAGCGCGTCGACGCGGACGCCCACGAGGTGGTTTTCGCCTCGGGCCAGCGCGTACGGTACGATCGCCTGCTGATCGCCACCGGCACCCAAGCCGCGCCGTTCGATATCCCCGGCACCGACCTCGCGGGCGTCGTGGCATTCGACACGCTCACGCAGGCCCAGGAGGTCAAGCGCCTGCTCGGCGACGTGCGCCGCGCCGCGATCCTCGGCGAAGGCGTCGTGGGGCTCACGCTGGCAGAGAGCCTCGTCGCGCGAGGAATTCGCGTGACGCAGTTCATGCAGGGCGAGAGGTTCTGGCCCGAGATGCTCGACGAGCGGGCGAGCGCACTCGTCGAAGAGATCCTGGAGGATGCCGGCGTGACCCTGCGCCGCCAGGCGTCGGCGCGGGCCATCATCGGGGCGGGCGGACGGGCCATCGGGGTCGAGGCGACCGGCGGCGAGGCTTTGCCGGCCGAACTCGTCGCCGTCGGGTGCCGGCGCCGGCCCGCCATCGACCTCGTGCGCGGGTCCGGCATCGAGGTCGGCCGCGGCATTCACGTGGACGCGACACTCAGGACCAGCCGGACGGACGTCTTCGCCGCCGGCGACGTCGCCGAGCCGACCGGATCCGACGAGTTCGGCGAAGAGGGCGCGGCCTTCTGCTGGCAACGGGCGTGGGCCCAGGGCGGCCTTGCCGCCGCCAGCATGCTCGACCAGAAAGCCCGCCCGGTGCTCGAGGCCGTCCGCCTGCGGGGCGCCGTCTTCGGCCATGACCTGGCGGTCATCGGCCACGGCCAACTGGCGCCGAAAGACAACGTCACGGCCGCGGAACTGCCCGGGCCGGCGGCCGTGTACCGGCGGCTCGTGTTCGAGGACGGCCGCCTCATCGGCGCCATCGTCTTCGGCACCGGAGAATCGGTCCACGAGTTGAACCGCCTCGTGGCCGAACGGGCGCCCCGGGGGGTCGTCGAGGCGCGGCTCGGCCTCTCGGCCGAGGCGCCGCCGAAGGGGGCGCTCGCGGACACGTTCGCCAGCCACTGCCCCATCTGTGCGGCCGAGTTAGTGGTGTACCGTGGAACGCAGACCGGCGCCGTCCTTCAATGTTCCGTTTGCAGCACGGACCTCGTGGTCCACTGGGACGGCCATCGCGGATGGCTTGAGATCGGCCATCCGTAGGAGTCCATCACGCTTGTTCCTGTACGTTGTCAGATGCTGACGGCGGGCGAACCATGGTTCAGGACCCTCCCCTGCTCATCCTGGCCTCGAATTCCGCGCGGCGCAGCGGGTTGCTGCGGCAGGCGGGGTACCGCTTCGAGGTCCGGCCGCCGCCGATTGAGGACCGCGGCGTTACGGCCGGGGCTTCGCCGGAGGCCTACGTCGAGGGCCTGGCCTACATGAAGGCGCGGGCGGCCATCTCGGCGCACCGGCTCACGCGGGGTCTCGTGCTGGGGGCCGACACGATCGTGGAACTTCGCGGGACCATTATCGGCAAACCCGCCGACGAGGCCGACGCCCGGCGCATCCTCTCGGAACTCTCGGGCAGCGTGCATCACGTCCTGACCGGCCTGGCGCTGGTGGACCTGGACACGGGCGAGCGGCATCTGGCCCACGAGGCAACGCGAATCCAGATGCGCGCGATGACGCCCGAAGAGATCCACGCCTATGTCGCCAGCGGCGAGGCGATGGGCAAGGCGGGGGCCTACGCCCTCCAGGAAACGGCCGACCGATACGTCGAGCGCATCGACGGCAGCGTCACCAACGTGGTCGGCCTGCCGATGGAACTCCTGGAACGCTTGATCCGGGCAGCGGGATATGATCCGAAGAACTTCCATGAGCCAGGATGATTGCGGATTGGGCGGCAAGAGGCTTCGAGCCGCAACCCACGAGCCGCGAGCCACTGGAGCGCCGCTGGCATGGCCACGCTCCGTTGCGTGGCCATGTGGCTCAGCATGCAGGGCGGCGTTCGGCCACGGCAAAGGCGCCGGTGTCGCGCCACATCTTCGCGCGCGTTCAGCCACCGCCACGGCGACGGGAACGGCCGCTGGCGCCGTTCTTGCCCTGGTGATGCTGCTCGCCGCGCTCACCGCCGCCGGGTGCAAGGAAAAGG
>Ga0315288_10004423_pt1 | contig 17885 bp, 18 predicted proteins | sample YL17G11_20_MG_FD_203454 | JGI IMG/M metagenome (GOLD analysis project Ga0315288, IMG submission 203454) | Sediment microbial communities from Yellowstone Lake, YNP, Wyoming, USA - YL17G11_20 | ecosystem: Environmental > Aquatic > Freshwater > Lake > Sediment | place: USA: Wyoming | collected... | reverse complement strand
CCGTGTTCTCGCTGACCCGGACGGTGAAGTCCTGGGTGCCCGTCGCGGTGGGGAACCTGGTCGGATTGTCGGGGTCGATCCAGGTCGCGTAGGGAAGGAATGTGTAGCTCCCTGCGCCGCCTCCCGGTAGTGACGCCGGAACCTTATCCAGGGTGGCCTTCCCGCCGGCAGACGAACCGACGAAGGAGTAGACCAGTTTGCAGTCAGAGCCCACGAGTCCGCATCCGCTGGCACTGGTGACGTTCAGGTTGCCCTGCAGCACGCCGTCGAAATAGGTGGTCACGGGGGCGACGGTAAGGCCAGTCGAGGCGGTCACCTGCGCCGTCGGCGAACCGGTGGCCGCCGCGCCAACCGTCTCGCGCCGGATGAAGGAAGCCAGGAGCAAGTCCACCAACGGATGGCCGACCGGCGCCGACGGATCGCTGCCGGCACCGCCGGACTGGCCGCCGCTCGCCGCGGTGCCGTAAGCGACAACCTCGCCTGCGGGCGCAGCTTTCGGCGCAAGATCGGCAACGACGACCGGCTCGACGGCTTCGACCACCGGCCCGGCGATGTTCTCGACGACCGGCTCGGGGGCGGGGTCCGCGACCCGCTTGACCGGATCGGGGTCGGGCGTCACGACGGAAGCGGCAGGAGGCGCGGGGGTCGCCTCTGCGGTGGCCGGCGCCGGCGCGGGCACGCTGATCGGTTCATCGCCCGACGGTGCCGCCGGGCGGGAGTTACGGGTCTGCTGCGCGACGGCGGTGGAGGCCGTCGCGGACGGCGTCCTGCCCGCCGCTGCGCCCCGGCCACGGGCCGGCGCACTCGACTGCGAGGTGGAATCACTGTCTGCTGCGGAGCCCGCGGAACCGCGGGTGTCCGGGGCGGACCGGTCCGCCCATGCGACCCCCGGACCGGAGAACACGGCGGCGCCGACCCCGAGGGCCACCGCCAATCCGCCGACTCGACCGACAAACAGCGATGCGCGCATAACGTCCTCCAGAGATGGCGGGAAACCCTGAGCGAACGGTAACGCGCGTCACACCGCTTCTAAGGCGGTTCTGTGGAAGAAAAGGTCAGCGTGTTCCCCGCGGCCCCGTCGCGGTCATCGCCTCAATAGATCGAGAAATCCATCGACCCGATTCCGTACGGCTTGTCGTATCCGTAGTTGATGTAGATCGGGTTCTGCGCATATGGCGCATTGCCGGTGTTGAACAGACCGGTCTCGATGTATGGCGTAGCCGAATTACCGCTCTGGGTGGTGTAGGTGTAGAGCAGTGTCGTGCCGTCGAGGGCGTACACGTCGATCTTGGTGCCCGCCGCGACGTTGGTCCCAACTGCAGGGGAGAGCGAACGGTTCAGCGTGCCGTAGACGCCGCCGGAGTCGATGATCGCCGCGCCGTCTTGAGGCGGTCCCCCGTTGACGCTGACCTTCACGTAGGCGTCCGGGGCACCGGGCAGCGAGACCTTGGTCGGGAACAGGTTGGGGCCGAGGATCATGTAGCCGCCCAGCCCGAACGGATACGCGTTCTGGTAGATCAGCACGCCGTCGCTGAGCTCTCCGGGCATGGCGGCGGTCGGGATGGGCACCGGCCCCGGGCCGGCGGTGTTGGCGCCGACGCCCAGGATGCCGTCCGCGCCCCAGGAGAAGAACTCCTTGAAGTTGGCGACGCTGTTCTCGTAGTCCGGGTCACCGGGGATGTCCGTCACGATGTTGACCGGGGCGGTGGCGACGGCCCCGTCGCCGAGATCGACGGTGGTGTTGTAGGTCTCGTAGTGGTAGCAGAGGCCGCCGCTGAAGCAACTGTTGCCCTGGCCGGTCTTGGCGCCGAGCGACGCGGTGCCGATCTTGTCCCGGGTGGTCACCAGGCCGGAGGCCCCGGCGTCGAGCAGCAGCGAGGCGTTGCGGCCGCCTGCGATCTTGACGTTGACCATCGGCTGGGTGCCGAGTTTCATTTGAATCGGCACCTTGGCGTAGATCTTGCCGTTCTGCCGGGCGGCCGCCACGGTGTCCTCGGCGAGGGTCACGTCGGCGCCGAACCAGCCCAGCGTCGGAATCAGCGCGGACGCGGTGGCCAGCGAGGCGTCCGACAGCTTGGGGTAGAGCAGCTGGATCTGCAGGTTGGCCTGTGCGAATCCGTGGATCAGCGGGTTACCCACAGTGCTGGCCACGAGGTCCTGCGCGTTGGCGATGCTGGAGACCCAGATCCCCAGCATCAGCTGAGCAGTGGCCAGCGCCGCCTGCGGCCCTAAGGAGCCGAGGCCGGCCAGAATGTTGCCGGAGCCCCAGGTCACTTCGGTGATCAGGGTCTGCGATGCCTCGATCTGCTTCAACGCCAACGTGACGTGCTCCCCCGGAACGATCGTGGTGCCGGCGTTGCTGCCGCCAGGCAGCCAGGATTTCACGCTCGGGGCCGGGTCCACGGCCGCGGGAGCGACCGCAGCCGCCGGAGCGGGGTCCAGGAACGGTGAATCATCAACGGCGGGTACCGAATCCGGCAGCCGCGGGACGCCCGCCTCCACGGCGGCGTCCCGATTCAGCCGGCCGATCCGCTTCGGCGTGGTCGCCGGTGCCGTCGCGCCGGCGGCCGGCACCTGGTTGTCCGCAACGGCGGACTCGGGCGCGGCCTGCAGGGTCACGGGCGGGGGGGCCTGCACCGCGGCAGCCGGGTCGACGTCGGCCTCGGGAGTCAAATCGGGGGTGGGCTCAGGGTTCGGCGCGACTGCCGGTCCCCGATCCCGGCGCACCGGGCTAGCCGCCGGCGGCGCATCGTTGTCGCCCACGGCGCTGGCCCGCGGGCCGCGGGTCACCCTCTGCCTGGGTCCGTCGTTGTTGGTCGACGACGTGTCGCTGGAGGCACTCCCCGAACTGTTCGTCGAGGGGGCCCCACCGGTACCGGCAAACGCCACCGCGGTGCCACCCACCAAGGCGGCGCCCATTCCCAGCGTCATCGCGCCGACGCCCAGCCACGCGTAGGGCTGAATACGGCGGTGGGCGGCTCGTTTGCAAGCGGCTTGGGACATAGGTTCAACCCTCCAGCGATCTGCGGTAAGTACCTTAAGTTTTGCTGAGATGTCTACCACACTTTTCTGAGGGTCGATTTATCGATCGCTGGCTTCAGGGCCGGTTCACCGCGACTGCGCGGTACCGGGCCAGCAAAGCGCGCGCCCGGGCGAGGGTGGGCTTGCCGCCTAGCTCCTGCGTCGCATCACTTCGACCTGTTTCCCCTCTTCAAGTCCCTGTCCCGGCTGGGCTGCACCCGCTTGGGTTCGCCCGGCATCTTCGGATAGTTCGGGGGGTAGGGAAGATCGCCCAGTCCTCGTTCCGCGTCCGCGTCGGCCATCACCAGCAACGGCTCGATCGACTGGGCAATCGAGTCCATCCCGGCCATCGGGTCACCGCGGCGGGCGAGAAGGGCCGGCACGGTGGCCATGGTGTAGTCATCGGGGGTTTCGGCGGCGGCGAGTTCGGCCCACGTCAGCGGCGTCGACACGGTGGCGATCGGGGTGGGCCGGACCGAGTAGGCGGCGGCGAAGGTGCGGTCTCGGGCGTTCTGGTTGTAGTCGATGAAGAGACGCTCGCCGCGCTGTTCCTTCCACCATGAGGTCGTGACGCGGTCGGGCGCCCGGCGCTCCACCTCGCGGGCCAGGGCGATGCCCGCCCTGCGCACCTGCACGAAGTCCCAGTCGGTGGTGGTGCGCAGGAAGACGTGCACCCCGCGGCCACCGGAGGTTTTCGGGTAGCCGACGAGCCCGAGTTCGTCGAGCAGGGGCTTGAGGATGTCCACAGCCACGGTGCGGGCCTCGGCGAAACCGGTGCCCGGCTGCGGGTCGAGGTCGATCCGCAGTTCGTCGGGATGGTCGGCGTCGGGGCAGCGAACCTGCCAGGGATGCAATGTGATCGCGCCCATCTGGGCGGCCCAGACGATCGCCGAGGCGTGGGTGACCATCAGCGCGTCGGCGGTGCGGCCGGACGGGAAACTCACCCGGCAGGTCTTGAGGTAGTCGGGGTGCTTCTCGGGTACCCGTTTCTGGTAGATCTGCTCGCCGTCGATGCCGTCGGGGAAGCGCTGCAAGTGGGTCGGACGGTCCCGCAGTGCGGTGAGCATGGGACTCGTTGTCGTCAATTCGCTGCGCTCGCCCAGGCAAGCAACGGACCGGTAATAGTCGAGTAGCGCACCCTTGGTGCCCCCAGCGCCCAACTTGGGGAAAAACACCTTGTCGCGATTGGTGATTCGCACACTGACGCCGTCAACGTCGATCTCCTCAGCCGCACCCATCAGCGCGTCTCCAGCACGTCGTTGAGGTCGTAGTTCAGCGGAACGTCGAGCTGGTCGAAGGTGCAGCTGTGCGGGTCACGGTCGGGTCGCCACCGGAGCAGTCGCACGGTGTGACGGAACCGCCGCCAGCCGGCCCCTTCCGTCTGGCCGCCCTCCATCTGGTCGTAGGCGACCTCGGCGACCCGCTCCGGGCGGACGGGGATCCAGCGCTTGTCGGCCTCCGCGTTCCACCGGCTCGGTTCGCCGTCCTTGATGGTCCCCTCGCCCAGCGGTTCCAGTTCGGCCAGCAGGCTGATCCGATCCTTGGTGGTGAACGACGCTGCGCCGCCGACCATCTGGAGTTCGCCGTCCTCGCGGTACAGACCCAGCAATATCGAGCCCACCCCCTGGCCACTCTTGTGGATGCGGTAGCCGATCGCCACACAGTCGGCGTCGCGGCGGTGCTTGACCTTGACCATGTCGCGCCGGCCGGGAAGGTAGGCGCCGTCGAGGCGCTTGGCGATCACCCCGTCGGGGCCGGCGCCCTCGAAGGTGGTCAGCCATTCCGCGCCCTTCTGCGGGTCGTCGGTGGTTCGGGTGACATGACACCATGGGCCGGCGCCGACCGACTCCACAAGAGCCCTGCGCCGCACCCGAAAGGGTTCGGCCATCAGGGGCCGGTCACCGGCGGCAAGCGCATCGAAGCCGATGAAATGTGCCGGGGTCTGCTCGGCGAGGATCCGCACCCGGCTCTCGGCGGGGTGGATGCGCTGGGAGAGCGAGTCCCAGTCCAGCCGGGTGCGTCCGTCGACCTCGCGCGGCACCACCACCTCGCCGTCGAGCACGCACCGCGGCGCGAGTTCGTCGCGCAACGCGGCGACCAACTCCGGGAAACAACGGCCCAGTTCCTTGCCGTTGCGGGACTGGACAACCACCTCGCCGCCGTCGTGGAACACCAGCGCGCGGCTAGTTGACTGAACTTCAGTGGGCCCGTCTGAGAACGAGGATGATGCCGTGATGGTCACCGTTGGTCGTGTCGAGCCCTCATCGACTGGGCTGGCCTGGCGGGTCATCTTCCCCGACTCCGAACATCTACCGGCATCGTCGTATCTCCGAGAGTTGGCGGCTTCGGATTGCAATACCCTCACACTGCGAAGTTACGCCTACGACCTGCTGCGATGGTTCCGATTTCTGCACGAGCGGTTGGTCGCTTGGGAGCGAGCCGAAAGGCTGGACGTCAGGGCTTTCATCGAGCACCTGCGGGACACTCCTAATCCGCAGCGGCTACGGCGCGGCGTTGGCGCGCCTCTTCCGAGATCAGTCAACCCCTTGACTGGAAAAATCGAACTTTCGGGCAGGTACGCACCGCGGACGATCAGCGCGCCAGAGGCTCGCTCGCGGCGAGAACCCATTTGCGGCGGAGAAGGCAGAATGAGCTAGTGAAGTTGCCTGTGCTGCCGCCGATATCGCCCATGCTGGCGAAGTCGGTGACGGTCATTCCCGAAGGCGCCTCCTATGAACCGAAGTGGGATGGCTTCAGGTCGATTTGTTTTCGCGACGGCAACGAGGTCGAGTTTGGGAGCCGCAATGAGCGTCCGCTGACCCGCTACTTCCCGGAGCTGGTTGCCGCAGCAATAGCCGAACTGCCACAGCGGTGCGTCATCGACGGTGAAATCGTCATCGCCACCGAGGCAGGCTTAGATTTCGAGGCGTTGCAGCAACGAGTGCACCCGGCGGCGTCACGGGTGCGCATGCTTGCCGATGCAACTCCCGCCTCGTTCATCGCGTTCGACCTCCTTGCGCTCGGCGATCGAGACTTTCGCGCGGAACCGTTCGAATACCGGCGGGGGGCGCTGGTGGAAGCACTGGCCGTCGCTGGACCCGCTTTTCATGTCACCCCGGCGACGACCGATCCTCGGACTGCACAGCGGTGGTTCGAGGAGTTCGAGGGTGCCGGCTTCGACGGTGTCATCGCCAAAACGCTCGATGTTCCCTACAGCCCCAACAAGCGTGTGATGTTCAAGATCAAGCACCAACGCACTGCAGACTGCGCAGTCGCCGGCTACCGGCTGCACAAGGGCAGCAGCGACGCGGTGGGCTCGTTGCTCTTGGCCCTCTACCGTGCCAACGGCACCCTGGCGCTGGTCGGAGTCATCGGGGCATTCCCCATGGAGCGACGCAGGGAGCTTTTCGCCGAACTGCAGCCGCTGGTGACCACATTCGACGATCATCCGTGGCAATGGGGGTCCACGGAAACAGCCGGCGTGACGGGCCGCAAACCGGAAGTCTCACGCTGGAACGTCGGCAGGGACCTGTCGTTCATACCCCTTCGACCGTTGCGGGTGGTCGAGGTTCGCTACGACCACATGGAGGGAGAACGGTTCCGCCACACAGCTCAATTCAACCGCTGGCGACATGACCGCAACCCACGGTCGTGCACGTTCGACCAACTCGACGTTCCCGTCGCCGCAACCCTCGACACGATCATCCCCGGTCTTCTCCGATAGTGGCCCGAGCCGGCCCACGGCGGGCCTGAAGCCCAAACATGCTGATGGAGATCTGTAATCAACTCACTCGAAGGGTCCAGGATCGACTGCGATAGTGCAGGGTCGTTCGGCTGGCCGGCAGGATGTCGATGCGCCAGATCGCTTCGGGTGGCGCGTCAAGGGCGGTCACGATTGCTGCGCGGATGACTGCGGGATGGGTCACCGCCACTATGCGGCCGGGCTGGTCGCTGATGGCGTGAAGCCAGTTCGCTGTCCGCTCGAGGAGGGCGGTGATGGACTGCCCACCGTGGGGTGCACTGGTGGGGTCGGTCATCCATTGGCTCAGTTCGCCGGGGTCAACGCTGCTGAGAGTCCCGCCCTGCCAGCGGCCGCAGTCCAGGTCCGCCAGGCGCTGATCGGTATAGGGTTGGCAACCGAGGCGCTCTGCGGTCTGGCGGGTCCGCGTTTCCGGGCCGACAAGCACGCGGTCCACAGCTCCGAGGTCACCGATCGCATCGACTTGCCGCAAACCCAGGTCACTCAGGGGTTCGTCGATGGGGAATCGTCGGGCTGACATCGCTTCGGTCATACCGTGGGCCAGCAGTGTCAGCCGGACGACTTCGCTCACACCGGGATTGGTTGTCGGGGTTGGCCTTCCAGCAGTCGCGACGCCAAATTCCCGAACACCAGACCGATGATCACCCAGATGACGACCTGGGTACCGACCGCGTAGAGCCGGAAGTGGTAGAGGTCATCAGCGGGGAAGCCCGGATAGCGGATCGTCCCCGCGGTGTCGGTCAGGGGCTGCGGGGTCTGAGCCACCGGCGGCAGTGCCCACATCACCAGCGCGACCGCCACAAGGTAGCCGCCCATCGCCAAAAGGGTTGCCCCCCAGGCTCCCAGTCGGGGAACCAGTCGGCGTCCCAGCCACAGGGCGCCCAGCGCGAGGGCCACCGAGGTCAGGATCATCAGCAGGTAGAGCCCGGTGCGTTCCCTGATGGTGTCGGTCTCCCCGATCGCCGGCGGGTTGGCCGGGTACTTCACGAACGGCACCAGATAGACCGTCACGAACGCCCCCGTGGCCAACAGCACTGACAGCATCCGCACCGGCACGCCGGAAAACCGGGTGTAAGCCACGACGAAGGCAACCGCGAACAGTCCACCCATTGCCACGCTGAAGGCCAGCACCCCGAAACCCATGCCGGCCCAGGACTGCACGTCACGGGTGAACAACTCCATGTCGTGTTCGTGCGTGCCGCCGCTCATCGCGGCATGAACCCCACCCCGGCCCTCTTCGTAGTCGATGGCGCGGCTGATGACCGGTTCGACGAAAATTCGGGCGTAGAGAAATGCGGACACCCCAGCCAGGGCACCGGCCAGCAGGCCCCGGCCGATGATTCTGGATTCCACGGGTCAGTGGCAGGGGAAGCCGAGCAGATGCCGGGCGTCGTGGAGGAACTCGTGGACGTACATGTTGTCGCCGAACACCGAGTTCGCTCCCTGGTCCACGCCGATGAAATACAGCACAACCAAGGCCAGCAGCGCCGTCATCGCCAGCCAGGCTGCGGCCCTGGCCGCTGACAGTTCAACAGCGTGGGCGTTGGTCCCGTGGGATGTCGTCATGGCAGTAATCCTTCCCCGGGATGGTCGCGTCCGGATCAAGTGGTGACGGGCTTGGGGTCTGACTGTGACAGTGGCGCGACCGCCCGGAGTTTCACCGGATTCCTCCACCCGTCGGGGTGACGCGATCGAGCATAGCCCCGCGGTGAGGTATTGAGTCCGTTTCCCGCTTGGTGTCACATGGTGGCCGGGGCACACTGGCGCCGCAGGCTTGCCCACCGTCTCAGCCAGCTCGCTCACCGACAATTCCCGATCCACCAACGCCCACAACAGCCGTACCCGGGTGGCGGCCGAGAGCATCCGGCACACCTCGACAACCGCGAACGGCTTACCGCTGTCCAGTCGTCGGCATCGGCACCGGCATCGGCATCGTCGAGGGCGGGGTCGATGCCCTGGCCCCACCCGGACCCATGCCACCGGGACCCATGCCCCCCGGACCCATGCCACCGGGGCCCGTGCCGCCCTCCATCTGCATCATGGGACAGCCGCCGCCCATGGGACCGTCGGGGCGCATCTGGCCGCTCTGATATCCGCGGTGCCACCCGTAGCCGCCGGCCGCCCGGGCCGCGAGGAATCCGGAGAAGAAGACCACCGCGACGATGAACAGAATTCCGGCGACGATGCCCACCCACGCCAAGACCTGGTAGAGGCGGGTGTTTCGGTGAATGACCTGTTCAGTGGTGTCGGTCGGGTCAATCGTGTCGGTGGCTGGTGCCGATTCGGTCATTGTGGTGATCCCTCCTTGTTGAAGATCCGGGCCCGTGGACCCGGGGTTGCTATACCCGTGTGGGTATGAAAACGAACGTCGACTCCTTGTCGGCTCGCGCGAATCAGTTGGGGCAGTTCAGGAGTGGCCCATCCCTCCCATCCCGCCTATCGCCGCTGGCATGCCGTCGGCGAAGAAGCCGCTGACCTCGCGAGTACACCCAGTGCCCGTAGCACCGACCGGTGGTCGGATGCCGGAGCGCCGCCCGCGTGGAGCGGGTGGTCGGCGCCCCGGCGTGGGCGGTGGGAATCGTTGCGGCTCAACGGTGGAGCTCCGGGTGGTCGCTAGTGGTGGGGGGTGCTGCGCAGGACGTCGAGGCGTTGGCGGTACTCGGTTTCGTCGATCTCCCCGCGGGCGAAGCGCCCGGCCAGCAGCTGCTCGGGGGTCTCGTAATCGCTGTAGTGCGGGGGCGCGGAGATGACGCGCGTCTGAGTGGCGCCGGTGGTGTAGCGGACCAGGGCGACGATCCCGACGATGATGAGGATCCAGAACAGCACCATTCCGATTGCCATGCCTGCGTATCCCCATCCGCCCATGTCGTGGTCGGACCAGAACATCATGGGAACCTCTCCTCTCTTCTCGATTGCGGTCGGTTGAGCCGGTGTCAGCCGGTGTAGTCGAGGGTGGTCATCATCCCGGCGTCCATGTGATACCCGTTGTGGCAGTGCAGCATCCAGACACCCGGGTTGTCGGCGACGAGCCTGACGGCGACGGTTTGCATGGGTTTGACGATGACGGTGTCCTTGCGCGGTCCGGGGCTGCCGTCGGCTTTGATGACCTGGAAGGTGTGGCCGTGCAGGTGCATGGGATGCCACATCATGGTGTTGTTGGTGAAGGTCAGGGTGGCATGCTGGCCCTGCTGGATCGTCAGTGGCACGGTCTGGTCGTAGGGCCGGCCGTTGATCGCCCAGTCGTAGTGCATCATCGTGCCCGACAGTCGGGCCTGCAACGCCAGGTCGGCGTTCGTGGGCAGCTGAACTTGCGGTGTCGCGGTGAAGGTGTCGACGGTGCCGACGAGCCGGGTCAGCTCCGGTGGCCGGAAGGCGGCGTCAGGTGCACTCCCGGTCGCGGTGGACAGCAGGGCGCGGGCCATGGCGTTCTTGCCTTCAGCTGAGGCGACCAGGGGGAAGACGCCGTCGCCGGCGGTCACGATGACGTCGTAGCGCTCCCCCATGCCGAGTAGGACGGCGTCGACGTCGGTGGGCACGACGGGGAATCCGTCGGTGTGGGTGACGGTCATGCGGTGCCCGGCCAGGGCGACCCGGAAGGCGGTGTCGGCGGCGGCGTTGATGATGCGAATGCGGATGCGCTGCCCGGGCTTGGCGGTGAATGTGGTTGCGGCTGAGGGGATGCGGCCGTTGACGAGGTAGTAGGGGTAGGTGACGTCTCCGCCGTCACCGCCGAGCAGATTGCCGGTCGCTGCACCGCCGACGCCGGGGGTGCCGGGCATCGAGCCCATGCCCCCCATCCCGGGCATGTGTCCCATGTCGCCCATGCCGGGCATCTGGCCCATTCCGCCCATTCCGGGCATCCCGGCCATGGGGCCCTGGCCGGATCCGCCGCCCATCGACCGCAGTCCCTCATAGATCTTTTCGGGGCTGCTGCCGACTCCGGAGGTCCAGTCGTCGAGCATGACGATCCACTCGGCGTCGTAACGGCCAGGCTCGGCCGGGTCGTCGATGATGACCGGTACGTACAGGCCGTAGTCGGTGTCCAGGCCGGTGTGCGGATGGGCCCAGTAGGTGCCCGGGTAAGGCGAGCTGAAGCGGTAGGTGAAGCTTGCCCCCGGATCGACGTTGGGGGTTGCCGGGGCGGCGCCGTCCATGTCGTTGCGCAGCGCCAGTCCGTGCCAGTGCATCGATGTCGGGTGGTCCAACGCGTTGTCCACAGTGACGGCGATGTCGTCGCCGACATTGGCCCGGATCAGCGGACCGGGAACCTGGTTGTTGTACGCCAGGGTGCGAGCCCTGGTTCCGCCCAGGTCGATGTCCGCCGACCCGGGTGCCAGTCGGGCGGTGACCGTCTTTCCGGTATGCGGACGGGCGGCTTCGGCTGCGGTGATCGCATCGGTGGCGCCCCCGCCGTTGGGGGCGGTGGCGGTGGTGGACCGGCTGCAGGCGACCAGCGCCGCGCCACCCAGGACGCTCGCGGCCAGGAAGCCACGCCGGCTCAGGGCCGTAGCGGCAAGGGTCTGCCTGGTCATACCGATCCCCTCGTCGATGACTTCTTTCTTCCACTGTGCTCCGCACCGCCCGGGGGTTTGGTGTTGGTTGTGTGAAGATTCGCTCAAGACGCGGAAGCGGCACGCCGGCACGGCACGATGAAGGCATGGATCTCATCTCCGAGGCGGGTTCGGGTGGTGCCGACCTTGGCTATCGGGCCTTGGTGGTCGACGACGAGGCACCGCTGGCCGACGTGGTCGCCAGTTATCTGCACCGCGAGCACTTCGAGGTGACGGTGTGCCACACCGGAGCCGAGGCGTTGGCGGTGGCGCGGGAGGTCGACCCCGATGTGGTGGTGCTCGACCTGGGGTTGCCGGGTATCGACGGGCTGGAGGTGTGCCGGCAGTTGCGGACGTTCTCCGACGCGTATGTGGTGATGCTGACCGCGCGCGACACCGAGATGGACACCATCGTCGGACTGTCTGTGGGAGCCGACGACTATGTGACCAAGCCGTTCAGTCCCCGGGAGTTGGTCGCCCGGATCAGGGCGATGCTGCGACGGCCCCGTGCCGTGGGCCCGGCGGCGGCGGTCCCGCACGCCGATGGGGCCCCACCCCGGGTGTTCGGCCCGCTGTCGATCGACATCGCCAGCCGCCAGGTATTCCTCGACGGCGAACTGATCCCGTTGACCCGCACCGAGTTCGACATCCTCGCCGCCTTCTCGTCGCGGCCGGGTGTGGTGTGGAGCCGCCGCCAGCTCATAGACGCCGTGTGGGGCGAGCCGTGGGTGGGCAACGACCACCTGGTCGACGTTCACGTCGGGCACCTGCGGCGCAAACTCGCCGACGACCCCGCCGACCCGAGATTCGTGTTCACCGTCCGCGGCGTGGGCTACCGGATGGGCAGCGGAGAATGACCGCGCCCTGGCAGCCGACAGGCTTCGGGATGCGCCGGCGGTTGCTGCTCGCCCAGACGCTGGTCCTGCTCGCGGGCGGGGTCACCACCTGGGTGGTTGCTCTGGTGGTCGGGCCGCCGTTGTTTCGTGAGCATCTGCACCGGGCCGGGGTGGCTCATGACTCCAACGAGCAGTTCCACGCCGAACAGGCCTACCAGCACGCCACCGCGCTATCGATCGCGGTGGCGACCACGGTGGCCGCCCTGACCGCATTCGTGGCCACCGCCTACCTGAGCCGGCGCCTGCAACGCTCCGTCACCGAATTGTCGGCAGCCGCGTCGGCGGTCGCCGAGGGGCGCTACGACATCCGGGTCGACCCTCCTCAGCTTGGCGACGAATTCGACGATCTGGCAGTCGCTTTCAACCGGATGGCCCAACGCCTCCAAGCGGTAGAATCCACCCGCCGGCAAGTGTTCGGCGATCTCGCCCATGAGATCCGCACACCGGTCTCGGTGCTGGAGGCCTACCTGGAAGCCGTTGAGGACGGCGTGAAAACCCTTGACCCGCAGACCATCGCGATGCTGCGTGAGCAGACCGGCAGGCTGGTGCGGTTCGCCGCCGACGCGGCCGCCCTGGCCCAGGCCGAGGAGGCCCACTTCGCCATCGCAGCGGGATGGGTCGACGCCGGGGAACTCGTCCGCGCGGTGGGCGCCGCGGTCGCCGACCGGTGCACCGCCAAAAAGGTCACCCTGACCACCAAGGCCGGTGACGCCGGCCGGCTGTGGGCCGACCGCCAACGGCTGACACAAGTGTTGGGCAACCTCCTCGACAACGCCCTGCGCCACACTCCCGCCGGCGGGCACGTCACCCTCACCGCCGCCCGGACCGGCACCGAGGTGGTCTTCACCGTCGCCGACGACGGCGAGGGCGTCGCGGCCGAACACCTGCCGCACATCTTCGAGCGGTTCTATCGCGCCGACTCCGCCCGCGACCGGGGCCGGGGCGGCTCCGGGATCGGACTGGCCATCGCCAGGGCGCTGACCGAGGCCCACGGCGGCCACGTCAACGTGGCCAGCCGTGGACCCGGTCACGGCAGCACCTTCACCGTGGCGGTGCCGATCCACGCGACGGCAGCGACGCGGGATCAGCCGGGGGCTGTTCCCATCAGTTCGTAACCGGCGCGCGCCACGGCATCGCGCACCACGTCCTGGGACACCTCGGTGGAACTGATCACCGTGACGGTCGAATCACCTTGCGGGACAACATCCACGGTCACACCGGTGACCATGTCGAGTGCTTCAAGCTCGCTGGTCACCGCGCCCGCGCAATGCCCGCACGTCATTCCCCGCACCTGATATGTCGGCGTCTGCGGCATCGTGATTCCTACAGCGAGCCCAGGATCTGGTTCATGGTGTCGATCTCCTTCTGCTGGCTTTCCAGGATCGACTTGGCCATCGCGACGGCATCGGGGAACTGACCGTTCTTGACTTCGTCCTGCGCCATGGTCAGTGCCCCCTGGTGGTGCTTGACCATCCCGGTCAGGAAGAGCTTGCTGGCCTCAACCCCCTGGGCGTTCTTCAACCCATCCATGTCGGCCTGCGACATCATGCCGTCCATGCCGGGCATGTCACCCATGCCAGGCATGCCCGGCATCATCGAACCGCTGGGCATCATCGAGCCGCCGGGCATCGGCATGGTGGTGGTGGAGGGCGAACCGCTCTGGGGGCCGGAGCCCTGCATGCCACCGTGATCCATTCCCGGCATGTCGCTCATCCCCGGCATATCGCTCTTCCCGGGCATTCCACTCATCGGCATGCCCCACTGGCTCATCCAGCCCTGCATCTGCTCGATCTCCGGGCCTTGCGCGGCCTTGATCTGCGTGGCCAGGTCGACCACCCGCGGGTCAATGCTCTGCTTGGACAGGATGACGTCGCTCATCTCGACCGCCTGCTGATGGTGGGGAATCATCATGTGGACGAAGTTCATGTCGGCCTGGTTGTGCGCCCCCGCCGGTGTCGCCGACGAGGTCTGGGTCGTCGACGGAGCTGCCGATGAGGTCGCCTCCTTGGTCGCCGAGTTACTACACGCCCCGATGACGGCCACCGCGGCCAACGCTGCCACCCCGGTCGCCACAGTCCTTGTCTTGTTCACAAAATCCCTTTCGTCGGTTCCAAAGTCGGTTCGCCACTCAGCCTTGCCTGCCGCGATAGGGCTGTCCTAGCCGTTCTGTGAAGATTCGATAAAGAACGGCGCCGTCGGCTGCGGCCTGGGGTTTCGGGTGCCAGATTCGGGGAAGGAAGCCCGTGTGAACATCGGAGGGGGACACCCGCATGAGCATTGCCATCTCGACATCGCTGCAGTCCACGTTCGCCGACGCGGTCGCCCGCACCCGTGAAGCACTGGCTGCTCAGGGATTCGGCGTCCTCACCGAGATCGACATGAAAGCCACGCTGAAAGCCAAACTGGACCAGGACATGGAGAACTACCTGATACTCGGCGCCTGCAATCCCCCACTGGCCCACCGCGCCGTGAACATCGACCGCCAGATCGGACTGCTCCTGCCCTGCAACGTCATCGTCCGCACCGATCCAACCGACGACAGCCACGTGCTGGTGGAAGCGATGAATCCCCAACTGCTGGTTCAGGTCACCGGGGAACCTACGTTGCAGGAGGTTGCCGACGAAGTCACCGGCAAACTGCGCACTGCGATCGCATCATTAGGCCCCACTTCGTCGTAGAAGCCGGAAGGCGGAGGCTGTCAGGCAGCAGTAGGAGCCGGCTGCCGGGGGTGCAGGCAGTTTGAGGCGTTTGAGCATCAGCGCGTTGACGGCGACGATCAGGCTTGAGCCCGACATCGACAACGCGGCGATCTCCGGGCGCAGCACCAGGCCGAACAGCGGCTTGAACACCCCGGCCGCGATCGGCAACGCGATCACGTTGTAGCCGACGGCCCATCCGAGGTTCTGGCGCATCTTGCGCAGCGTTCCGCGACCGATCCTCGCGCCCGGCGACACGGTCATCGGGGCGTCGATCAACACCACCGGAACGCTGCGGGTCCGGGCCACCAAGGTCGGCTCGGACACCCGTGCTGGCCCAGATCGTGGCGATGGACGCCACCCGAATCAGCACCGACGGCATCTATCTTCACGAACTCGAGGACACCGTCTGGGCGGGCCGCCAAGCCCACCGTCACGGCGCCGGCCATCACGGTGTTGGCGCCCATCAGCACCAACGCCCTTCCGAAACCCGAGACCTCTTCTGGCTGATGCTTCCGCGACCACGCCCACCCTGCGCCCATGACGACGTAGCACTGCAACAACAGCACACAAATGCCCGCGGCCCCCACTGCTTCAGGCTGACCAGCGGACGGCCCGACGGGCGGTCCTGCGATGCAGGACGTCACCCACAACGCGGCCGCGCCCGCGTTGGCCGCAATCCCGGCCGCGAGGACCAAGGTGCCCGGCCGCGACCAAGCGACAAAGGCCCAAATCAGTTGGAACATGGCGAGTGCCGCAAAGAAGACCCCCGACGGCAACCAATCCCCCCAGTGCATCGGCGTGACGGCGAAATGGATCACGGCCGCACCCAGCGAAGCGACCGCCGCGCAGCGAGCAGCCAGCCGGCTATCGGTCTTCGACGCTTCTTTGGTGGCCACATCGTCGACCATCACACAACCGCCGAATCAGCACGAGCAGCAGGACATAGCGGTCGCGTCCCAGATCAGCAACGCACGAATGCCGACGTTCGGTCGAATGCGTCGCGGTGGAAAACCGCTGCTTCGCTTCCGGCGTGCGCTAAAACGGGCTGACGGGGAGCCAGGGGAGTATTGACGGCGGGCTGGAAGGTCCACGCCCTCCATCGTCGTACATTCTCTTGCCATGCACACCACACCGGACCAGGCGGCGGGCCGGTTCGCGCCCAGCCCGTCGGCGGATCTGCACATCGGCAATCTGCGCACCGCGGTGCTGGCCTGGCTGTTCGCCCGGGCGGGCGGACGCCGCTTTCTGGTCCGTGTCGAGGATCTCGACGACCGCACCCACGACGACGTTGCGCACCGGCAGCTGGCCGATCTGGCCGCGATCGGGGTGACGTGGGACGAGGAGCCGGAGTGGCAGTCGGCGCACCGGGAACGTTACGACGCGGTGATCGACCGGCTGGCCGAGCGCGGTCTGGTCTACGAATGCTATTGCAGCAGAAAGGATATCCTCAACGCGCCGCGTGCTCCGCACGCGCCTGAGGGGGCTTATCCGGGCACCTGCCGGACCCTGTCGGATGACCAGCGGGCGGAGCGGCGGGACGCCGGCCGGCCGCCGGCGCTGCGGCTGCGCGCCGATACCCGCGAGTACACCGTGACCGACCTGCTGCACGGGCAATACACCGGGGTGGTCGACGACTTCGTGCTGCGCCGCGGCGACGGGGTGCCGGCCTACAACCTCGCGGTTGTGGTGGACGACGGGCACGCGCGCGTCGATCAGGTGGTGCGCGGGGATGACCTGCTGGCGTCCTCGCCGCGGCAGGCCTACCTCGCCGATCTGCTGGGCTACCCGCAGCCGGCGTACGCCCACGTCCCGCTGGCACTCAACGCCGAGGGCAAGCGGCTGGCCAAGCGCGACGGAGCGGTGACGCTGGCCGAGCTGGGCGTGCCGCGGGCGTTGGCGCTGATCACCGAATCGCTGGGTTGGCCGGCAACCGGCATGCCAGAACTGCTGGCGCGATTCGACCCGGCCCGCCTGCCCAGGCAGCCGTGGACTTACCAATCAGGCTGATCGGAAAGCTTGGCTACCGCCCGCCGCGTGGCTACCGTCCGCCGGGAGCGACGTCTGTGGCAGATGCTCGCCACCCTCCTGGCGGCTGGGCTCGCGTGACAAGCCCGACGAATACCCGTATCAGCTGATCGCTGTAGGCCCGCCGACTGTCAGGGCTTGAGTTCCTTCTGCCCCCACGGCGAGCCGTAGGCGGTCAGCAGGTCCAGGAACGGGACGGAGTCGAAGCACTCGGGGCCGAGGAGGCCGACCCCACTCCACGTCCCATTGGCCAGAAGTTCCAGTGCCACAACGGGATTGATGGCCGTCTGCCACACCACGCACTGATGCCCGTACTCGGCCATCGACCACTCGTTGTCGACGACGTGGTACAGGTAGGTGGACCGTGGCTTGCCGTCCTTGCCGGTGCCGGTCACCCACAGGCCCGCGCAGGTCTTGCCTTTCATGTGCGGACCCAGTGTGGCCGGGTTGGGCAGGCATGCCGCCACCACGTCGCGCGGGCTGACCTGCACGGGGCCTTTCTCGGACCCGACCTTCACCTTCTCGGTGCGGTCCAGCCCCAATTTGTGCAGCACCTTGAGGACGTCGATGAACTCATCACCCAGGCCGTACTTGAACGTCACCCGCTTGCAGTCGATCCAGCGCGGCATCAGCAGCACTTCCTCGTGCTCGACGTTCACACACTCCACCGGGCCGATGCCTTCCGGGAAGTCGAAAACCTCCGGCTCGCTGAAGGGCTCGGTGACGAACCAGCCGCGGCCCTTCTCCCAGATGACGGGCGGGTTGAGGCATTCCTCGATCGTGGTCCAGATCGAGAACGACGGCGCGAACTCGTATCCCTCGACGGTGAGGTTGGCGCCGTCGCGGACTCCGAGTTCGTCGATGTCGCTGAACAGATGGTCCGATGCGTAGCGGGCGAAGACGTTGGCCAGCCCGGGCTCGACCCCGAAGCCGA
>Ga0315288_10004422_pt1 | contig 17887 bp, 12 predicted proteins | sample YL17G11_20_MG_FD_203454 | JGI IMG/M metagenome (GOLD analysis project Ga0315288, IMG submission 203454) | Sediment microbial communities from Yellowstone Lake, YNP, Wyoming, USA - YL17G11_20 | ecosystem: Environmental > Aquatic > Freshwater > Lake > Sediment | place: USA: Wyoming | collected... | reverse complement strand
TTCTACCACCATCATAGTGGAGAGCAAAGGAGAGGCACCTGTGGACGCCAACATGATGCCAAAACCACGCGGAAGCAAGGATCATGGCAGGGGCTGAGCCAGCTACGGACCTGGAAGGAAGAACAAAACAAGAAGCGCTCCCCACAGTGCAGGGAGCGCTTCTTGTTCGTTCGACATTAATGCCTCAGGCCACCAGCGCTGAGGCTGCTGGTTCGATCGTGGTGCTATCAGCACCTGTTCATTGAAGGGTGGACACCCCACAAGTGGCCACCGCTCAGGCGTGGATCTGCTACGCCTCCTGGCGCCGCAGCCGGCCAGCCAAGACCATGGCCCCCGCTGCCAGCGCTGCCATGCCCAGCAGTGCCCCGGGGATCAACATCATCGGCGCAGAAGGGCCAGAGGGTGACGTCGCCGAGAGGGAGCTCAGAGTGATGGCCGTTGTACCACAATCAACATAAGGGCCCATGACGGACTCCTCGTACGTCGTCAACTCGTCCTGACCAGCCAGCAGCGCTTCACTCGCTAGCAGCTGCGATGCCACCGGGCACTCCCGGCCCCCCTTGACCACCACTTTGATGATGTCCTTAACCTCGGGGTGGTTACCCTCGATGGTGAAGTAGTAGTTGCGGGTTTCAAGAACATCCCCGAACTCTTCGTCGAACTTGATGCCGCACACGTTGGTGGAACCGTCACAACCGACGTCGATGACACCTTCCTCGTCACCCTCATGCCACAGGGGGATCAAAGTGATAGACGGCCACGAACCCGCCCACTCGCCGGCCTCAACCACGCCGCAGCATACCTCCAGCCCGAAGGTTACGTGGCTGATGGCCCCGCAGGTCGTGGTCGAAGTCACCGTGTAGTACCAGGTAGATTGTCCGTCCTCCGGAGTGTCATACTGGTAGCCCACGTAGGTGACGTCGTACGGCCCCACCGGGTCTGCAAGAGCCGCCCCACCACTGACCAGGACCAAGCCCAACATGATGACTACTGCGACCAGTGCTCGTGTGCCTTTCATTCTGCTCTTCCCTTTCTACATGAATGGGCAACCAGGTCCGAGAGCTTGCGTGAATCTGCGCCTTTGTTCCTCCGACCAGGGTTGACCGTCAACTACGATTCCTGACAGACTCACAAACCATGGCGTCCGAAGAACTGAACATCCCAGCATGCCTTGCCAAAAAGAGAGCCGCGCCGCCAGAACCCTTCGGCAGCCCGGCTATCCATGCACGCCATGCGCCTGCGTGCTGGACCCGATAGCTTTGCGCCCCTCCTGCTAAGGAAGGTTGCCTTTTCGGGATTCCCTATCGCGCCATAGACACAGAAAAACCGGCTAGACCTGGTAGCCGGTTGCACCACTGGCTCCTCGTCGCTCAGGTGCCCACGCTAGCACGACGATTCATCGCCTCTACGCAGATGCTGGGCAGGTATCACCCCCCGCCTACTACATATTGTAGGCCATCCCTTCTCCTGTACGCAACCGTGCGCGGGTCCGTGGCGGTTAAGATTCGGTTAAGAGAGGTGTATCCTCTTGGTTCTCTTGAGCGTCGCGCTTGAATCTGCGCCGTTCGAACAGATAGCCGAAGCCACGTACGTTGAGGATATGTGCCGGCTTTGCCGGCAAGGGTTCAATCTTCTGACGCAGATTGTGGATGTGCACCTTCAACAGTCTACGTGCCTCATCAGGCGAGCAGTCGTACCCCTGAGCTTGTCGCACCAGGCTCCGATAGCTGAGTGCGCGCCCAGAGTTGTTGAGCAGGCAGCGGACGATCTCGAACTCGGTGGGAGTCAGCTCCACTGGTTTGCCACCCACCCTGACCTCTCGTGAGAAGAGATCGATGGCCAGGCTGCCGATGTCGTATTTCCCATCCACGCCAGGTCGGGCCAGCCCCACCCGTCGCAGCAGGGCGTACAGTTGCGACAACAGAACCTCTTTGCTGAAAGGGCTCAGAACATGGGCATCCGCCCCCATGTCCAGGCTGCGGGCCAGAGCTGGCTCGTGCTTCTTGCTTCCCACCACCAGCAGGGGAGCCATAGTTCTTTCTCGGATCTGTGCGCAGAGCTGCACCTGCCAGTCCCCAGCCTGATCGATGTTCACGAGGATGGCGTCTATGGCTTGCTTGTCCAGTTTGCGCAGGGCCTCGGCGCCGTCCGTGGCAGCCGAGGTTGTCATCTGCTCAGCCGCCAGAACGGCAGTTATCTGATCAGACACTTCCTGGTCAGATGACACAAGGAGGACGGTGATCAACCGCAAGCTCCTTTTCTGCATCTCTGTCAAAACGAAGGCTGATCCCCGACTCTCCGCGCGGTCTCACGGGCGTGCACGTGGCCCTATGGCTCACCAGAACCCGCAGGGAGCACTTTCTGCTCGTTCGACAGTCATGCCTCGGGCCACAGTCGCCCTGCCGTCAGTGCCCCTTCAACGCCAGCGGGATGAAAGTCATGTAGGGGGGTTCGATGGGGATATGCAAAGCTGGGTCGCCGAAGAGCAGGTAGGTATCCAGCAGGTCGAGGTTGCTCCCGCTCGCAAAAACGTTCAGCTTGCCGGCGGCCGTCGCCTGGCCAAGGGTGGGCAGGCCATGCTGGAACAGCGCCCTGAAGAAACCGCGGTCCAGATAATCGTGCCCCGAGACGACCCCCAGGCCGGTCGGGGACCAGCTCGCCACCGCGCCCTTGCCCTCAGCGCGGGTCACCACCTCGGCCATGGAGGGGTTGGGCGGCCAGGGGTAGATGTAGTAGCCGTCCCAGCAGGTCATGGGCAGCATCACCGGCAGCTTCCCGCCATTCGTTAGCCCAGCCACGTCCGATGTCATGAACAGCGCCCCCGTCCCCGGGGGGCTCACTGCCCAGCCGGTCACGCCGGCGTGGCCGACATAGTTGACGATCAGCTTGCCGGCGTTGATCCCGCCCTGGATCGCGTTCCTGGCCTCAGTCAGCGTCGGGTGGGTGACCTTGTAGTACACCTTTTCCGCCTGGTATGGCGGCGGCAGGCAACAAGCGAGCAAATCGTCCGAGATCTGGGCGAAGTCCCCCACCTTGGGGTCGAGATCACCGGCCACAGCCAGCACCTGCAATTGCCAGTCGCCGGGTTCGGGGCCCTCTTCGTAGGCCACGATCTTGTTGACAAACGCGCTGGCTTCGGCGCTGCTGTTCACCGCCAGCCGGCCCAGCATCATGTCGGGAAGGGTGTCCGCGCCCACCAAGGTGACGTAGCGATTGTCGGCTGCCGTCTCCACCATCCAAGGGTCGACCGGGGCCAGGTAGGGGGGAATGTAGCTCACCCGCCCGTACCCCAGGTAGTCGTTGGGATCATAGTGCCCATCGCCGACCAGCACCACGTACGACGGCTCCGGCTTCTGCCAGTAACCGTAGGCGTAGGCCAGGAAATCGTGGATCGCCGCCGCCCCCACGATGCCATAGCCGAACTCGTCGTACACATCCTGCACGTCTACCCTTGTCGCCCGCAGCCCCTGCGACGCCCGCAAGTCACGAAGCTGTGCTGCCTGGGTCGAAAAGGCCTGGTGGGTGATTACGACGTAGTCGGCGCCGTTGCTGGTCGATTGCAGGTCCGACACCGTGTCCGCCTCGATGGCCTGCACCGTCCGGCAGGCCGTGTCCCCCATCGCCCAGTAATCGGTCGGCGCGGCCACCGCGTCCTCGAACAGCGCGGAGTAGGGGCCAGACCCGAGCACGCCGATCCCCTCGATCCGCACCACTGCCGCCGGATCGGTCACGTCGTACACGGCCAACTGGTCGGTGCTGAACCCGTCCACCTGGAACTTCCAGGTCCCGGCCTCTTCGTACGTGAACGGCAGCTCCTCGCCCTCGGCCAGGAAGGTGTTGGCGAACACGAGCTCCGCCCAGTCAACAAAGACCACATCGCGGCCCACCCCGGTATCGTTGGGACAGGTCACAGAGAGGGTATTGGTCCCCGTCAACAACAGGCTCTGCGCGATCTCGACCTCCAGGGTCTGCCAGGTAATCCCATCCCACCACGCTTCGCCCACCTGGGTGCCATTCAGGGATACTTCCACGTGGTGGTCGGGGTAGATCTGGTCCTGAAGGTAGCCCAGCATCTCCACCGTCAACGTGGCCGTGTAGGTACCGGTGTAGGGCGCGGTCAGCGAAAAGTCGTGGCTCCAGCTCGCCGGGACCCCGGGCTTGGTTGGGTAGAGGTACGTCCAGAACCACCGGTCCAGGTTCTCGTCGCCTGGAGCTTTGGTAAAATAGACCGCATTGTTCTCCATGTGCCGCCGCGCCGCGTAGTAGGCGGGCATGTCTGACGTGCCCGGCGTCCCGACCCGCGACCCCATGCGCAAGCCTGGATCCTCGCCGTAGGTCAGCCAGTAGAGGTTGTCCGCAGTGTATTTGGACTCCACGGCCTGGCCATAGAAGAGGACTGTATCCTCCAGATCGAAGCTCTCATCGTCCTCCCCCGTCACGAAGATGGCCACCTCGCTGCCCAGGTTATAGAGCTGGAACGTCTGCGGGTTCAGGCTATCGACGGGCAAGCCGGCAGCCTCCAGCTCGTCGTAGCTGAGCTGGTAGAAGCCGTCCTCCCTCACCTTCACCCGCCAGCCGGGCACCGGCGGCGCCCAAGGGAGGGACCCTAGTTCAGTCGCAGCCGTAAGCATCGGCGAGGGGGAAGCCTGACGCCAAGGGCGCGCCGTCTCATAGTTGAGCAGCTCCTGCTGGAACAGATTCTCGTGGGCGGCCCCTTCAGCGGGTGGCGCCTGACCGAGGGTCGATACCGCTCCCTCGAACGTCACCTCGACCCTCAGCCATTCGTAGATGATGAGCTCTCTTGTCCCCGGATGATACTGGATGGGATAGGCGGCGATGCCTACGATGCGCTGTTGACGCATCACGCCATCGCTCGCCACCTCAGCCAGGGCCCCAGGGTAAGCCGCCTGGCCTGCGTACACCGCAGGATCCTCCTCGAACACAAAGCTTGGCTCCGGCAAGGCTTCGATGCCCTCCGTTTCCAGCGGCGGTTGCCATTCCACCTGCTGCGTCACCACCGGCAAGGCCGGGGCGGGCAACGCCTGCGTGTGCGCTGGGCCCGGTTCCACCTGCACGCTCACCACCGCGCCAAACGGCACGCCGACCGCCTGGACCACTTGGGCGAGCATGGGTGCGCCCGGCTGGGAGGTCGCCGGCCAGCCCGGCAGCGACACGCGCACGTACCGCTTATCGCCGACAGTCACCTCCTCCAGCCCCAACTGCTCCCATGGCACGGCCACCTCGAAGGCTACCCCTTCGCCGGTGGCGGAGAGCAGGCGCACTCCGCCTGATACGGCGGTCGTGACGGCCGGCTCGGCCAACGAACCGTAACTGGCAACGGTCAATCCCGGAGATGGCGCAAGTATGCCCGTAAGCAGAATCGCCAAGAGAATGGCCAGAAAGCTTCTTGGGCGTGCCAACATCTCACAATCCTCCCGAAAAAGACCCTACAGGTTGCAGCAAAACCTGTCACCTCCTGATTATCCTGATGCGTGCCGCCGCCAGGCGAAGCTGAGAACGGCGCTCGGCACAGGTCAGGCGCTCCTACCTCACGCCTCTCTGATCATTCTCAGGACATCCGCTCCGAGCTGATAGCTAAGCGTGTAGAACGGCACCTGCTGGGCGAGCAGTGCCAGCCGCTCAAGGATGCCGGAGACTGCCTGCGGGCGATAGTAGGGCACAAAGGCAGTCTGGAGCAGCCGGGCGACACCGTCGAGGGGCGCACACGGCGCTACGCCGTGAGGCGCCGTCCGATCCAGGAAGAACAGCTTCTCGAGCGGCGCCCCCTGCGGCGAACAGTGCGCGGGATTGAGATGCCAGGGGGTGCCGTAGATCCAGAACTGGTCCTCTAGCCAGCGGAGGACCAGGTTGTCCTCTCCCAGCAGCGTGCAGTCCGGAGAGCCCACGGAAGCTGCCGCGAGCGTGGACTTCCCTGCCCCTGCAGGGCCAATGAAACAACACCCCTTTCCGTCTACCGCCATGCCTGAGGCATGGAGGATCAAGTCGCCGGACTCGGCCAGCCAGTTGGCAAAGAGCATCAGGTCGATGCCCTGCAGAGGATAGAGCGGTGCGAGGGGTGCGGCCGGATCCCCGTCGATACCGAAAAGGCCGAGCACCTCGCCGGATCTGAACCCGGCGTCGACAGTGACCTGGCGGCCGGGCGGCGAGCGCTGCCAGGTCACAAAGACGTAGCGCCCGCTCTCGTCGAGCCAGAGCTGCCACGCCCCCACAGGAGTGCACAAGGGCCGCCAGTCCTGGGTCTGGCGAAGCGGCCCGGCCTGGACAGCCAGCGTCAGGGGGTCACAACCGGGCTCGCTGACAGCCGCCACGAACTCTGCATGGGACGCCGGCAACGCCATGGGAATGCCCGTGCCCTGGCTATCCAGCACCAACTGCAGGTTGGCTACACTCAGGCGGATCGTTTCTGTGCCTGCATCCAACACGAGCATCAGCCCAATCCCATGAGGACCAGCAGGCCGCCTGGCTCACCTGAGACATCACGGCGCGGATCGGCGCCGGCTGGAGGGGAGACCCCAGGGGGCGCCGTGGCTAGGAGCTGCTGTGGCAACCCAAGAATTCGTTCTGGCACGTAAGAGGGTCCCCTGTTGGGCTCGAAGGTGCGCTAAGGGAGCACGCGGCGAGAACTGACGTCTTGACGTCCAGGCGCACTTTCCTGAAAGTGGGCGCCTTGTATGGCTTCTTCCCCATATCCCTGTTCGTCACGCTTTTCTCCTCCGATCTTTTGGGGTGTAGACTGATGAAACTGGGCCGCGCGCAGCCGCCCCAGCTCGCATACGAACGCCACCGGCGTTTCGTTGTCGCCGTGGACCGTCTGTGACCAGCCTGGGCACTGAGTGCACAGTACACCGATCGTGCAAGTGCGGCAGGGGGTGTCCAGCTGCCGCTTTGCCACGACCGGCCCCTCCAGGGCTTTCCACGCCGCCGAGAAGCTGCCCTGGAGCAGGTCGTGCGCCGGCAGGCGGGCCATCATGCACGGGCTGAGCTCCCCTGCGCAGTCGACGTGAAAACTGTAACGCCCGGCGCCACAGGCATATATAGAGTCGGGTCGGATCACGTCGGGCGTCCTCGTGAGCGCTTGCTGCCATGCGAGCATCCGCTCCCCGTCGTCCAGGTCGAGAGCGACTATCTGCTGGGGCGAGAGCCGCTCGGCATAGGGCTGCTCGCCGCCATCCTTCCGGGGCCAGAGTAATCCGTCATAGCGGAAGTGGACCCCGAGTTGCGCGGCCAGCCCCTTCATGTCTTGCAGCTCGTGACGATTGGCTCGGATGACCATCGTCTTCAGCCTCAATGGCAGCTTCCTTTCCAGCGCGAGCTCTATGCCACGCAGACAGCGCGCATACGAGCCGGGCGCCTGCGTCACCCGTTCGTAGGTCGCCTGTGTCGCGCCGTACAGCGTGATCTCGAGCACCCTGGGCCGCCATTCGGCCAGGAAATCCGCGATCCGCGGCGTCAGCAGAGTGCCGTTGGTAAAAAGCGTGAGCAGGATGCCTACCTTGCTAGCATGGCAGTAGATCTCGGCGAAATCGGGCCGCAGCAGCGGTTCCCCGCCGGTGAGCACCAGGTACAGGCAGCCCGCGTCTGCAATCTGATCCAGGATTCCAGCGACCTGAGCGGTCGACAGCTCCAAGGCCTGGGCCGCCTGGCTTCCTGCCGGCTGGTTGATGTAGCAGTGGAGACAGGCCAGGTTGCACCGTTCTGTAAGCTCGAACGAGCCCGCAAGGGGGTAACGGCGCCCTCCCAATCGCCGAAACTGCTCTCGGGACAGCTCGCCAAGGTCCAGTTCCGGCCAGATCGAACAGTCCACGGACTAGGCACTCCGGATGGCGCCGACCGCCGACATCCCCTCGAGGAAGCGGTCCAGGTCGGCCGCTACCGTCTCGATGTCGGCCGCATACTCACCCAGGATGGCCTGTTGCAGCTCAGATTTGGTCGCCGGCGCGGCCAGCCTCTGCCAGATCAAGGCCCCAACTTCGTTCAGCGTGTAGATGCATTCCATATCGGCGACGTCCTGGTGAATGGGCACCAGCACGGCCTCGTCCGCGATGGTGCGGAAGATATAGTCGGGATTCCTCTCGTACCGCGCCTCTTCCTGCTCCAATCCAACCCTCCTATGCCAGGTACCTGGAAAGGACGGGCAGCCTCTTGACCAGCCGTGTGGCCAGCCAGAACCCCGAGCCGCCGCCGAGGTTCCACCGCGAGCGCAGCGCCGCCAACCAGCCCAGCGTTCGCATCACCGGCCCGTCCAGGGCAATGTGCGCTCCATCCCGCTCGATGGCCACCACTCGGCCATAGATCTGGGCCTCGGGGATCATACCGTCGGGCCGCGCAACTGCATCACCTTGCACCGTGAACCAGCGCCCTTCCCGGCCAACAACCTTGCGAGTCACGCGGTGCACCACCACGCGGCCCGCCGCGTTGCTGCACAGGACCAGGTCCCCGATCCGCACCGCGGTCGGGTGCACCGGCATGATCAGTAGCACGTCGCCGTCGCGCACCAGCGGCGACATGCTGGCGCCGAGCGCTTCGAAGCGCAGCCCCTGGCCGGCCCGCAGGAGCTCGGCACTGAGCTCGGCAAAGGCAGCCGAGGTGCAGGAGATGTTGCCGACGGCCGCCGCCGGCTCTGGCCTCTGCACCACGCCTATGGCCCTGTGGCCATGCAGCACCGGTTCCAGGATCTGCACTCTCTTCATGACCTGGCCCTGTTCGTCATCCGGAATGGCGACCGGCTCGATTGGCAGAAGGACGCCGCGGCGCGGCGGGCTCGATCGCGGTCGGCCACAAACAACCTCAGACCCGACTCCTAGCGGCACGCGGGGCTGTCCCAAGCGTGTCACCCTTTCGCCTTGCTACGGTCGCTCCTAAGGCCGGACGGCACCCAAACGCTCTCTGATACCGTGCGCAACGGCACAGCAACTAGACGCTCCGCTTCGCTCAGCCCGACTTCCAGCGAGCTTTGGCACAGCCCCCGTCTTCACCTATGCTACCACGGAACCACAGATGGTGCAAGCCCGGCCATCCTTTGTTGGCATCCTGTGCGGCCAGGTGGCCAGCTATGAGGCCCGCTTCGCGCTCACCGGGCCGTGCAGCTCGCTCTGGCCGTAGATGTCCACGACCTCCAGCCAGTAGTAGTAGGTGCCGTCCAGAATCACTGTCGTGTCCTCGTACTCGTAGACGGCGCCGAAGGGGCTGACCGGCGGGACCTGGGTGGGTATCAACTCCGCGTTGATCTTAGTCCTGCTCCCGTCGACCGATGTGGCGCGGTACAGGTTGAAGCCCAGGTTGTCGGTCTCGCTGGCCGTCTCCCAGCTCAGTTCGATGAACTCTTCTCGCCCTGTGATCTCCAAGAGGAGCAGCTCTACGGCCGGGGAGGTGTCTGGCAGATCGGACTGATTGTCCTCGACTTGCGCCTCGACCGGGCCGTGCAGCTCGCTCTGGCCGTAGATGTCCACGACCTCCAACCAATAGTAGCACGTTTGGCAATCCCCCGCCACCGTGTCCTCGTATTCGTAGGCGGCGCCGAAGGGGCTGCCCGGCGGGACCTGGGTAGGGATCAACTCCTCGTTGACCTGGTCCCTCTCCTCGTCGAGCGACGCGGCCCGGAATAGATTGAAGCCCAGGTTGTCGGTCTCGCTGGCCGTCTCCCAGCTCAGTTCGATGCACTCCTCTCGCCCTGTGGCCTCGAACCAGAGCAGCTCAACGGCCGGGGAGGTGTCTGGCAGATCGGACTGCTCGTCCTCGACTTGCGCCTCGACCGGGCCGTACAGCTCGCTCTGGCCGTAGATGTCCACGACCTCCAGCCAGTAGTAGTACGTCTCCTTTGGCACCACCGTCGTATCCGCGTACTGGTACACGGCGCCAAAGGGGCTGCCCGGCGGGACCTGGGTGGGGATCAACTCCTCGTTAACCTGGCTCCTCTCCCCGTCGAGCGCCGTGGCCCGGTACAGGTTGAAGCCCAGGTTGTCCGTCTCGCTGGCCGTCTCCCAGCTCAGCTCGACGTACTCTTCTCCCCCTGTGGCCTCGAAGAGGAGCAGCTCCAGCGCCGGGGGGATGTCTGGCAGGTCGGACTGATTGTCCTCGACCTGCGCCTCCACCGGGCCGTACAGCTCGCTCTGGCCGTAGATGTCCACGACCTCCAGCCAGTAGTAGTAGACTTGCCCCCGCACGACCGTCGTGTCCTCGTACGAGTAGACCGCGCCAAAGGGGCTGCCCGGCGGGACCTGCGTGGGTATCAACTCTGCGTTGATCCTGGTCCTGCTCCCGGCCGCCGATGTGGCGCGGTACAGGTTGAAGCCCAGGTTGTCGGTCTCGCTGGCCGTCTCCCAGCTGACTTCGATGAACTCTTCTCGCCCTGTGGCCTCCAACGAGAGCAGTTGCACGGCCGTGGCCACGTTTTTCAGTTCGAACTGGTAGTCCTCCACCTCACCACCCGCCACGAGACCGCTGGGGGCGATGGCGGTCGTGCACAGGCCAGCGACCGGCGGGCTGAGGCGGAAGCGGAAGTAGTACGGGTTGGTCGTCTGGGCGTTCAAGGCTGGCGGGACCGTAACCTGGACAATCGACGTGCCGGTGCTCACCAGGATATTCTGGATGATGTACTCGGAGTAGGTGCTGTAAGCGTCATATCCGCCGGTCTTGGTGAAGTTGCCGTCGGCGTAGGTCGTGCCGGCGCCTGACCCGGTATCATTGGTGAAGTCCATCCACGCGTTCAGGCAGCCCGGGCCGCCCGTAACCGTCACCGAGAACTTGCCGCTACCCTCCCACCATTCGGCTGTGGTGCCGGCGAGGGTGACGCCGTCCTCATCATCGGGGCTGTGAGCCGTGTCATCGCCAACAGCGCCAGTCGTGGGCTGGCCCTGCAGCTCATGGTCGAAGGCGCTACCCAGCATCAAGCCGGAAGGGGAATGGCGCGGGCCGTCGGCGGCGCGGGCCGTGCCATACGTGTCGGGCAGGTCACCCCAGTCGTACGACGCCACAAACGTCGCGGCGCACCTCGTGAAGGTACCGGCGGCAAACGCTGTGTCGCAGTTGAGCAGCTCATCGTAGTTCGCAACCGCGTTCAGGGTGACGTCAAACCGGACGTAGAAGGTCGCACCAGAGGGCAGGTTGCCTAGCAGGACGCCACCAGTCACGTCCAAGGGGAACGGGGTGCCGCTACCGTCGTCGGGGATGTAGATCCAACCGCTGCCCACGTCCTTCTGTGTGCTGCCGGCAACGTAAGTCGTGTTGGCCGGCACCAGGTCGTAGATGTAGACATTGGCCACCGTGGCTAGCATGCTGTTATGGACCGTCATGTTGTAGGTGGCCGTGTCACCCGGGCTGAGCAGGCCGTCGCCATCGGCGTCGGTCTTGAGCGCCAGGCTCTTGGTGCCCTCAGTCAGGCGCATTGGCGGCACCGAGGTGCCCACGTCCAGCCCCGGCGCGCCTGCGGTGGCGTTGGGAGGATCCTGGCCCCAGGCCACTGCCAGCCTGCAGCCGGCGGTGCCCCCATAGCCCACACCCGATGCCGTGCGGCTCCAGATGCGTGCGCCGCTCTGATCGAACTCCTCTTCGTCAGCCCCAGGCTCGAAGAGGCGCACCGACTGCAGGCGGTTGACCAGGATGCCGTTCTGGGAACCGGCCTCGCCGACATCGTCACCGTTGGTGTCGACCTGGTCTGCGGTGCCGTCGCTGTTCCAGTCTACGTACACGTAGGTGCTGCCTGAGGAGCACGCCGCGGTCACCCACAGCGGGCTGCCATTCTCGGTTGAGGTTGTATCGGTGGGGTCTTTGCCGAGCCCCAGCCCGACCAGCGCGTCCGTGGTCAGGAAGTCGTCGGGGAATAGGGTAACGCTCCAGTCAGATCGGGAACCATCAGCACCTCCCCCGTCGCCGGCCGCCGTGTCGATTGTGCCAATCCCGAAGATCAGGTCTGTGGTCGCTGTCCCGCCGCTGTCGGAGGCATAGCAACGCGCGCCCTGGTTGGCGCCCAAGTCGATGGTCACCACCCCTCGCGGTGCAACCGGTCCCAGCCTGGTATTGGGCACTCCATACCGTTCACAGGTGATATAGATGTTGCCATTGGTGCTGAGGTTGTACAAGTAGAGGCGGGTCGGGTTCCCAGGCGCCCCGTACTCAGCCTGCATCACCCCCACCGGGCTCCAGTAGCTGCTGCCCCAGATGCTGACCGGCAGCAGGCTCATGTCGCGCGACTCGTAGGTGTCGCCGATGTCACCGGTGAGCAGCGCCACCTGGACCGGCTTGTCGGCCACCACCCGCGCGCCCTGGAGGATGCCTGTGACCAGGCGGCTGCCGCCTTCCTGCAAGGGGACAGTGGTCTCGTAGGTGCCGTCCGCGTTCGCGTCGATCTGCACCTGCGTATTGTCTTGGGAGGCCATGATCGTCAGCGCGCTGTACTGGAACATGCTGGTGCCTGGGTAGGCGGTGTTTGTGCCCACCGGCGACTCGTAGGTCGTGCCCCACTCCTCCGTGCTGTACATCTCGTGCGCGTAGGCGTTCAACGTGCCGGAGCCAGTGGCCCATACGGCGCGCGCCATGGAGATGAATTTGCTGGCGCCGACCTTGTCCCTGGCGTCATATAGAATCGGGTAGGAGCAGTTCCATTCGACCCGCACGTTGTCGATGGACCAGTATTCGTTGGCCTCGAGTTGGTTTATTGAAATGAACCGCACGCGGGTGTTCGCTGACGCGTAGCTGGAGATGCTGTAGCTCTTGGCGCCGGCATCAGTTGGGCTGTCGTACGTCTCCAGGGTGGTGTAGTTGACCCCATCCGAGGAAACCTGTACGGCGAAGTAGTCTCCGGTCGAGTCCACCCCGTCTTGGCCAAGAGCCAAGCTGAGGGTGGCACAGGCGTCCCCGGTGGGAAGGCTCACCCCGCGGTAGATGCTGTCATTTGGTTCGGTTTGGAAGAAGCGAAGGACCCCATTGGTTATATTGATGTCCCCCGAACCGGGCAATCCGTTATCACCCGTTTCCACCCAGTTGGTCGACCAGTTGGTGTTCCCATCGTTTCTGCTGTAGCTCGCTGTGGCGAACGTGTCCAGGACGTAGGACTGGGCCACTGCGACCCTAGGCACAGCCACTTGGTTGTAGGGGATGATGACGTTGCCGGCATACAGGACATCGGCGGCGTTTGTGCAGGCGAAGGCGACGCCGTCGATGTTGGGCGCACAGCCGTCCGCGGCCAGGCCGTTGCCCCAGATCTGCACGCCGGCAGGGTTGGTGGCGCTGTTGTAGAGCTCAGCGGCCGTGGGGTTGGCGATGTCCGCGGCGTAGCCGTCCTCCCACTGGTCGTAGTAGACGTAGGCGTTGTCGAAGCCGACCGCGATGGAGAAGTAGGTATACATCGGGGGGTCGGCGGCACTGTGGATGGCGTCGAGCACCGTCAGCGCGTCGGCCTCGGGCAGCGAAACGTAGAAGATCTGCACCGGGGCCGGGTTGTCCGCGTAGGCCACGCCAGGGGTCAGCGCCACCACGCAGAACAATAGGAACAAACCCAGGATAACCAGGGTCCACAAGCTGCGCTGCGGCATATATTGAAACCGTATTGCCTTCATGTCCATCCTCCCTTACTCAAAGGTAGCGGTTCGATCGATCCAGTAGTGGCCTACAGGTAATGAGAGCTGTGCAATACGACGCGGCACATGACACGCTCACGTGGCCGGACATATCTGCCATCCAGCCTGTTTCAACCATAGGCTTCCGTCTTCTTCTGCGGGGGCAAGCGTTGCCCAACTCGGCCTCTTACCCGGCAAGCCCCACCAGGAAATGAGCCGGACCGTCAACACGTAGATGTTGGCCATCCCGCTCGTGTGGCTGGGGAATCGAAGTAGGCTCGTTGACGCCATGTGAAATCATCTCTCCCAACTTCAGCAGAGTCAGGTTGAACTACGACACTCTCAACCGCTCCACATTCGTCGAAGGCGCCCGCCTTGCTGACTCTTCTCGGCCCCTCCGCCCAGTGGCCAGCACCACCCTGTTCCATCCACAGCGAGCGCACATACTGATACGCCCGGTCATGCCCTCTAAGTGGTTCAGTTCGTAGCCGCAACTGGGACATTCTCTTGACCGCGCCATTTGTCCTCCCATGTGCGATACTCCGCTCCTGCGCAACGGATTCTCGCCCCTTTCCACTACTATTCTAGCGCGGGCCGGTTAAACGCCCATAAATACCGCCTTAAAACCCCATTAAAACCAAAACGGCAGGCACACCGCCTGCTGCCGTACCCGCTGCACACTGTACCACTGATTCCGGTGGGGAACCACACCGCGGAATCATCCCTCAGGGCTCTCCTCTACCCCCAGATCCAGTTCTCGGGGGACGCGCCAGAGCGCGCCTGCGCCCCCTGACCAGAAAGACAGCAACCCCCAGGAGAACCGCCCCCAGTAGTGCCAGCAACCCGCTCGCCTGGAATAGCGGAGAGACCACATCCCCTCCAGACACCGCCACGATGGGTCCATGCATGGTGGCTTTGCCGTCCAGTTCCACATCCTCCAGCTGGTAGTAGCAGGTCACCCCAGGCTCCACCGTCGTGTCAGTGTAGCTGTAGCTCCCGCCAGCGATGGGGTCGGGAGCAGCCGGGATCAAAGTATCGTTCAGCTTGACGTACGGCCCGTCCGGGCTCTCGCTGCGGTAGATGTTGAAGCCAGCCAGGTTGACCTCGCTCTCCGTGGTCCACTCCACGATCACCATCCCTGGTTCTGAAGTGGACACTGGCTCCTGCGCCAGTGCCTGCCTGTGTCCAACAAGCGGTGCCACGAGTGCGATGGAAAGTCTCAACCACTTGAATGCCATGGGTTGTCTCGGCTTCCGTGCTTCACTCCACGAGCGGTGTGTGCAACTCCACGATCACGCCCTCCGCGTCGGACCTGATGAGCTGCATGTCCTCCCCATCCGACGATGTGCCAGCATTCGAGGCAGTCTGTCCCTCGGCGGCGTAGATCGCCCCAGCCCAGGCCAGAGCCAGGCAGGCGCCTACGACCACAAGGGCGCGCTTCAGAATCCAATTCTTGCTCACTAGTCAACGTCCTCGCCAGTCAATGAGACCTAACGATCAGCCAGCACAGTCCGGTTCTTGAGCAACCGTTTCTACCAGCCACTGCTCAAACAGCGCACTTATTACTCTACCACACATCAGCGGGTGCGTCCAGGCCCCTACGGGGCGAAGAATCAGTTAGCACTATGCAGGTTATGCTCGCCGATCCTCCCGCCTGTTCCTGTCAAGCTGCCGCAGGGCGAGCGAAGTGGCTCATGGGCTCGGGCTCACCAGCCGGAGAGCCGGGTCGCCAAGAAGAGTGAAGGTCTCGATCACGTCCCGCTGGCCCTGGGTCTCACCGGCGATGGAGCGCTTGGCCTCCAGAATCGCCAACCCGACAGCAGGCGCGTGTTCCTCCAGCAAGACTTTCATTAGGGCCCGATTCAGCGGTCCCTGGTCGGAGGACAGAGTCAGGCTGCTGGGCGCGAAAACCGCCACAGCCCCGCCGTCCTCAGCCAGCAGCAACTCCTCAGCCATGGCGTCGCGCTCGGGATGGCCGAAGAACCCCAGGAGACAGGACATCATGATCATCATCGGTTGCCGCCCGTCATTGCCCAGAGAGTCGATCTGCTCCGACGAAAACAGCCTGTCCTCCGACCAGGTGTCGATGCTGCCGTGCCCGGCGTAGTTCACGATCAGGCTGCCCGCGGCGAGTTCCTCCGCCACGACGGATGGTGCATCCTCCAGGGAAGCGCCATAGACCCTGGACACCTCGTACCCCGGTGGCACAGACTCCTCGGCCAACAGCTCCGACTGAGTGGCGAAAGTGGAGCTCTCTCCGTCGGCCACCAGGACGATCCTCTGCCGCCACGCCCCCGCAGGGGCATCCTGTTCGTAGGCGATGATCTTGTCCACCACCGCCCTCGCCTCGGCCACGGTGCTCACCGGCAGGCGGCCGATGGCCATATCCGGCAACACATCCTCGTCGTCAACACAAACGAACCAGTTGTCGCTCACCGTTTGACCGCTGAAGGCCGTCTCCACCAGAGAGGTGGGCAAGAGGCTCTTGTTGGACCCCTGCAAGTTGTCCCTGTAGTCGTAGCTGGCATCTCCGACCAGCAGAACGTACTGGGGTGCCGGCTCGGCCCAGTGCGCGTTCGCATATCGCAGCAGCTCCCGGATGGCTGCGGGGTCCGCCAGCCCGTGACTGAATTGGTCGTAGACCTCGGTGATCGTGACCACCTGCACTGTGAGCCCTTGACTTCGACGCCACTCAACCAACGGAAGGATGTCGTCGCGGAAGTCCTGGTGAGTAATCACGACGTAGTCGGCCTGGTTGTTTGGACTCCGCAGGTCGACGGTTGAGGTGACGGCGGTGAGGCTGACAGGTCTGCGCAGCCCAGCCTTGCTCACAACCAGATAGCTGTTCCCCGATGGCTCGTCGTCGCAGAAAGAAAGCTCATATTGTGATCCATTGGCCTCCACGTCTGCCCCGGTGAGTTGCACCACGTCGGGCGCAGCGCTGACATCGAAGAGCCACAACTGCTCACTGCTGAACCCTGTCACCGAGTGATACCCGCCCTGGCCAGTGAACTCCAGACTATCGTCCCTAGCTATGAAGTACCGCTGATAGTCGAGCTCAAACCAATCGACGAGCACGATGTCCACCCGGGCGCCCGTGTCACCCAGCGCCTCCAGACCAAGGGTATTCTCCCCCTCTAGCAGACAGGAGTCTGGTACGGCGGATTCTATCACGTTAAGTTCTTGCCCATCCCAGCTCGCTTCTCCCACCGTGCAATCGTTGAGATGGATTCGTACGTGGTGGTCGGGAGTCACCTCATCGCTCGTGTATCCCAGCAGAGCCAGTCGCAGCCGGCCGTCACCAGGGGCCAGGCCCAGCACATCCACGGGGAAAACCGCAGTCTCGGGAGCGAGGAGCTTCTGCCAGTACCAGTGACTCCCACCAGGAGAGACCTTTCCCGCGTAGAACAGGCCTTGTTCCGCGCGAACGGTGTCGAGAAAGGAGACAGCAGGGGCTCCACAGGCCCCAGGGGATACGGCCCTCCCAACCATCCTCTTCCCAACAACACCGTTCAGATCGATCCAGTAGACATTCTCTCGACTGTAGAGGCTGCTGTTTTCTGTGCCCTGGAAGATGATGGTCAACTCCGTCCCCTCCCCTGACACGAGGATGGGGACCTCCCGGCCCTGGTTGGAGAGACTGATCCGTTGGGGATCCACGCCCCCCACGTCGAGCCCTGCCGCCACCAGATCTGCGTAGGAGAGGACGTAGATTCCGTCTTCATCAACAGCGATCTTGGCCGTCGTGGCGTGTGGCGAAAGGGTGGACTCAGGCGGCACGACCGGGGAGCAGGCGACCAGCAATCCCAATAAGGCCAGAAGGAGTACGGGCCATGGGCGAGGTCCCGGCCCGGGCAGCACCCTCCACCTAGCCAGTTGAGAAGATGCGTCTCGAGGGTGCATCTCTAGAGGCTAAGCTTGCGGACCAGCGCCAGAGCTACGGAGAGCAGCAGCACTCCGAGCAGGGACACCAGGGATATGAGCAGTAGGATGGTGCTGGGATGGATCGTGGGCCAGTGGAGGCGGGAAGAGGACCACCCAGCGGCCCCAGGTTCAGAGTCGTCACTCCACGCTACAGTGGTTGTCCTGGGTGTCTCGGCGGCCCCGTCAACGGTGGTGGAAGTGGGCATCGGCGTCCGCTCCACGTAGACAGCGGAAGGGGTCAGCGTCCGCTGGGCCATGGCACCAGTGGTCACTGTGGGAGAAAGCCGCTGCCCAACTGCGGACGTGGGGCTCGGTGAGGAAAGTGGCGTCAAGACACCAGTCTTTGTGGCCGTGGCAGTCGGCATGGAAGTAGGGACGGCGGTTGCTGT
>Ga0315288_10004421_pt1 | contig 17887 bp, 22 predicted proteins | sample YL17G11_20_MG_FD_203454 | JGI IMG/M metagenome (GOLD analysis project Ga0315288, IMG submission 203454) | Sediment microbial communities from Yellowstone Lake, YNP, Wyoming, USA - YL17G11_20 | ecosystem: Environmental > Aquatic > Freshwater > Lake > Sediment | place: USA: Wyoming | collected... | reverse complement strand
CTAAATCTTTTTATATTAATCTCGAGGATTTTTTACATGGCAGTTGTCAGATTCAAGAAAGAGCGAGGCGCCAAGGCGCCGAGCTATGCTTACAAGGGAGATGCCGGGCTTGACCTTTATTCCAATGAAGACAAAGTATTAGAGCCGATGCATCGCGCTCCACTAAGAACCGGGATTTATTTTGAGATTCCCAAAGGATATGTGGGACTTATATGGGACAAAAGCGGCCTGGCTTTGAGAACTGGAGTTCATACACTGTCTGGAGTTCTGGATTCTAACTATCGGGGAGAATTAAAAGTTGTTCTGCTGAATGTGAGCAGCAAGCCAATAAGGATTGAGAAGGACATGAAGGTAGGGCAGCTGCTTCTGCAGAAAATCGAGACAGCAAAATTGAAAGAAGTCGAGAATCTGAGCAAGACAGTCCGCGGGGAGAGAGGTTTTGGAAGCTCTGGCATCCGGGCAGGCAAAACCATAAACAATCCTGAAATTGGCTTGGGAAAAATAAAAGAGGCGATTAAGAAATAATATTGTCCCTAAATAATAGTGACAAATAGAAAGCTTTAAAAGCAAATTGTTCTTTGCACAAGCATGGGAAAATTAGCAGACATTTTTTTGCAAGACGCTGGAAAACCAGAGGAAAAGCCTGAACAGTTGGAACTATTGCTTACTCCTAAGAGAGTAGAGGGGCAGGAGAATTATCTTGAAGAGTTTTATAGATTCTGCTTGCAAGATAAGCAAACAATAGTTGTTGGAAGGCTTGATGATAATAACTTAGACGGAGAATTAAGGAGAGAGGACAAAGTCTTTATTCCGAGCCCGGGCTTCATTCCAAGTTTAGCACCCCTGCTTGCTAATTCGCAGGATACTGTTTTATTTGGTAATATTTACAAAGAGTACCACCAGATTTGTGATGAAAGGCATTATCACAGAATATCAAGAGAACATCTTGGAATCACAAGGGATGTGAATGGTTATGTATTAAAGAACCTGTCAGAAATAATCAATGCCGGCAGAATTTCAAATCCCAATCCAAGCGTTATTGTTTATGATCCTTTGACAAAATCTTCTGAAGAAGTTCACTCTGAAGGGATTGTTCTAAGAGATGGAGCAATAATAAGGTTTGGATATTTGCCAAACCCGATGACAGAGTACCCTCTAGCAGTCTCGGTGACAATCAGGGACATTACGGAAAAAATTAAAAAACTGGTTGAGTCTTTTCCGTTCAAACCCTAAACCAAAATCTTTTTATAACATTGCCCAGTCCTATTATTGTACTTGCGCTGGTAGTATAGTGGTTAGTACATCTCGTTGCCAACGAGGTAACCCGGGTCCGACCCCCGGCTAGCGCATTGTAAGAAACCTAGCGGGAGTGATTGTCAGAAAATTTGACAACATTGGGAAAGAAGTTATCTACGAAAGCAGGCTTGAGTTCCAGAAAACCCGTATGTCTGGGGACAGAATTGTTACTTTATCTTCCTTGAATCTTACACCCCTGTAGATTCTTTGTAAAAACTCGCGCTTTGCCTTGTCCAGGTAAAACTCGTTGTAAATCTCGGGCTTCTCCTTCTTTAGAACTTTCCAGAAAACAGAACCAATGTCTGGATATGGATATTTTGTAAGGATGATGCTCCTGCACATGTCGCCAGGAAAATCCACACCCCGATTGCACTTGGTTGTGAAAAGCACACTTACTTCTTTGTCCTTGAATTTTTTAACAAGTTCTCCTGTTTTGTACTTGTTTTGCAGTTCTGAAAGTTTTTCCCTTGTCATAAGATTGCAGATGCTGTATTTTTCTGCTTCCTTTTCATTCGGAAGATCATAGAAGCTTGTGACATTTACAAGCGCGGGTTTTTCTGCAATGTCAAGACAGCAGGACAGGGCTTTCAGGTATTTTTCCCTGCTGGAATCATCATTCTTGAGATTCTTGTAACTGCAATTTATCTCTTTTCCTGTGAGCTGTTTTTTAACAGAGCCTGGCAGTTTTGCCTCTGCCTCGACTATCCTGAAATCCTTAAGTCCGAAGACATCTTTCAAGACTTTTTCTGAATGGACTGTTCCAGACATAAGCACAAAAGCTTTATTCCTGTCAAGAAGCTCACTGAAAATATTGGCAAGATTAAGAGTAGTGAGTTTGACAAGAATCTTTCCATTGTACTCGAGGAAGGAAAAGTATGCTTCATTAAGGAAGTTTTCAAACATTTTTGCAATTTCAAAAACCCTGAAAATATAGCTCTCTTCGTCAACCCATTCGTCCACGCTTATGTTAAGTATCTCTGAAATAAGAGCATGCATGTTAGTCTTTTCAAGATTGAAGACTTCTTCTATCTGGGCAAGGCTGCTGGTTTCATCTGCTTCCAGAATTTCATCCAAAATTCTTGACAGGCGTTCAAATTTCTTTCCAGTATGCTCGTCAAGGTTTTCAAGGCATGTTTTCAGGAATGTGAGATCAATCTTCTTTTCATTGGAGAAGCTGTCAAGGAATTCATCGCATTCATCAATAATCTCCACATCAGTCTCGGGCTTCCTGTTCAAGAAGTTTTCAATGATGTATTTCTTGCTGTTGAATATCAGCACATCAGCATCAGCATATGAATCAAACTGCTCGCAATAAGAACAGCCTGGCTGTCTTTTGTAAATTGTGTATGTGGTGTTTTTCAATCCGGCATATTTAATCTTCCTGCTATTGCGGAAAATTTCAAGTTCTTTATAGGCAGGCAGTATTGGCGACCAATGCGGGCATAGAGAAGCTATCGACGTTCTTCTTACATCGTGGATGTCAGCAAAATTCTCTATGTTTACAAAAGGATTATCTTCAAGATATTCCTTTATGCGGGCAAAGTTTTTCCTCTTAATCTCAATTGTGCACGGAAGCTCCTTGTCATCAGCCTGGCAGTTTGCAAACGGGCATGTATGGTTCTGCCGCCCGGTTATGACTTTTATTTTTAATTTTCTTTTGTCTTTGTTTAAAATATACTTGTTGTTTGTATAATCCTCTTCATACTGTTTTTGCAGGCTTTTTATCGGCACGACAATGCTTGCTTTTCCAAGCTCCTTAGCAATGTTCAAGGCTATGGCAGACTTTCCTGTTCCACAAACTCCTCTGATGAAAACTATCCTGCAGCCCGAGTTTATTGCACTGACGACTTCCTGGACAATGTCTTCCTGGGTTTTGCCATTTGAGAATACCATCGGCTTGAGATACTCTCCTGAGAATTCTTCAAGAAAACCTCCTGATGATTTTTGTTTGTATAGCCCCCACATTTTTCCTCTTTTTACAACTTCAGAATTCCACTCGTCTCTGACAAGTGATTTGATACACTCGTGGAATTCTGAGAGTGCTCAAAAACTATTTTAGTGGCAATTACATGCCACTGGTCTTTGACTGATGGTTTTTGACAATTGAAAAATAGTCCATAGGTTTTTATAGATTTAGGTTTGGAAAAGAATGCCCCTACCGGACACTTAGAATATCCGCACTTTCAGGGGATTGTGCTCTTTTTTTAATCTTATTCTATTCAAACTGCTTGAGTTTATATATTTTTCTGAAATTTAAGTTTAATTAGGTGGTTAGTAATATTCTTTACAATATCCTTTTTGGAGCTGTATTCAGGGGAATCTATTGGAATAAGTCTTTTGAAAGCACACCAGTGCATTAAAGGAGTAAATTGCAGAAATTTTAGAACGGGATCTTTTTTGGCTCTGCTATCATAAAACTCTTTTATTTCTTTCCTTTTTCTTGCAATTTTCTTTTTTAGCTCTTTATCTGTAAGGTTTTGTCCTCTTCCTTTAAAATCAGCTTTCAAAACTTTTAAGTTTTCATAAAAAATCTTTTGGAACATAGCAGAAATCTCTAAAGTCCTGTATAGCTGTAAGACTCCTTTAATATCTGCAACTTTTCTTCTCTTGAGATGCTTATAGAATTTCTCAGTTTGTGGTGTGTAAATATAACATTGATGAGCATTTTCAGGCCATTGAATGTTATAGTAATACTTTAATAGAAGCCTTGCATCTTTTTTATTAACTTTATTTCCTAAGTAAGCTATAGAACCTCTTCTTATCCCTCTTTTCAGATATCTAGCAACTCCTTGAACCTTTATTTTATCTTTTCCGATTGATTCTCTAATCTCCATTTGGCTTTTTGGGCCTTCTTTTATTAGTTCTATGATTCCCTCATAATGACTATTTTTACTCATAAAATGGTAGAGAAATGGCTAATATATAGATTTTTTCTTAAATACGTGAAAGAAAATAATGAAAACATTGGTGAAGAAATAATCTCAAAGCTTACTGAATTAAATGAGATTCTGGATAAGCGATTGCTTAAGGGGGGTGGAGAATGGGGATGACTGGCCATGTAAATCTGGATCTGCCTGAAAAGCTTCTCTTTGATATTAAGAAAGAGACTAAGGAAAAAGGAACTAAGGTTAATCCTTATATCAGAGAAATCTTGCAAATGAGGAAAAACTTAGATTATCTTCCCCAAATTTTTGAATTACTAACTAAACTTCTTAAGGATTCTAAAAAATGGAAAAACTAACTCCTATTAAGGCGATTAAGAAATATTGCAAGGAGAGCTGTTGTTGCAGAGATATTAAGAGTTGGAAGAATTGCACAAATGAAAACTGCCATCTTTTTATTTATCGGCTTGGTAAGCGACCTAAACTACTGCTTGAAGAGAATATTACAGAAAAGGATAGTTAGCTTAATACTTTTTAAGAAAAACACACATTCTACGGACAGGCTCAACCCACTTATTTTGCATTTCCAATTATATAATAATTCTAAAATTAGAAAAATTTATTGCGAACCTGCCTGACGAAGTCGCAGCGTTCGCAAGTCCGTTACGTCCGTCAGGGCGTGAAACGCCCTTTACTTGTATATAGTGTCATATCCTCACATTTCCTTTGTTAAACGAAGTCGTATGTACATAATTTATACAGGAAGTTTATAGATGAGTGAGTTTTATCTAAATTATGGCAAGAGGATTCTCAAGTTCACAAGTGAAGATTGGGTGGATGCATTATTATTTTGTTTGGTACACTTGGAAAGGGAAGCCTCTTTTGAAGGAAAGAATTGGATGGAGATGCAAGGAGCTTATTGAAAGGCAAATTAGGTTAATGAACTGCGAAGTCAGAGCAATTGAAGTTAATGATGATTATGTTTATCTTGGCATAAAAACAAAGCCATTGCTTTCTCCCCATGAAACAATCTCAAAAATAAAAGGATTTACCTCAAGCATGCTCAGGCAAGAATTTCCAGATATTAGAAAGTCACCTTCCTTGTGGAATAGGAGTTATTTTGTGTCAACTTATGGAAGGCAACCTGCAGCAGACATAAAACAATATTCTAAGTATATGAGCAAACAAAGGAAAAAGTATAGAAAATACATTAAGAAGAGGAATGGGCTAGCTAGGGAAGATAAGTTATCCGAAAACTAATTTCATAACAATAAATGCGATAAGTCCAGTTAGAACTAATTTTAATAAATATTTGTAGAATGTATTTTCCGAATGATTATTGTAAGTAAATTCTATATTTTTTGCAAGTTGAAATAACCATGCGAGAGAAGCAAGGACTAATGCAATCTTTAATACTGAAATAAGAATAATCGCAAATAGGGTGGGGTTCACAGAAGCAACCTTAATTATTTCTCTTGTGAACACCTCATTTATATCTGGTATGCCCAACATTGAAGTAGTAATAACTCCTATGATTAACCATTGAGATTTATTGAACATAAATAAGGAGCAATTAACTAATATTTAAACATAGTATTTTCAGGGTATGTTAAGTTCTCTAGAGATGAATAAGGGTCGGGAGTTTTATAGGTTAATTTTTCTTAGATACTTTGCCTTTTTTGTTGGTTACTGTTTGGATTAAATCCAAAAGCACAATTATCCAAAACAATCCAGCAACTATTTTTGGAGATACATTAAGTATCATTCCACCGAGAGAAACTAAGACAAGCATTATTGCAATTCTTAGCCCAAATGCTTTCCATTTGCTTTTCATATCTTTGGTTGCTGTTTCTAATATTATCAGAATGTCAATCAGGACTACTGCTCCTATTAATCCCCTAAAATCTGCTTTTAATAAAAAACCGATAAGTAGAATCCCAATAGTTACAGCAATAATCCAGAAGATTGCCTTTTCCCATTTCTCCATAATTTTATAGAGATAATTAATTTATAAATTTATTCTAGTTAGGAGATGTCTTATAATCTGATTTGAGAATAGGTGTAAAGACAGATTTAAATAAGTAAGTTGATTAAAATAAGTATGGAAACAAAACCGGCTTCTAGATGGAAGAGAATTTGGGCCTATTTAATTGACTGGTTGTTTATGTATCTGCTATTCTTGCCACTTTTCTTGTTTATATTTTTTGGTAGTAATAATTTTAAATATCTCTTAAGTGCAGAGAGATTAGTATGGTTTTTGTTTCTGCTAGTATATTTGATAATTACGTTACTTTATTTCTTACTTAAAGATTCTTTATTCAATGGAAGAAGTTTAGGAAAATGTCTATTAAAAATTAAAGTATTAGATTTGTCTGGTAAACCTTGTAACAAGGGTAAATCTATTATTCGAAATCTAATGAGGATTATACCTATTGTTAATCTCATTGATTTGTTATTTTTCTTTTTTGCAAAAGATGGTAGAAGGCTCGGAGATAGGGCAGCTTCAACAAAAGTAGTATTGGATAATAATCCTGAAGACTATAAAATAAACAAAAGAGGTTCATGGATGTTTTTATCAATACTAATCATTCTTGTCATTGTTTTACCTCTTACTTTGAATATCTACTCAAATACTTACAAGGCAAAGCATTTTATTTATAACTTGACTATAATTCTTTCTGATGGAGGTTTTATTCCAAAAGAAGATGTTTTAATAATTAATGAGAGAATTGCTCTTGCAGGATATTATGCTGATATAAACATTACCCCCTTTAATGGGAGAGAAAGTATAGTAATTTTAACTGATGAGAGGTTCTATAATAACAAAAAGTTTATAACTGATTTGATAAGTCGCGGGATTTTTAATGCTAGAATTGGAAACATTACTGTTTTTAGTGGAGGTAAAGAGGATATTTCTGATGTTTGCAGATATGATGCTTCTTGTTCAAGAATTGAAGCATGCTATCAGTTGCAAGAGGGCGGTGAATACTGCATATTCAGCTTCGTTATATACCTGAGCGAGGCAGCTGCGCAGAAACATGCAGACGTTACAAGCAAACTCGGAATAAACATGACAGAGTATGGCAGATATCTTGATAAGAAATTGGATTTATATCTTGATAATAATCTTGTAAATTCGCTTTTGATAAGCGAAAATCTAAAGGGGCAAGTCATAACACAGTTGCAGGTGCAGGGTTCTGGTTCTGGTAAAACTAGAGATGAGGCTATTAATGATGCAAGAGAGAACATGCATAAGCTTCAAACTATTTTAATAACGGGTGGACTAAGTAAGGATTATCAATTAGTCAATTAAAAGGCAGATTTAAATAAATGATTTGATTAGGAAGAATATGGATAATATTAAAGCTTACTTCTCACATATTTTTGAAAATATTTACGATTGGCTCAAAATGAGAGAACATAACCCTTATCATTATAAGTATAGATTAGGTTATGTTTTAACTACTCTATTTTTATTAGCACTTTCATTTGTTGCTTTTATATTACTTTATACCAATGCAGACAAACTTCATTCAATAAATCTATGGATTTTCAGATTAGAAGGAGTATTACTTTTAATTTCTGCTTTCTTTGTAATTAAATATGGATATCGAACTATAGAAGAGATAATTAATTGGCTTAAAAGACAAAGAAATTGGTTGAAGTATCTAATTATAGTTATCTTATTACTTTTTCTTTGGCAAGTTTATGTTCAAAGAGATACTGCTCTCAATCCTTTATTTAATATTTATAATAAAACTAACTTTTCTTATTTCAATCCCTTCATAATGGGTTCTGGAGATAGTAATTCAAAAATAGAAAGCTCTGTTTCCCAAGTTTGGGAAGGTCTAAAGAATACTGTAACCGTTCCAGAAAGAGATTATCCCCTGATAGAAAGTAGAATTTTAGATTTAGTTAATCAGGAGAGAAGCAAATATGGTGTGAGTGCTTTAAGGTCAAATGCAAATTTAAATTCTCTTGCAAGAGGATGGAGTGAAAAGATGATTGCTGAAAACTTTTTTGAACATGGTAAAAAATATAATGTTGGTGAAAATATTGGAGAAGTCCCTATTCACTATAATGTTCTTGGTTGTGGTTCTACTTACAGTAATGAAGCTATGGCTCAATGTTTTGTAACTGGATGGATCGAAAGTTCGGGGCATCATCAGAATATGGTAGACAGATCTTATACTTCTACAGGAGTAGGCGTGGCTTGTGACATTTCTAAATGTCGGGCTACCCAAATGTTTAGCTAAGATTTAAATAAAGTATTTAAGGACTAAGTTCCTTGTTTCTGTATGAAAAGGGTATGGGCTTGGGTTATTCTTATAATACTGGGATTTATTTTGCTTGGGTGGATTAATAATGTTCTGTCTTTTTTGATGTATCGTTCCGACAATTCTGGATATAATTTGGGTTATCTTATTGCGATAATTGGAATAGGATTTCTACTATATTTAGGTATTAAGAAAATGATTTTGATATTGAGAAAGAAAAAATAGTCAATTAAAAGACAGATTTAAAAATTTCAGATTTCTTAATTATCTATGAAAAGAGATGTGAAATTTAAGAAAAAAGAGTTTAGTTGGATAAGCCTTTGTATTTTGATTTCTGCAATTGTTCCTATTTATTTTTTAATATTTTATATTCTAATTGTTTTAATTATCATTTTTAGTGTTTATATTGAACCATCTTTACTTCTTATTTTGGATATATTGGGATATTGGTGGATAAAAATAATCATTCTGTTAGTTGACATTCTTATTGCCTATCGTTTAAGCAAGTTTTTAAATAAAATAAAATCAAACTGGATTAAATGGGTTATTGTGAGTATTTTAATCTTCATAACTCTTCTAATAATTTCTTCTTTTCTTCAGTTCACAAAAGGCAAGGGTTTCTTGCCATTTTATATAGAATAGTTAATTAAAGAACACTTATAAATCTCATTTCAATTTGTTTACTATGGGAAAATCAGAGCAATCTCGTTCTTATCTTGCAGAAGGCATAGTTAAGAGTTTGTTGGAAGATAACGGAGTAAAAACTACAAGAATAATTAAAGCAGATAAAGGGAATAGCCTTAATGAAGAAATACTTAATTTGTTTTTAAGAATACATTCGAAAGATGAAAAGTTACTCGAGTTACTAAAAGAATTAAATTTAAAAGGTTTTGAATTACCAGATTTTCTCTGTTTAGCTCCGAAAACAAACGAGCCCTTTTTTCACGAAGTTAAGACTGAAAATCGCAAATTAAAATTGTCTGATTTAAGAAAAGCGCAGAGGGAAGCAATTAAAATAATTGCCAAAGAAGGTTATGTAGTGCATATAACAAATGTTCGTTTTGGAATTGAATTAAATGAGAATGAAGAAGACAATGATTATTCAAATAAAGAACAGGGAAAAGTTTTGAGAGGAGAATTAATCCCAAAAGATAGTAAAATTAAAGTTGAAATGAAGCAGAATTATATAAAACCAACGAATTACAATAATATTTTTATTGAAGAATTGGAGGTTACGGATTATTTTGGATAAAAAGGATTTAAAAAAGAATTAACCTTGTTGATATTATGAGTTCAGATAAAAATTATCAAAATAAAGGAATCTTTGGATGGCTCTTAGTTATAGTTATTTTATTTATTTTGATTACTTTGGGATTATTAAGTAAATTAAGAATGATGATAGCAGATCCTTTATGGTTTTTTTCTTCATTAACAAATATTCTCCTTTTTTTGATGACATTAATTTTTGTGTTGACATTAATATTTATTTTTAAAGAGAGCAAAAAAGCAATACTCTTAACTTATTTGTCACTAACAGCTTTGTTGACTGCTGCGCTTATGGATATAGGTGCTTATACTCACTCTTTTACAGCATTTCTCATCTGGATAATTAAATTTCCTCTTCCTTTAATTATAATTGGGATATATTTCTACAAATCAAAAAGAGTTAAAAATACTTTTGTCAATTAAAAGACAGATTTAAATAATTGTTTTCTTTAAAGAAGATATGGATAAGGAACAGCTTAAAAAGGACATACAAAGTCTAATTAATGATTTTAGGGCTAATTATAATCAGTATAAAAAAGAATTAGAGGCGAATACCGAAACTAAATTAGTTGAGCCATTATTTGCTCTTCTTGGATGGACTAAAAATGATTTTGTTAAGAGGGAAACTACACGCAGAGGCATTAAAAAGGGCTTTGCTGATTACGCCTTTAAGATTGATGGAAGAATTGCATTTTTCTTAGAAGTTAAAAAAGTTGGAATACCCTTAGAAAAAGAAGCAGATAAACAAGTTATCTCTTATGCCCTGTCTAAGAGAATACCTTTTGCTGTTTCCACCAATTTTGAAGAATTAAAGATTTTTTGTGTAGAACAGGAAAACGCAACAACCCAGATTTTCAGAGTTTTTAAGAAACCAGAAGATTACATCTCTAACTTGCAGAATTTAATGCTTTTGTCTAAGGAAAGTTTTGAGAAAAATCTTATTTTAAAAGAAGCTGAAAATGAAGGCAGACTAAAGAAAAGAATGTCTATTGATAAGATACTTCTTGATGATTTAATGCACATAAGAAAGCTTATTGCAGATGACATAGAAAAAACCTATCCTAAAAAATATGAAGTTAATGATAAAGAAGAGATTGTTCAGAGAGTCATAGACAGGTTAATTTTTATTAGAAGGTGTGAAGATGTCGGAATGAACCCAGAAAATATGTATTTAGAAGAGATAAAACATCTTCCAGATAATAAAGCATATCCCAAATTAAAAGAGATTTTTGAGGAATATAATCGTAGGTATAATAGCGGATTATTTACTGTTGGCAAAGACAATGATTGTGATACTATTAAAATAGACGGATTAATAATAAAGAAACTAATCGGCTATCTTTATGAGTCAAAAGATGGGCAGTACATCTATAATTTTGATTGGATTGATGCAGATGTTTTAGGGCAGGTTTATGAGCAGTATTTGGGCAAGATATTAGAACAAACAAAATCTGGCAAAGCAAGACTAAAGGATGGGCAGGCACACAGGAAAGAGCAAGGAATTTATTATACCCCTGCATATATAGTAGACTACATTGTCAAGAATACATTAGGAGAGCTACTTAAAGATAAAAAAATAAATGTTGAAGACATTAAAATTTTGGATCCTGCTTGTGGCTCTGGCTCTTTTCTGATTAAGGCATTTGATTACTTATATGAGAATTTATTATCCAAGGATAATATAAAACAGCATAAAATAGACAGCCAGGGTATGTATTCGATTAAGACAGAGATATTAAAAAGAAACATTTATGGCGTTGATTTAGACAATAAAGCAGTAGAGATAACAAAGTTAAACTTATTATTAAAAGCAGCAGAAAAAGACAGAAAACTTCCAGAAGAAGTTGATTTGCATATCAAGCATGGAAATTCTTTAATTGATGACGAGAATATTGACAAAAATGCTTTCAAATGGGCAGGCGATTTTCAAGAGGGCAGCTTTGATGTCATAATTGGAAATCCGCCATATATAAGGATTCAGACACTTGATAAAAAAGAAGTTGAATATTACAATAGAAAATATGAATCTCCTGAAAAAAACTATGATATCTACATGCTTTTCATTGAGAAAGGATTTAATCTATTGAAAAATGACGGCGTTTTAGGTTTAATACTCCCACACAAATTCTTCCAAGGAGAAAATGGCCAGAACATTCGCAAGTTCATAAAGAAAAATAATGCACTTCATAAAATTGTTGACTTTGGAACAAATCAAATTTTTGAAAATGCGGCAACATACACCTGTCTTTTATTTTTACAGAAAAAGAAGAACAAGGAATTTTATTATAAAAAGTTTGGTCTCGGCGAAGATTACAAGAATCTTACAAAACTCGCTTTTGATAAAAAAGATCCAGAGCTACTCAAAGAAGATAAGTGGAACTTTAGCGGAGATGAAGTACAGAAAGTTTTGATGAAGATTAAATCACAAAAGAGCAATTTTGAATCAATAACAAAAAAGATATTTAAAGGTTCATCAACAGGAAATGATAAAATATTCTTATTGGATTTAATTAAAACTGGAAAAAGCACATCACGCGTATTCTCTACACAACTGAATCAAGAGATTGAGTTAGAAAACAATCTCCTTCACCCATTTGTCCATGGAGAAGACATCAGAAGGTATGCTCCAATAAAGAGCAATAAAATTTTATTGTTTCCGTACACTTCAGGCAACAACGGGATAGAATTAGTTTCAATAGAAGACTTAAGAACAAAATACCCAAACACATTTGAATACTTATCTAACTTAAAAAAAGAATTATTGAAACGAAAAGTGGAGCTTAACAATAATAACTTTTACAAATATTCTGCTGCAAGAAGCCTTTCAGAATACACACAACCAAAAATAATGATTCCAGATATGCTAGTAAGCAATAGAGTAGGTTATGACGAACAAGGTTTATTTTATCATGGCCCTGCAATACATAGTGTTGTATTCAATGATGAAATCAAAAAATGGAATGCACATTTCTACTTAGGGGTATTGAATTCAAAATTATTTTGGTTTTTCATTTCAAATACAAGCACTGCTTTAAGGGGAGACGCATATCGCTTAACCCCTGAGTTTCTGAATCCGTTCTGTTTCCCTAAATTAGATTTGAATAATAAAACAATTATAGATGGCTATAATAAATTAAATAACTTGGTTATTCAGATGCTCTCCCTTAACAAAAAACTTAATGAGCTCGGTGATAAAAATACTTCAGAGACAGCAAAACTAAAAGAAGAAATAAAGAAGACTGATGATGAGATTAACGAAGAAGTCTACAAATTCTACAGCATCACTGACAAAGAAAAAGAAATTATTGAGGAAAGCTTAAAATGAATACATCAGGGCAATAAAGCTAATACTTAGCCCCTAACCAACGAGAACAATCTCTCTTCTCTATCACTTTCGTCCCCTTTTCTTTCTTTGACGACCCCTAAAGAAGCCATTGTTTCTAATGCTTTTTCTATTGTTCTCCATTGAGACTTAACTTTGATAGAAATTTGTCTAATTGAAAGCTCGTTTTCTTTTTCAAGAAGCTTTTTTATTTCTTCAATAATCTGGGTTATTGGCTTTCGTGCCATATATGCATAACTGTGCCAATAGATTTTTATAGAACATCTGCATAATAATGCAGATATCAAAATGCCATCTCTAAAGATTCATTGCCAAAGCAGTATAAGCCGAACAGGTAAGACTTTCGAAGATCTTCATAAGTGGATGGATGAAGGGCAAAGGTATCTAGACAAAGATCATAGGTTTGAGAGGCATTCTAGTTCTTACATTGCTTATGTTATGAAGACTTGGGGAAAAGAAGGAGTTAACGAATTTCTTAACCACATAATAGAAGACTATCAGGATACTCTAAAGAAGTACAATGGAAAATGTGAAATTTGCGGGGCAGATACTTGGAAAGGCAAGAAACTGTGCAGAAAGTGTTATGACAAGATAAAAGGAAAAAACTAAATAGCCCAAAATAATATTTCCTTCTATGGTTGAACAGGATTTTATAAAATTTTATAAGTCTGTGAATGATGAATTAATGGCTATAAAAGATAGGGTAAGAAGCTTAATAGGGGATGCTCACTGGGGAGAAGATGGTAGGTATAGGGAAGCAATATTAAAAAATGTAATTTCGAGATTTCTCCCTAAAAAATATTCTATTGGGACTGGTTTTGTAATAAATAAGAACAAAGAAATTACAAAACAAATAGATATAATTGTCTATGATAATTCTTCTCCAGTTTTGTTTTCAGAAGGAGATTTTGTTATAGTTTTAGCGAGCACAGTTAAAGCAATAATAGAAGTTAAATCAACCATCAACAGCACTACCGAACTTATAGATTATATTAAAATAGGGGAAGAGAACGCTAAGAAAATAGAGGCTATCGCATTACACGATAGACTATTTAACGGAATTTTTTGTTATGAATGTAATCTGTCTTATGAGGTTTTAGGAAATTCTTTAAGAGATTACTTTGAATTAACAGAATGTTCTATTTTCAGAAAAGTAAGTAACATCTCTCTTGGGAACAAAACATTTCTTCATGTTTGGTGGGATCACAAACCCTTTTCATTAAAAGGTTATGAATTACTTGATCTAAGTTTTGCATACTTTATATCAAATCTTTTGGTTTCTCTGAATGAATATAGCCCTGAAAGCAGGTATCTCTTTTCTCCCTTAGATTCTAAAAGTCCTTTTGAGAAGTTTGAAGTATTAGACACCACGGGAAAATGGGAAAGATATTTATAAAGGGTAAATAGAAAATTCTTTAAGGTTCGTTTTAGTAAAAAGAAAGTGGCAGATATTAATACAATCATAAGAGATTTTAATAGGAAATTCAGAACAGATTTTACAATTGATAAAGTCACGGAAATTGAACGCCTCTTAAAATTAGATGGAATAGATAAACTTAATAATATTCTAATTTGTTTAGTTTTTTCATATTTTGAAAATCAAAGATTTAAATTAACCAAAGAAATTCAAATTACTACTTTAAGTGATGCAGTAATTACATGTGTAACCAAATCTCTCAAGAATTCAATAAAGTATGAAAATACGGACTTTATAATTTGGATAAAAAATAAATTCAGGGAAGGTTATGATCCTGAAGGTAGTAAAGTTCATGTTTGCGAAAAAAGTGATATATGCATAGCAGACAAAAGACTAAACCGCCTTTATTGTATTGCAGAAGCAGTTAGGCAGAACTTATCCAATAAATTATTAGCTGATAATATAGTTATTTCTTACCAAATTCCTATAGAAGTTAAGAGCAATTTCTTAAAAGAGTTGTTGCATTCTCCAAAGATAGATATCCATGAGATAGATTGTATTAATATAATTGAATCAGATATTACTGATTTTTATTTGAAGGCAGGTTCTAAAAAGAGTAGGATAAATAAAAAAATTGAAATTATAATAAATAAGGTATTAAAGACTTTAAGGCCATTTAATATTCGATCTTTACTTGTTGGATGCAAAGATGCAAAGACTAAAGAGAGAATTCGTATAGCTCTTAGACCAGAAGGATTCAACAACTATCGTTTGGAAATACAAACTAAAAACCCCCATCTAAAGTTAAAATTGGATATAGAGTCAATTCTTAAGAAAGAAGGAGTAGAATTCTCAAAAAGTGTTCGTTTTATAGACGAACCCATAGAAGAGAAGATTATTGCCCTGATTAATAAAAGGAAAATAAATGGATTAAGCACGTTTAAAGAGGAAGTTAAAAAATGGGATATTTATAATTTTCTAAAGATTGGAAATAATAAAATAAGAGTTTTAGAAAAGGAAGTTATAAAGCAAATAACATTCTTAATGGAAGACAACCTTGAGAAAAAAGAAGTTACCTTTAAAAAAGAAAATTTAAGTATTAAAGGTTTTATTTTCAAAAGAAGAGAAGATGGTAGACCTATTTTTTTCTTTATAAATCATGGTAAAAGTATTGATCAGAAGAGGATTACTTTATTATCTTCAGATAAAAAAATACCTTTCTTTTTTGTAAGTTTAAAAAAGAAGGCAGGAGAATATAGACAAGAAATTCTTTTTACTGAAATTAATAAAATCGACAAAAGGGGATTTATAAGATTTGTTAATGAAATTATAGATTATCCTCAAATATTTCAAAATATCAAAAAGAATTTTGATAAAAGTTATGATGAATTAAAAACAATAGAGAACAAACTCTCAAAAATAACAAATAGTCAAAGAAAAGGAGAGGTGTGGGAAAGAGTTTGCTTGGGAATATTAGATTATGTATTTAAAGAAACAATTCCATTAAGCAGAACGTATTTACCTGATGGTAAAACTATATTCCAGGAAGATGAATCTATTCTTTGGGATGCTAAAGGGCTTATACGAGGAACAACTTTAAAAAAAAGCGTATTACATAAAAAATCGGGGCAAGTTAAAGATACATTTTATATAAATGCGTTTAAAAATAAACAATTCAACTTCAAATTTTATACCTATTTAACAATAGGGGTATCAAAGGATGATTTTGAGAAAGTTAAAATAAAAGCAGAGAAACGTTTGATTGATATAGGCATAAAAGATGTTAAAATTGTGTGTATTACAAAAAAATGGATTAATTCATTAGCGAGTTATTTTAAATCTATTGAGAATTCTTCGAGAATTCACAAAAACCTGAATGAGTTAACTTCTATAATTAAAGAGGAATTTAGAAAAGAATATTTAGAAAATTTAGATTTGTCTAAGCTAGATAAGATTGGGAAAAACAAAGAGATTAATGAACATGAATTAAGAAAAGAAGTTAAAGAACTTATGGAAAAGTCGTAATTCTCAATTTCAATAAGATTTGTCCTATTTTGCAAGTTTGCTGTGTAATTTATTGGTTATCTCAAGTATCCTATTCATCTGTTCTTTCATAGATTTCATTTCATTCTTCAGGACTTCATTTTCCTTTCTTAGACTTAGCTGTTCTTGTTCAATTTCTGTTTTTGATTCATTAGTTACAAGATCTTCAGAAGTTATGGAATCTCGCATTCCTATAAAATCAGTATAGTAATAGATTTTATCAGAGCCCTTCCAGCCAAAACGATATTTCATATCAGACTCTTTCTTATACTTCTGAACCCAATAACAAGCGGAGTTATGGCGAAAGTCATACATTGTTAATTCTGAATACTTCTGTTTTCCTTGACTAACTTCATCGCCTAAAAACCTTAATGCAAGATTTTTCAAATATCTGTTTATTTGATTAGGATGAGCTTGGAAAAGATAGTCTTCTTGCTTTAACCCTTTAATTCTTACATACTCTTTTATCAAGTCAGGACACAACAAGAGATTTATCTTTCTTCCAAAAGTCTTGCTTGTCTCTTGTCTTATGTCTAATTTCCTGAAATCATCAGAAAAGTCAGAGACTTTGATATTTTTTAACTCAGTAACTCTTATTCCAGAGTCTAACATAAATTTCATTAGAACTTTATATTCAAACTTGGCATTGTCACATAACTTTTCAATTTGTTCTTCACTAAGATGAACCCATCCACCTTTCTCTGCCTTAGAATCTAAGTCTATAGTAATGTCCTCAATAGTGATTTTACTCTTTCTGCTTACTTTTTGATGCCAGTGCCAGAAAGCTTTGAAAACCTTAACATAATCAGAAACAGATTTATACACTCCTCCGTCTTCTTTAGTTAGCTTACCACTTCTCATATCCGAGAAGAAAGAATACAAGTTCTCTTCCTTAACATCAGTTATTTTATCTATCCTATAGATTTCCTGGAATTTTCTTACTAAAAAAATAACCCTATTCTTGAGGGTCATGAGTCTTATTGGGCTTCTAGAGCCTTTCCTAGAGCCATTACCGATGTTTTGGCCTATCTCCATGTCATTAAGGTAGCTTAAGATTAAGTTAGAATTAAACTCGTTTACTCCCTCTATTCCTAACTTATTCTTCTCTTTCCACCTTTCGTATATCTCTTTGCTGTTATAAGGGTCTATTTTTACCATCTTTTTTTGTAATACAGATTCTCTTAAAAGCAATCTGTATGTAACTTGTACATCCCCAAATTGTGCAGAAAATTAAAGTGCCCCTACCGGGATTTGAACCCGGGTCACAGCCTCGAAAGGGCCGTATCCTTGGCCACTAGACTATAGGGGCATGTTTAGAAAAGCTGAAAATCGTTTTTAAACATTCGCTTTCTATTGGAGCTTG